>OJKP01001164.1_pt1 | contig 15827 bp, 11 predicted proteins | sample 1596521 | NCBI WGS metagenome assembly OJKP01 (sample SAMEA4350130, study PRJEB24818) | metagenome | biome: human; feature: gut; material: faeces | place: Denmark | collected 2013-09
ATGTGATTACCGAGCTATATATCACGGAAAAGGAGTATGTAGAAAAGAAGCAATCCATCAAACCGGATTCTTCTACTCCCAAAGAATCAGCTGCCGCCATTACCGATTTCTGCATCAGAAACAAGATACCTTCCTTGCCTGAAGCAACAGAGCAGGAGATGCAGCAGTTGACTCCCTATAATCCTGCAAACATGAAAGAGATAAAGGAGTAAAAACGGGCAAAATGCAAGTTTTAAAAATTATTAGGAAAAGAAGTGGCGATAGTTACATAAAAAAGTCGTATCTTTGCATTACATAAAACATGTAACACAAAACATGGAATAGATATAAAACATTATGGAACAGCTGAATAATCCATTTGTTATCTACGGATATAAGGGAGCAGAATACTTCTGCGACCGCAAGAAAGAGACGGAAGTCATCATGAAGGCTTTGCAGAATGAGCGCAACATCGTCCTCATCTCTCCTCGACGCATCGGAAAGACGGGACTCATACACCATGTCTTTGAGAACATCAGCAAGCAGGAGCCTGAGACGCATTGTTTCTATCTCGACATCAATGCCACAAGAAATCTGAGCCAATTCATCCAATTATTGGCAAAGACGGTTATCGGGAAGGTTGATACTTTCTCGGAAACTGCCATGCGCAAGATTACCACTTTCTTTGCCGGCTACAAGCCTACGATGTCGTTTGATGAAATGACGGGAATCCCTACGTTCTCGATTACGGTTTCGCCAAGCCAGCGCGAAGATTCCCTTACACATATCTTCGAGTATCTGAAACAATCGGAGAAACGAATCTATATTGCCATCGATGAGTTCCAGCAGATAGCCGAATATCCCGAAGATGGCACAGAGGCCCTGCTACGCTCCTATATCCAGTTTTTGCCGAATGTATATTTCATCTTTGCAGGCAGCAAGCAGCACATGATGACCGATATGTTCCTGTCGGCAAAGCGACCATTCTATCAGAGTTCGCAAATTCTCAATCTTCCCCTCATCAACCAGGATGAGTATCATCGTTTTGCCAACAGATGGATGGGAACCCGGAATCTGACCATGGATCATGATACCTTTGCCTATCTATATAATAAGGTGGATGGTCAAACCTGGTATATTCAGGATATTCTGAACCGACTCTATCAGAACGGAAAGGAAATTACGACAGCGGAAATTGATGATGTAACCCTGGAATTAGTGAACGAGCAGGAAGTGGCATTCGTGAATTACTACGATTCCCTTACAGACAATCAGGCTGCCCTTCTATCTGCCATTGCCCAGGATAAGGCTGTCACCTCCATTCTTTCGCAGGATTTCATCAGCCGCCACAACTTGCCTGCTGCCAGCAGCGTAAGTCTTGCTCTCAAGACGCTGATCAATAGAGAATTCATCTACAAGTACAATGGCAGCTATATCATCTACGACCGCTTCTTCGGGATGTGGTTGAGGAAGAACTGCGTTGGAAATTAATCATTGCAAAAAATCCGAAACAGATAGCTGCCAATGCTTCTGTTTCGGATTATCTTTTCGTTTTCTTTTCTTATTCTTCCTTAAAATAGATGATTGGCTTCCATCCATTTCTGGAAGACCACATTTCCCCAATGGTCAGGCAGAGATTCACCTGCACAACATTATCTTTCATGTCTTACCCTTACCCTTTCCTTCTTTTCATTCATTTTCTTCACTTGGCTAGGCAACATTGGCAGCGGCGGCAAGAGTTTCTCTGCTTCCTGCAGGAATCCAATGCTCCTCAACAGAGAAAGAATAGTGCCAAAGCCTATGTTCTTAGCTTCGCCTTTTTCAAACTGGCTAATGGTGAAAATGCTCACACCAGCCTTTACAGCCACCTCTTTCTGAGTGAGATTGCTGAACAGACGATATTGCTTGAATCGTCCTCCCAATTCTGATATAATCTCAGAATTAGACTTTGCCTCTATACCATATTCCGTAATCATGCTGCAAATATAGTTATTTCTTTATTTATCGCCAAATATCGGGTTAAATATTTAAATATCTTTAGTTATTAAAAAGAAAAATCGGTATAAAAAATCCGCACAGCCCAGAGAGCCATGCGGATTCTGATATTTAATAAAGCTGGTAATAATTACAAGTTATTTTACCACCTTGAATACGGCGGCACTAATGCCTGAAGCCTTGATAGCATCGGTATTCTTGCCTGATTTATATACAACCTTGCCTGTAGAAAGAACAGAAACTGCCTTGCCACCTACAGAGCTGATGTTGAGAGAGGCTGCCTTGGCACCAGGATTCACGACAACAACATACTTCTCATCACCCAAAGTGCGCTCATATACCATCGGATATTCCTGACCCTTCTGGTTCAGGAGCTTCCAATCTCCCTCATTGTCAAGAGCCTTGGCAGAATGACGCAAAGCGGTCAGCTTACGGGTATATGACAACAGAGAATTCTGATTTCCCTGCTGAGCTTCAACGGTCAACTTTCCGTTTTCCGTATCTACAGGGAAGTAGAGTTTATCAGGCGCACTCGTTGAGAAGCCGGCATTCTTGCCCTTGGTCCACTGCATCGGAGTGCGGGTACCAGAGCGTTCATTGCTACCCTCCTTGTTAGGGAGATTCATCTGATACTTCATACCAATCTCATCACCATAATAGATAAATGGAACACCTGGCATGGTGAGGAAGAAGGTCATCGCCACCTTCAGCTGGTCTGGCGTGTTGCGGGTACCGATGTTAGGACGCTGGTAATCGTGGTTGGCAGATGGTACAGCGATGTAGCCGAGATTCTTGGTGGCATTGAAAGCCTTGGTATAGTTCTCGCTAAATTCCTTAAGCGAACCCTTGCCCTGCTTATCGAAATAGCAGTTCTGATAGCTCTGCTCCCACTTGCCCCATGGAGTCTTGCGGTCAAAGAACAGAGAGGCATAGCCCTTAAGACCGAAATGGATGTAGAAATCGATGTTGAAGCCGGCAGGAATGGCTTGCTGCGGATTAGCCCATTCTGAAATCAGGACGGTCTCAGGATAGTACTTGTCCTTCCATGCGCGCATCTCATTCCAGAGTTTGGAAACCTCCTTCTTGTCAGGGTCGTTCTTGATGAGCGATGACGCCATATCAACACGGAATCCATCCACACCCTTATCAAACCAGAAAGCCATGATGTTACGTATCTCCCTGCGAACAGCCTGTGGTCCAGGCGCATCTACGCTCTGCTCCCAAGGATGATTTGGGTCTGGATGAGCAAAGCCATAGTTCAAGGCTGGCTGGCACTCGAAGAAATTCTTCTCATAATACTTGGCACGAGGAGCATTCGCCTCCACATATCTGCCTCGGGTACTAGACTCCGGACTTGCCTCCTGATGACGGGCTTCTATTTCTTTCTTCTCGCTCTCAGGAATATCGTTCATCCATATATAATAGTCGCTGTAACGCTGGTTTGGATCTTTCTCGGAAGACTCCTTAAACCAGGCACACTTGGTGCTGGAATGTCCTGCCACCAAGTCGAGACAAACCTTCATGCCACGCTTATGGGCCTCATTGACCAATGTAACCAAATCGGTATTGGTACCGAATCGAGGATCCACCTTGTAGAAATCGATGACATCATAGCCACCATCAAACCATCCCGACTCAAAGATCGGATTGAGCCAGAGGGCATTCACACCCAGCGACTTGATGTAATCCAACTTGGAAGTGATACCCGGCAGGTCACCAATACCATTGCCATCAGTATCCATATAGGAAGATGGATAAATCTGATAGAAAAGTGCATCACTCAACCAAGCCGGTCCCTTCTTCTGTTCTGCCTGAGCAGAAAGTGTGGTTGCCGCCAAAGCAGCAACCAACAACATTTTATTCATTCTTTTCATGAGCATCATTATTAATTTAAGAAAACTTTCTTTCATAATAACTCAAAATCCTGCATTTTATTGCGCAAGAAGGCTAATTGCGAATCCGCCACCTGCAACGGAGTTCAACTTCAAGACAGACTTGCTGGTTACAGTCTTCTTGGTGATGACATAAGCCTGCGGATTGGTCTTGTAGTTGGCATTCTTTGCATCCTGATAGATGGTAGCCACATACTTCTTGCCCTTCTCGAGGAAATCGAGCTTTACAGTAGACTGATGAGCCTTCATGCCCGTAACGCCACCGACAAACCAGTTATCAGAACCCTTTGCCTTGCGGGCAGCGGTGATATACTCCATTGGTTCAGCCTCCAGATAGATAGACTTGTCCCAATCTACAGCCACATCCTTGATAAACTGGAAGGCATCCATGTGCTTCTCGTAATTCTCAGGGAAATCGGCAGCCATCTGCAACGGACTGTACATCGTTACATAAAGTGCCAACTGACCGCAGATGGTAGAGTTACAATGAGAACCATTGGAGCAATCCTACTCCATCGTCATAAACACGGAAGCGGACGTTCATATAACTGTCTGTAGAATTCTGCTTCAACTCTACCAGCATATCATTATAATGATTGCGGATAGACTTGTTCTCTCCCCAAACAGGAGTCCAGGTCTCATCGAAAGTGGAAGTTTTCTCATTGATGACACTAAAATCAGAAAGCAGATCCTTGCCATCCTTGCCGCCCTTGGCGAGCTGATAACCCAGACGGCTAGGCTTGATGATGGTCTTGCCCTGATAGGTCACACTATAGGTAGGCACAGTGCCATCCAAGGTGAAATTCACCTTGATTTGTCCGTTAGGAGAAGTGATGTCTCCTGCATCTGCTGAGATGCCAAAAGCCATCAGAAGGCTTGCGAGCAAAAAGAGTTTTTTCATATTTTTTGTTTAAAATTGTTTGTTGCTGCAAAAGTACGGCAAAAATCGATAAGTTGGTACGAATAGTAGGTTCTTGGTAGATTACCGCTATCTACCAACCTCCTCACCTCTCTGAATATCAACATTTTGCAAATTCTCAAAAATAAACGGCTAGTAGATGCGAGATTCTCAATGTTTTTTATTATTTTTGCAGCAGAATCTAAAAACATAGGAAAAATGAGACATCTTTTCGTTATAATCATCACACTGCTGATGCTACAGCCGATATACGCAAAAGCAGACAACTGCCAGCTCTACAAACAGCTGGATGCTGCCCTGGAAAAACGTGCGCATTATGTAGAAGTAAAAGAGAAAAGTCTGAACGACATCAAGCAGGGTGCCAAGTATGTAACCAGCAACGAGGACAAGCTCAAGCTTTACGAGCAACTCGCCAATGGATACAAAGCCTACGAGTATGATTCGGCGATGACTTACGTAAAAAAAGGCCTTGTTCTTGCCCAAAAGAGCAACAACATCTTATATCATAAAAGATTCCAACTTAGCCAAACCAGCCTGCTTATCACACGTGGATTCTATGCTGAAGCAAAAAACATCATGCAGAAGATAGAACCCAAGGAAGAAGATCCGCTTGACTATCAGTTTCAATACTATTATACACTTTACGGACTATACAACAACTGGTCAACCTATTGTGAGAACAATGAATTCAGCAAGATTTACGACCAGCAGAAAGTGGAATACCTGAAGAAAACATTAGAACTGTCGACAAAGAAAGATGCATTCTATTACTACCTGCTGGGAGAGTTATACTATTACAGCAATCATTCCAACAATAACAAGACCATCCAATACTACAAAAAAGCACTGAGTATGGAAAAGCCGGACAGCCGTCTCCATGCCATGACCGCCTTTGCCCTATCCGAAGTATACCAGAAAGCCAACAACCAGAAACTGACGGAACATTACCTGCTGGTTGCAGCCATCTCAGACATCACTTCTGCCACAAAAGAAAACGTAGCCCTGCAAAACATCGCACTCTTCATCTACAAACATAAGACCAGAAGTCTGAACAAAGCCCAGGAATACATCAACCTATCCCTGGAAGATGCTTATGCATACAACAACCGGTTGCGCCGCATTGAGATTTCATCCAAATTGCAGATGATTACCAATGCCTATACAGATGACATCAGAGCCACCAACAGCATGCTCTACATCGCGCTGTCGGTCATTTTCCTGCTCTTGCTCGGAGTGGGACTTAGCAGTCTGTTCATCCGCAAGAAGAACAAACTTCTGAAACAGAAGAAAGACGAAATCACGGCTACATCGGCAAAAATGGAAGTTCTCAACAGCCAGTTGCACCTCATCAACGACGAACTGAAGGACACCAACCAGAAGCGCGAGAGACTGATAAAGGTGTATATTGACCTGTGCTATAAGAACATAGAGAGAAACAGCAAACTGCGCACCTTGGCAGTAAGAAAGATCAAGGCCAACCAGAGTAAGGAGCTGCTGAGCCTCCTTTCTTCCTCAACCAATACAGAGAAAGAGAACAAGGAGTTTCTGACGGAATTCGACAAGGCATTTCTGTCTCTGTACCCAACTTTTATAACCGAGCTGAACAAGCAGCTTACAGAATCGGCACACATCCAACTGAAAGAGAATGGAGAAATGCCCCCTATCCTCCGTGTGTGCGCCCTGTTAAGATTAGGCATTACCGAAAGTTCAAAGATAGCCGGCATCCTGTCTTATTCGCCACAAACCGTATACAACTACCGTTCCCTGCTCAAGAACAATGCCATCGACAAGGAGCACTTCGAAGAAAATGTGCTCAGACTCTGTATGGTTATCGCAGACTGATTGGAGAAAGAAAAAGATACCTATATTTATAACAAATCCCGACAGGCAACAACATACCTGTCGGGATTTGTTAATTATCTGCAATTGATGAGAAATCTACTTTACTATATATTTCTTGCCACCACGGATATAGATACCATCATGTTTCACCGGGAGCGATACCTTTCGGCCATTGATATCATAAACATCGGAACTGCAAGGCTTAGTAAAATCGGTAACAGGAGTTAATCCTGAAGTCAAATCATAATCTATTTCACCATCATCAGGGCAATGAATAACCACCATTTCCTGATACCACTGATACTCCTCATCAACGGAGACACCATTATCCGTATACTCCAGAGGAAGGAGGCTCAAGTCGAAATAGCCATCACCTAAACCACCATAGCCCCAATTTACTCCTACGTTTCCATCAGCATCATAACCATCCAGCACAAAAGCATGGGAAGACATCTTGTCGTTTCCCTGCTTATTGGATGTACCGGCATACAGAATAGGATGCCCGGCGCTCAATTCCCGATAAATAACCTTTTTCCAGGCTGCATCATCATAGTTATTGGTCTGGGGATAATCCTTATAGCCATAGTACTGGGTAAGATAGCCGAAATGCTTCTTCATGCCAGCCGCAGCATCTTGCAAAGATGCGCCACTGCCATCAAGAGAATAATTCATACCAGCCACACAACCGCAATGAAACATCAACTTGGCTACGGCGGCAGCCTGTTCCGAACTGTAGTTATTACCCGAATAAGCAGGCAACATCTCCGTCCACTTATACTCTCCCATACTCAGCATAGCAGTACGTTTCTCATCGCCAATGCTATAAGAAGCGACACCCTTGCCACGGGATGGATACTGGTATACAGACATAATCTGTGCCATAGCCGTAGCCACGCAACCCACCCAGCAATTTTTGCCATTTACTTGTGGGCACTGGCTATTGAAAGGAGCATCCTGGCCCCATTTTACGGCAATAAGATGCTCAACACTCGACTTGCAACCTGCAGGGATAACCTGATAACCCGTAGAAGCAGCACGAAGTGAAGCGTCATTAATTCTAGCCAAGAACCAGCCCAAGGCAGGATTATCACCAAAAGTACCCTCGTCAGAATAACCTATCACAGCCTTGAACGCATCATCATTGGCGAGAACTACAAATCCGTTCCGGTTGCGTCCTACAACCGTATAAGCATCCGTCTGTCGCATAACCCGAAGGCTCTCACCTACTCCTCCACGAGAAGTTTTCCCGCCAACAGAAGGCAAACGCTCCCCCAGCACCTCACTGGCTATCTCCAATTTCTGCTGAAGGCTCCTTTCCTTTGCCTCAGAGCAAAGGAAAGAAGCCAACATCAGAGAAAATATAAGAATCTTCTTCATAAGTCCAAAATCTTTAGGAAATCATTCGGTATTTCTACCAAACGCCATACACATTTACAGACTGCTGCTCAACACTGGAATCTATATATCCATTCAGATAGATGTATTTCTGTGTGAAGTCTATATAAGAATAGGTACTATAGCTATATCCACCATACCACATGAAAGAGTTGATATTTACATCTCCTACCGTCCAGTTCCACAAATAGTCGCCTGTAGAAGAATCAACACCAGCTACGATATAGTTTTGCTTATAGGTCTGATAGTCATATATGGCAGCACCCTTTCCTTCCACAGGAACCAGTTCACCGGAGCAATCAGCCAGATTATCGGCATTGAAAGTGCCATTAATCTTGAAATAAAGATCAGCACCCGAACCCAACATATTGGTGATATAAAACTGATTGACACCTTCCAGCTGGTAGATATCAGAATAGGTAACAGGCAAATCTGTGAAACCTGCGTAATAGAACCGCACATTCTCCAGTACTTTCTTCCACTGAGAAACCAGCACCGTTGACTGCAGCACCGTGCTTCCATCCTGCTTGGTATAAGGATCGGCATAGGCTTCATCGACATCTATTTTGAAACCAAATTTCTTTTTAGGTGTCAAGCCCTTTACAGAAATGGTCAGCGTAGCCTCCTTCTCGCCCTGGGCAAACTCAACCGTAGCAGGCACCTGAATGGCAGTTGTATCAGTATACTCTACCTTGACAGGAACACTCGCAGCCTCAGCGGCTTCCTTACGGCAAACCTTCACATCAACGGTTTCCTGGTCTGGAGTAAGAATAAACTCTGCCGCATTGCCGGCATCAAAATACACTCCCATGCAATTGTCTGGGGCAGGATTGCCTGGCGCATAATCATCGTCATCGCTGCAGGAAGAGAACCCCAACAGGAGACCAGCTGAGACAGCAAGTCCCAAATATCTAAAAAACTTTATATTCTTCATTGTCAATTCCATTTTAAAGATTGAAAAATCTCCTCATTTACTCACTCTTTGCCTCTACCACACTTGTAGGGTCCGGATTCAGTTCCACAGCCGGATTAGAACTCTTCTCATATTCAGGGATATAACAATCCATCCACGGAGCCACGAAACCATACTTGGAATTCAAGCGGTGACTCTCCAGGAAGTTGGTACCCGTATAGGTACGGACAACAGCTTCCTTAAGACGCTTATAATCAAAATACAGCAGTCCCTCTCCCCAGAGTTCGATACGTTTCTGAAGCAGCACGGCATCTTCAAGTGATTCGATGTCTGTAGCCTGACACTCATAAGAGCCATCTGTATAGCGATAAGCATTCATGAAATCATTCAAGACGGTCTTGGCAGCATCCACCCCTTCTGTATGGGCAATGGCCTCAATATAGATGAGATACATCTCTTCTACACGCATCAATGGAATATCACACAAACAGCCCACATAGAGATCAGACAAGTTACCTGAACCCGGATGATATTTCAGGTTGGTGTAAGCAGGCAGTTTAGCCCATCCTGCTCCATCCAGCAAGGTAGAATAGCCTGCCGGAACCTCAGCCTTGCCAGCATCCTCAGGGGCAACCCAAGTCTTCTTTCGCCAGTCGGCATCAGGTATCTGATTATAGAGCGAAGCACCTATCATACGGTAAGCCTTGCCATAACCACCCATGGAGAATGCGGCAGATTCAGAAGATACCGTACCCATCCAGGAATAGAACCAGCTGCCCAATTGCTCCTTTGTTCCCAGCGAAGCCTTCCATATCCAGGAAGAATTAGCAGTATTGAAACCTGTCTTCTTATTATACCATTCGCTCTGAGACATTGGCTGGCAACCGGAATTGTCGATGGCAGCCTGTGCGTATGAGGCAGCCTTGGCAAAACAGTCATTAACCGCCGTAATGCCCAAGGCATCATAGCCGTCAGCATCATTCTCATGAGCCAACTGGGCTGTCAGATCATCTGCCGAATCATAAAAACGAGAACCCAGTTCCAACCAGAAGCGTGCCGTCAAACCATCTACCACGCTCTCATCCGGCTGCTCCTTGCCCGTACGCTTATAGCCCTTCAAGTATGCCTCAGCCTTATTCAGGTCGTGCAGGATGAAGCGATACATGGTATAATAAGGTACACGAGGATTGTTCTTACCCTCCTCGCCTGTAGTCTTCTCAGTCACGATAGGCACGGTAAGTCCCATTATCTTGGCTGCTTTGGCATCAAAGTCAGAGAATCCGGTCTTCTTGAATTCAAACATTCTTGCCATATCCAGGTATGCCAAAGCACGGTAAGCATAAGCTACACCGGCAGACGCCTTTGCTGATTCAGATGCTCCTTCCACATCGAGCGACGAGATGATACTGTTGGCATTGTTCACTAAACCATAATAGTAGAAATAGGTGTAATTGAATGGGCTACGGAGTCCCTTACCATTCTCTATATATGAGAAATAGTCGTAATCTGCATTGTAAACCGGAAAATCCTCTGTCATCACATCACGGATAATCATCTGGCTGGGATAACCGTTGTCGTAAGCCGAACCGTCGCCATACACACCACTCTTTACCATATAGGCACTCAAGCCGGTCAGCAAGCCCTGCTGAGCCGTCTCAGACCCCTGCACCTGACTGCCTGTTGCATAATCCTTTGGCAGTTCCTCCTCCAGACAGCTCTGCATCATCAAACATGAAGAGAGCACTACTGTGAACAGAGAAACCTTGCGAAATATATTGTTCATCATATAAAATTCTCCTTAATCTATATAAAAATCTCCTTATCTAACAGTTTAAAATTGAAGTGTAATACCACCAGAGATGGTACGAACAAACGCATACTGCTCGTTGCTAGGTGAGCCGGTGAAACTTGTACGAGGGTCGAATCCCTTTCGCTTGCTCCACAAATAGACATTGTCTGCCGCACCATAGACACGAACCTTAGTCAAGCCCAAACGACGTGTCAGGCTCTTTGGCAAGGTATAACCGATATTGATGCTCTGCAGGTTGAGGTAACTTGCATTGATCAGGAAGCGGTCAGAAGATGAGCTTGCATCCGTATCATTATACTGGAGGCGAGGGATGTTGGATTCTCTGTTACTTGGAGACCAGGCATCCAGCATATCCTTATGGAAATTAAAACCTGTCCAGCTATCATAAGGAACACTCATCAGACTCTGATAACCTGAATCGTAAGACTTGCCGCCGATGGAATAAGTGAAGTTCACACCGACATCAATACCCTTAAACGACAACGATGTACCAAATCCACCATAAAGATCAGGAGTAGGGTCGCCACAGGCAAAGTAAGAGCCTTCCGACCATTTTGCAGACTTGCCCAGCGAACCATCTTCGTTCTCAACATACCATGTGGATTCTCCTTTCTCATTTACGCCCGCATATTTCTTCAATCTCCAGGTGTAGATAGGCAATCCTTCACCATAATAATAAGAACCGTTATGATAACCGGCATATCCGCTCAGCATCTCGTTCTTGTTCTCTTCATAAAGCTTCGTTATCTCATTGGTATAGTGGGTGGCATTGAGATTGATGTTCCACGCAAAATCCTTGGTGCGGATTACATCTCCTGCAAGATTCAGTTCTACACCACGGTTCACCATGTTACCCACATTAGAGTAATAGCCTGCATAACCCATTGACATAGGCACGCTGATGAAACAGAGCATGTCAGTGGTTTTGCGGTAGAAATACTCCACATCACCGGTCAGACGACCCTTGAAGAGTTCGAATTCAAGACCTGCGTTGATATTGGTATTGGTCTCCCAGGTAATCTTATCATTACCCTTTGAAGCAAAGGTCAGCGCCATGTTGCCATTCATGCTACCGATGCCGTAAGTATCCAGATAACGGTTGTTACCGATGGCATCGTTACCCTGCTGACCGAAAGAGAATTTCACCTTCAGCATGTCGAGCCAAGACTTGGAGCCTGCCATCCAATCTTCCTTGGTCAGTATCCAGGCACCACCGAAAGAATAGAAATCGCCCCAGCGATGGGCTGGAGAGAAGCGGGATGAACCGTCACGGCGATAAGATACCTGACCGAAATACTTGCCATCATAATCATACATGCCACGGAAGAAGAAACCTTCGGTGTTGTAATTGGTCTGGTTGGAATATGTAGGCTCATTGGTGATAGCACCTGCCAACTCATGGTTTTCCTTGAAAGAGAACATGTTGGAACGGCCGCCATATACGTATTCATAAGTCTGCTTATAGTTCTCATGACCCAACAACAATGTCATGTTGTGCAGACCAAAAGAACGGGCATAGTTTACCAACTGCTGGAAGTTGACTGTATAATAACGGTAATGTCCTACGGTTACCTCACCATTAGGATAAGTCGTTGCACCAAATCCATAATAAGGCTGCTTGGTACTCTGATAGCGATATTCATAGTCATCTACCGTACCGTTCAAGGTAATTTTCAGCCCCTTGACAAATGTCGGGGTTATGTCTGCGAAACCATTGATACCGAAAGTATTGCCTACAGAATGGGATGCCTGAAGCTGGTCATCCTTCAACAGGTTGAGCTGAGAGAGTACAGGGCGATTCAAGCCTGCATTCATTCCGTTACCATAATCATATATCTTACCATTATCATCGGTCATGATATTGCCATTGCCATCTCTGAGATACAGCGGATAGATAGGAGCGATGGTATTGACCATGTAGAAGGTATTGGTAGTACTGTTGTTTCCATCAGAATCTACCTCTGTGGCATTGTCTGTAACGGTATGGGCATAGTTTACGTTACCACCCACCTTCAGCCATTCATTTGCCTTATAGGTAGCCTTCAGGCGTGCAGTATATCGCTTAAACTGAGATCCGTATGCGATACCTGGGTTATCCAGATAGCCCAATGAAGCATAGAACTGGGAGCTGTCGTTTCCACCATTCACATTCATATTATACTCCTGTCGGAGGGTGTTTCGGTAAGCCGCCTTGAGCCAGTCGTCCGGGCTAATCGTATAGTCCTTTCCGTTATAAGAGATTTTGTTGCCCAATGTGGCATTAGGATTCAGCTTTCCATTATCGCCAATGAGATACTGTCCCTCAGGCACATTGTAGCAGATATAGCCCAATCCGCCCTTTTCTGAAGAACCACCAATTGCGTTATTGGCAGCCACATGAGCTGCATAAGCTGACATACCCTTGCCATTGGTATAGTAATTATATAATGACTTATAGTGTGTCTCATAATATTGACCGGGATCTGAAATCATATCATAAGTCTGAGAGCCACGGCTATTGCTGCCCCATTTGGCATCAACAGTGATGATGGTCTTGCCCACCTGCGGATTCTTGGTGGTAATCATAATGACACCATTGGCACCACGGGCTCCGTAGAGTGCATTACTTGCCGCATCTTTCAACACGGTAACAGATGCCACATCCGCTGGGTTGATGTCACTCCAGGAACCATAATAAGGTGCACCATCTACCACGATCAACGGATCCTGACCTGCATTGATTGAGCTGATACCGCGTACACGGATGGTAGGGGTAGAAGACGGATCGCCAGATGTATTTATCATCTGCACACCCGCTACCTGACCATTGAGGGCATCTACCACATTGGTTACCTGACGCACGGCAATTTTATCTGCATCCACTACGCCTGCTGAACCCGTGAAAGAGGATTTCTTCTGCTCACCATAAGCCACAACAATCACTTCGTCGAGCTGGCGGTCTTGAGAGTGCATGCTTACCTTCATACCTGGAGCCGCCTTCAATGTCTGGGAATCCATACCGAGATAGGTGATGACTATCGCCTCTCCTTTTTTAGCACTTGGCAAGCTGAACTTACCATCAATGTCGGTCACGGTTCCGGTCTTGGAACCTTTCACCATGATCTGGGCACCTACTACAGGGTCTCCGTTCTCATCGAAGACCTGCCCCCCCACCTGTGCGGAAGACTGTGCCAGCACTTGCCCCGAAGCAGCCAGCAACAGGGAAGCAAATAAAACCTTCATTCTCATAATATCTGTCTCTTCTTATAATTATTATCTCTCTTTATCTTGAATACACCTCTTTATATATTGCTAGTTATCCTTTACAAGTTTTATATAAAATATGTATTCGGTTGCAAAGGTATAATAAAATTCATTAACCACCAAACAAAAATTCGAATATTTATGTTTTTGAGTTACAAAAAGTTACTTTCTTATCCTAAATCAATATCTAAATGCAATAACAAACATGGATTTCTCTTAAAAAAAGAAAATGCTATTTCCTGCCGTAACATCTTTGTCGCAGCTTCGTCAATGCCTTTCAACCTCATTGCAACCCCAGTGTAATATAACCACCGTACCTTTGCAACCGAAATCAAACGATATAGGTTATGAATGCTAAAAGGGGAATTATTGTATTAGGATTGCTCTCGGCGGCTAGCATGCCAACGTGGGCGCAACAGATTAAGGGTGTGGTTATCGACCAGAAATCGAAAGAGACACTCATCGGCGCAGTCGTCACTGTGGATGGAACCAACGTGAAGGCTATCACCAACATCGACGGAAACTTCCAGATCGATGGAATGAAGAAAGATAAGACATATACACTATATATTAACTATGTAGGATATAAGACTCAAAAAATTGACGGGGTTCAGGCGAAGGACGCAGACCAGGTGATTGCGCTGCAACCTGATGAACAGCAGCTGAAGGAGGTGACCGTTACCGCAGTGGAAAGGCGTAATACGGATGCGGCAATGATACAGGTGACCAAAAACAGTCCCGTCATCGTGAGCAATGTTTCGGCACAGGAAATATCCAGAACTCAGGATACGAATGCGGGTGAGGTGATACGCCGAGTGCCAGGCGTGAGCCTCATCGACGATAAATTCGTGATGGTTCGTGGTTTGTCACAGCGTTATAACAATGTGTGGGTGAACGGAGGAGCAGTGCCTAGTTCTGAGGCTGATTCCAGGGCATTCTCCTTCGATATCATCCCAAGTTCACAGATCGACAACCTTACCATCGTGAAGTCGCCATCGGCTGAATATCCTGCCGACTACTCGGGCGGTTTCATCATCGTCAACACCAAGGAGATTCCGGCAGAAAACAGTTTCAATATCGCCGTGGGCGGAAACTGGAATACATCTTCTGCCTTCAAGGACTTCTCTTACTCAAAAGGTTCGGGAACTGATTTTCTCGGTTTCGACAATGACTTGAGAAACCTGAAGGGAGGCATCCATGCAGACTTGAATCCGCAGCTCGATGCCAACGGAAAACCGGTGGGCGATTATGCCACTTCGCTCCTGGGCAACGGGCTTAACAACGATTGGCTCATCAAGAACAAGAAGCCTTTGGGCGACTTGAAACTGGCAGCCAGCCTGAACCAGCGCTGGATGCTGGGCGGAAGAACACTCGGCATGCTCGCTGCCTTGAACTATACCAACGAATACCGCACCTACGAGAACATGGAGAACAACCTCTATGGCATCTATGATGCGGCCAACGATAAGCCGAACTATCTTCGTCATTCTGTTGACGACCAGTATAATAATAATGTCAGACTCGGAGCGATGCTCAACTTCACCTTCCTTTCCAAGGACGGCAACCACAAGTATCAGCTCAAGAACATCTTCAACCAGTTGGCTACGAGCCGATATACCTGGCGTGAAGGCGTGAGCGCCCAGTCGAACCTGGAGCGAAGCGCAGAGTATTACTACCGCAGTCGAACTACATATAACGGTCAGCTTACCGGCAAGCACACCTTCACTAGCGATGCCCTTGACTGGAGCATCGGGTATGCGTATGCCAACCGCCATTTGCCTGACCGTCGTAGATACCTCATCGACGATGCTCTTGAATCGGGCGTTTATGCCCTGAGCA
>OJKP01001166.1_pt1 | contig 15813 bp, 12 predicted proteins | sample 1596521 | NCBI WGS metagenome assembly OJKP01 (sample SAMEA4350130, study PRJEB24818) | metagenome | biome: human; feature: gut; material: faeces | place: Denmark | collected 2013-09
CACACATCCGCTGTCCGCATCCCAGAACACATTGAAGCCGACCGCTTTGCCAATGTCGCGGAGTTTCACATAGTTGTGTCCAGCAATACCATACGCTTCCATTTGCACCTCCTGCCCATCGACAAAAATACGATGGCTGCTGCGTTCAGCGAGGATTCCCGCAGCATAGGCGGAAGCTCCGCCTGTGATAATAGCGCCGATAAAAAGGCCCGTAAACATCGTGAGGATCTGCTTCTTCATGGAAAAGCCTCCTTATTTTTGATCTACTATTCCTTTACGATCATAGAGCGGCTTTTTCAACAAAAGATTTTAAGATGCCTGAACAGCCTGCACACACCAGCGCTGACTGGAATCTCCGGCAACGCAGGTGAAGAGCGTGATCCGGTTATCCGTGGTAGAGGACAAATAGCTCCAATCGCTGCTGCTGATTTTGGTCACAGTCTCCACCAGATAGGTACGGGTACCCATGGATGTGGTATAGGTGATCTTATCGCCTGCATCCAGATCCTTGATGCTTCCGATCACATATTTGGCGCCGCGATTATGCCCGCAGACAGCCACATTGCCGTTCCAGACGCTGGTACTGGTGAAATGCCCCAGCCCCTTTTTCATGCTGGCAGTCGTTTCACCTTCCCAGAGATAGTAATTCTTAACTCCGATGGCAGGAATGGAGATCTTTCCGACGGCACCGTTGGAGAGCAGAAAATCCTGCGTCAGCTCTGTGAAAGCGGGCGTCGCAGGAGTAGCTGTGGAGCCGCCCTGCAGAAAACCGGGGATCTCGACAGTCCCGCCGCCGGAAGAAATTCCGTAAATGCCGCTGCCGGATGCCGCAACACCCTGAAGACCGGGCAGCATGATTTTTTCCATCACGCCGGTTTGGGTGGTGCTGAGCTGCCCGTACTCCAGCTTGGGGATCTGGTAGTCCACCACATTTTTTCCACCGTAATTGTAGCGGGAGCCGTAGACATCCTCATAGGAAGAGGAGGGATAGTATTCCGGGGTGCCATCGGTTTCAAAGGAATAATCGGCAGCCTGTGCGCTGACCGCCATCACAGAAAGCATGGCAGCCAGAGTCAAAGTCAATGAGAAAAACTTCTTCATACGGGAGCCTCCTGTTCTTCTTCAGCGGGAACGGTAATTCATGCCAGTCATTGTGCTTGCTGGCTTGGATCGTGTAAGTATGGTCACTCTGCGGGAAAGAAACGGTGAACTCGCGCCCAGCCAGATGCCTGGCAAGGGATTTTTTCACCTCAACCGCGACGGTATCTCCCGGATTCAGTGTGAGAGCGCCTGCATCGATAGCGGGAACCTCGCTGTCAGGCTCCACACGGAACTTTGCAATCAGCCGGTACTCTCGGGGCTTGCTGTCCGGAACATACACATAGACATTTTTGCGGCGGCGCAGCAGGATGAGTGCAGCGGCGGCAATGCCCGCGCAGATCAGCACGGCAGCGATGATCAGCAGCGGAGCGGCAAGGCTGCCGTTATCCCAGATATGTGTTTTTACGGGGACGATCTCACTTCCGGTGTAAACCACGGTATAAGTGATGCTGTCCACGCCTTCCGAAGTAACGGTTCCGTGATATTCCGCCGTGGTGACATAGCCTGTGGCAGCCTGATAGCTGCTGGAGGCGGAATAGGTAGCGACCGCCTGATACTGGGCGGGAACCAGCGCCTCGCCGACGAGCGCCGTGCCGGTGACCTGCCATTCCACATTGGCAAGGGTGAGCGTTTTCCCGTTTTTGACAGTGGTGGCCGGCACATAGGACATATCGTTGCGGTCCAGATTGCCGATCACCTTCGTCTCGGTGGTTTTGCTGTATTTGGTGGTGTAGCCGGACGCCTCTGTGGAAAGCGTGGTATGATCCAGCGTCAACTCGCCGGAGAAGCCGTCCTTTTCATAGGGCATACTGGGCGAAAGCTCTGCGAGGATCTGCGCAAGATCATTTTTGGCGGTGTTGACCGTGACGGTTTCCGTTACGGTTTTACTTTCCAGATACGGGTGTTCCACCTTGGTGGTGTAGGCCCAGGTATAAAGATAGCCGTCGTAGGAAAAGTCCTCTTCCTTCAGCTCATTCGGGTCAACCTCCGGGGAAAGCGTGTAGGTTTTTACAAGCCGCTGCTGGCCGTTCAGGTTTTCCGCTACCAATGAATCGGGAACCTGAGCGGCAAAGGCGCTGACCGTCAGCGACATGGCAAGCAGCAGGCAAAGGGCCAGCTTTGATAAGCTCTTCATGGTGGCCTCTCCTTTTTTTACAAATTCTGTTTGATGATTCTGGTGATGATGCCGACGGCGATGCCGCGTTCCTCATCCAGACGGGTAACGGCAAAGCTGATGTCGTCTTTCTTTCCAGGCATTCGCCGGTCATAGCAGGTGTGGGCAACCGCGTTGACACCGTTGTTGAGCCGGATGAACACAACGCCGTGCCGCACATCGGTCACTCTGCCGGCATATTTGCCCTGCAGGACGCATTTATCCAGATTGCTCTGGTTGGCGGCGGACGAAACGCTACGGATATCTGCTGTGATGGAAATATGGTTGATGTCGTCGCGGTCAATGGTGAGCACACGGACAAGAACACGGTCGCCGACGCTGTAATACTCGCGGGCGTCACCGAACCATGCGGCAGACAGATCACGGGCGAAAATCGTACACTCCACGCCAAACACTTCCACACGCAGGACTTTTTCCGCAACGCCAATGACGCGCGCCTGTACGACGCGCCCTTCATAGATCATGGGGACGCCATCTTCGTTGGTGTCCAGATAGAAGGTCTGACGCTTACGGAGCATGGCGGCCTTGCGGCTTGCCACAACGCTGCGGGCGGTGTTATCCAGTCCACGGACGATGAAATCGATTTCTGCGGTGAGCATGGTCGCAAGGATACTGTTCATCCGCTCCATAAACGGCTTGTATTTTGCCCCATACGGAACGGGCCCGGAATAGAGCATCATTTCTTTCAGTGGGATCGCAACGCGATAACCCTTGTAGTCAACAACAACGATCGTGCGGCCGGAAGGGGTCTGCTCCACGCCGTCCAACGTTCCGGTCAAAATACGACCGGCAATATGCGAGGTCTTGATCTCATGCCAGATGACCTCACGGCGTTCTTCTTCCGTTTCGATACGGTCTTTTGCATCAACGGTCAGAATGTAGGAGTCACGGCGTCCGGCAGGTGCGGGAGGTGCAGTAGGCTGCGGAGCAGCTTCACCATCTGCGGATTCCGTTTCATCTTCAGCGGGCGGAGCATTTTCCACATTTTCTTCCAGCAAAAGTGCATCCAGAGCATTTTCGCCGCTGCTGTCAAGGGGTGCCGGAGTGCTGCTGTTCAGCTCCTGCAAAATGCTGTCGTACTCCGGGTCCTCAGCCTTTTCATCGGAAACAGGGACAGTCTCTGCGGCATCAGCGGTGTTTTCGGCATCCAGCTCGTTTTCCTCAACATCTGTTGTGCCGCTCACATCGCCGGAGCCGAGATCAACTTCCGGGGGTTCTGCCAGCGGAGTTTCCGTGTAGTCGCTGCCGGCGGCCTCCACCTGCTGCTCAGAAAGTTCTTTGCCGGATTCGATTTCCATGAACTCTGAGGAGAAATCATCAGGGGGCGGGATCGTTTTTTTCTTGGGCATTAAGTATCCTCCTTTTTCTTCATAATGGATTCTTTGGTTACGGCAACGACTTTTTCAGCCGGTGCAGGCTTTTTCTTTTGCGCCGGCTTCTTTTCCGCTGCCTGAGATGGCGGCGCCGATGGAGTTTGCTTTTCCTGCGGCTGATTTGCCCGCCATGCAGGGACATGGGAGGCGGCCTTGCTCGACCGCAGCTTCTTCGCCTCGGGATGTTTGGAATAGTCGTACTTATCCACCTCCAGTACATTCTTGCCCCGAATGAGGATCAGGGCTTTATCAATATCCATACGCAGCACCTCGTCCATGGTCATCAGCTTGCGCCGGCCGACACCGCTGGTTTCCCGGTATTCAGGCGTGTAATTGGATACACGCCATGTTCCGAGCTGTTTGGCTTTACTGGTGACAGAGATACTGGCCTCGCCAGTCCGGTCAGAAATAAATTCCGCCGTCAGAGCATCTGTGCAGCCAAGAAAAAGCTGCACATCGCAGTTGCCCAGAATTTCCTGCCACTGGTTGTAGGGATAGCGGTTCTGAAGACCAGCTAAGTTCTGGAACACACATGACATGGACAGGTTTCTGGAACGAATGACCGAAATTTTTCTCGATAGATCTGGGATCACTCCACAGGCACACAGCTCTTCACCAAGTACATGAACAGGAACCGGAAGCTCCCCGCCGGGGCAATGCTCGTCTGCATAGCGAACCAGGCGGATAAACACGAAGGAAAGAAACAGCGAGGAAAGGAAATCAAAGGTGCTGTCCTGATCGCTGGTAATGCAGTAATACGCGCATGGCTGCTTTCCCGGAAGTTCCAGATCGATCTCGTTGTAGGATGTGATGTTGCGAATATCCCGGTTTTGGAAAACCTGCAGTCTGGAGCCGAGCCCGATGATAACGCCGCCGCGCACACCCTCTGACGCCTGCTTGAAAATGCTGTATGGCGCTTTGGCAGGATGCGTGACCGGAAGAACACCAAAAAGCGCGTTCAACTCCTGTTCGGAGCTGGCGGCAATCAACTGATACACCTCGCCGATATTTTGCTTTTTCTTGGGATAGCTGGTGGAAACATAGAGGACCAGCGCTTTGAGCAGATTCATTTCTGCGCTGTCCCAGAAGTGGTCGCGTTCCTCGCCGCCAGTATTCTTAATGATGACATCGCAAAAGAGCTGGGCCATCAATTCCTGACCGCCGACCTCCGCAAGACAATTCCATGAATCGGAGGCTGACGGTGTGACCAGATTGAACACACGGACGGTATAGCCTTGATCCCGCAGATATTTGCTGGTCTTTTCGTACAATTCGGACTTGGGGTCACAGATCACAAGGCTTGACTTCCGCGCTGCGCATTGGAGAATCATGTTGACGCAAAAGGCTCTTGTCTTCTTGGAGCCGCTGGCGCCGTAAACCGCAAGATTCCCGTTAAATCGAGTCTTTGGAGGAATGCAAATGACCTGATGATCCAGCTCGCCGAGAATCGTACCGGAATGCTTGCGAATATCCGGAACAAGATCAAGCACCTCCGTCAGTTCCTTGCGGGACATAAACCCTGCGGTGCCGTAGGTTCCCTTGTTGGAATAGACAAGGTTGCGCCGCCGGTCGTATTCGCCGCCTTCGCTGTAGCCCATCCGCATGACCATGAGGATCAGCAGCGCCAGCGCACCGATGCAGAGGCCGAGGCCATACAGCCCATACGGAAAGTGGAAGGCTGCCGCAAGGCAGGGAACGAATCCGGCGTCCGGGAATGCGGGAGACGTCCCAAACACGGCGCCAGCCTCCTGCCATGCACGGTAATTGGAAAAAAGCTGCGAGAGGTAGCCGCTCCCATAGAGCAGCGCCAGCGCAGCGATTGGAATGATAATGAAAAGCTGAATCAGCTTCTTTTTAGGAATAGAGCACGCTCCTTTCAAACTGTTGAAAATCAATGCTTTGCAGCATCACACACTGCCCGCAGATCTCCCGCAAGGCTTCTTCCTGGTAATCGAAGCAGATCAATGTCCCCGTTATTCCGTGCAGCTCCAGCGCGGTATCAAAACGCCGGATGCGAGGAAAATCACAGGTGTAGGCGAATAGAACAGGATTCCCCTCGCTGTCAATGGCGTCGTTCTCGACGCGCCAATTTGGTATCCCCTCATGGAGCCCGTCTGCAAGGATTGCATCGAGCGTCCTGCGCTGCTGCGTGTCGCATAAGAGGCGAAGGATCGCTTCGCCATAACGGTCATTGGTCAGATAGTAGAAATGCGGAAAGCTGCCATCCAGCAGGAAATAGCTGTGCGCGTCCGGCTGCATCAGGATAGAAAGTTGTTCCATGGCGGAGCCGAACACGATCCCGGAAATCTCCGCATCGGGCATGACCCCTTCGGTTTGCAGCAGAGCTTTGAACCGCAGTTCAGCCTTGTACTCCCATTTCATCTGCGCTTTGGCGGTGTTATAGGTCAAAAAAATACCGCCATCCGTCAGCAGGATGCCGGTTGCGCGTGAACTTTTGATTTTCGCCCCTTGCGGGCCGATCTCTTTAACCTCTCTGGAGGTGTAATAGGCGGGGATTGCCGCACTTTGACTGGCAGCGGAAAAAGGAGCCTTTTCCCATGGAAAGGCCGGAATGTCAGCGTTGTGCATGATGGTCAGGATCTCAGCCATCCGGTGAAGCCGGAGCCGTCTGGGAATTTCGCTTTTGAGCTTGTTTGGCTCAGAACTGCCGGTCAGGTAGGCTGAAAACCATTCGGGAGCATCAGCCAACAGCAGCCGTTTGGCTGACGAGGTGAGCCGAAGTCCACGCAGGCCGTCTTTGGAGAAGGTACGCAGCAGCCCATCTCGCCGGAGAGCGGTAACGACATTTTCGAGGTATGCGGAACCACCCGGCAGGTGGCTGATTTGACGGATGGGGTATTCACCGCAGAGGGCGGTTAATGTCAAAAGGAGATAGGGCAGCGTATTTTGAGCTGGCAGCTGCCGGGGCTTTCGAGGCATAAACCGTGCTGCCTCCTTGTACGATATTTTACCGTAGGGCTTTATAGCTTGGGTAATTTTGCGGCCGGAGCGCCTTGAAAAAACGCAGTATTTTCAGCGCTTTCAGGGCGCTTTTTGTACCTTGGAAAATAAGCGCCCATAAAAGGTCAAAAATCCGATATGCTTTTTACACCATTCTGGCGCTCTGCAAGCCAGGCCGGAAACTGCGTGCTGTCCATGAGAAAAAGCCGTGTGCAATCCTCTTCGCCCAGCTCCGTGGTGTTGTAGGCGTCGCACAGCAGCCCATTGTCATCCGTCAAGATGAAGGAGGCCGCGACATCCAGAAACTGCTTCAGTTCCAGATTGTCATAATCGCGGATACGCCGCTCTGGCAGCTCCTGCGCATAGATATGGGAAAAGCAGACCACACAATGCTGAAATTGCGGCATAGTGTGGTGGGCGGCGTAATCGGAGAGCGCGGAGGTAAACGGATCCAACAGGAACTCCGTGCTTTGGCGCTGCCTGCGCTTTGGCAGAAGGCACGGGAGCTTGATCTCCAGAATGCCGTCATTTTCGCTGATCTCAATGCCCTGCATGGTTTCAGCAGACCGCAGATATTCCTCTTTTTTGATGCTGGTAGTGGCATAGATCAGGTGGCGCAGCCGGCAGGTGATCCGCTCGGCCCGCAGCGCCGCATCCGTGGACAGCACCTCGTAGTTGTCGGGATAACGCTGAATATCCGTCGTGTTCATGGCATAGAGCGCATTGTTCAGCCGTTCGATCTCAGCCAGAATAGATGTAATTCTTTGTGATATAATGGCCCTGTTCAAGAAAAAACTCCTTATTCGATTTGATAATACTGCACTTCGCCGCCCGAAGAGACGGTACAGTAGCCGCTGGTGTTTGGTGTGTGGATCTCGGCGATCTGCTCCGGCTGCTCAATCAGAACGATGTATTTGGGCGGAACCTCTTTTACCGCGGAGAGCATTTGGTTGATAAGCTGCTCTTTACCCGGCTCCGCATAAATGATCTCGTAAACTTCACCATCCGCAAAAAAGATGATTTTTGCGGGGTACTCGCTGACAGAGTGATATTCTACCTGCTCCATAAAGTCGGTAAGAACCCAAACGGCCTTTGAAAGCCCGTGATCGATGCTCTCCTCCGCATCAGCGGGAATGCGGTAATACTCGCCGCGCTGCACAATGCGGCCCTGCTTTTGCAGGTAGGACAGCAGATTGCGGATTTTACTTTCCTTGTGCGGATAGAGCTTCAAAAGCTGCATCTCCGTCAGAGCGCGGTACATGGAAACATCCCGCAGGATGCCGGCGGCTTCCTGCCCATAGATCTGTTCCCTCGTTTTCATTGAAACATCTCCTCGTTATGCGTATTGAAGCCGTATAATCGCCGTATTGCTGTTGGTTGTGGAGCGTTATACGTCTTAAATGCGTATTGTGTACGGATTAGCATGGATGCTGCTTTGGCGCAGCACGCTGAGCAAGCTCAGCCAGCTCCCGGCGATCCGTGGTGATCAATTCCTTTTCCATTTGACTGCACTTGATCTCCACGGCAATATTATTGTTATTTGTGCTGATGAGAGCGCTGCCGCGCTCAAAGTGCGTAATTTCCATCAGTTCGGCTTCAGAAAGATGCAGAACGCCCTGAACACGCTGGGCTTCTTCCTCCTCCAGATTCAGCAGGATCTTCGTTTTACTGTTGTTGATGATGCCCTTGCCGTATTTACCGTCGTCCAGCGCAAAAAAGTCATTGAGGTCCTGTGTGGCGCAGACAAGGCTGCCGCCATAGCCGCGGATCGTCTTGGCAAGCTCCAGAACGGATTCGGCGGCCTGTCGGTTGCTGCTGGCGCCGATGAGCTGCCAGCACTCGTCCACGAAGATGGCTTTTTCCGCCGTGCGATTCTCTTTGGCCTTGTCCCATACAAAGTCGAGCGCAACAAACATCCCCACTGTCAGCAGGTCGCCGGTCAGCTCAGAAATATCAAGGACAATGTACTTGTTGTCCAGCGCCACATTGGTTTGCTGATTGAAAGAGCGGGCAGAGCCGTTGACCAGCCGGTTCAGGATGTTGGCAAGGCGTTTTGTTTCCGGAGAGGCGGCGAGAATTTCATACAGGTCGCCCAGGATCGGCATTTCTTTATAGCGCCCGGGATGTTCCGGCTGTTCCAGAGAAGCATTGTCATGTGTGATGCCCTTTGTCCCGTAGGTGCAGATCATAGCATCATCCAGAAGCTGCCGCTCCTCGTGGGACATGTCCGGAATTAAGAGACTGAAAAACGTGTGCAGCCGCTGAATTTTGGCCGCCAGCAGAGATTTTTCTACGCCGGGGCCGTCCAGCAGATCGTCCACGGACTTATCTGCCTTGCGGATCTCCATGATGTTGATGCAGTTTTGAGAAGCCGGAGATATGGAGATAAACTGTCCGCCGATGTTGGAACAGGCCCGGTGAAACTCGTGGCCCTTCAAGGGAGCCACGATAAATACTTGTATGCCTTTGCGCCGCATACGCAGGGCCATGAGCTGCATCGTAAAGGTCTTGCCGGCACCGCTGGTCCCAAGAATGGAAATGTTGGCGTTTTTGTAGACGCGGGAATCGAAAATGTCCACAATGATGAGAGAATTGTTGTGCTTGTTGACGCCGAGAAGAATGCCGTTGTCATCGCACATCTCATAGCTGGTGAAGGGATAGCAGCTGGCGGCTCCCGTTGTCAGAACATTCCGCTTAGACCGCTCATAGAGCTGGCGCTCCAGAGAAACCAGAGGGAGAGAGGACAAAAAAGCCTGCTCCTGACAAAAGGAACAGGTCTGCACATCCATATCCTGCGAAAGCAGGAGTTTTTTCATTTCCGCGACCTTCCATTCAAGGTCATCCACGCTGCCGGCTGTGACGGTGATAAGCAGGTTCAGATAATAAAAATCCTCATTGTTGGAAAGACCGTCTTTTAGAAAATAGCCGCTGCGGATCGCACCGTCGAGGTCGTCAAAATCCGTGTTGGTGTCGCTGGTTTCCTTAATTTTGCTGCGGTTGATACGGAGCTGCTGCCCCAGCTTTCTGACCATGCGGTCCTTTGGCTGCCGCGTCAGGAATACGTCCAGATCGATTCCGTCGCCGGCGTTGACCAAAAGGCTGAGCCAACCGGCGGGAACGCGCGTTTTATAACCATCTGATGGGACAAGGAGATAGGCATAGTACAGCCCATCTACACAGAGGTAATTCCCATGGGTAAGGTCGATGCTGTCAGGGGCATAGAACTCGTTGACAGGAATTGCGTTGATGTCCCGCCCAGAGGCCATGTAGTCCGCCAGAACGGACTTCACCCGCTGGTAGAATGGCTCACTGCTGGCCCTGCGGCAGAGAATGTTATAAAGGATCTCTGCCGTGGCGTCGTCCTCGTTCTCAGGGGAAATGACCTCGTTGCCGCACTGCCGCAAATAATTTGCCGCCGTGCGTGCGGCCGTTTGCAGGGAAGCGATTGCATCCTCTTCCTCATGTCCGCGTTTGGTGCCGGGCAGCGGCTCATACTCGAAAACGAGAAAAAAGCGCCTTGTGATCGCCTCACGGGAGCCAATCTGCCGAATGAGCTTCAGGTAGTCTTCCTGCAGGACGCGGCAGCGCGGATCCTGCTCATGCTCCAGCTCCCTGCGGACGGTATCCAGGTGCCGGTTAATGTCCGCACGCTTTGTCAATGCCTTGAATTGCACCTTGACCGGGGCAATTTTCAGATAGGAAATGAAGGAGTAAATGATGCTGCGCTGCTCTCTCGCGCTGCGCAGCAGGAAGTTGACGGGAACCACCTCTACAACCTTGACATAGCGGTGATCTCTTGTATAAATGACGCCGTGCTCAATCTTCTCGATAGGGATATAGTCCGCCAGGGCATTGAGCGGCTGAACGGCTTCTTCCTCCTGCAAGAAGGTCTTGAACTGCGTCACGCTGCGCTGCTTCAGATCAACAGAAAATCGGCTGCGGCTTTTGGGGAGCGGAGGATCTTCTGCTTCGCAGTCGCTTTTCCGCTGCTGCGCCCAGCTGGGCAGCAGCGTTTTTCCATTTTTGCCGCCCTGCGTCCCATCGCGTGAAAGGATTCTGCGGTTGTGCAGAAAGCAAAAGAACAGGCGGATAAAAGCGGACAGGCTCATGCCGGATACGCCAATCAAAGCGAGAAGCCCCAGCGGAAGAGCCGTCAGGCATAAAATCCCGCCGCGGACGGTGATGGAAAACGGAAGGTGCAAAACCGGCACACCAACCGCGAGGCCAAGGATGACCGCCTCAACCGTATTAGGGGTTTTCAAAAGCCCGCCGAAGAGTGTGCCGCCCTCTATAAAGTTGGGAGGAATCACATAAACCTCAAATTCTTCCGGTTTCATAGACAGCCTCCCTTACATCCGGTCTTTCCGCTTCGGCGGATCGGGCATCTTCTTGACGATCTCCTTATGATAGTCGATTTCACCGTCCGGTGCGGTAAATGGCTTCTTGATTACAGTGTCAACAGCATACTGCTTGTACCATTGGGCGCCATCGGCAGAGAAGACTTTCTGGTGTTCACCGTCCGGCGCGGCATATTGCCCGGTATGGTACATTCCAAAGGAAATGCCCTCCGGATGCTCCGGAGAATACTCTGTGCCGGTGATGCGCCCGCCGCCGATCTCAACGTCGGAATAGGATATTTGCGGTGCGGCGTCTCCCTGAGCGGTAATGCCCATGTAGGAGGACAACGCCTGTGACGCAAACTCTCCGGTGATGGAGCCGGTGGAGTGCAGGTCTCCGGCTGCGACCATACCTATCACATCGTTGGCAAAACGCCCGCCCTCCAGCATGGAGTTGGTAAAAATACGTCCGCCGAGGCCAACGGAATGCTGTGACTCCCTGCGGAGTGAGGAAACCGAGGCGGTTCGGGTACTGGAAGCGACCTGCTGATGGGTCACGCCCATCTGCGACTTTTGAGAAGAGCTTTCGCTGCGCGTCTGCTTTGCCTGATGAACAACGCTTGCTGCCTGCCGCTCGGCATTTACAGTACGCTCTGTGGCCTGATGCGCGGCGGACATGGTGGCGGAAGACGCTTTCTGCGTCGTTTGCGTCGCAGTTCTTACGGCGTCATTGGTGATTTTCCGACTGACAACGCCGGCCAGACCACCTTGCAGAAAGCCGGAAGATCCGGATGCGGCGGCGCCTGCGCGGCTGGAGGCTCTGTCGGCAAAGTTCCCGACAACTTTTCCAGCCATGCCGGCAGCGAGGGAGACACCCTTGAATGCCACCATCGCCTCACCCAGCATGGAACCGCCGGTATGCCCCACGTTGACGCCGATGCTTGCCATGAAGCTGTCGATTTTCTGCGAGACTTTGAGAAAACCAACCGCGCAGAGAAACCAGACCAGGACATTTCCCGTCACGGCCTCGCGGCTGGAACTGCTGACTGCGGCTTCGACATCGCTTTCCTCCAGAGCAAACGCAGGTACCGCCAAGGTGAGCGCAAGCAAAAGAACGGTGCCCAGCAGCGGAATGATTCTATGATATTTCTTCGTGGTAATGACCTCCTACATGGAAAGCGGATTTGAGATGAATGTGCCGACCATCGTGATAAACAGCCGAAGACACCATGCGTTCATCAGCAGCAGGAATATCTGCCCGCCGAACATCCGGCACCAGCTCTTAAAAATATTTGCGGTGGATTGCGATGCGCCCATGGCAAAGGCTACCGGTGCGGTATAGACCAGGACGCCCAGCAGTACATACCGTTCTGCCGCTTCAAACAGCAGCTTAATGTAGTTCCACGCAAGAATCAGTGTCAGAATCAGAACGATCAGCGCAACGCCGCCGTTGGCACAGACGCCGATGATGGTCAGCAGAACAGAATTGAAGCTGGCAAAGTCCAAAGAAGGAAGCTCTGAGGACAGTATCCACGCATAAGGCGTTCCGCCTATCGTCAGCGCAATGTTTACGATTTCATCCGCGTAGTACGCAAGTACAATAAACAAGATCGCTTTGGCTGTTAGCCTAACCGGATCTTCAGCTTCAATTCCCAAGCCCAGTCCGTAGTTCTTGAACAGATTCCAGACCCAGCCCAACAGGATCAGCCCGATGGCAAGTGCCACCAGAAGGCTATACATGGTTTCCGCTGCGGGAAAATATCGCAGAAATGTGTTCATGTCACAGCCCAATGCCCCCAAAACAGAGGTGTTGATCATATCCAGACCGTACATGATCTGCTCCGCGATCCACTCTACAATACCGTCTAAAATTCCCATGGCTTTTACGGGGCGGTCCACTGCCCGCCGCTGAAGAAGGGCGTAACATAGCTCATAATGAAGCCGAGACCGTTCAAAACAGCCCATGTGATGATGATTCGCTTGAGCCAAGCGCGGCTTTCATCAACGGTGCGGCCGCTGCGGGAAAAATTCATCATCAGCAGTGCGACTGCGGCCGTAACGATGGCTGCAATCGTGGAGATGCCGAGGATCTGCGTATAGACATCCCGCATGATCTCATTGGCCTTCTCCCACACGGTTGCGGCAGAAGCCGGCTGACAGAGAGACACGGATAGCGTGGCGGTCAGAAACGCTGCATACAGCCAACGGCCGATATTGCCACGCGGCTTTTTCCCAATACGGGGAGACGGACACTTGTGCTTCAAAAGCATTACCTCCTTGTGTTGCCCAAAAGCAGGAAACAACACCCAGCGAAAGCCGGATGCTGTTTCATTGACCGCAGAAAGGCAGAAAAAAAGACGCGCATCAAAAATGGCGTCCTCCTGCAGCTGCTTTTGGTTTGTTTATAGTTTTGAGCATACTTAGTTTAACATACGGCGATTTTGCGTTCAATAGCAAAACCCTTCCAATTTTCTCCCAATTCTCTTTCAAAACACTCTCACACATCTGGCGGGAAAAAGCAGTCCAGCGTTTTCAAAGTGTCCTGCGCGGAAAATCCCCAAAGGACAGAGCTTAACGCTTCCACAGCGGCTTTGCGCAGACGGTAGTAGGTGCTGAAGCTAATGTCCCTAATATGCGGGTGGAGCGCCTCAATGATCTCCTCCACATTTTTCAGCTTCTGTGGGGATAAAAATGAGTAATACAAAATCCAGTAGTACACCTCTCCACTCTGGTGGTGCGTGCGGAGAAGGTTGACAGAATTTTCAAGCAGGGTCAGCATTTTGTAGCTGCGCTCGATGCACCTGGCATGATTTTCTATGTCCGTGCCGCCGAGATCCGCGCCTGCCATATAGGTGGACTCCAAAAAATCTTCAATGCTGCAATCATAATCAATGCGAAACTGATTCTTGACCTGCCGGATAGACAGTTCCAGACTCCATGTTACATCCCGATATTTTTTGAGCAGTCTCCATGTGTCGTGATAGCGGGCATCCTCTTCCGGCCGTTTTTCATACATCTTTCCTGACATTGTCGCACGCTCCTTCCGCTTCAGCATTTGGGATGATCGTCATTTCAAACCGATACAACGGACTGCCGGCGCCGCAGCAGATCGCAAGTCCCGCTGAGATAGCGCCTTTCTCTATTCCTACCGTGCAGTCGTCGGATAATGGATATAACATATATTTGGATTTTGGGCATGAAAGGCAGGAAATGCCTTGCGCTTCAAGGGTTCGCAGCACTTTCCGAACGAAGTACAGCATGTGAGGTTTTGAAACGCTGGGAAGCTCTGTTGAAACGCAGATCTGCTCATCAGAAATTGAGCCTGACTCTGGCGAAATGGTATCCGGCACAGATACGCGAAGGTTCAGACACATAGCAACCTCCTCTTTGTCTATCATGACATCCGAAATTTGGAACATGGTTGAGAGATAATTCTTTAGGTAAATTACCGTTCCGCTGCGGCCTGGGAAAGTCAGCAGAGAAAGATAGTCAAAATCGGCCAGTTTTTTGAGCAGCCGCCCCACGCTGGAACGGGAGATTCCCCAGCGCGCGGATAATTCGCTGTAATTGACGAGCGGATTCCCAGTGCCGTTTCTGAAATACGCAACTGGCCCGATCTCAGAGCCGCGTACTTGCTGATCCTTATAAATCGCAGAGATCCAAAGATCCAGAATGACATCCATCTCAGATGCGCGTCCCGCGGAGATCAACTCCGTTGCCGTTGAAACAGGGATGAAGAAAAAGCCGGAGTCTTTTTGGCATGGGCAGTTATAATCAAGCGCGGTGTTATTGCGCCGCCAGTCCGTAATGGAGAACTTTACGATATGCCCGCGGCCGAGGCGGGTAAATGTAATGAGCTGCCGATCCTGCAAAGATTTTAGAATTGCAAATGCCTGGTAGTGAAAGCGCACACGGAACCATTCCGTGATGTCAGTGATAGAGCAGATCCATTCGCCCGGATATACCGTGTATGAGATCCCGTCTATGCGCCGATAAGAGGTCCTGAAGTTGGCATAGGAGCAAAGAGCGACATAATAAAAAAGACCGGAGCATCCGCCTGTGCGAATGCTCCGGTCTGCAATCAGAGTTTGCATAAATTCTCGATAAATTCGGCATCGTGGATAATCTACAACCTGCCTGAGTTCAAGCTGATAGTCTGCCATGGGTGGCCTCCTTTGCTAAGCATGATTGCTTTTGCATACATGATGTGATATACTTTTTTTGCCATTAGAATAAGTGACGGATTCGAACACGCGCAAGAAAATCTGCCTCATTTTTTGCTAATGGCCTGCTAATTTGCAGTTTGAAATATCGCAGCTAATTTCTTGCTAACAATTACTTTGGTTATAAAAGGCTCTGAGAGTTGACTGTATTGCACAACAGGAGATATGTATAATAGCCGCAGCATGGTCGAAATGCACAGCAGTATATGTGAGGACATCGCAGGCAATTCGACAAACATATCTCCTAAGCCCGAGGCCCCCGGTTCGAGCCCGGGCAGGCGTACCAAAAGCGCTGTGATCTCAAGGGATTGCGGCGTTTTTTCTTTTTGCTTATCAAGCAAATTTCACAGCTGTTATCGTGTCAAACGCCTGCATGGCACCACCAGCTGATCTCGAACCGTTTTCTCTATTTTCCCATTTCCGGCACCACTCTGACACTCATTTAACCGCACCTCTGGCTCGGAGGAGCTCGGCCATCGCTGGAGCTGTGCAATCACATCAAGCAACTTTCTTATTAACAGCCAGCCCTCAAAGAGATATATTTATCTCATTGAGTGATAAATATATCTCTTTGAGGGAACGCAATTATGAAGAAAAGGACAACCTCGCAATTTATCTGGGCGCGATCTGCGCTCTGCTTGCAG
>OJKP01001170.1_pt1 | contig 15756 bp, 13 predicted proteins | sample 1596521 | NCBI WGS metagenome assembly OJKP01 (sample SAMEA4350130, study PRJEB24818) | metagenome | biome: human; feature: gut; material: faeces | place: Denmark | collected 2013-09
CGCCTGGTCAATGCGGTAAAGGCATTCGGCCAGTTCGCACGCGCAATCCTGCAGCTTTTCGGCGTCGATCGTGGATTCCGGCAGCGTGCCGCCGAAGCGGTCGAACGTAAAGCGGTCGATCTCCCGCGACGCCGCACGCAGGTAGCGGGCAGCAGTCACTTCGTCGCGGAAAGGGGACAGATCGTCCCCGTACCGTTTTACGTATGTGTCAAAATCCGCGTACACCGTGATTCACCTGCCGATCACGCGCTTGCGTAGGACTTCACGTGCACCTGCGCAGCGTCCAGAACACGCAGGGCGACGTTTTCCTCGACCTGCGCCTTCGTACCGGCAAACAGCTCAGAATCGACCATGCGGACGATGCTGAAGTTATCGCCGACACCGAAGACGTTCGGATCGTACATGATGAATTCCACCTTCGCGAGGTTCGCCGCCGTAACGCTGGCCTTCGTACCGCCGTGCGGATAGTAGGCAAGATCAGCAGACGACGCGAAGCCGTTGACTTCGATCCAGGTAAAGCCCATGAAGCTGCCTACCTGGCCGCCGGCAGCGGCGGCGAGCAGCATTTCGTTGGACGTCGGGATATACTTCTCACCGGCGAACTCCAGCATCGTCGCGAAGAAGTCCGGGCTGCAAAGCACGATGGTGGGGTTGGCTTTCGCCTTGACCATGGCTTTGCGTTCGGCCAGTACCTGTGCCTTGAAGTTGGCCGCAGTGGTCTTCGTGGTGTTGGTGGACGCCGTACCCTCGGAAATCAGGCAGGCCAGCGCGCACTGGTTCTTCGCCTCCGCGACTTCGCGGGTGGCAAGGGCCAGATGCTCCTCGGCAATCGGGAACGCCACAGCAGCGGCCTGCACTCCGTAGATCTTCTTAGATGCCTGCAGGTTGTTGTTGAAAACAGCCTGAACCAGCGTGTCAGCGGCGGCGGTATCCGTGAAGTCACGACCGGGCGTGCCGACAGATGCTGCGGTGGAGGTCAGCTTGTGCCAGTAGCAGCCGCCGGCGCCGTCGACCATCACGTCCTGATAGGTCACGCCAGGCACAAGCCAGGTCTTATAAAACAGGTTGGGAAGAACAGTTGCCTTGTACTGTTCATCGACATACATGGATCCATACTGGATAGACATAGATCATCATTTCCTTTCGTAGTCTTAGCCCCTGAAAAACGGGTTGTTTTTGTATTTCTGGGCTACGTATTCTTTTGCGCCCCCCGCCGGCGGCACCATGCCGCTGTGATCGGACGAAAAGCGCGCCTTGCTGGCGGGATCGGCCACAAGGATGCCGGGGATCTCCTTGCCGTTCTGATCGGTGACAAGGCCGGTAAACAGGTCGTCGATCGACTTGCCGCGCGCATCGTCAGACCCCAGTGCTGTCACCAGCTTGTCCGTGATGCTTTCGCGCGTGATGTCGTTGACGAAATGCTTGCCCAACAGGAACGTGTCCACCGTACTGCGCAGCTTCACGGCAGCGGCGTCCTTCTTGCGGTTGTCCCGCTCGGTCTGCAGGTCATTGGTCAGGGTCGTGATCTGACCTTTCAGCGCTGCGACATCCACGCCGTCAAAGGCGGCAAGCTTGCCCTGCACGTCTTTCAGCGATGTGTCCAGCGCATCGTGGCGTTCCTGCAATTTGGTGAATTCCGCCACGGTCTTGTAGTTTTCGGCGACGGCTTTGCGCAGATCCGCCGCCTTTCCTTCCGGAATCGTGATACCGAAGTCGGAAAGAATGGTCTCGATGTTCTTCATGCGTAATCCTCCTGAACGTAATTTTTAACAGCCCGTCGGCTGTGTGGATTGAGCCGGATGAACCACCGGCGGGGTCGTGATATAGCAAAGGGGCAGCCGGTTTCCCGTCCGCCCCTGCGTATCCTGATTTGATTTTGGGTACAAGAAAACCACCTTGCCGATTGGTAAGATGGTTTTCATGATTATTATATAAAATAATTTTCTGCTTCAGCGTTTACACAAAGGCAGGCGCTTGGCAGGCGTAGCATCCTCCTGCGTCTCTTTTTTACCATTAAGGCGTGTGGTCGCTACGAAATTCACCACCTCAAGCGCCTGTCTTTATGATAATTGTATTATAGCCAGATTATTCCCTTTTGTAAAGAATAATATTGTTCCGGACGCGCTGCCTATAGCGTTTTTCATTTTCGCACATGACAGTAATAACGGAACTTTTCCGCCACGGCTCGTCTCCTTCTACGGCAATGCGTACCACAACGCTGATGTTTTTTGAATTAAGCGATATGGTTTTACTCGCAATGGCGGTATTTTCATACTTTTTGTCTTTGAAAATGTAGTCTGGATTTTCGATTATTTCTTTGAAATAAGGGCTGTATTTGTAATAAATCACAAAGTAATTTTTGATTATCTTTTCAAAAGTTCTTATATGCCGGTATAGCCTATTGTTACAGGCTTTTCCGGCATTTTTTGTTATGGAAGATACTCTCAAATCTTCTTATATCCCCGTATGTTTTTGTGTTCAAAAGTAGTATGTGGAGTAGTAAATTCTCCATTTACTACTATGCAATCAGCCGCTTCATTTCTGTTATTGACGTTTCGGAAGTTGTGTGTGCGTAATAGTTCAGCGTCATATTGATGTTGGAATGTCCCATGATGTACTGCAATGCTTTTGGGTTCATTCCCGCATTTGCTAACGTGGTGCAGAATGTGTGGCGTAAGGTGTGCGGTGTCATTACCTTTGGCAATGCTACCTTTTGCGTTTTGTTGTATTTCCTTACAAGCCCCCGAAACATACTTTCATAGTTGACTGCCACTTTTGGCAAACCGTTCCGGTTAAGGAACAGAAACTTTGTGTAGCCCTCTAAAATAACAGGTTGTGCATATTTCCGTTTGTTCAGCACCCGTTGAAATGCTTCCAACACTTTTTCACTCATAGGAATAACCCGGTTGCCGCTTTTAGTCTTAGGCGTTTCCACATAGTAGCCCACGTCTGCAATTTTCAAAAGTTGGTGGTCTACATTGATAAGCTGTTTGTCTAAGTCAATGTCAGCTTCCGTCAGTCCGCAGAGTTCCGAAATGCGAAGCCCTGTCCCTAACAGTATGATAATCTCGTCGTAGTATTTCTGATAGACTTTATCATGCTGCACAAAGGACAGAAAAGCCGCTTCCTGCGTAGGGGATAGAGGTTCCTTTGGTTCCGTATCATCTTCAAGGACAGTGTTCAACTGGAAGTCAAATGGATTTTTACGAATACAATCGTCCTGTATGGCTGTGTAAAAGGCAGCCTTTAAGGAACGCTTGTGGTTGTTGATAGTCTTGAAGCCGTAACCTTTTTCTTTCATGCGTAACGCCCATTCCTTTGCGTCGGAGAGCTTCACATTTTCAATCCGGCAGGCTCCAAGTTTATCCTCCTGCAAAATCCGCATGAGCTGTTTTCGCCCCTGCTTTGTACCATGCCGCACATTTGCCCTGTGGCGTATCTGCTTTGCGTAGAGTTGGCAGACCGTCATTTTCTTTCCGATATGGTCGATACCGTCGTCAAGGTCTTTTTGGATTTCTTTCTCTTTTTCCCTCAACGCTATATCGTCGCGCTTTCCTGCCGGGGTTTTGTCCGTAGGCACTAACTTCCAAGAATAAACAAACTGCGGTTTCCCAAAGGTATCTATATATTTGTAGGCATATCTTCCGTCTTTTCTCTGGCTCTCTCCGGTGCGGAGAATACGATTTTTATTATCCCGTCTTTTTTCCGACATCGTTATGCTCCTTTCCATAATGGAAAGAGCCTTGATATGCTTGACTACATTGTACCACATTCAAGGCTCGATTTCACTATCAGATTGCGTCCACCGTATCAATCATTTTTTCAAACTGCTTACGCTTAATCTGAATACGGTTTCCGTTCATCATTACCCAGTCCGGGACGGGATTTTCTTCTGCCAGTTTCCGCAGCTTGCTTTCTCCGATACGGAAATATTTTGCTGCTTCTTCTATGGTAAGAGTGTACTTTTCCCAAATCGGCACGTCGTTATTGTTCAATTTGTCGTCCCCCTTTCTTAACGGGTCAAAAATCAATCTGTAACATAGGCTTTAATCGGACGGCTATTAGCGTAACCTCATGGGAGTTGCACCCCTCCGGCGGTCTGCCGAAGCCCTACCCATTGCCTGCGACGCTTCTAACGCTCGGACTATGGCTGTAAGGAAGTATCATTATATATTCTGTGCGTTATCGCCCGCAGGGTGCTATCCCTGCTTTACGGTGTGGTATTTCTCGCTCGCTTTTCTATTAAGAGAAAGGTCATGGCGTACCCGCTGCATGGCTCGGCACAAAAGGAACGTATCCGATTTGCCTTATGCTGCGTCGCCGTTCTATTGCGCCGCTTTCTTTGTCAAGGTTCAAAATGGCTGTGTTGCCGCATTAGCAGCGGAACGGAAAAGGGGGAGTAAAGACGTTCCACCGCCGATTGCGGTTATTTCTCTGTTCTAAAATTGAGGACAGCCATCATTAGTTTGGCTTGCAGCCGTTCCCGAATGTCGTTGTCTATACCAAAATAAACATTTCCACGCTCGTCATATAACTTTCGCATGGATAAACGGGCTATATAACCGCTGAAATGCTGCAAGACCATTTTCATAGCGTCCGGGTCGCCCTTTGTCGCTGCCACAATGACAGGATAAGGAACAAGGGCATTTTCCGGGTAGCCGGGTTGATTACCATTCGTCCCATTCATCAGCATTTTCCTCCAAATATTTTCTTAATTGTTCAAAAGAGCTTGTCCGTCTGTACTGTATTGTGCTTCTCGGTGTATTGAGCAACTCTGCAATTTCTGTATCGCTCATTCCCTCGAAATAATACAGCAATATGGCTTTGCGCTTTTCTTCCGGCAAAGTACGGATTGCTTCAAGAAGCAGCTTCGGCGTGATTTTCTTTCCGGCTTTTTCAAAGACGGTTTCAGCAGTTTCCCGTTTGAAATATTCATCAAAGGTATGTAGCTGTCGCGCTTCATCTAAGGTCATGTCGGAAAAGGTTACTTCCTTTGCCTTATGTGTACGAAGCTCTCTATGAGCGTCGCACGCTTCATTGTGCAATACCGCATTGCAATACTTCTGAAAAGAACATTGCTTATAAAACTCCCTGCTAATAGGTTCCACATTCTCACCTCCTTTCTTGTTGAAAGTTGGTGGTGCTTCCCCCTTTTCGCGGGGTAATACGGAGCCTTGAAAAAATGCCAAATATTTTCGGAAATTTTTTCAAAAATTTTTTTAAGCATACAAAATGCGCCCGTCCGCAAAAAAACGCGGACAGGCGCATAGGAATAATAAAAAGTATTTAGATGATTTAATAGTTCATATCTAAGGGTAGGAATATCCCCGGTGGCGGTCGGGCTTTTTTTGATAAATCAAAGAATGTAAGAATTTGTTGATGTGGTTTATAACTCATGGCGGCTACCTCCTAAAGCCGCCATGTCTACATGGTTAAGGGTCGTCGTACAGACAAAAAGAAACGGCGGCTCTGAAAATCAAAGCCGCCGAAATAGAATAGGCGCGTGAAAATATGGCTGCTCTGCGACGGCTTTTTTTCTTTGCCGTCGTCCGGCAGATGTTGGTTGTATCATTACTTATTTTTGATTGTTTTTTTAGATATTAAAATCAAGACAGAAAACAATCCACAAAAGAACAAACTCATAAGGCTAATAATGATTTCTCCAAAGGTGGCAGAATAATAGCCGGAAATATTGAATGTAGCAGTAATAGGATAGCAAGCCGAAAGAACATCGGATATACTTGTGAATAATCCTGCAAAAGAATAAATTACTGTAAAAATCAAAGCAAGCCAATAGCCTTTCTTTATTCTTGATACAACCGCAATAACAGGTGCAATAGCAAAGAAAATCCCAATGCCGTCAAGTAAATAGATTTTGAAAAAACTTAAAATCATTTTGATAGACAAGCCCCTAAAATGCAAAATAACTTCAACTAAAAATGTAATGCCGAAAAGCAGCAAATAAAAGAGTACGCTAAATGCAAAAGTAATAAGTAATTTTGCAATCGTCATTTTAGCTTCACTTATAGGAATTAAACGTAATGATTTAATAGTATCTTCTTGTTCCTCACGACAAATCATATAGCTCCCCAAAAGTGCAATAACCGCAGGAAGAACAAAAAAAGTTGCTAAAGACTGTGCTGCGTTCATAAACCACCCTGCGTCATCTATATAGCGTTTTTCCCCAAAAGAAAACTGCCCTTGAGTAAAAACAATAATTGCAACCATAATAACTGCGAATATGGCGACCAACACAATTTTTGAACGTCGGAGTTTTTGATGTTCTGCCCAAATCAATTCTTTCATCATTCAATCACTCACTTTCTATGCTTTAAGGAAATGTACGCAAATACGATAGAAACAATAGTCCATATACCGATACAAAAAAGTGCAGCCGGAATATTGACTTCCTGTGCCAAAATAACACCGGGAATATCTCGCATGATAATTGCTGTTGCACTGGATAGAGGGTGTAGGTACATATTAACCATAAGCAAAATAAAGCTAAGAAAGGTGTAAACCAGTGTCACACATACAGGGAGTATATAGTTCTTCCCGGCAGCTGCAACCGCTAAAAGTGGTAATATGGAAAATGCGGTAAGTATGGCGATTTCAATACATTTCTTAAATAGATAACTGATACTATTCCATTCAAAGGTTATATAACCGGGAAGCATACCGAAAAATACAGACGCTATGGCTGTAAGCAACATAAAACAAACGGAATAAGACAGTACAACAATAAATTTGCTAAAAAAATATCCTGTCTTGCTAATCGGTATAATCCACAACTGTTTGAGCATATCGTTTTGATTTTCGTCATACATGAGCATGCTCATACCTCCAATTCGTGATTTTTTGATTTTGCTGCTTTTTTCTGTGCGGTTTTTTCTTTGTCTGCTTTAAGCTGCGCCCGGATAGAGGGCTTCTTTTCCGTTTTTACTGCTTTGCCGCGTTCCTTGTCAGCCTTGACAGCTTCCGCAAGGTCAACAAGGGAAATGGTTTCTCCTGCCTTTACCTTTGCTTCCAGTTCTGTAACGGTCGGGGTGTTGTTTATCTGCCCGTCAATCATGTTGTAGTTTTGCTCGGTGGTCTGCTCGGCAGCTTTCAGATAGTTTTCCGGCTGAACGGGAACAGCAAAAGCCCTTGTACTGTTCCCCATAATCAGATATTTTCCGTCGTCGGACTGGTGGTGCAATCCATATCCGGCAGCTTCCATTTGCTCGCGGCTCATGGCGGTTACATAGAAAGTCCCCCTCGGTGTTTTGATTGTTTCGCCCGTTTCCAAGTTGTCGGGAATGAGGGCTTTTTCCTGCTCCTTGAAAAACTCCGGCACTTCCTTATAACCGAAGCTGTCTACATAGTGGGCGGTGTCCTGCCCGTTCTGATGAAGCACCACCACGTCGGAAACGGAAAGGCTGTGTCCCTTAAAATCTTTCGGGTGGTCGATATTAAAGCGGGTGTAAATATCTTCAAGGGAAGTCCCCGGCGTAAGCTCTGCGGAATAGACAAGCGCATAGTTTTTCGGGTCTACCCGGTGCCCTGTGGCAGTCAGACGGTCGTAAGGTTCAAAGCGCAAATCCCTTGTTTCTTCCCCGCCTTTTATCTGATAAATGGAAAAGGTGTCTTTGTCCTGTGGGGCTTTCTGCTCCGGCTGCTCCTGTACGGGGTGTTCCTGTGAAGCTACCTTTTGCGCCCGGATATGCGCCCGCTGTAACCCGGTAGGCTTTTCTCCTGTAAGGGGCTGAATAGATTTCACATAATCAGCCGCATAGTAGGCGTTACTGGTAAGCTGCCGCTGCCATGCCCCTGCTTTTGGCGACCAACGGAAGCCATTACTTTTTAGGGCTTCCCGCGTGGCTTCGTCCGGCTTATCTTCAAAGAAGATTTGCAGTCGGTTCGCTTCGGTGTTTGCTTCCACCTTGCCGCCGTCAAATTCCCAACCGACAAAACCGATTTCTTTTTGCTGTGAAAGGGATTTGATACGGTCTTTCACGCGCCGGATTTCTGCGCTGTTGTTGGATAATGCCCAAGTCGCAAAGGGCTTGTCCTCCAAATGCCAACTGCTCGCCATGTCTGCTTTCAGTTTTTCCAGTTCCTCCGGCGGTAAATGCGGGCAGCCGTCAAGGGTCTTATGCTTGCGGTAATAGGCGTTTACGGCTTTCATGGTTTCCTGCGATTTTTCAAGGCTTTCCAGTTTCTTTTCTAACTTCTGTACTGCCTGCGGGTCGTCTGCGCTGATACCGCCCATGCCGGTGCTGCGGATTTTATCAAGAAGCCCTTGTATGTCCTGCCATTCTCGGTAATTGCTGTCGCGGGCTACGTTCTGCTTTTCTTTCTTCCTTGTGGGGAAGTTAGAACCGCCCGCAATCAGGATAGAGGGAACACGCGCGTCAATCTCATAGCCCTTGTTCATGTTCGCCGCCAGTTTCCGGGCGTAGGTGTCAAGCAGGCTGTCGATTTTCTCATGGTACATCGGGTCTACCCGCTGTTTCTGCCTTTCTGCGATTTGTACGGCTTCATCAACATAATGCCTGTATTCAGCCGTCGCGCTGCCTTGCTTATAATCGGAAAAGCTATTCATATCCTTTGCACGTTTGGCGGCAGCTTCATTGATAGTGTAATAAGGGGCGGCGGGTGCAGCCTGTTCCGGCTGTGCTTCCTTTTCCTGTACCGGGGTTGTTTCTTCGGGAAGCTCCGGCGTGGCTGCTTCTGCTTCGGGCTGTTTGGCGGCTTCCTGTGCGGGCTGTGCCTGTTCGGTGGTTTGTTCTTTATCCTGTGCCTTTTGGATTTCTGCAAAATGCCCGTCTATGGTATCAATCAGCTTCGCGGCTGTGCTGCGGATTGTTTCAAGAGAGCCTTTTAATTCTGCAAGTTCTTTTCCGCTGCTCCACCCGGCGATATATCCAAAAGAATAGTCCGACGTATCAAGCCCGTAATGTTGGCAGACAGCATAGGCGACGCTTTCCGCCTGTACCTCGCGGGTGCGGCGGTCGGGGCGTTCCGGCATGGCAAGGGCGGTATCATGCAGCGTGGCGTGGGCGATTTCATGGATTGCGGTCTTGATATTCTGCAATTCGTCCATACCCTCGTTGATGAAGATACGCTTTTCCTCATAATTGCAGCGTCCTTTTACGCCGCCGCTTAGTGCTTCAAATCCCATAGCAAAGGGGGAAGTCTTTTCAAGGGCAGCGAAAAAATCCTTGTATTGTTCCACGTTGCCCGCCAGCTCATAGGTAAGGGCAGGAAGCTCCTTTCCCTCGGTCTGTGAAATATCAAAGACAGATACCACACGAAAAGCGGGTATCTTGATTTCCTTTTCCTCGGTAACAGGCTTCCCGTCTTTATCGAAAACAGGCTTTTGGGTGTCCGGGTCGATTTTTTCCACCTGTTTCTTAACGGTAAACGGGGACGGCGCAAGTATCTTGATAGCTTTTTCTCCGGGCTTTACATGGCGGTCAAATTCCCTTTCCCATTGTTTATAGCCTTTCACAAGATTGCCGCCCTGCATGGCGATAAGGATTGTATTGTTCAGGCTGTAATCATGGAATTTTGACATAGTACGCAGATAATCGGCGTAACGGTCGCTTTCATACAGTCCTAAAATTCCCTGTTCCAGTCGGTCGGTAATCTCTTTCATTTTATCGGCGGGCTTTTCAGAAGATAGGATAATCGGGAGAACCGGGGGCTGCTCTGTGGCGGCGGTTTGTATGGCTGCGGAAGCGTCAAGGTCTGCCTGTTCCTTTTCCTGTACTGGCGGCTGCGGCGTTACCCGGTATTCCTCCGGCACGTCACGCCCGTCGTACCATTCTGTAAATGTGTTGCGGTTATTGTAGATATAGCCCTGCTCGGTAAATCTGCCCCCGTCATTGATAGCAGCGTCCCGCCCGTATTCCTCATACATGAAATATTTTTTTGCTTCTTCGGGCAACTCCAACTCGTCCAGTTCTTCAATCAGATAATGCCCGTAATCTTCCTCACTTTGTACGGACGGGTAAAGCCAGTAACAATCAAGGTTTTGTGCAAGGTTGATAATGTCCTGCAAGTCCCTTGTATGGTCGCCGTATGCCATAGCTGCAACAAATTTTTCCCGGTCGTCGTCAAACTGCATTTTCAAAAGTTCGCTCAAATAGTTCAGCTCGTCAAGGCTTTCAAGCTCGGTCAATTTCCCTGCCAGTCCCGCAATAGAGGACTGGTATTCTGTGATGTGCAGCTCCCCGTAGTTTTTGCCGTCTATCCCGATACGGTCAAAGACTTCTTTCAAATGCTCGGCAGTCGTGGGGAATGATACCCATTCGCCCGCAGGTCTGCCCTCGGTGTACTTTCCAAGATTAGAAAGATACCCGCTTAAAATCGTTTCTGCCATGCGTGCACTCCTTTCGTTTTCAATCATGCGGTGCATAAGTTCGTAGTCATCCATGCTCATGCTCCCGTCAAAAATATAGGGGTCGGGTTCTTCGCCGTCCCGGTAGGCTTTTTCAGAGAAAGGCAGCCCCGCAGCGTGGGCGGCGGCTCTTGCTTCCTCGATAAGCTCCGGCGGCAGCCTGTCGTCGTGGGCTTCGATAAATTCCCCGATATTGCTATATCCGTTTTCGTAGTGGCGGCGCACCCCGGCGGTCAGCTCGTCAAGGTTCATATCCTCGCCAAGATAGCCGGAATAATAGCCGTTTACCACAACGGCGGCAGGGTCAGCCTGTTTGATTTCTTCCATGCGGCTTCTGTCCTCCGGGTAAAGGTAGTCGCTCATTTCAAGGTGGAAATATTCGGCGTTCCAAGAACGTCCCGTTTTCCAAAACGCCACCCAAGCGATACCGTCCCTTAATTCTTCTTGATAGTCCTTTACGGTGTCCCGTAAACTTGCCATGTGTAACCTCCTTTCCCAAAGGCAGCGCGGACGCTGCTTTTTCCTGTTTCATCATTCAGTACCCTGCGCCCGCCTTTTTGCCAAAGATTTTATATATTTTTTCAAGATTTCAGAGGGTTTGGGACACTTCCCAACAAGCAAAAATCCCCGCCGTTCTCGGTAGAGAAAGCAGGGATTTTACGGAAAAGGGTACTCTTTTCCTATGCTTGCTATTCAGTTATTTTTTCTTCGGAAGCTCCACCCGGTAGTTGACATATTTCCCGCCCGTATCAGCCAATACGATAGTTCCGTCGTAGGTTTTGCCCGTCTTTGGGGAATAGAGCTTTTTCACATTTACCTTGCCGGATTTTAAGAGTGCAGCGGCAATTTTGGGGGTAAATGTTACTTTGCGTTCTTCAAAGAAACGGTCATTTTTCCACATGGTAAAGATACATTCTTTGTTGCTGCAATAGTAGTTTTTCTTTCCCTCATAGACAGGAGAACCGCAGCGGGGACATTTCCCAAGCTCCGGCTTTTCCTCTTTGAAACGCCCCTTGTCAGCTTCGGAAAGAAACGGATAGGTCTTTACCAGTTCCTGCGCCATATCCTCGATACCCTCCATAAATGCGGCGGGGTCTGCCTTGCCTTTGGCAATCTGCGTCAGATTGTTTTCCCATTCTGCGGTAAGCTGCGGGCTTGTCAAAGTGTCCGGCAGGACGCACACAAGGTTGATACCGTCCTTTGTGGGAAGTAGCTGCTTGCCTTTTCGCTCCACAAAGCCGCCCTTTACCAGTTTTTCAATGACGGCAGCGCGGGTGGCGGGAGTTCCAAGCCCTTTGCGTTCTGCGTCCGGGTCGGTGTCCTCGCTTCCGGCGCGCTCCATAGCAGAGAGCAGCGACGCTTCGTTGTGGGGTTTTGGCGGTGTTGTGTCATGCTCCGTTACCGTTGCCGCCGGATTTTCAAAGGTCTGTCCCTCGGTAAATGGCGGCAGGGTCTTTTCTGTGTCGCTGTCTGCGTCGTCCGTTTCGGGCTTGTTCTTTAAGGCTGTCCTGTATTTTCGGTCAATCTCTTTCCACCCGTCGGACAGCACCGTTTTTCCCCTTGCGGTAAAGGACTGTCCGGCACATTCAAAGATTGCCGTAACCGCTTCAAAGGTATGCGGTGCAGCGGTCGCCATAAGTAGACGCGTCCCGGCAAGGGTAAGGATATTCCTTTCGCTTTCCGGCAGCGCGGCAAGGTCAGTCTTTGCAAGCTCCATAGTCGGGATAATGGCATGGTGGTCTGATACCTTTTTACTATTCAGCACCTTTCCAAGCTCCGGCGTGAAGTCTTTTCCCGCCATAAAAGAAAATTGCCCACAAAGCAGCTTGATAATGCCCGCCGCTGTGTCGCCCATGTCGTCGGTCAGAAATGCGCTGTCTGTTCTCGGATAAGTAAGAAGTCTTTTTTCATACAGGGCTTGTGCAAGGTCAAGGGTCTGCTTTGCGGTATAACCGAACAGGCGGTTTGCTTCCCTCTGTAAAGAAGTAAGGTCAAAGAGCTTAGGCGGGGCTGCGGTCTTTTTCTCTTTCACAAGGGAAGTACAGACTGCCCGCGACGCTTCGCAAGTCGTTTTTAATGCGTCGGCTTCTGCCTTATCTGAAATTCTTTCACTTGCAGCTTCCGCGCCGGATAAGGTAAGGCGCACATGATAGTATTTTTCTTTCTTAAATGTGGTAATCGCTGCGTCCCGGTCAACAAGCATTTTTAAGGTCGGGGTCTGTACGCGTCCCACGTTCAAGGTGTGGTTGTAAAGGACAGAGAAAAGACGGGTGGCGTTGATACCGATAAGCCAGTCAGCCTTTGCCCTGCATAATGCGGAAGCAAAGAGCGCGTCGTATTCTTCGCCATTCTTCAGACGGGAAAAGCCCTCTTTGATTGCGCTGTCCTCCATAGAAGAAATCCAAAGGCGGCGCATAGGTTTCTTGCAGCCCGCCATTTCATAGACAAAACGGAAAATGAGTTCTCCCTCGCGCCCTGCGTCGCAGGCATTGACGACTTCGGAAACGTCTGCCCGGTGCATAAGCTCTTTTAGGGTTTTGAATTGCTTTTCCTTGTCAGAAGCAACGGTGTACTTCCATTCCTGCGGTAAAATCGGTAAGCTGTCATAGCTCCACTTTTTATACTGTTCCCCATAGGCGGCAGCTTCCGCAAGCCCTACCAAATGTCCCACGCACCAAGAAACGATATAGCCGCTTCCTGTGAGAAATCCGTCTTTCTTTTCCTTTGCCCCAAGTACGGCAGCGATTGTCTGCGCCACACTGGGCTTTTCTGCGATAACTAAAATCAAATATAAGTTCCTCCTTTCAGCGTTTCGGCTCGGTTTTCTTTTTCTCCTGTACCTGTTTCAGACAGTACCCCACACAAGGGAACTGTCCCTTATAAGGGCAGGAAGCGCAAGCCGGGGGATAAGGAACAGGCGGCGCATTATCACGCCGCCCGTCCGGTTTCTGTATCATCATCTTTTCAAAGGGATTGTCGGTAAACAGGGTCATAGGGTTTCTTCCTCCGTTTCTTCATCTTCGGGAGTTTCCCCGGTATCTGCTTCCGGCTCGTCCTCGTCGTAGTCCTCAAATTCAAAATCTTCAAGGTCGGTATCGCCCTTTACATTCTGCTTCGGCTTTAGAAACTTAAAGTAGTAGAACGCTGCGCCGCCACCAAGCAGGGCAAAGAGGACTAAGGCAAGCACCACACCGGGATTGCCGCCTTTTTCTTTCGGTTCTTCCGGCTGCTCCGTTGGTGTTGGGGTGGGTTCTTTGCCTGTGCAGCCTGTCATACTGGTAACACATACCGGGCAGGACGTGTTTACCTTTCCGGCTTCGCATTTCTCCGTACAGTTACAGATTTCCGGCTTTTTGGCAGCTTCGCCGTTTTCGGTCAGTGCCATAAGGTCGGCTTCGTCCACTTGATTTAGGAAATGTACGGTCTGTTCGCCCTCGGCGGCGCGGTCAATGAGGATATAGAAATAGTTGCCGCCTTTGGTGGTAACAGTGATAAGTTGCTTATTGCCGCCGTAATCGTCAACCAGTGTTGCGTTTCCCTTTGGGGTAAGGGGCGGCGTTTCCTCTTTTTCCTCCACAATCACGCCGCTGTCATTAGTCGCGTCCCCGGCGGGCGGCTCTGTGGCTGCGCCCTGTGCATAGGCAGGGACAGAAAAACCGCCCATAAGGATAAGGGCGGCACAAAGGGCAGTCATGGTCTTTTTCAGTTTATTCTTCATCTGCATTTTCCTCCTGTTCTTCGTAGTCTGCGGCTTCGGTAGCGGGTGCGGCGTTCATGCCGGGAATACCGCCGCCGGACAGCATAGCGTTCAGTTCCTGCGGGGTCAGACGCATAGCTCGTACAAGCTGTACGATTTCAAGGTTTTCCGCTTCGGTTTTCTGTGTTTCCAGTCCTTTTAACTTGTTCTGATACTCTGTGATTTTCTCGCGGGTCTTTGCGATTTCCTTATTGATACGGTCGATTTTATTGTTTGCCATAGGTCATTTCTCCTTTCTTTTTGGGGCTGCTTTACCAGTTCATCAGCCCGTAGCCTTTAATACATTGATAGTTAAGGTCATAGCTCTTTATCTTGCAGGTGTCGCCGGAATTGCCCTCAACGGTATAGACGCGGCTGCCGTCCCTGCCAAGCACAAGCCCCACATGGTCGGCAACGCCGTCTAAATCCCAATCGAAAAAGATTGCGTCGCCCGGTGCGATATTCTCATAGCCGCGTGCGCCCCATTGTCCCCTTGACTGAAACCAAGGGACACCCTGCCATTCGCAGCCCGCAAATCGGGGTTCGCTTTTTCCGGCTTGATTGTAGCACCATGATACAAAACAGGCGCACCATTCCACGCGGCTGTTAAAGCCGTACCAAGACCAGTAAGGGTAGCCGCCCACATTTCCGACTTGCTGTTTTGCAAGCTCCATAAGCTCTTGATTTCCGGGGCGCGTACCATTTACAAACTCCACGCCGCTTAAATCCTCGGACGGGCTTCCGTCGGGAGAACCGCCGCCAAAAATCAGCGGTTTGTTGCCGCTTGTTTCCAAGTACACATGGAACATTTCAAGCTGCTGTGGCGTAAGAAGTTCCTCTGCAAGCTCGGAAATCGGCTTGTTTGTCAGTTTCACATTCAAGATGTAATACTCATAAGGGACTTCCTCGGTGGTGGTTTCCCCGGTTTCCGGGTCGGTGCTTGTTTCGGTGCGGTAGCGTATTTCCACTTCCTCGGTCAGCGTCAAGGTGTATTGCATGGCAAAGATACGTTCAAGCTCTGCCTGTGCGCTCTGCGGGGTGTAGCTCTGCAAGAGGGCGGTCAAGTAAGACGCTAATTCGTGGGGGTTATGCCCGATACTGTCAAGGTCATAGCGGTATTCATCATAGCCGGGGTGGGTGCTTTCGATAGCGTCAATCTCACTTTGCAGCCCGTTTTCCAATGCGGCATAGTTGTTTTCAACTGCCACAAGGTCGCTGTCCTCGGACGTGTAGGACGTTCCAAGTACGCCGTTCATTAGCCCGGAAAACAGAGAGGAACAGGACGATACTCCGGCTGCTGTCATAATGAACAGAAGCAGCGCAGCTATAAGCAGCACAACACCTTTCCAGTGCCTTGTCACAAATTCAGCGGTTTTCCTCGTTGCCTTTTGGGTATGGTCGGCTGCGGTCTTTGCCGATTTCACGCCGCCAGTCCGTACCGCCTTTGCGTACTGCTTTTTGATTTGCTGTTTCTGCCAGTACCGGGAAAGTGGGTTTGACGCGGCAAGCTGCGGGTTCTCCTGCAAGAGCTTTTGATACTGAAATTCCACGTTTGCATTGAACGCGGCTTTTTCTGCCTTTGCCGCTGCCCGGTAGGGTTTCAGTTTATGCCTGTGGTAGCCCTCCCGGATTTTCC
>OJKP01001182.1_pt1 | contig 15658 bp, 13 predicted proteins | sample 1596521 | NCBI WGS metagenome assembly OJKP01 (sample SAMEA4350130, study PRJEB24818) | metagenome | biome: human; feature: gut; material: faeces | place: Denmark | collected 2013-09
CTCAGCGAGATTTGCGATGCTATCCGCCACGACCTGAACCAGTATCCTGAAATCCGCACGTTCAACGTTGCCGCCGGCGGTGGTGGCGGCGGAATCGGCGGTGAGGCGGCGGTGGAGATTGAAATCTATGGCTACGACTTCACTACGTCCGACCGCATTGCCTCCGACGTGTCGGCAAAGATGCTCAGCGAGGACTGCTGCTCGCAGGTGAGCATCAGCCGCGACGAGTATACTCCCGAATACCGCGTCGACTTCGACCGCCAGAAGCTCGCCCTCAACGGACTTAACATGCAGACAGCCGCTTCCTATCTCCGCAACCGCGTGACAGGCAGCGCGCTGACAAACTATCGCGAGGACGGCGACGAATATAAAATCCGTGTGCGCTACGACAAGAAGTTCCGCCAGTCGGTTGAGGACATCGAGAACATAACTATCTACAACAGTCAAGGCAAGGGCATCAAAATACGCGACCTTGGCAAGGTGGTCGAGTCGCAGACACCGCCAACCATCGAGCGTCGCGACCGCGAGCGCGTAATCACGGTGAAATGCATCGTGGCCAAAGGCTACGCTCTCTCTGATGTGGTCAAGGCAGCCAACAAGACGATGGGCGAGATAGACATGCCTGCCGACTTCACATGGCAGTTCGGCGGAACGTTTGAAGACCAGCAGGACACATTCACCGATATGATAATGCTCATGGCATTGATCATCGTACTCGTGTTCATCATCATGGCATCGCAGTTTGAGTCGTTGACCTATCCGTTTGTCATCATGTTCTCAATCCCGTTTGCGTTGACCGGCGTGCTGATGGGACTCTTTGTCACAGGCACACCGCTCAGCATCATGGCGATGCTCGGCTTGCTGATGCTTATCGGTATTGTGGTCAACAACGGTATTGTGCTTATCGACTATATCATGCTCTGCCGTGAGCGCGGCCTCGGTCTCGTCAACGCCATCGTGATTTCCGGACGCTCGCGTCTGCGCCCGATTCTTATGACCACCCTCACCACCGTCATCGGTATGATTCCTATGGCAGTGGGCAAGGGCGAAGGTTCCGAGATGTGGCGCGCCCTCGGTATGTCGGTGGCATGGGGATTGTCGTTCTCCACGCTCATCACCCTCGTCATTATCCCGACGCTATATAGCGTGTTTGCCCGCATCGGCATCAAGCGTGCACGCAAAAAAGAGTTGAAAACGTTAAAGAAATAAGACAATGAAAGCAGTATTTATAGCATACAACCAAGCGCACGAAGACGACGTGCTGACAGCGATGCGCGAACTCGACATAAAAGGATTCACCGGATGGCCGTCGCTCGTCGGGGCTGGACAGCGCGGCGGAGAGCCCCACCTCGGCAGCCATGCGTGGCCAACGCTCAACGGGGCGTTGCTCACCGTGATTGACGACAGCAAGGTGGACACGTTGCTCGTCCGTTTGCGCGACATCGACGCGGCAAGCCCGCAGCTTGGACTGCGTGCCTTCACCTGGGCGGTGGAGCAGGCAATCTAAACGATTCAGAAAACAGCGCGCTGAAAAGTGAGCCAAAAAGAACGGCATTCCGGACGTTGAACGTCCGGAATGCCGTTCCGCTTTTACGTCACCGGAAAATGGCTATTGGTCACGGCATTGTTTTATATTTGTGCTGGCTAAGAGGGGATTGCCAAAAACAACGCAGATATGTTGCATAACATATCTTATTTGTTTCACGTGTTCAAAAGATTACTTAATTTAGCAAAAAATAAGGAACTTTATGAGGCTGCAGAAAATATCCATTTTTTACCTTGTTGCCTTTTTCGCTTTGCTGTCTTCAATAGGCAATATTTGGTCTGGCGAGAACTCTCTCGACCTCTACGACAGCCACGCCCGCTGGTACGACTCTATGATCGGTCGGACAACATCCCAAGACCCCCTTGCTGAAAAATACTACCACCTCAGTCCCTACCTCTGGTGCGCAGCCAACCCAATAAAATACATTGACGAAAATGGGATAAAACGTATTGATTGGTCTATAGTTGTTAGATTACAATATTGTATCATAAAACAAAGGATATTATGTTGAACAAAAAAAACAAAGTAAGTGAGACCTTGATATGCAGATATATATACATCACCCTCACCTTGATAGTCGGATTGAACGTTATTGCTTTTCCTTGCCTTTCGTTATTCCCCTTCCAATGGGCGCTAATATTAGGAGCATTATTTATTAATACCTTTACAAACAAAATGCCACTAAAATGCATCACAGTGATAATCATACTACTATCGTCAGTGGCGGTGTTCTTTATGGATATAGTAGGAAGTTTGTTTTTCAATCAAAATGTTTGGTTATTATCTTCTTTATCTTTTTTTTCGATTCTGAATATGTTGGTTAGCGTGAAAATCTTGATTGATATGTTGACTATTTTGTCACTAAAATAACTAAAATCCCTCAATATAAACGAAACGATTTTCAAGCCTTATGAAAAATCATGTCACAGATATGCCCCCTATCAAAGAAACCACTCCATATATGCCCAGAACCACATTTGGAGCTATTATTTATAACACTCCTAAAGGAATAAACATAAGAAAAAATGGAAAATAAAATTTTAAGACTTACTACATCTTCATTGTTTGCTCTTCAAGGAGCATTTGCGATATTTTGGTCTCTGTATATGTATTTAGAAGACAATATGAGGCTAACAGAAGCGTTTGTGATAGGCTGCATTTTATTGCTGTTTGCCTTGTTGTTCAATTTTAGAAAACCAATAATAAAAAAAACCGCCTATGCTGTATTGGTGCTTTATACTGTTTTTTTTGATGTTTGTGGGATTATGTTGATAGGGGTTGGCAGTCCTGTAATTTGGATTGCATGGGTTATATTCTTTTTAATCGTTTCAAATTCGGCACTAATATTGCTTCATTACCTTTCGATACAAATGACAACACTTCTGGTTTTGTCCATGATAATACTTGCCATTAGTTCAATGCTTTGAAATCAACAGGCAAAATTTATGACATTTTTAAAAGGATATGAGATATTTGTGAACAGCTATGTCTCTCAGTTAGATTGATTTGTGAGGCGGTTTGTGATTCGGAAAAGAGAAAATAGAGAGGAATTGTTTGTGTTTCTTCCGGATAAGCACTACCTTTAGGTAAAATTTAAATCTGCTATGAAACTGCGATTGCTTTTTATTGTCATTCTGCTGTGTATCGCCGGCGGAGCGTCGGCCGACGATGCCGACCGCCTTATTGCCGACTTCGACAGAAAGGCGGATGTGGCTTCTGCCAATAAGTTTTTTGAGTTTCTCGACCGTCGGGAGTTCACCGACAGCAAAATAGTGTTTTCCTCGGCAGTGCCCGCCGACTCTCTGCGTCAGCAAACGTGGTATTGGGCGGCGGAGTGGTACTATGACTGCCAGAACTATTCACTTGCCAGGGACTATGCCAAGCGGGCATTGCCGCTTATGCGCTGGCCAAACCTTGATAAGTCGTGTTGTTTGAATCTTCTCGGCATTATCCATGTGCGTCTTGGCGATTTCAAGACGGCGGTGGAGTATGCCAAGCGGTGTGTCGACATTGATATCCGTCTCAATGATCCCGACCGCGTTTCGTCGAGTCTTAACACTCTGGCGGGAGCGTATATGGCGGCAAACCAGCCTCAGGATGCCGAACGCTACATCCTGCGCGGGCTTGAATATGCCGAGCGTGCCGGCAATCCATCGCGTAAGGCAGTGCTGCTTGGGATGGCTTCCGAAATTTATTATAAACTTGGCGATTACAGCAAGTCGGTCGATTATGCCGACCGTGCCTACCGCCTTGATTCTATCGGAGGGCGCGAGGCGAAGATGGCAGTGCGACTGTCGCAGAAGGGCACCGCGCTTGTCGGTCTGAAGAAATATGCCGAGGCCTAACAGGTGCTTCTGAAAGCCATAGCCGGGCTGCGGGCCTCGGGCAACGTCCATTCGCTTGCCATCGACCTTAACCAGTTGGGATTTCTGATGCTCAGACAGGACCGTGAGCGCGAGGCAGTGGGCTATTTCAGCCAGGCAGCCTCGTTGTTTGGCAAAATGGGCGACCTCTATAATCTTGTGAATTCACATAAGGGCCTGTATGAGAGCTACTGGTCGATAAACCCCGACAGTGCGCGGATAGAGTTGGAGCATTTCAATGCGCTGCGCGACTCACTGTATTCCACCGCCACCGCCGACGCTCTCGCCCGCTACAAGACGGAGTTTGACACCGACCGTCTGCGCGAGGAGGTGGAGCAGATTCACAGTGCCCGTCACCGCGACATCGTGGTTGGCGTCTGCGTGCTGGCTGCCGTAGCAATCCATCGGAGAAGGATGCGCCGTTATCGCGCCGAGATGCTCGCGCTGATTCGCGATGTGGAAAGCCTCTACGGCACGCCCGAACCGGAAAAAGCGCCGACTGAAGCGGCAGAAAATTCGTTTGAGCGCATGGTTGTCGATGTGGTGCGGCAAGGACTGGCAAGCGGAGATGACATCAGTGTCTCCGCCATTGCCTCGCGGCTGAATCTCGGAGAGCAGACCTTCCGCCGGCGTTTTGTGGCAGAGACAGGGAAGCAGCCCAAAACGTTTGTGACGGCGATACAGATGGAAATGGCGGCGCGCCTGCTTGCGTCAGACACGACGGTGCCTGTTGCCGAGGTGGCTCGCGCATGCGGCTTTGACGATGCCAGCGCGTTCTCCCACGCATTCAAGAAGGCATATTCCTGCTCGCCCACACAGTTTCGCCAGAAACGTGCCTGAATACGCTTTTTTCAAGGGTTGAAAAGTATTTACAAAAGAATGTAAGATATTTACAAGTCTCTGAAACACATACGGTTGTAAATTTGTGGCCAGACAACAAACAATATGATCGTATGGAGAAAGACACTAATGCACACCAGCCATCGGCAACTTCTGGAAGAGAGCTGTTGCCGGAACACGTTTTGCGGACACGCAGGGAATTTGTCGACCTTGTTGCCAAGATTGTTGCGGATGCCATCCCGTCGCATCGCTACGATGTGGTGGGCATAGCGGAAAGACTTGGGCTGTCGGAGCAAACCTTCCGCCGGCGGTTGTATGTCAGCACCGGATATACGCCGAAACAGTTTATCACGAGCATACAGATGCGCGAGGCAGAGCGGCTGTTGTCGGAATATCCCGACGCAAAGGTAAAGGATGTGGCATTCAAGTGCGGCTTCGACGAGACAAGCCCGTTCTCAAAGGCATTCAAGAAATGGAGCGGGTACGGCCCGTTGGCATTCCGCAAGCAAAAACGGATAGAGGAAAGTGAGGACTGGGTGCGCCTGCTTGAAAAATACAAATGACGCAGGCAGATTCGTAAGAATTTTACAACAATTAACCTGCTGATTGTGTGTAGATTTGCATTTTGAAGGGATATAGACTTGAGTGAATCCTGGATAGAACCTAAAACATAACCAACAAAAAACTATATGAAAAAGAATTACAACCACAAACAGGCGCGATGGCTGTTGGTCGTCGCGACCCTACTGGCATTGTTTGTCGCCAGACCGGTGAAAGCCGAAGACAATGTCTACAATGGCGACGGCTATTCATTGAAGTATATCGCTATTAAGAATCCACCGGAAGGCGAGGAGAAGCGTGCGATTGTCATAGGACTGACAGACGGCACACTGGATTATACAGGACATGTCAACATCCCATCGAAGATTGAAAATCTGCCGGTGCGCCACATCGGAGTGTATGACCGGATGTCGAACAGGGTTGGCTTCCCTAAGGTTTCGAGCATCGACATTCCATCATCGGTGCGGACAATAGGCAGGGGAAGCTTCTATGGCAACTCCAATCTGACCAATGTCAAGATTGCCCGCGGAGGATTGACAGAGATTCTCTCGGAGGCATTTCGGGGGTGTGTCGCGTTGAAAAACATAGAATTGCCCGGAACGTTGAAAAGTATAGGGACTATTGCTTTTGACCATTGTGAGAATTTGGAAAGCATCGTGTTTCCAGAGTCGGTCACCGATCTTCAAGGATGTCTTTCCAACTGCACGTCGTTGACAGAGGTGGCTTTGCCAAAGTCGCTGACCACTTTCGGCGCCGGAATGTTCATAGGATGCACATCGTTGAGGAGAGTCGTTGTGTGGGAAGGCGGCGCCGGCATGTCGGCGCCGGCTGCATATCTGAAAATCCCAGCCAGCACGTTCCTCGGGTGCAAGAATCTCGAAGAGGTGGTGTGGAATGCCCCAATCACTGAAATCGAAAAGAATGCGTTCAACAGCTGCGAGAAATTGAAAAATTATCCCGATATGTCGAATGTGAAAATAATCAGGGAAGAAGCGTTTTCTTATAGCGGCATAGAGACGTTTACAACGCCGGCGTCGATGGAGCTTATGGACCGCCCGTTTACTCATAGCCATTGTCTGGAGTCGGTCACGATTACCCATAAAATGGACGTCTATGGATACCTTGCATTTGCCGACTGCCCAAAACTCACGTCGTTTGTTTTCCACGACGACATTGAAAACCTCAATGAAGCTTGGTATATGTTCAGCGGTTGCACGTCGCTTGAGGAAATCCGTCTGCCAAAGAAATTGAAGAAAATAGACCGTTACATGTTTGATGGCTGCACAAACCTGAAGAGGCTCTACATAGGCGATGCTATTACTGAGATAGAGACAGGGTCTGTCTATGGCACGGCTCTTGAGGAGCTTCATATAGAAGCGGCAACACCGCCAACACAGAAGGTGTCGGAAGGAGTTATCAACAATCCTCCTTTTGACAAATTTGCCTATGAAAACGCTACTGTCTACTGCCCCGATGCGAAGGCCTATTATTCCAACTACATGTGGCAGCGATTCAAAAAATACAAACTCCCGGAAGCGTTTAAGTACACCGAGGTTGAGGGCGGCTATTCCGCAACCTACAATCTCTTTGATTATGTCAAAGACCCAACAACAGGCGTTGATTATGGCGAGCTGTTTAGAAACGCATATCCCGACGGTAAGCTTGTCGTGCCTGACACCTACAATGGAAAGCCCGTTGTAGAGATTGCCGACAATGCATTCTATTATAGGCTCAACAATATAAGATACACATTGCAGAAAAATATCAGCGAGGTGGTTTTGCCGGAAACGATAAGAAAAGTAGGCAAAGAAGCGTTCTACTATCTTACAGATATAAAGAAGGTCAATATGCCGTCGTCGCTCATCGAAATCGGAGAAGACGCATTCTGGAGTACCGGAATTTCGGAAGTGATTCTTCCCGACGGGCTGAAGACGGTGGGCAAAAAAGCGTTCCAGTATTGCAACGACCTTACAAAACTGGTGATTCCGCAGTCGGTGGAAAGCATCAGCGGGAACGCTTTCTACTGCAGCTCTTATTCAGGAAATAAGATTTTGGAAATAATCTGCCATAATCCTACTCCTATACCGCTTTCCGAGCAGTTTGCAAACACGACATACAGCAAGCTGAGGATTCCTTTCGGCAGCAAGGACGCATACTACGAAGCAGACTATTGGCGCGATTTCTTCACGAAAGGCACTGTAGTTGTGGGCGTCGGCGAGCAAACGCTTGCCGCCCTGGAAATCACCCCGACGGAAGAGATGCAGGAGGGCGAATTCACGGTGACCATCAACAACAGCAACGAGGGAGCCGTGGTGAGATACTACATCATGAAGGATTGGAAAATGTTTAAGGAAATTTCGGAATATACCGGACCGATCACTATTTCGGAAATAGGCAACATCGACATCTATGCAATCGCCGAGAACGGCGACAAATGCTCGCCCGAGGCGCATCAGCATTATTACGTCGAGAAGAAAACCAACAGCCCTTGCGGTCTTGTGACATTCTGCGGAATGGACGTCAAAGACAAGGCGTTTGCTGCAAAGTTCGGCAAGAGTGTCGCGTACAGGGAGACAAAGGACGCCGGCGTGCTGACGTTGAGCTATGCCGACATCAACGCCGCCGACAATAAATACAACACAGGCATCAACGCTATGGACGGGACGCTGATTGTTGAACTGGTGGGCAACTCTACTATCGCAGCCGAGGCCTACGGCATCACGATGGGCACACAAGGTCCGGGCATCGGCGGCAAGGGCGGCAACCTGATTGTCCGCGGCACGACCGGCTCGGAAGTGCTGACTTTCAACATCTCCGCCAAAGGTATGGGCATCTATGCATATCTTGCCGATGTGACAATCGAAAACTGTACGGTTGTTGTCAACGGTGCGCGTGACGGCATAGCCATGAAGTCGGGCCACGACGATGGCTATCTGACCGTGCGCGGCAAGAATACCGTGCTTAACCTCAACGGCAGCAATGCCGCTATGGAAAATGTGTCGGACTTGATGCTTGAAGACGGCTTGGATATTGTAGAGCCGGAAAATGGATATTTCAGTTATACGGGTTTTGGCGGCACGGTGTTTGACCCCGGCACCAAGACGGTTGCCACCCATGTGGTTATCCGTTATGTCGACAATGGACTCCAAAGCCCGATGTTCTCGCATCGCGCCACAACATTTGCCGAGCCGTTTGAGCTTTACATCTACAACCCCAATGTAGACGGAAAGAAGAACGAACGTGGCACGGTGATTTATAAAGTCGTTCCGGCGGGCATAAGCGACCCAAGCCTCATAAAGGAGCAGCCGTATTACGGCAAGGGCATCCTGATTGAAGAAACGTCGACGGTATACGCTTACGTTGTCGACGGCAAGGAACAGAGTGAAACGGCAGTGGTAGAGTATGTATACGCACCCAATGTGCCGCAGATTGAGAAAGAGCAGACAACCGACTTCGGCAACGACCTCACCGACAGCGACGGCAATGCCTTGACGGTGGAAAACGTTGTGGTCAACAACGTGTACTACAACCTCCCGGCCGACAGCGGCAACGGCTACGACACAGCAGGAAAATGCGTTGTGGTCAACACACCGATGTCGGAAGACGCGTTTGTCGGCAATGACTCTCCGGCGACACCGTCGGAAGGCGACAATTTCGAATGGTTCAATGGAATGATTGTGGTTGTCGGCGGAACAGGAACCGTTGAGATTACCTGCGAGACGGTAGGCACTATGGTTCTTGCCGTGAGAAAGGGCAATGACGAGCCTGCGTATTATACGCAAAGCTCGGAAAACACCGTTGTGGTAAACTACAATAACAGCACACCGGAATATCTGTATATCTACGCTGTGGATACGGCTGCGGGAAAGAAAAAGACGCGTGAGGTGTCGGCAGCCGCAGACTGCCTCAAGATTTACGGAATGAAGGTGACTCCGACCACGGTTGTGACAGGTGTTGAAAGCATCTTTGAGGATTCTGAGACACCGGGAGAACGCGTGATCTACGACCTCAACGGCCGCCGTTGCACGGAGCCACTCGAGCCGGGCGTGTATATCGTGAACCGAAAGAAGGTGATTATAAGATAGCTTGATAAGTACAACCGATAGAAGAGATGCGCGTCAAGCGCCGGCACATCCCGGAGCTTGACGCGCATTTATTTGTTTGTTCAACAATGTCAAACCAAGTCGCTGAAGCGGTGCTTGCGGCGCAGGTTGTAGTCGAGGATTATGTTGCGGTGGCAGCAAGGGAAGTCGCCCATAATGCTGCGCTGTGGCCTCACGTTGTCGTATCGGCTTTTCTGGTGGCGGTAGTCGTTGTGCGCGCGCAGGATGGCACGGGCGTTTGCAAAATCCATTTTCGCCATAAAAACGAAGAAAGCCAGAGTGTCGTACAGCCGTCTAATCAAGAGCATCCGTCGACCTTCGCGCGGCGGCAGATTCTTGTAGAGCAGAAACAGATTGTTGCGGAAGTTGAGGTAGGTTTTCTTCGGGTTTGACGCCGGCAGGCTGCCGCCGCCAAGATGGAACACCACGCTCTGCGGAATGACCCGTATCGCCTGTCCGCGCTGGTGCAGACGCCAGCACAGGTCGATTTCCTCCATGTGGGCGAAGAAATCCTTGTCGAGACCGCCAGCGGCGAGATATTCCTCCGTGCGCACCGTCAGCGCGGCACCAGTAGCCCAGAAAATGTCGGTGATGTCGTTGTATTGTCCGTTGTCGGTCTCCACGGTGTCGAATATTCGTCCGCGACAGAAAGGATATCCATGCTTGTCGATGAATCCCCCCGACGCACCAGCATATTCAAATTTCGTATGGTCGGTGTCGCTCAGAATCTTAGGCTGGCACGCAGCCACTTCCGGGTGTGCCTCCATATATTCGTATAGCGGACGTATCCATTCCGGTGTCGCGGCAACATCGCTGTTGAGCAGCACGCTGTAGCGGTAGCCCAATTCGCGGATTGCACGGTTGTAGCCTTCGGCATATCCGTAGTTTTTGTCGAAGCAAAGAGTGCGCACGTCGGGAAATTCATGCTTCAGCACGCTTAGCGATTCGTCGGTGCTGCCGTTGTCGACCACCACTACGTCGGCAATGTCGTTGCTGTTGGCAGTCACCACCGACGGCAGGTAACGGCGCAGCAGCGCCGCACCGTTCCAATTGAGTATGATTATTCCTACGGGTTTCATTTTTTATTCAGTTTGCGGCGCCAGCGGTTGTGCGACCACAGCCATGCGTCCGGTTGGCGCAGTATTGTTTTTTCGAGCAGAAGGGCGTAGCGGTCGGTCACGAAATTCTCGTCGGTCTCCGCCACATTGTCGGCGATAGGCACAATCCTTGCGCGGTAGTGTCCGCGGCTGGTGCGCTCAACATCGGCATACATAGCTGCCGCCTTCAGTTTGCGCAGCAGCATCTCCGTGCCGGAGATAAACGGAGTGTCCTGGTTGAGGAAACGTATGCTGTGGTGCCCGTCGTTATGGCTTGGCTTCTGGTCGGAGATGAATCCGGTGACAAATACTCCGCCGTTGTGGCGAGCTTGCAGCAAAGCGCGCAGCACACCGTTTTTCGGGATAGAAGTGGAGTGGAAACGCTTGCGCAGATTGAACCAAAACCGGTCGAACCACTTGTTGCGCAACGGGCGGTAGACCTGTGAATACTCAACATTGTCGGCGCGGTATACCCACAGCGTTATCGACGTAATCCATTCCCAGTTGCCGAAATGCGAGCAATACAAGCCTATCGACCGTCCGTCTTTGGCGATGCGTTCCACGTGCTCAATGTCTTCAAACACCATGCGTCGTCGCATCTCGTCGTCGCTGATGTGGAGCAGCTTTATCGTTTCGACAAACACGTCAGTAAAGTTGCGGTAGAAGCGCTTCACGATGTCGCGACGTTCCGCCACTGTCTTGTCGGGGAATGCTGCGGCAATATTGGCTTCGACCAGCCGCCGGCGGTAGCGCACCACAGACGCAGCCACCCAAGCCAGCGCGTCGGACAGCACATAGAGCGCGCCGAACGGCAACAGAGCCACAGCGTGCAGCAGCAGCCAAAGAGGAGAGTATGCTATACGTTGCAGAGTCGTGCTCATACGATTTCAGCTTTTATAAGGTCGTCATGTCCGAGAGGCTCCACAAGGCGCACGTTTACGATAGTGTTGCTAAGCCGCGTGTCGGCAGGCACCGCCACACGCAGGTAGTTGTCGGTGAAACCTTTCATCAGTCCATCGTCGTCGACAGCGTGCTCAAACAGCACCGGACGCACCGTGCCGAGATATTTTTGCGTGAATGCCGCCAGTTTGCGGTCAGACAGCGCCATCATGCGCCGAGTGCGCAAATGCTTGGTGTGCTGGTCCACGACGTATGGGATTTTAAGCGCCATCGTGTCGGGACGTTCGGAGTAGGAGAACACGTGCAGTCGAGTGATGTCGAGGCTGTCGACAAACGAGCGCGAATCCTCAAAAATCTCAGGAGTTTCGCCGCGCATACCCGTAATAAGATCAACTCCGATGAAAGCGTCAGGGATGAGGCGTTTAATTGCAGCCACCTTGTCGGCAAACAGCTGACGGTCGTAGTGGCGGCGCATCAGTTTCAGCATCTCGTCGCTTCCCGACTGCAAAGGGATGTGGAAATGCGGCATGAAATGCTTTGAACCGGCGCAGAATTCAATGACGTCGTCGGTCAGCAAGTCGGGTTCGATTGAAGATATGCGATAGCGCTCGATGCCCTCCACAGAGTCGAGGCAGCGCAGCAGGTCGATGAAACGTTCGCCCGTGTCATATCCGAAGTCGCCGATGTTTACTCCCGTGATTACAATCTCCTTGCCACCGTCGGCGGCAGCCCGACGAGCCTGTTCGGCAAGGTCGGCAATCCGTCCGCTGCGGCTGCGTCCGCGGGCACGGGGGATAGTGCAATAGCTGCAATAATAGTTGCAACCGTCCTGCACCTTCAAGAAAAATCTGGTGCGGTCGCCTCGCGAGCACGAAGGGATAAACTGCCTGATGTCTTTCAGCGCAGTCACTTTCACCGTCGGCTCATGGTCGGCATACCAGCGGTCGACAAAGTCGGCTATTTCTGCCTTTTGGTCGTTTCCCACCACGATGTCGACGCCTTCGATGTCGGCCACCTCCTCGCTGTTCAGCTGGGCATAGCATCCCGTCACCACCATCACGGCATCCGGGTATCGGCGCGACAGTTTTCGGATTTCCTGTCGGCATTTCTTGTTAGCCAATTCCGTCACCGAGCAAGTGTTGACCACGCAAATGTCGGGCGTCTCGCCCGCCTGCACAGGTTGTGCACCACGGTCGGCGAGAAGCTTGCCGATGGTAGAAGTCTCGGCAAAGTTAAGTTTGCATCCCAACGTGTGGAATGCCACCTTCTTATTGTCAAAAGTTGTATTGTCTATCATTTGAGTACAAAGATAGTGCAAGCCGAGAGAAGAGCAAAACAAACTTGTTTGATTTTGCACATCCGAGGCGCCGCCTATCTTATGAAAAGATAGTGCAAGCCGAGAGAAAACCGTGCAAGCCGAGAGGAAAATGAAGTTTACTTCAATTTTTCCGAGGCGTCGCCGGTTTTATGCAAGAGCAAAACAAACAAGGTTGAAATAATATTCATCAGGGATTCCCTTTTTTCCTTTATAAATAACCCATCATTCGTTTTTTTGTAGAAACCGCTTGAAAACAGACTATTTACACGAAATTTGTAAACCTAAAACAATTAACGATATATGGGATCTTTTAGATACCTGACACTGCTTTTCTGCTTATGCACAATAACGTTGACACAGGCTCAACGCTATGAGGTGGACTGCCTTGTAAGCTCTGAAATAAAAGCTGTCGCAACAGACAAGCCAACGGAATTTGACGGCACCCGCACCGTGCTCTATCTGCGCAACGGCACGCTCGTGAATGTGGTGGGACGCAAGGTTGCCGGAACCGACGGACAGGAAGCCTCGCATCTCAAGCAGGCCGGTGACACGCTCGATGTGAGGCAGATAAAAGCCGTGGTTGAATACGACGGCAAGTTGCAAAATGTGTCAATCCTGCATCAAGGAGACCGGATTGTTGAATGATGGCTGTTACGGTATGGCATCAGCGGTGGCGCTCACGCGACGCATGCTGCGCCGTCGGCTGTCACTCGACGTTGTCGAGGGTTAACATCAGGCGTGACCGCTCACGCGGTCAGATTTTGCACTATCTTTTGATAAGATAGGCTTCGGTTCGGCAAAACATTGTCAAGCAAGCTTGAATGTTTTTCGCTCACCTTGCACTATCTTTGCAGAAAAATTGAGTGATGAAGAAATTTAGAATTGGGCTGTTGCCCCGAATTATCATAGCGATTGTGCTTGGTATCGGCACAGGATTTGTGATGCCGGAAGTGGTGGTGCGTTTGTTTGTCACGTTCAACGGGCTGTTCAGCCAGTTTCTCGGATTTATTATACCTCTGATTATCGTGGGTCTTGTTACGCCAGCTATCGCCGACATCGGCAAGGGCGCAGGCAAGATGCTTGTGGCAACAACGCTGCTGGCGTATGTCGCCACGGTGCTGTCTGGATTCCTGTCGTTCGGGGTGGGCGATGTGGTGTTTCCGCATCTGATCACCAAAAACATCTCGATAGAACAGATAAGCGAGGCGCATGGCATAGAGCCGTTTTTCACGGTCGCCATCCCCGAGCCGTTGAACATTATGACTGCGCTTGTGATGGCCTTCACCGTGGGACTTGGACTCGCACATCTGAAATCCACAGCGTTGCGCGACGCGTTTGTCGACTTGAAGGATATAATCGTTAAAACCATACAGGCTGTAATCTTGCCGCTGCTGCCGTTGTATATTTTCGGCATTTTTATGAATATGACGCATTCCGGCCAGGTGGTGCATGTGTTGTCGGCGTTTATGAAGGTGATAGTTGTGATTTTCATACTTCACATTTTCCTTCTCATCTTTCAATTCAGCGTCGCCGGACTTGTGGCGAAGAAGAATCCTTTCCGCCTGCTGCGCAATATGCTGCCGGCATACTTCACGGCGCTCGGCACATCGTCGTCGGCAGCGACCATCCCTGTGACGCTGCGCCAGACTATTGCCAACGACGTGGATGAGGGTGTGGCAGGATTTGTGGTGCCGTTGTGCGCCACGATACATTTGTCGGGCAGCACGCTGAAAATCGTTGCGTGCGCGCTGGCGTTGATGATAATGCAAGGCATTCCGTACGATTTTCAGATGTTTGCAGGTTTCATCTTTATGCTTGGCGTGACGATGGTGGCCGCTCCGGGAGTGCCCGGCGGAGCGATAATGGCGGCGCTGGGCATTCTGTCGTCGATGCTCGGCTTCGACCAAAACGCCCAGGCACTGATGATAGCCCTGTATATCGCTATGGACAGCTTCGGCACGGCATGCAACGTGACCGGTGATGGCGCTCTCGCACTCATCATCGACCGTTGTTTCCGCAAGAAATAGACGCGAGGAAATCCCTTGATGCCCTACAGCTCGTCGAGGTCGGCACCTTTTCGTTCCAGAATCGAGGCGGCAAGGCTGTCGCCGGCTTGCACGATTGACACCAAAGGATACAGCGTCTTTGCGGTGTCGTAGTTGCGCATATCCTCAAAACTTGTCATGTTGACGCCCCATGCGCCCATGTGCCAACGCATGGCGAGCATCTCGGCATCGGTAAGTTCCAGTCCGCTGAGCAGAACGAGAATCACCGATTTTTCGCCGTGTCCCATAGGAAAGTTCTTGTAGCTCACCTTGTAGCCTTCGCAGTCTTCCCACTGTCCGAGGCGGTTTTTGCGCTTCTTGATGCTACGGAAGTAAATGTCGCTTTTGCACACGTCGTGGAGCAAAGATGCTATGATTACGCTGTCGCGCGTCACCTCGGTTTCCAGCGAGGCGTCTAATTGCTTCATCCCTTCCCATACGGCAAGCGCCGCCTTGGCGGTGTTGAGCGAATGCTCCACAAGCCCGCCCTCAGTGTTCAAGTGGTGACCAGCCGACGCCGGTGCGGTGAAGAAGCCTTGCTCCTCCAGGTCTTCAATCACGCCTTCCACGCCTTCGCGGCCGGTGGAGCGCAGCAATTCCAGAAATTCTTCTTTAGCGGTTTTGGTATCTTCCATTTTATATGTCTGTTTTTATACAAAATTACAAAAAAATATGCATCTGAGCTGATGCTGTGCGGATAAAAAAGTTTCCCGCCGCAACGACCTGCGGCGGGAAACCTGTTGTTTTGTCGCGTAGGGACACTATTTCTGGAACATATCTTTTATCGAGCCGATAGACGACAGGATGCCCGAAGCCTCGTAAGGGATGTAGACCGTCTTTCCGTCCTTACCGTTGACCATCTTCTCGAGCGTCTCGATATACTTC
>OJKP01001184.1_pt1 | contig 15624 bp, 7 predicted proteins | sample 1596521 | NCBI WGS metagenome assembly OJKP01 (sample SAMEA4350130, study PRJEB24818) | metagenome | biome: human; feature: gut; material: faeces | place: Denmark | collected 2013-09
ACTGCATTTTAACACTTGGTGTAAATATTGGTTATTATTCTAATAATCAGATAATTACCTCTCTTTTACTCTACGCTGCATATAAAAATGAATTTTTAATTTCAGATTTCAGTTTTTTTTTGTGACCCTTCCTTCACAACCTTCAGTTTTTCAGAGGGTATCCTTTACTCGTAATTCTTTACAAATTCTGAAATCCTAAATCTGCGTTATCTGTGAAAACTGTGGGACGATTAATGAAACGAAAAAGAGGATGTGCCATGGACTCATGACACATCCTCTCTCTATATATATAATAAGGTGTATTATAAGTTGTTCAGCAAGTCTGCCTTGCCATCGTTGATCAACTTAATCACCAATTCTCCAAACAGCGTATTCTGCCATGCAAACCATGGACGGGTGAACTTCGATGCATCATCCTTGTGGAATGACTCGTGGATGAAGCCCATGCCTGCATCCGTGTTCAGCAACATCTTCATGCAGAAACGAATCTCGTCGTCGCTCTGGGCAGTGAAACACTTCATCATGATAGACATAGGCCATGGCATGTCGTATCCGATGTGAGGACCACCGATGCCCTCGCCAGCCTTGCCACGGAAGAAACAAGGATTGTCCTCGCTCCAAACAAAACGGCGGGTGTTCTGATAGATAGGGTCGTTCATCGGAACATCACCCATATAGCCCATACCCAACAGGGATGGCACATTGGAATCATCCATCAGAAGCTGGTTGCCGAAACCATCTACCTCGTAGGCATAAATCTTGCCGTACTTAGGATGGTTGTAGATGGCATACTTCTGCAAGGCTGCCTGAACCTCATCAGCCAGACTGCTGCAATCCTTGGCAATCTTCAGAGCCGCATCCTTCTTTGCCTCATCCTTCTCAGCCACATGCTTCAGAATCTCGGCAGCCTTGTTCATAGATGATACTGCCATGAAATTGGAAGGAATGAGGAATGGAAGAATCGTGGTATCATCTGATGGACGGAACATGGAGGCAATCAGACCTACTGGTTTCACCGGAGCACCGAAACCGTCCCAGCCGATGGTATCAAAGGCACGGTCGGAAACACGGGTAAAGTGATAAGCCTTGGCGGTTACCTTGCGCTGCTGCTCATGGAAAGTCTTCAGGATATTCTCCACAGCCTGCATCCATACATCGCCGAAGATAGAGTCATCGCCTGTCACCTTCCAGTACTCGTAAGCCAGGCGGATAGGGTAGCAGAAGGAGTCGATCTCATACTTGCGCTCGAATACATCCGGTTGCATCTTGGTGCGGTCTTTCACCCATCCGGCACCCGTAGGACCATCGTTGAAGGCATTGGCGTAGCGGTCGATGTTGATGCACTTCAGCTGGCGCAGAATCACGCCCCTCAGCATCTTCTTCAGCTTCTCGTCCTTGTTGGCAAGCGCCACGTATGGCCATACCTGTGCACCTGAGTCGCGGAGCCACATGGCTGGGATGTCGCCTGTATATACAAATGTATCGTCATCACCATTCTCGAGCACACGGTAGTGAACGGTGCTCTCCAGGGTGTTAGGATAGCAGTTGGCAAACATCCAAGCCAACTTTGGGTTCTTCTTCAGGAGTTTCTGCACTTCCTTGATCTTCTTCTCCACGGCGGTAGAGGTGAAGAGGCGGTCCTCTACTGGCGGACGCTTAGATTCGTACTTGCCATCCACCGGTGTCACCACCTTGGTATAGCGTGCGTGGACATCCACCTTGGCATTCTCCTGAGCCATCGCTGTCATGGAGGCAAGAAGAGCCATTGCTAAAATAGTCTTTCTCATTTTCTTATCTTTTGTTAGTTAGTTCATATTATGAAAAATCTTATGGTCGGTCGGCAGGACGTGTGCCCCACTTGGATGGCTGGCTGCCCATCTGGAGCTCCAGGGTGCCACCCTTCATGATGTCGTTATACATGATGTACGACTTGGTGTATGGCTTGCCGTTCAGCTTGGCATGCTGGATATACATGTTCTCCTTGCTGTTGTCCTTGCAGATGATGCTGAAGGTCTTGCCCTTGCCCACGTTCAGCGATGCCTTGTCGAAGATAGGACTGCCGATGATGTACTTGCCACCGGCTGGTTCTACCTGATAGAGACCTAAGGAAGAAAGAATGTACCATGCCGACATCTGACCCACGTCTTCATTGCCGCTCAGTCCGTCGAAATCGTCCTTATACATCTCGTCCATGGTCTGGCGCAGCAGGCGGGCTCCCTTCCAAGGCAGACCTACATAGTTGTACATGTAGAGCACATGATGGCTAGGTTCATTGCCGTGAGCATACTGACCGATGAGTCCTGAGATGTCAGGAGATGCATTGTCGCCCATGTTTCCGGTGACGATGAAGAGCGAATCGAGCTTGGTAACAAACTTCTGTTCGTTGCCGAAGAGTTTCACGAGTCCGTGAACATCGTGTGGGACCAGCCAGGTGTATTGCCATGCATTGCCCTCGGTGTAGTCGTCATCACGATGCTCGGCAGCGAATGGGTTGAATGGGGTGCGGAACTTGCCGTCGGAACCGATGCCGCGCATGAATCCGGTTTCCTTGTCGAAGTATTTGCTGTATGATTTAGATCTCTTCTCAAAATACTTGGCGTCTGCCTTTTTGCCCAGCATGCGAGCCACCTTTGCCACGCAGGCATCAGCCAGGGCATATTCCAGACCCTTTGCCACGGTTTCCTTGGTCTTCTCCTTGTCGTAAGGCAGATAGCCGTATTTCTTGAGCAGACCCAGACCACGGTCTTCGCGCAGAGCCGATTGCTTCAGTGCCTCGTAAGCGCCTTCCTTATCCTTTACATAGCCCTTCAGTACCATGTCGGCAAGCACAGGAATGCCTGGGTTGCCCACCATACAGTTGGTTTCGTTACCCATCAGATGCCATACTGGCAACTGGCCCTGCTGGCGATAGATATTGATGAAGGTGCTTGCCATATCTGGCAGCATATCGGTGTGAATCATCGTCATCAGCGGATGAGCCGCACGATAGGTATCCCAGAGCGAGAGGGTGGTGTAGTTGGTAAAGTTGCCGTCATGCACCTTGCCGTCGGCACCACGATACTGTCCGTTGACATCTGAGAACACGGATGGAGCGGTCATGCTGTGATACATCGCTGTGTAGAAGATGCGGCGGGATACGGAGTCGTTGGTCTCGATGTTCACCTTGTTCAGCTCTCTGTTCCATGCTTCGTCAGCGTCAGCCACCACCTGTCGGAAATCCCAGCCTGGAATCTCCTTCTGTAAATTCAGTTGGGCGTTCTCTGCACTGACCGCTGACATACCCGTCTTTACCAACAAAGGTTTGGTAACATCAGCTGCAGTAATCAACCATCTTCCGGTTCCCAATGGCTTCACGGTGACAGGCTGTGAGAATTCAGCGAAGAAGAAAGCCTTCTGGTCGTTTGCCCAACCCTTGGAGAAGCGATGACCTGCCATAGTGGTAGATGTAATCTTGTCTACGTTGTAATCCTTTGCCGCATCCCATCCGATGCCTTGCTTCATGTCGAGCACCAGCTGTGCCTGCTGTGCATCTGCACCGAAGGTATAGCGCTGGAATCCGGCACGCTGGGTGGCAGTGAGCTCTACCCATACGTTAGGCTGCTGCAGTTTTACGGCATAATAGCCCGGGCGCACATTCTCGTTGGCATGACTGAAGAGGATTTCCTTCTGGTTGGCATCGGTTACAGGCAGGAATGCCACGTCGCCCAGGTCACCGATACCGGTACCGCTGAGGTGTTGATGACCGAAACCGATGAGTACGGAGTCTGAGTGATGATAACCGGAACACCAGTCCCAGCCACGTGATGGTTCGGTAGGGCCCAGCTGCACATATCCGAACGGAACGTTAGCTCCGAGGAATACGTGACCGTGACCACCCGTTCCGATTCTAGGGTTGACAAACTGTGTGAGATTGCTTGATTTTGCCTGTTGAGCAAAGGATGCCTGTGTGAAGCCACCAGCTATCACGCAAGTCATCATGAATAGGTTTATAAGTTTCTTTCTCATATTGTTTTTTAAACGTGCAACCAATAGTTTTTAGTCAAACTATTAGGATGAATAATTGATATTGAATTTCGTTATATTTAGAATGTTATTATAGATGCAAAGATAAGAAAAAAAAATGTGAATGCCAAATTTTCCTTTAAAAACTGAAGATTCCGATTGCTTTTTAAAATTAATTAAAATTTCATGGATTCCTGACCACTTGCAATGGTTCTATTTTATGATTTGATGTGAAATTCCGCGTTTAAATCTTGATTTTTTATCAATCTTTTGCTTTGTAATTATAAATATGCATTTTGCTTACAATATGAAAGAGAATTTGTATAATATACGAGCAGAGTGTTATGGTGTTATTTTTATTAAGACAAAAAGTTATTTATCTCTTCTTTAGTCTATCAAAAAGTAGTAATTTTGCACCCGAAACTTAGCAAAATGATATTGAAAGCGAGTTTCTGATAAGAATTAGAGTTATAAATAACCGTAAAAGAAAGGAAAAGATATTATGTGTGGAATCGTATCTATCTTCAATATTCAGGAGCAAACTCCTGAATTGCGACAGCAAGCGCTTCGTATGAGCCAGAAGATCCGTCATCGCGGACCAGACTGGAGCGGCATCTATTGTGGTGGTTCCGCTATCCTGGCACATGAGCGTCTGAGCATTGTTGACCCGGAAAGTGGTCGCCAACCTTTGTTTGCACCAGATAAGAAACAGGTGCTTGCCGTAAACGGTGAGATTTATAATCATCAGAATATCCGTGCCCGTTTTGCCGGCAAATACCAGTATCAGACCGGTTCCGACTGCGAGGTGATTCTTTCTCTCTATCGTGAGATGCGAGCAGATTCCGACTTTGATACCTTAATATATAAAGGTGAGGATGCGCTCCACGCCCGTATCTCCAAGATGCTTGAAGAGCTGAACGGTATCTTTGCCTTCGCCCTTTACGATGCAGAGCGTGATGAGTTCCTCATCGCCCGAGACCCAATCGGTGTGATTCCTCTTTATATCGGTTATGATAAAGATGGAAAGGTGCTGGTGGCAAGTGAGTTGAAGGCATTGGAAGGTCAGTGCGACCACTATGAGCCATTCCTCCCAGGTCATTATTATTATAGCAAGAATCCTGGCATGAAGCGTTACTATACCCGCGAGTGGTTTGAGTATGCTGCCATGCAGAAAAAATATCAGATTGATGATGCCAAGAAAGCTGAAGAGCAGTTGAAGGGTGCTGAACCTCAGGAGAAAGCTGCGGTAAAGGAAATCCACGATGCACTCGAAGCTTCTGTCAAGCGCCAGTTGATGAGCGATGTACCATACGGTGTACTTCTCAGTGGTGGTCTTGATTCTTCAGTCATCTCTGCCGTAGCCGAGAAATTCTCTTCTACCCGTGTAGAGAACGGTGGTGAAACCAAGGCTTATTGGCCTCGCCTTCACTCCTTTGCTGTTGGTTTGAAAGGTGCGCCTGACTTGGCAAAGGCACGTTTGGTTGCCGAACACATCGGAACCGTGCACCACGAAATCAACTACACCATACAGGAAGGTCTGGATGCCATCCGTGATGTCATCTATTTCATCGAGACCTACGATGTAACTACCGTACGTGCATCTACCCCGATGTATCTCCTGGCGAGAGTCATCCGCAGCATGGGTATCAAGATGGTGCTTTCTGGAGAGGGTGCCGACGAGGTATTTGGAGGTTATCTCTACTTCCACAAGGCACCGGATGCCAAGGCTTTCCATGAGGAAACCGTACGCAAGCTCGGCAAACTCTATCTTTATGATTGCTTGAGAGCCAATAAGAGTCTGGCTGCATGGGGCATCGAAGGCCGTGTGCCTTTCCTGGACAAGGAGTTCCTGGATGTAGCGATGGGCATGAATCCTGTGTTGAAGATGTGTCCGGACAAGACCATCGAGAAGAAGGTGGTTCGTGAGGCTTTCGCAGATTTGCTTCCTGAAGAAGTTGCATGGCGCCAGAAGGAGCAGTTCTCCGATGGAGTGGGCTATTCATGGATTGACACCCTGAAGCAGATTACTGCATCTGCCGTAAGCGATGAGCAGATGGCGCATGCTGCCGAGCGATTCCCTATCAACCCTCCACAGAACAAGGAGGAGTACTATTATCGCTCTATCTTTGCCGAGCACTTCCCAAGCGACAGTGCTGCCAAGAGTGTTCCTAGTGTTCCGAGTGTGGCATGCTCTACAGCCGAAGCCCTTGCCTGGGATGCCTCATTCAAGAACCAGAACGACCCTAGCGGAAGAGCCGTGGCGGGAGTTCATGAACAGGCGTATAAATAGTCAACATAAAATGATGATATATAGATAGTTATAAATAACCGATATAAAACGAACAAGAAATGGAAAAAGGATTGTACAGTTCAGCCTATGAGCACGATGCGTGTGGCGTAGGTATGGTGGTGAATATCCACGGTAACAAGAGTCATGAGCTGGTCGATAACGCCTTGAAGGTACTCGAAAACATGCGCCATCGTGGTGCAGAGGGTGCCGATAACAAGACGGGTGACGGTGCCGGTATCATGCTCCAGATTCCACATGAGTTTATTCTTCTTCAGGGTATCCCTGTGCCTGAGAAGGGAAAATACGGAACGGGTCTCGTCTTCTTGCCTAAGGACGAGAAGAAACAGCAGGATATCCTCTCTATCATGATTGAGGAAATTGAGCGCGAGGGATTGCAGCTGATGCATCTCCGCAATGTACCTACCAACCCAGACTGTCTGGGTGAGGCTGCATTGAGCAACGAACCTGCCATCAAACAGGTGTTCATCACGGGTGTTACCGATGATAAGGTGCCTGTCTTCGAGCGCACCCTCTATCTCATCCGTAAGCGTATCGAGAAACGAATCAGCGATCCTGATTTCTATATCTGTTCGTTGTCTAATTCGAACATCGTATATAAGGGTATGTTGAGCAGCCTCCAGCTGCGTCAGTACTATCCTGACTTGACTAATAATTATTTTACAAGCGGTTTGGCATTGGTTCACTCCCGCTTCTCTACCAACACCTTCCCAACATGGAGTCTGGCTCAGCCATTCCGTCTCCTTGCCCACAATGGTGAGATCAACACCATCCGTGGCAACCGTGCCTGGATGAAGGCGCGCGAGAGTGTGTTGAGCAGCGAGGCTCTGGGCGATATCCGTGAGATTTCTCCTATCGTTCAGCCTGATATGAGTGACTCTGCCAGCCTCGACAATGTATTCGAGTTCTTCGTGATGAGCGGTCTGTCATTGCCTCACGCCATGGCTGTCATGGTGCCTGAGAGCTTCAACGACAAGAACCCTATCTCTGAGGATTTGAAGGCTTTCTATGAGTATCATTCTATCCTGATGGAGCCATGGGATGGTCCTGCCGCCCTGCTCTTCAGCGATGGCCGTTATGCCGGTGGTATGCTCGATAGAAATGGTTTGCGTCCTGCCCGCTATACCATCACCAAGAACGATATGATGGTAGTCGCATCTGAGGTAGGTGTGATGGATTTCGACCCAACCGAGATTGCCGAGAAGGGCCGTCTGCAGCCTGGTAAGATCCTCTTGATTGATACCCAGGAAGGCAAAATCTATTATGATGGCGAAATCAAGGAGCGCCTGGCTGAGGCTCATCCTTACCGCCAGTGGTTGAACACCAACCGTATAGAACTGGAAAAACTGCGCAGCGGACGAAAAGTGGAAAACGCTGTGGAAAACCTCACTCGTAAGGAATTGGAGTTCGGTTTTGGCGAGGAAGACATCGACGGTACCATCATTCCGATGGCTACCAAGGGTCAGGAACCTACAGCTTCTATGGGTAATGATACTCCGCTTGCTGTGCTTTCCGACCAGCCACAGATTTTCTTCAACTACTTCCGTCAGCAGTTTGCTCAGGTTACCAACCCTGCCATCGACTCTATCCGTGAGAACCTCGTGATGAGTCTTACCGAGTATATCGGTAGAGTGGGTTCCGGCATCCTGAACCCGGACGAAAGCAACTGCAAGATGGTTCGTCTGCCACATCCTATCTTGACGAATACTCAGTTGGATATCCTTCAGAATATCCGATACAAGGGCTTCAATACTGTAAAGCTCCACATGCTCTTCGAAACCGCCAAGGGCGAAGAAGGACTGCATGAGGCATTGGATGAACTCTGCAAGGAGGCTGCCAAGAGCGTGGATGATGGCTACAACTACATCATCTTGAGCGACCGTGGCGTGGATGAGACCCATGCCGCCATCCCATCTCTGCTCGCTGTGAGCGCCGTACATCATTACTTGATTGATGTCGGCAAGCGTGTGCAGACTGCCCTCATCGTAGAGAGCGGTGAGATTCGTGAGGTAATGCACGCAGCCCTCTTGTTGGGTTACGGTGCATCAGCCCTCTGTCCATACTTGACATACGCCATCCTCGACGACCTCGTAAAGAAGGGAAAGATTCAGGAGGATTACCATACAGCCGAGCAGAACTACATCAAGGCTGTGAAGAAGGGCTTGTTCAAGATTATGGCTAAGATGGGTATCTCTACCATCCGAAGCTATCGTGGTGCCAAGATCTTCGAGAGCATCGGTTTGAGCGAGAGCCTCCTGAAGAGCTACTTCGGAACAGAGGTGAGCACCATCGGCGGTATCGGACTCGAGACTATCGCCCGTGATGCCATCCGTCTGCATGACAAGGCATTCGAGACCAAGAAGCTCGACTTCCTGCCAAGTCTCGGACAGTTCCACTACCGCAAGGACGGTATCAAGCACGCTTGGAACCCAGAGACCATCGCCACCCTGCAGCTCGCAACCCGCAAGGGCGATTACGATCTCTTCAAGAAATATACACATCTCGTTGACGATAAGCAGGAGCCTATCTTCATCCGCGACTTCTTCGGTTTCCGCAAGAATCCTATCTCTATTGATAAGGTGGAGCCGGTAGAGGAAATCGTCAAGCACTTCGTTACCGGTGCGATGAGTTTCGGTGCCCTCTCCAAGGAGGCTCACGAGGCAATGGCACTCGCCATGAACGCCCTCGGTGCTCGAAGCAATACCGGTGAAGGTGGTGAGGATAACGAACGATTCCATTCTACACAGGATGGCATCAGCCTCTCAAGCAAGACCAAGCAGGTGGCTTCCGGTCGATTCGGTGTGACAACAGAATATTTGGTAAATGCAGAGGAAATCCAGATCAAGGTGGCACAGGGTGCTAAACCGGGTGAGGGTGGTCAGTTGCCTGGCTTCAAGGTTAACGAGGTCATCGCCAAGACCCGTCACTCTATCCCTGGCATCAGCCTGATTTCTCCTCCACCTCATCACGATATCTACAGTATCGAGGATTTGGCTCAGCTCATCTTTGACCTCAAGAATGTGAACCCTAAGGCGGCTATCTCCGTGAAGTTGGTAGCTGAGAGTGGCGTGGGTACCATCGCTGCCGGTGTGGCTAAGGCGAAGGCTGACCTCATCGTTATCTCCGGTGCCGAGGGTGGTACAGGTGCCAGCCCTGCATCCAGTATGCGTTTCGCAGGTATCTCTCCTGAAATCGGACTTTCTGAAACCCAGCAGACTCTGGTGAAGAACGGTCTTCGTGGTCAGGTTCGCCTGCAGGTGGATGGTCAGTTGAAGAGCGGTCGTGACATCATCCTGATGGCTCTGCTCGGTGCTGAGGAATTCAGTTTCGGTACCGCTGCCCTCATCGTATTAGGTTGTGTTATGATGCGTAAGTGTAACCTGAATACCTGTCCTATGGGTGTTGCCACACAGGATCCTAAGCTCCGTGCGCACTTCCGTGGCAGTTACAAGTACCTCATCAACTACTTCCGCTTCCTCGCCGAGGAGGTTCGTGAGTATTTGGCTGAGATGGGTTACACCTCATTGAACGATATCATCGGTCATACCGAGCTCATCGTCCGCAAGAAGGATGAGGAGATTGTTCCTACCGAGGGTGCTGATGCCGTAGAGCCAGAGGTGGCTAAGAGTATCGAGGAAAAGGCAGACTTGCTTGACTTCTCCCGCTTGCTGCATCGTGAGACAGGCCATTGCTCGCTCTATCATACTACCGAGCAGATTCATGACCTCGACAATGTGCTCGACCAGCAGTTGATTCGTGGTGCACAGCGTGCCATCGAGAACCAGGAAGAGGTGAACCTCGACTTCGCCATCAAGAATACCGACCGTGCCGCAGGTGCCATGCTGAGCGGTGCAATCGCTGCCAAATATGGTGAGGCTGGTCTTCCAGACAAGACCGTGAACGTGAAGTTCAAGGGTTCTGCAGGTCAGAGTTTCGGTGCCTTCCTGGTAAAGGGAGTGGATTTCAAACTCGAGGGTGAGACCAATGACTATTTCGCCAAGGGACTTTCAGGAGGTCGTATTTCCATCCTTCCTCCTATCCGCAGCAACTTCTCTGCCGAGGATAACATCATCGCCGGTAACACCGGATTGTATGGTGCCACAAGCGGTGAGTTGTATATCAATGGTAAGGTAGGCGAGCGCTTCGGTGTTCGTAACTCCGGTGCCATCGCTGTGATTGAGGGTGCTGGCGACCACTGCTGCGAGTACATGACGGGCGGTAGAGTAGTAGTGCTCGGTGAAACCGGCCGTAACTTCGCCGCTGGTATGAGTGGTGGTGTTGCCTATGTATGGGATAAGAACCACAACTTCGATTACTTCTGTAACATGGATATGGTGGAGATCAACCTCGTGGAGGACAGCACCTATCGCAAGGAGTTGCACGAGCTGATCCGTCAGCATTATCTCTATACCGGCAGTAAGCTCGCCCGTACCATGCTCGATGACTGGAACCACTACGTAGAGGATTTCATCCAGGTAGTGCCAATCGAGTACAAGCGAGTTCTCCAGGAGGAGCAGGTAAAGAAGTTGCAGCAGAAGATTGCGGATATGCAGCGAGACTATTAATAAAGTGAAGAACGAAGAGTGAAGAGTGAAGAATTCAAATGCTTTGCTCCTTATCTCTTCGCTTCACGTCATAAAATTAATAAATTAGAGGAAAAGGACAAGGTAGCATTCGGAAGAATATTGTAAATGGATGTGATGGAGAGATATGCACATGAATTCTTCATTCTTCGTTCTTCACTCTTCACTTAATTTTTCAAGATGGGAAATCCAAAAGCATTTTTGACTATACCTCGCAAGGAAGCAGGTTATAGACCAATTCACGATAGAATCCTCGATTTCAGCGAGGTAGAACAGACATTGAATAGCAACGACCGCCGACAGCAGGCTTCCCGTTGCATGGATTGTGGCGTGCCTTTCTGCCACTGGGCTTGTCCGCTGGGCAACAAGGCACCGGAGTGGAACGATGCCCTCTACAAGGGCGACTGGGAGTTGGCTTACCGTCTCCTTAATTCCACCAACGACTTCCCAGAGTTCACAGGACGCATCTGTCCTGCACTCTGTGAGAAGGCATGTGTATTGAATCTCATGGATCATGAACCAACCACCAACCGTGAGGATGAGTGCGCCATCGTGGAGCACGCCTTCTCTGAGGATTATGTGCATGTTGAGATTCCTGAGCGTAATGGCAAGACGGTGGCTGTCATCGGTGCCGGTCCTGCGGGACTGGTAGCTGCCAACCAGTTGAACCATAAGGGATATAAGGTAACTGTATTTGAGGCACGTGAGAACGCAGGTGGCTTGTTGCGTTATGGTATTCCTAACTTCAAGCTCAACAAGAGCATCATCGACCGCCGTCTCCGTCTTCTCGAAGAAGAAGGCATCGAGTTCAGATACAATCAGCAGATTGACGTTACCAAGTTGCCAGAAGGCTTCGATGCCTATGTGGTATCTACTGGTACACCGACAGCACGCGACCTGAAGATTCCTGGAAGAGAGTTGAAGGGTGTTTATTTCGCCCTCGAACTGCTTTCTCAACAGAACCGTATCCTTGCGGGTATGGAGTTCTCTAAGGACGAACTGGTTAACTGCAAGGGCAAAGATGTATTGGTAATCGGTGGTGGTGATACGGGTTCCGACTGCATCGGTACCGCTCATCGCCAGGGTTGCAAGAGTGTAACTCAGATTGAGATCATGCCTAAGCCGGTAGAGGGTCCTGAGGATCCTAAGAATCCTTGGCCAAACTGGCCTCGCACCCTGAAGACCACCTCCAGTCATGAGGAAGGTTGTACCCGCCGCTGGAACATCAACTCTCTGGAGTTCCTGGGAAAGAATGGCAAGCTGACAGGTGTGAAGGTTCAGCCAATCGACTGGAAGCCAAACCCAGAAGGTGGCCGCCCTCTGATGGTAGAGGCAGGCGAGCCTGAAATCATCAAGGCAGAGGCTGTATTCCTGGCAATGGGCTTCCTGAAACCACAGCAGCCAGAGTTTGTTGAGAATGTCTTCGTGGCAGGTGATGCAGCCAGCGGAGCTTCTCTGGTAGTTCGTGCTATGGCAAGCGGCAGAATGATTGCTGCCCAGGTTGACAAGTTCTTAAACAAGTAATTTCCGGATATTCACGAAGTAAGCTTCATTGGCAAACGCAAGTACTTGCAATGCCAAACGCAAGTACTTGCAATGACCATCGTAAGTACTTGCATTGAGATGAATCAAATAAATCGGTTATTTATAACTATAAGTAGGGGAGACGGACCTTGTGATGAGGTTTGCCTCCCTTTTTCTCGTCCTCCCTTTCCCTCGTTTCCCTTTCCTCGTCTTCCTTTCCTTCGTCCTCCTTTCCTCGTCCTTCTTCCTTCGTCCTCCCTTCCCCCCTTTCGCCCCCGTTCCAGGCGATTCCATCGCCTGTCCCCCGAGCATAAATTGTTCAAAAAGGAGTATTTTCCGATAAAACTATAGCTCTGTAGCCTTCTTGATTTGGTAGTCTCAAATAAAAAGTGTAATTTTGCACCCAATAATTCGACTAATAATAATTAAACTAAGAAGATCAAGAAATGAAGAAGAAATTATCAACCGTTCTCTTGGCGTTGGCTGCCTTCATGCCAATGACCGCACAGAATCTTGTAAAGGGAGATTATGGCTATCTCTACTGTCACATGAGTGATAAGGGTGAATGGACAGCCTATGCTGTTTCTCGTGATGGCTACAACTATCAGGATATCAACGAGGGTAAACCTATCTTCGACCCAGAGGAGCATGCCCGTATCGAAGGCGGTACCCGCGATGCTTACATCACCCGTACCCATGACGGCAAAGGCTATATTATGGTTACTACTGATATGTGCGTTCGTAAGAGCCACAAATGGGACAATTATGGCATTGACCTCCTGAAGAGTAAGGACCTGATTCATTGGACCAGCGTTACCTTCGATTATCGCAAGGGTATGCAGAACTTCTGCGATGCTGCCACTGCTCAGTCTCCTTATAAGGACTGGAGTACTATCAACCGTGTCTGGGCACCTCAGATCTTTTGGGATCCTGATTATCGCTGGGAAAATGGTGAGAAGGGTGGATACATGATTTACTATTCTATGCTCAACCGTGCAGAGGAAAAGTACGACCGCATGTACTACAGCTATGCTGATAAGACTTTCACCAAGATTACCACTCCAAAGTTGCTCTTCGACTGGGGATATGCTACCATCGATGCTGATATCAACTATCTCAAGAGCGATGGTCTCTTCCACATGCTTATCAAGAAAGAGGGAGGAAAGCCGGGTATTTATACCGCTACAAGCAAGTATTTGAATCATGGTTGGGGTGAGCCTGTAGAGAATGATTACGTCAGCTTCGAGGGCCGCAAGAATTGCGAGGGCAGCTCTGCCTTCCAGTTGATGGGTGATGATACCTGGCGAGTGGCTTATATCCAGTATAGCGACAACCCTAAGCACTATCGCATCTGTAAGGCTGATAAGTATCTTCGCAATTTCTCTGACCCTGTGGATATCAAGGGTGTAACAGGTCCTCAGCATGGTAGTTTTATGCGAATTACCAAGAAGGAATATCAGAATCTGCTGAAATGGGATAAGAAATTGAAAGAGCAGAAGTAAAAGAATATTAGGATATTTTTCATATCATCAATAAAAAACGCTAGAGTTTACGATTGTGAAACTCTAGCGTTTTTATGCTTTTATTGATATGATTCTTTATTTTAAAAACTGATTCTGCGGCTTAATCTCAATTCTAATACAGGATAAACCTTGAATCCTTTGAAGAACTTCACGTAGTCGCCTACCTTGCCCGGAATATTGTATACATCCTTTGCCAGGTTGACTCCTGGTTCAATCGTTTCGTTCTTGATAGCTTCCGTATAGTCCTCATTAGGTGAGAAAGTTACCTCGTGGATATCATTGGTTGTGATTCTTGGTGTGCCTCCCCAGAACAAAATACCGGCATCAAAAGAGATGTGGTAGATGTCATTGTCCCTGAAGAGTCGTCCACCGTAACCAAAGCCAAGATAGGGCTTGAAACTGTTTACACGGATGGTAGCTGAAACATTGTTGTTGGCATCTGGCTCCAGGCGGAAAAAAGGCACGAAACAGGTAAGAAGATCATAAATGAGTAGTCTCATCTTGTTCTTCTTCATGCCTTCCATGTCCATTTCCAAGGCGGCTAGGAACATGATGTAATAAAGCCCCACCTTTCCGAACAGCTCGAAAGATGAGTCTCGTTCCAGGATATTGAGTCCGTATTTACCGACCAGTACTCCTGCCAAAACCATTCCTATGATGTGGGGAATTCTTAATTTACCCATGATGATTGGGGCAAATAGAATGATGAGGAGTACTACGAAGAATATCAACGTAGGGTCAGTTATTGGAAAATATTCTGCAATATGTAACATAGGCTTATTCTGATTTTATTTTTTGAGTGCAAAAGTACAAATAATTCTTGAAAAGAGCAAAGCTTTTGTCTTTTATGTGCATTTTATCAGACAAGAAACCGCTTTTGTCTCTAAAAGGATCATGAGAATGGCAAGTAGAAATTGCCAAACTGTATTTTTGAATCTATTTCATATATATATATAATAAGGTATAAAAGGATTTTTGAAAGCTCAAAATGTTTACGAGTGTTAAAATTGGTCTGTTTATCGAACTTTTTTGCCGAATAATTTGGTGGAATGGAAAATAGTTAGTACTTTTGCACTCGCTTTTGAGAAATCAAGCATTACTCAAGGCGATAAAGAAAGAGTTCTTTGAAAGATTTTACATAAACAGACAAGTAGTACAAGAAGCGGTTTCGGATTACACCTTATTTATATATAGGGAGTATGAAGAGACTGGGTAAAAGAAACGAACCGTCAAGAATTGACAAGTCAGGTTTTACTAAGCTTCAATAAACGAAAAGGATATTCGTCCTAAGTACAGACAACAAACACTTCGCTATACTTTCGGGTTTAGCAGAGTAAAAAGATATTTTACAATGGAGAGTTTGATCCTGGCTCAGGATGAACGCTAGCTACAGGCTTAACACATGCAAGTCGAGGGGAAACGATATTGGAAGCTTGCTCCCGATAGGCGTCGACCGGCGCACGGGTGAGTAACGCGTATCCAACCTGCCCATCACTTGGGGATAACCTTGCGAAAGTAAGACTAATACCCAATGATATCTCTAGAAGACATCTGAAAGAGATTAAAGATTTATCGGTGATGGATGGGGATGCGTCTGATTAGCTTGTTGGCGGGGTAACGGCCCACCAAGGCGACGATCAGTAGGGGTTCTGAGAGGAAGGTCCCCCACATTGGAACTGAGACA
>OJKP01001187.1_pt1 | contig 15618 bp, 9 predicted proteins | sample 1596521 | NCBI WGS metagenome assembly OJKP01 (sample SAMEA4350130, study PRJEB24818) | metagenome | biome: human; feature: gut; material: faeces | place: Denmark | collected 2013-09
TTGCAAATATGAATGAGATTGTCTACTTTTGCAAATGAAAAGGAACGAAATTTGATAGATATGTGTACTTTAAAAAATATAAATAATTAATAATCATTTTTTGTGTCCACTTTGGGGAGCTGCTACATTTTTCTGAGATTACGACAGAATTCTCGATTTAAGCCCCTAAGAGTCCTTAGGAAAATGTGATGATTTAACAGAAAAGTCCTTAGGAAAATGTGATAAATATACTTAAAAGTCCTTAGAAAAATGTGATTTTCCTTGCGTAATTCACTGTTTATCAGTATCTTTGCCAAAACATAATTTTTAGCGTATGGAAAGACTACTTATATCCCAATTGTTAAAATGGAAAAACAGTCACGGTAGGAAGCCACTGATATTGGAAGGTGCAAGACAGGTTGGCAAGACTTGGCTACTGAAAGAATTTGGGCGCAAGTACTTCAAAGACGTATGTTACATCAACTTCGAACAGAGTGATGTACTCGAAGAGATATTTGCCGGCGACTTATCGCCACAACGCATTATAGAACAGCTCTCCATCTATAATGGTAAGATGATAATACCCGAGGAAACGCTTATTATCTTCGATGAAGTACAGGAAATGCCAAGAGCACTCACCTCTTTGAAGTATTTCTGCGAAGAAGCACCAGGGTATGCTATCTGCTGCGCAGGCTCATTGCTAGGCATAGCCCAGCACGAAAGCACATCCTTCCCTGTAGGAAAGACTGATTTCCTGCATCTATATCCCATGTCCTTTAAAGAGTTCCTGATAGCAAACGAAGAGAACATGCTGGTAGACTATATCGATAAAGGAAACAGAAACCTGGGGGCATTCGAGGCTCGCCTTACAGATTATCTGAAAAAATACATGATAATAGGAGGTATGCCAGCTGTTGTTACAGAGTGGCTGGACAGCAAAGACTACAACAAGGTGAACCGCATCCAGCAGGAACTGATAGCAGCCTACCAGAAAGACTTCTCCAAGCATGCGCCAAAGAATATGGTTGAGAAAATCCGTTATGTATGGAACAGCATCCCTTCGCAACTGGCGAAGGAAAACAAGAAGTTTGTCTATGGACTGGTGAGAGAGGGAGCCAGAGCACGGGAATATAAGGATGCCATCATGTGGCTCTCTGATGCAGGTGAAATCATCAGAACCAACAATGTCAGCAAGCCCGACATCCCGATTTCAGCCTATGCAGAACTCAAATCGTTTAAGGTATTCTTACTGGATGTAGGTCTGTTGAGGGCAATGAGCAAGATTTCGCCGAAAGTAATATTAGAAGGAAGCAGAATCTTCGAAGAGTTTAAGGGAGCGTTGACAGAACAGTATGTCTGTCAGGAACTTCAGAACTTTGCAGAAATTCTGGAAACCAATTATTATTGGTCTTCCTCAGCCACTGCAGAGGTCGACTTCCTTGTTTCTGATGGTTTAGATGTATATCCACTAGAAGCAAAGGCAGGAGTAACCATGAATGCCAAAAGTTTGAAACTATATCGGGAAAAATATTCCCCCAAATGGTCGGTTCGCACCAGTCTCTTGCCATACGAGAGAAACAACAGTTCGAAAACCATCAACATCCCCCTCTATATGCTCTTTGTTCTATATAAAGAATTAAAGACAGAAAGTTAGTATTTCAGAGAAAGCCGCAAATCAGAATTTGAAAACATTTCTGGAACGACTGGGCGTCATACCGCAGCGACATCAAACTGATAGCCTGCGGAAGTGCTACCACCTGGATGCTCAATCAGGTTATTAATTCACGCAGAGGGCTCCATAATCGCATCACTCACAACCCCTCATGGCCTATATAATAATATGTATGCAAGAAAGATCAACAGACAGGTTACAGGAGACGACTTATTTTGAAAAATGCGTCTTCCGCAGTAGGAAAGAAAAAGCAAAAAAGGAAAAAGGTGTATCCTGAATGCCCGATACTGATGGTAATTGCCTTTTTGTTAAACTATTCAAAATAAAGTTCTTAATCTTTGTATAATCCAATAGAAAATCGTACATTTGCGCAGAATAGTAATCGTCATTACGGTAATGGCGGTTACGATAATAATATTAAAAATGAGATATGAAGTTTTATGATAGAACAAAAGAACTGGCACTCTTTGCTGACATCTATACAAAGAGCCAGCAAGAAGCACAGATGACGGTACTGGTAGGAAGACGCCGTATCGGCAAAACCGAATTAGCACTAAGATGTGGACATGAAGGTTCTCTTCTATATTTCTTTGTGGCAAGAAAGTCTGAAAATATGCTATGCCAAGATTTCAAGGAAGAGGCAGAACGCAAATTAGATATGCCATTAGGCAATCATTCGTCATTCGCCGAGCTGTTTCACCAACTCCTCTTTATCTCCCAAAGCCATCCGTTTACACTGGTTATCGACGAGTTTCAGGATTGGCTACGTATCAATCCATCCATCTTTAGCGAGATGCAGAGAGAATGGGATTTGGCAAAAAGTAAGAGTAAGATGAATCTCATTATCAGTGGTTCTATCTACTCACTGATGCACCGCATCTTTGAAGATAGTAAAGAGCCATTGTTCTCTCGTGCCAATCGTATCATCAATCTACGAGCTTTCGATACAGATGTGCTCAAAGAGATTTTACATGACTTCAATCCTAACTATACAGCAAGCGACTTGCTTACTCTCTATACGCTGAGCAATGGGGTTGCATGGTATGTCAATCTCTTCATGAGCAATGGAAAGACAACCTCTCAGAAAATGCTCAATATGCAGACTGAAGAAAACTCGCCTTTCATCAACGAAGGAAAGAATATCTTGATAGAGGAATTTGGTACGGATTATGCCAATTATTTCTCCATACTCTCTTGTATCGCCTGTGGTGAGGTAACTCGTGCCCAGATTGAGGCTTTGACAGGAATCAAGGAAGTGGGTGGATATCTGGAACGTTTGAAATCTCACTACAATCTGATAGAACGCCATGTCCCGATCTTCTCCAAGCCAAAGAGCAAGAGTGTAAGATATATCCTGAGTGACAATTTTCTCATCTTCTGGTTTCGCTTCTTCTATAAATACCAGAATTTCATAGAGAGTGGCGCATTGAATCAATTGCATCGTATCATTATGCGTGATATATCCACGGTAGAGGGTTTTATGCTTGAACGCTATTTCCGCCAGAAACTGAGCGAAAGCCAACAATACACCCAGATAGGTCAGTTTTGGGATAGAAAGGGAGGAAATGAGATAGATATCGTTGCAATAAATGAAATAGATGGAATTATTGACATCTATGAGGTAAAAAAGGATAAATTCCGTTATGACGAAAGTCTCTTGAAACAGAAGGTGGACTATATGCTCCAAGTATATCCTGAATTAAAGAAACTGGAAATTCGTCTGGGCTGCTTATCATTGGAAGATATGTAATATCCTCTATATATTAAAAGAAAAAAGGTGTATCCTGAATGCCCGATGAGGAGCAAGAAGGATACACCTTGAATTAATATGTGATTCTTTGTTAATTTCCGATTAATGAATAGTATTAATCAGTTACACCATCACGAAGTTCACCATTCTGGTTTGGTGCAGGTTGTGAGCCTTCCTGGTTATCTATGATTCCGGCATTATTGTTCTTCTCACGAGTAGGGAATCTCATATTCAACCAACCATCATTAGCTGCCAGATTAAACTTGAATGCTGCAGGATAGTTAGAAGTCTGACCCGCATGGAAACGAACGATAGGCTTACCAAGACGCTTGGCATCTGAAACGAAGAAGCCTTCACCCCAAAGTTCAACACGACGCTGGAACCAGATTTCGTCAGCCAAGGTTCTACCACCGGCAGTTACACTATATGAAGGATCGCGATAGGTCTTCACAAAACTTTCCAAAAGAGTCTTTGCCTCTGCCTCATGACCGCTTTTAGCCAAACCTTCAACCTTGATAAGAATCATCTCTTCAACACGCATCAAAGGGAAATCATTGTTGTTTAAAGTACTTCCAACACCAGACTTCTGACCGAACTTAATGCTAGTATAAGCACCGAATGGAACTTTACCACCATCATCAGTTGTCAAATCAGCAATAGCATCACCTGTAGCACCAGCCCATGTCAAGTTAGCCCAGTTTGGCGAATGCTTATCTGCATTTAACCACCATCCCTTACGAACGTCGGTAGATGGAATCTTGTCGTAAAGCAAGACATTGATGCAAGGCACATTTCCTGTTGCAGGAGCATAACCATCACCAGAGAATGAACCAAACCAAGAAGATGGGTTAGCATAACCCTGACTGCCATCACCATTTACCATAGCGTTTGTCATACCAAAGCCCCAAATCCAGTTGCTCTCATTGATATTATCAAAAGCAGGAACACTTACATCGGCAATAGATGCTGGTGTATAACCTTGCATTGCCTTATCAGCATCTTCAGCAGCCTTAGCATACTCACCCATAGCAAGATAAGCACGAGCACGAAGACCATAAGCCACATGCTGGTCAATCTGGGTCTTGTCAGTACGACTATAACCATCCAAAAGTTCGATAGCTTTTGTCAAGTCTGCAATAATTACATCATAAACCTCAGCCACGGTAGCACGTGGATTGTTGTTAGCATCGTTCTTGCCAATGATAGGTACACAAGGCTGATCCTTGGAAGTTGCATAGCCAAACTGGAAATATGGCGCAAGTGCCAAATAATCGTACGCACGAGCAGCATAAGCCTGTCCTGCCTGAGCCTTACCCTTTGCATCTGCAGTCTCAACATTAATAGAATTGATAACCTGCTCTGCAACACCTATCTGACGATATGGCAATGTATAGCGAGCATAAGGGTTGGCATAATCAGGATTACGGGTTGAATACGCACAAGCTGTAGAGAACCAGTTGTAATTATTGTTACCCGAGAACATATCAGCACCCTCTAAATCCTGTGACAATGCTGCAGAAATGAATCCGAAATCATCAGCTCGGTCATTATCAATACCAAACACTGTCAATGGAGAACCGGCCATTGTGTACATACCATTCAATGTGGCATCAAGACGACTAGACAGGGCATCAGTAGTTTCCTGTACCTGTCCACCAGTAATTTTACCTGATTCAGGATTCTGATCATCAATATCAGAGCATGATGCAACAACCATTGCACCAAGCAATAAAGCTGAAATCTTATTTAGTTTCATATTTATTCCTTTTTTTTAATTTTTAGAATGTGAGACTGATACCCGCAGTAATAGAGCGCAAAGCTGCATAACCACCACCTGCAAGACCTGATCCTGCAGTCATAGAACCGATACCATAGTTGAAACGTGGATCAAGTCCCTTGCGCTTCGTAAGCATGAAGATATTCTCTCCTGCTACATAAATGCGGAGATTGGTCAACTCGAGTGGGCGAATCAACGCCTTAGGGAATGTATAACCCAATGTCAAGTTGTTCAAGCACAAATAATTAGAGCTTGTCAAGAAACGATCCTGTGTTGTCTGTGAACCAATACCTGGATCATCAGCAGCAGCCTGGCTTAAACGTGGAATATCAGAATTCTTATTAGTCTCGCTCCATGCATTGAGCAAGTCTTTATGCATGGCACTACCTTGGCTTGTACCATTGTGCATCAAAGCCTGATACTGACCATCGTAAATCTTACCACCCAACTGATATGAGAACTGAGCACTCAAATCAAAACCATAAGCAGCTACACTTGTTCCAAAACCACCAAAAATGGTTGGCAAAGTAGAGCCACAGTCATACTGTGTTGCCTTTGTGATATCTGTAGTAAGTTCCTTCTTAGTATAAGCGTAATCGGCAGCCTTTGCAGATTCCACCTTCTTACCATCGGCATTGTAATACACATCCTGGTACCACTGAGCCTGACCAGTCTCGTGGTTAACTCCTGCATACTGAACCATAAATGCTTCATATACAGAACCACCAACTTTCAGGACACGACCACTAGACTGAAGACCATTCTCGCCAAGTGATGGGTCGAGCTTTGTTATCTCATTATGGTTAAGTGTACCATTCCAATTGATGCTCCACTCGAAGTTCTGAGTTCTAATTGGAGTACCCTCCAAAGAGATCTCAACACCACGGTTCACCATCTCGCCGATGTTAGCATAGTATGAAGATACTGAAAGACCTGACGACAATGGCAATGACTTTGACCACAGCAGATCTACAGTCTTCTGATTGTAGTATTCGATAGTACCAGTCAGACGGTTCTTGAAGAATCCGAAATCTACACCAACATTCCAGTCATTATGAGTCTCCCAAGTCAAGTTCTCATTACCTTTTTGACTCATTGTTACAGAGAACTGGCCTGTTTCTTCATTATAGGAAGGAGTATAGCGATCTGCCCAATAGTAGTAGTACTCACCAATCTGGTTTGCATACGGAGTTGTATCCAACTGGTCGTTACCTACAGAACCATAGCTAACCTTCAACTTCAAAAGGTCAATCCACTTAACATCCTTCAAGAAATCTTCCTTGTTCATCTGCCAAGCCAAACCGACACTTCCGAAAGTACCCCAACGATGACCAGGGGCAAATGCAGAAGAAGCATCACGACGAAGAGAGGCATTTACAAAGTATTTGTCTGCATAATCGTACATCACACGACCGAAGAAACCTTCTGTCATATAGTTATTTGTGAAAGAATTGTTCTTCTTCTTGCTTGTGCCAAATGCATTACCCAACTCACCAATGAATGGATCGTAAAGACGGGTATTTGAACCTGAGAGATATTGATACTTGAGCTTATACTGCTCGTAACCAGCCAATATATTGAAATGGTGATTACCGAGAGACTTATCGTAGTTGATAGTATAACGCTGGTTTACTGTAAAATATCGGTTTGCACTTACAGAAGCAATACCATCATCTGCTTGACCGTTGGCAAAAGCGCTCGCCAAATCATTGGCACGAGTATTACTAGAGAAAGCATTCAGGTTGGCATCCAAAACCAAGCCCTCGATAGGAGTAATCTGTACATCCCACTGTCCCTGCAGAATATCACGATAACTGTGGCTGCGGTTATATTCGTTATCACGAACAGCATTACCAGAAATAGCAGGACGCTGGAAGCCTGTCTGATTAGCATCATAAACAACACGACCACCTTCTGTCTTGATACTTCCATCTGCATTGCGAACATACAATGGATAGATAGGAGCTACATTGTTGGTGATATAGAACAGGTTGCCAGAACTACCATACGTATTGACATCATATTGTGGAGACTGAGAATCGGTGTGAGTAAAGCTCAAACCTGTAGTCAATTTTAACCATTTCTTTGCCTGATAATCCACAGTGGTGCGGGCAGTATAACGCTTCAACTCTGAGTTGTCAACAATACCACCATCCTGCAAGTAACCTGCACTGGCAAAATAATTCATCTTACCATTAGAACCTGTTACGTTAGCATTGTATTCCTGACGGAAAGAACTATGGAACACCTCATCATACCAATTATCTGGAGTATAATAGTATGTACCATCACTATATCCCAAAGTTGCCTTAGGATTAATCTTAAAGTCCTTTCCTATCAGCTGTTCACCCTGAGGAACGGTATATACCTGATAACCCAAACCACCATTGCGGCTATTGTAGAGGTTCTGGCAAGCGAAATCGTATGCCTCATCAGCAGTTGCGCCATGATAGTACTGAGAATTGTACATTGCCTTGAAATGAGTCTCGTAGTACTGAGCAGGATCCTTGATTACGTCATACTGAGGAACGAAACGTGAGTTGGAACCCCACTTTGCATCAAATGTTACACGAGCGTCCTGACCATCATGAGCCTTCTTGGTAGTAATGATGACAACACCATTGGCACCACGAGCACCATAGATGGCACTTGCAGATGCATCTTTCTGAACAGAGATACTCTCAATATCAGCTGGGTTCAAGTTAGAAATACCAGCCTCGTAAGGAGCACCATCAACAATGTAAAGAGGCTGTGAGCTGGCGCTGACAGAACCAATACCACGAATACGGATTGTTGGAGCTGATCCTGGCTCGCCTGAAGAAGAAGTAGCCTGAATACCTGCTACCTTACCAACCAAAGCTGTAGTTGCAGAAGAAGCTACATGGGCTGTAATGTCTTCTGACTTGATTTCTACGGCAGAACCTGTAAATGCTGATTTTTTAGTCTTACCGTAGGCAATGACCAATACATCATCCAATGCATTGTTGTCTGGGTCAAGAACAATTTTCATGTTCTTGGCTGCCTTTACAGATTTGCCAATCATACCGATGTAAGAAATTTCCAACTTGGCATTAGCAGGAGCATTCAATGAGAAATTACCATCAATGTCGGTAATTGTACCAGTATTGGTACCTGCTACTTTGATGGATGCGCCAACAACAGGTTGACCATCATCAGAAGAGGTAACCTTACCAGAGATTTGACTTTGCGCAAATGCCATGCTCGTACTAACGGCTATGGCTGCGGCTACTGTCATGAGTCTTTTTTCCATAAATCTCTCTCTCTTTTAAAAAATTAATATATAATGTTATTTCTTTCTCTACATGTCACGAGGTGCTCCCCATTGAGGGAATACCAAAGAATGCTTTCTCTACCTCTTGTCCCGAGGTGGTGAAATTGGAGCGTTTTTGGATGATTCCGTCTATAACGTCCCAAATATTTATAGTATTTATGTACTAATCGGGTATAACCCCGTATGTCTAATAATAAAAAATAAAAGATTATGATGTATTTCAAATTTGAATTTAGTCTTGGTAAGGGTAAGAAACAAGCTGCAACGAAAAAGGAGAAAAAAGTATTAGGATGGAAAATAGTACATTCCCAAGTGGAAATGCTGAAGAAAGAGGAGAAGTTCAAGACTGCGAGTAATTATTTGACTGCGGCTCGCTCTTGGACAAGGTTCTTGCAACGTGAAGACTGGACTTTCTCTGAGATGGATAGTCAAGAGGTAGAGCTTTATCAGCGATGGCTAAGTGACAAGGGTATTTGACTCAATACGATTTCAGCTTATCTTCGATCCTTACGAGCAATGTACAATCGGTGGGCAGAGGAATATTCTTCGAATGATGATGTGTGTCCTTTTACAAAAGCTTTCACAGGAAGAACGAAGACTGCCAAACGAAGTATTACCGAAAGTGAAATCCGCAAACTCCATGATTTGGACTTGGAAGAGGGTTCTACCTTGGCGATGTCTCGAGATATCTTTATTTTTAGTTTTTATGCAATGGGGATGCCTTTTGTTGATATTGCTTACTTAAAGAAAAGCCAGATGAAAGATAACGTCATCCGATATGCTCGACATAAGACTGGTCAGCCTATCAGTATTGCCCTCGTCCCAGCTATGCAAGCTATTATCTCACGATATAGTTCTTCTGACTCCATCTATGTTTTCCCGTTGTTAACGACTCAATCCCCTGACTTGCTTCATCGTGAATATCTTCGTCGGTTGCGCCAATACAACTACTCGTTGCATGTTCTTTCCAAAAAGATTTCTTCATCTATCCCTCTTTCCTCTTATGTGGTTCGACACTCGTGGGCGAGTATCGCCTATCAGCATAACATGGATATTGGATTAATCGGAAAGGCATTAGGACATACCAAGACTTCCACCACCTTCGTTTATATAAAAAGTCTTTTTGATTCCAATCTGGCTTCTGCCAACCAATCATTGATGCAAGATATAGGAATATAAAAAGCAGAGCCTATACTCGATTTCTCCCTTCACCAAGTGCACCATACTCTGGATTTTTCGTGTTCCACATTGGGGAGCTGCTACAAGAAGGGAGAAACTCCTTAGGAAAATGTGATTTTATTTTTGTAATCCGCTGATTATTACTTTTTAAGAAAAAAAAGAATGGATTATGGAAAGAAGTGCGTCAGTAAAGGCAATAAACTGCCCTTTTAAGATAAAAACGGCATCCTAAGGCAAAAATGATAAATGTGAATCTCATAAAGGGATTGGTTGAACAAACAGTAATTTCCTTTAAAAAGTAATATTTTACTTATAAAAGCAAGAAAATAAGACACAAAAATAGTCTTTTTGTAACAAAATGCAAGTAAAATGCAACTTTTTACAAAAAATATTTGGAGAAAAGCTAAATATTATGTATTTTTGCAACCGATTAAAAATATTTTTAAAATTTTGCTAAGTTCTCTTACCATAAGGAGAGAGTTTTAAACTCTTGGATAAAGGGATTTGAGACAGGCGTATATATAATAAGGTATAACTCTTCCACCTCGGGACAAGAGGTAGAGAAAGCATTCTTTGGTATTCCCTCAATGGGGAGCACCTCGTGATATGTAGAGAAAGAAATAACATTATATATTAATTTTTTAAAAGAGAGAGAGATTTATGGAAAAAAGACTCATGACTGTAGCAGCTGCCATTGCCGTTAGTACGAGCATGGCATTTGCACAAACTTCAATCTCGGGTACCGTTGTCTCAAACGATGATGAAGAACCAATTATCGGTGCTTCTATCCGAATTGATGGTACAAAGACCGGTACTGTTACCGACATTAATGGTAACTTCTCCTTGATTGTTCCTAATAAGAACAGCAGTTTGATTATCAGTTATCTTGGTATGAAGACCGTTACTGTTAAGGCAGTAAATGGCATGAAAGTTGCTTTGCTTTCAGATTCAAAAAATCTTGATGATGTAGTTGTTACCGCACAGGGATTGAAGCGTCAGAAACGTTCTTTGGGTTACGCCACTCAGGAAATCAAATCTGCTGATTTGACTTCTGTTGGTCAGCAAGGACTCAACAACGCCTTGGCTGGTAAAGTTGCTGGTGCCCGTTTCGTCGGTGGCTCTGGTGCTAAATTCGACGAAGGAAAAATTGTGCTCCGTGGTACAACTTCTCTGTCATTAGACAATGGAAAATCTGCTGGAGCTGCAGCAGGTTCAAGTCCTATTTATGTAGTAGATGGCGTTATCACAGAGGCTGCCGCTGTCAACATGAATGATATTGCCAGTGTCAATGTGCTGAAAGGTCCTGCTGCTACTGCGTTGTATGGTGTACGTGGTGGCAATGGTGCTGTTATCATTACAACCAATAACGCTAAGGAAGGTGAGGCTCATCAGCAAATTAATATCAGTAATACTCTGACTTGGACTACAGCTTACAACCACGCAAAATTGCAGAAAGAATATGGTGGTGGTGCATATGGAGCTGATGGTGAATTGGATGTCTATCATTGGAAAGAAGGTGATCCGGAATCCTACAAACAACTTGATGGCAAGAAATATTACGACTACGCAGATGACTGCTCTTGGGGACCTCGTTTTGATTCTAATATCAAGTATCTGCCTGCTATTGCATGGGATGAAACAAGTCCATATTTTGGTCAGGAAGATACTTGGACAAGTCATCTTGATATGAATGATTTGTTCCAGACTGGTGTTGCAGACAACACCAATGTATCTTTTGAACGTTCTGGTAAAGACTTCTCTTCACGCATTTCGTTGTCTAACATGAACATAAAAGGCGTAAATCCTAACAGTGGTGCTATTCGTAGATATGCCAATATCAAGACTGCTTTCACACCATTGAAGAACTTACGTGTTTCTTTCGATTATAAATATACTTATAAGAAGAATCATAATGCTGCAACTGAAGGTTATGGTACCGAAAGTAACAACCCATACTCAGACCTTCTTCAGTGGGGACAAACCAATGTAAACTTGAAACAGTATAAGAATTATACTCGTCCAGACGGCTCTTTCCGTACTTGGAATATAAAAGATTATAATGATTTTACTCCAGCATTCCACGATAGTCCGTATGCAGTGTACAATGAAATAAACAACACGAACACAAGGGAATTCCATGTACTTGCTGGTGATATCGAGTATTCTTTGCCATACAACATCAAAGTAGGTTTCAAGACGACAGCCAACCTTTATAATTTCTATCAGCTCTATAATCGTGCTGGTTTGACAGGACAAACTGATATTCATAAGCAGTGGCAGCGCAAGTCATACGATGTTTATAATCAGGGGCGCATCACTTGGGATGACAAGTTTGTCAATGATCGTTTGTCTGCTCAGGCTGCCATCTTCATCGAAAACCGCAACTACCACTATGAGGGTATGGATGTATTCACTCGCGACGGCTTGTTGTTACCAGGTTTATTCCGTACAACTAATTCATATGGTCTGTCTGGTGGTGATGATGCTTCTACTGATGCAACAACCAATGAAGTTGGCGATTATGACAAGGCTTATACAAGACGAGAAAAGGCACAGAGCCTCTTCGGTACTATAACTTTGGGTTGGGATGACACTTACTTTGTAGATGCATCTCTTCGTAACGATTGGAACTCAACACTTCCTACAGATAACAATAGCTATCTTTATGGTGGTCTTTCTGTTGCAGCTGTAGCCAGCAACTGGTTTAAGCAGACAAAATGGCTTGACTACTGGAAACTTCGTGCATCATTTGCTCAAGTAGGTTCTGCTTTGACACCATATCGTTTGTCTACAGTTTACAACTTTGGATATCGTTATGGTTCTACAGCTTCTATGTATGGTAATCCACAGTTGATTGATAAAAATATCAAGCCAACCATCACAACATCTTATGAGATTGGTACGGAATTCAGCGTCTTGGGTAACCGCTTGTGGGGTGATATCAACTACTATAGCCGTGACACCAAAAACCAGATTATCAGTACTACAGTAGGTCCTGCTTCTGGTTATTCTTCTCGATTGATGAATGCAGGTTTGATTCGCAACCGTGGTTATGAAATATCTCTGGGTGGTAAGCCTATCAAGACTAAAAATTATGAATGGACTATCGAGGCCAACATTGCTCATAATGAGAACAAATTGGTAGAATTGGCTCCTGGTATGACAAGATACACTCTCGATGGTATGTCTTTCTACTCTTATCTGTATAGCTATGCAGAGGTTGGCAAACCAATGGGTGCCCTCTATGTAACACGTAGCTGGCAGACTAATGAGAATGGCGATATTATCTTGAAGAAGAATAAAGCAGGCAACTTGATGCCTCAGATAGATAAAACTACAGAGAAGTATATTGGCAATATGCAGCCTAAGCTTACTGGTGGTTTCTCTACTGCCGTACGTGTATATGACTTTACATTGCGTGCATCTTGCGATTTCCGTGTAGGTGGTAAGTTCGCTTCTGTCACCAACATGTGGTTGGAAGGTTCTGGTCTCGGTTCTACAACAGCTGGTACCAACGACCGTGGTGGTGAGATTCGTGGTGACATCTCTGAGAATGGTGGTGTAAGAGTGGATGGTGTTGTTGCCAATGAAGATGGTACATATAGCCCTGCAACCACATACGTAGAAGCCAACACTTACTTCAACGGATTGAAGTCAACTCTTTGGGAGCCATACGTATATGATGGTAGTTATATTAAAATGCGTGAATTGTCTTTGACATATAATATGCCTAAGACTCTTTTGAACCAATTACATATCGGTTTGCAATCTGCAAGTATCGCATTTGTTGCTACAGATCCATTCTTGCTTTATAGCAAAGTGAAGAACGTAGATCCATCTGAAACAGATGGAACTTTGTTTGAACAAGGTCAGGCTGTTTCTACTCGTTCATGGGGCTTCACTGTAAACTTAACTTTCTAATCGTATAAAGGATAAATATATGAAATCAATTATATTAAAGACTGCTCTTGCTTTTGTTGCTGGAGCTTCATTAGTAAGTTGTGGCGACTTTGGGGATATCAATGATAATCCTAATAAGCCAACATCTGCATATACAAGTTATTTATTTTCTAATGTAACCCGTCATACTCCATATATTTGGAATGACGAGCGCTATTCTAGTAATAGAAGTGATACCTATTACAACCCAGTATATCTGATTTATCCACAATATATTGCAGAGCGTCAGAATGTTCAGTATGGTACAATGAACCTCTTTACAGGTAGTACAATTGACACGTACCGTTACGTACTGAAAAATTTAAAGAACATCATTGATATGAACACCAATGATGCCACAAAGAATGAAGTTTGCGTATCTTCTTTTGGTAGCAATGCCAATCAGATTGGAGTAGCTCGTACCTTGATGGGGTATTTCTATCTCCACATGACAGATATATTTGGTATGATTCCATATTCAGAGGCATTGCAAGGTGAGGCTAACTTGACACCTAAGCTGGATACACAAGAGGAAATCTACAAAGGCGTAATTGCAGATATGAAAGAAGCATACGACCAGATGGATGCCTCAAGTAATCTGAACGCTACATACGATAAGATTTATGGTGGAAATATTGCAAAGTGGAAGAAAATGAACGCTACAGTTCGTATGCTTGCAGCCATCAAGTTGTCGGATGTTGATCCTACAAATGGTAAGCAATGGTTTGTTGAGGCTTATAATGATGGTGCCATCGAAGATAACGCGGACAATTTTGTATATAAGTATTATGCCAATACCGACAATGAGAATCCATTATATACAAACATAGTCACAGGTGCTCGTAAAGACTTTGCTCCAAATAAGGCTTTTGTTGATTCTTTGAATGTTGTAAATGACCCACGTCGTGCGGTATATTTCACAAAAAATGCCAATGGTGAATACAAAGGAATTCCTTTAGGAATCAAACAGGCAGATGTCTCTAAATACAACAAGGACAATTCAGACTTTGCTCCTGCCATGCAGGCACAGGATGCGCCATTGACTATGTATTCTGCAGCGCGAGTTCTTTTAGTCGAGGCAGAAGCTGCAGTAAGAGGTTGGATTAGTGCTGATGCAAAGAATTTATATGAAAAGGCTGTTGCTGCTTCATTTACAGCCAAAGGTCTTACTTACACTGATGATGTTCTTCAGAACTACTTGGCACAAGATGGTGTTAAATTCCAGGGTACAGACGAAAACAAAATTATGCTGATTGCTAAACAGCGTTGGATCAACGGCTATTTCGAAGATGGTGTAGAGGCTTGGTCTGATTGGCGTCGTCTTGACTTCCCTGTTATTGTAACCGGTTCTTATTCCAAAGAACTTAACATCAATCATGTTCCTTATCGTATGCCTTATGGTTCTTCGGACCGTAGTGCAACTCCTGCACAGTACGAAGCTGCTGATAAAATTCAAGGTGCAGACAGCCCAGATACCAGAGTATGGTGGGATGTCAAAGACAATAGAGAAAAGTAATTTTATCCAAAGGAAAAGATTTTAAATCACATATATTAATAAAGGTATATCCTTTTTGCTCCTCATCGAGCATTCAGGATACACCTTTTTTCTTTCCTCCTTTCTCCATCATAAAGTTTTCCTGTCATTTCTTTGCAGTTTTCAGAAGAAAAGCGTATCTTTGCAGAAGATTAGCTGCACTCGGCAATTTGTAAGCAAGCTTACATTGCGTTTGTTTGTATTTTCTATGCAGCACGAAAGTTGAATCATTAAAATAAGGAGGTAAATATGGATTTATTTGATAGCAAAAGACAAAAAAGATTAGAGGCAGCAAGAAAGGCTTCTACTGCCAGTAAAGAAGCAGCACGTGCCTTTTAAATTAGGGCAGGAATTCTTTTACCTAATGGTGAAGTTGCACCACATTTGAGATAAAGTTATGAACAAGGAGAATCTTTCATCAGTAGCGTTACTCTCCAATGATGGAGATATGACTTCGTTTAGATATGGCAATAATAATATCCGATTTCGTTCTCCA
>OJKP01001195.1_pt1 | contig 15544 bp, 11 predicted proteins | sample 1596521 | NCBI WGS metagenome assembly OJKP01 (sample SAMEA4350130, study PRJEB24818) | metagenome | biome: human; feature: gut; material: faeces | place: Denmark | collected 2013-09
CAGTAAAACTTATGATGAGAATTACGTATCGGTTCCTCCGACCTGTGCAATTTAATAATTACATATATTAACGCAAAAAGTACGCGTAAAATTTGGTGGGTAACATAGGATGCCCAGGGCAAGCGAAACGACACCCTGGGTCAAAGCACGTTCGTTAGTGACGCCCTGTAAGGTAGGGTGTTCAAAATTGGCATCAAAAACGAGACCACTTTTTAGGCTGTTTTGAGTGTTTTGATACGTTTGGTAACAAGGTTTTCCATAAGATATTTTTCTCGCCAAAGAGTAATATCTTTAATTATTGCTGTCCGGTAAAACTTTTTCAAACAAAAATATCCCCCAATATTGCTGTCCAGTAAAATGACTATCTTTGCTCATGGTTCTATTTTTATTTAGCAAAAACAAAGAAAGGCAAAAGGGCTGATACCTCGTGAGAAGTGTCAGCCCTAAATTATTTTGTTTGAAAAAGTTTTACTGGACAGCAATAAATTTTGAAAACCTACTTATTGTTACACAAAAAGCGCCGCACAGCGTTCACTCCTTTAAGCACAGAGTGTTCGTTGTGTGGCGCTTGCCGTAATGTTATGCTACGGGGTGTAGCTCATCAGCTGATGAGGGGGTTAGTCCTTGTTAGCTGTACCCCAAAGGTCGTTGTCCCAAATTTTGTCGTTTGAGAGTACTTTATTTTCGTTAGTTACCGTTTCGTCCGAAGAGTAATTAATGCTCTTAGGATCACTTGCGGCCATCATGCCTTCAGCAACCAAGTTAAAGCAAACGGCTGAAGGGGCAATATATGTCTTTTTCATTTTCGTAATTCGTTTTTTGTTTTTTGAAAAAATAAATGGGTTGATTACTTAATGAACACCTTTTTGCCAGTGTTAGTAACAAAGATGCCGTTAGCAGGATAAAGTACGCGACGGCCGTTCAAGTCGTAGTATTCAACAGCATTGTTGCTATCAGCGTTTACGCCATTAATGCCTGTAACCTCGCCAAAGCCAAAGTTGAGGGCTTGCGCACCAGCCTCGGCAGCAGGAAGAGCTGAAGCCAAAACATAAGCCTTGTTAGCAGGTACTGTAGTGAGTTCGCTCTTGAGGAAGGCTGCTTGGTTAGCTGAGTTAAGCGCCAAAACGTAAGTGTCGTTAGCAGCAAAGCCTGTGCGCTTAGCTGTTGCGCCTTGGAGATTGTTCGCGCCAGTGTAAGTAGCTTCGTCTGTTGTGATTTGGAGGTCCACTTGCTTTTCACCTTTGTGGTAAAGGATAGCACCGGTGTTAGCTGCGATAATGCCGTCAGTGATTTCGCTGAGTTCGAGCACGCCATTGTTAACAGCAGAAACGGCATAAGCCTTCACTCCGCTCTCAGCAGGCACTTTCACTGCAAAAGGATAAGCTACTGTAGCATAGTTAGCAGCACTAATGCTTACAGGCACGGTAGTTACCTTAATGAATTGCCAGTAGTTACCTTTGTCACCGTCGTGGTTGTCATTATAGTCTGCTATAATGTCATTAGAATTTCCTTGGAAAGCATTGATGCGCTTACCATCAATGTTTAATTGAAGCATGGTAAAACCATCGTTTCCTGCAAAATTAGCAGAAGGAACAGCTTTAACACTGTAACTTCCAACAGTTTCATTTGCTAACAACTGAATACCTGAACCATCATAATTGCCCATGCTGCAAGCAACATTGGCATTTACCAACTGACAAGAATTTCCGTCTGCATTAGCAACAGCCTTCCAAATTTGTGGAATTAAGCTATTTGCAGCAGGCTTTCTGCGAATTCTTGCATCGGCTGTTAATTTGCCGTTTGTACCAACAGTTGCATCTTCTGAGCTAATGTATGATTTTTCAGTATCGGTAAGATTGACATTCTTAATACGGTAGTAAGTATTAACTTCAGGTACAAAGGCTGCAGCAGCAATTTTGTTTTTAATAGTGCTTAAGCCTTCAATATCAGTAGCTGCATCAATTTCTGTTTCATACTTTTTCAAGTTAGCAGAATTGAAAGCATTGAGTTTATCTCCTGTAATAGGAGCCTTCAAAGTTGCTTTGCCAATAGTCAAGAGTGAAGATTTATCACTCATTTTGGTAATAGAGAAGCTTGATCCTTCATCATTTTGCGTCTTACCAGCTTCGTCAGCAGACCATGCACCAAAATAATCAGAAGCATGATCACCAAGGTGTATTTTGGGAGTGCCAGGAGTTTGCAAACTAAAGCCACTGTTATTATTAAAACTACATGTTTTTACAATAAAAGTAGTACCATTCGCATTAAAAGTAGCTTTGGCTTTATCTGCTGACGCACAGGCAACATACTTACCTGATTGTTTGTTGAGCAATTTAACACCGAATCCGTCTTCAACAAAAGCCCATAAAGCACCTTCTAAGGTGTAATAATGCATTTTGTTATTGCAATACTCTTCGCTAATAGTTCCGTTCGAAGCGATATTAACTTCTGACGGACCTGCATATATAAGCGATTTGTTTTCGTCATTACGGAATTTAATCGTGTACCAAACCTTATTTGCACCAGTTGAGAACTCGAAAGGAACAGTTCCCTTGCTATAAACTACATCAAAGGTTTTGTTGGTTTCAGAAAGCACAAGGTCAGTAGGCTCGCTTGTTAAAGTAAGATAGTAAGAAACTTCTGTTGGCTTTGTTATTGTAACAGTAGTCTGGTCCTTTACACCATTCCTTGTAGTAGATGAAATAGTTTGGTCACCTATCTTGTAATTGATGGTGTAAGAAGCAATTTGCGATTCAACCAAGTTATTCACCTTATAGAAAGCAAACTGAACAACAGAACCGTCATCTTTTGCCTCTCCACCTTCCCAATACGAAAGGTTAGGCTCGCCAGCTTCATTACAATGCACATAGCGAGTATTTGTAAAATTGGTTTCGTATAAGAGTACACCACCCTCTAAGCTATTCTCGTAAGCAGTGAAGTTGCTAAACTTATACTTTGCAGCATTTGCCTCAACTGTAGAGTTAGCAAAATTACCACCATTGCCATCATAAGCAGGCATATAGGCATTATCTTTTAGATTCTGAAGGGTAAAAGCCCCATCTGCGTTTTTGGTTAGCTTCCAAACATACTCCAAATTGTTTGCCAAGTTAGTAAGGGGAGTATTAGCCTCAAGCTTTTGACGGAAAGGACGAGCTCCGTCGTTGGGATTGTGATAAATGTAACCGTTTTTACCCTTACAACGGGTTTTCAACACATAGTAGCCGTCAGTCAATTCTGATGCAGCCGTGTAGCTTGTGGCAACGGTGACGCCACCTTCTGCCGAAGCGGTGACAGCAAACATCCATGTGAAGAGTGCTGTCAAGAAGTAAGTAATTTTTTTCATTTGTATATTTTTTAAAAAATAATTCTCGGAATGATGGAGAATGGGGACTGCAAAAGAGGAAAATAGACAGCAAGCACGGTAAAAAACCAAGCAAGCACAGGGCAAAGACGCTGCAAGCCCAGCAAAACACTGCGCAATGCAAAGGGACGGTATAGGTAGTTATACGACAAATGACCTCACCTTGAAGGGCAACATCTACTATTGCTCGCGTTGAACGATCCGCAATTTGTAGCGCACCTTAAAGGTAGGGCTGCAATGTTTTAAACGCCATAAGCATTGGCTGTTAGGCTGTCGTGCTTCATCCCTCAATAATTTTGAGTTTTTCCTCTTTTAAGATTGTTGATTGGTCATCAAGAGGCTTTTCATTGCCTCAAAGTTCACCTTCCGCTCCCCCTCATTTTGAAGAGAAGTGGGTGGGAACCCTTTTCATTTAACGCGTGCCGAAAATAAGGTAGGTAGTAGGTAGGCTACGCGGTTTGTCCACGAGGGATTTACATTCTGCTTGATTCCCAATCGTTTGTATGGTGCAAATGTAGGGGTTTTGCTACAAGCGTGCAAGTTTTTTTCAAAAAAAATGTTGTTTTTTTTAGCATATTGTCTCTTGCCAACGCTTACGGAGTGGCAAAAAATGGCATAAATTGAGTGCGTAAGGGGTGGGCAAGGGGCACGAGGGGGCTTAAGCTGCTGCCCCTAAAATGCGTGCTCTGCGACGTAGGTAGAGCCAGTTGGTGAAGTAATAAAAAATGATGGCTGTAACAAAACCGCCAAACACGTCGATTAAATAATGGGCTTGTATGTAAACCGTGGCACAACACAAAAAGAAGTAGAACGGAAGGGCTACGGCAAATAACCAACGACGATTGTTCCACAACAGGAACATCAACACGGTGCTCATGCCTACATGACTCGAAGGAAAGGCTGCGGTGGGACGCTCTCCGCTTTGCTGCGTGCGCTCAACTAATTCGCGGAAAAAGCCGTCGGGACCTGGCGATATGGCTAACTCGGTGTGATAACGAAAATAATCGCCTAACTGCGGAAAGTGCCCGCTCTGTATGACTTCAAAGCCTACGGCATGGAAATAGTACTGCGGACCTGCTACGGGCAAAAACAGGTAGATGAGGTAGTACATAAAAAAGCTGGCCATCACCACAAAGGCGGTGCGGCTGAACTGCTTGCGGTTGGTAAAAATGGGCGCCAACACGGTTACTACGATGAGCGGATAATAGGCAAAATAGCCCATGTGGAAGAGTTCGCTCCACACCTTTTGGGGCAATAACTGCGAAAAGGTGATGCTGGGCTGACAACCGAATAGGGCTAAATCGGCTGCCGCAAACAGGTGGTCGAGGTTGGGAAAGAGTTGGCAAAACTCGTAGGTGTCGGGATACCAATACCCTAACAACGACAACGGGAATAGGTAACGCAAAAATAATAGGTAGGGGTTGGGACGTAAATGGTAAAACCACCACAACAAACCCATACCGCCTAACACCAAGGCTCTGCCCTCAACAAGGGCCAAGGGGTTGCTCATGCGCTGCCACAACAGCAATATGAGTAACAGGGTGAACAGGGTGTAGCACAAGGTGGCCAACTCTACGGATAGCAGATGGCGCGAGGTGACTGCTGATGGTATGGGGGTGGTTTTCATTTTTGCCAATGTTGTATAGGTGCGATGTTGTTAGGGATGAAAGGTGGCTTCGACGCCTCGCGTAAGGGGCCACTTGGGTTGGTAGCCCAACTCGGTGCGGGCGGGCTGTATGTCGCAACGCCAATTTCGCTGGCGCATAATGTGGGACGCTGTCCCACGTTTTGACATGGAGTCATTACTATGAATTGTTGAAGTGCGATAATACGTTGGAAATGCAGTTCTATTACAAAGAATGTATTAAAGAAAGTTGGAAAGTTAGGGAACTGAAAAGGCAGATGAAAAGTTGTCTGTTTCAGAGGCTTGCACTAAGTACAGACAAGGCTGGCGTGTTGGCTTTGGCTAACGAGGAACTTCAAGCACAACTCGACAAATTGTTGGATGAAGCAGGAGAATGATTATTCAGTCGCCAGCATGATGTAATTTTAAGTATTGCTTCCGCTAAACCTCAAAAGAGCATAGAAATCCTATTTGAAATGACCATAAATAGGCATTGCTGATGATTTTATGAAAAGGTAAGCCCCTTTCATCGTATAGATGCAGCCTATCTTATGCAAAATAGCCCAAAGAACTGATTTCTGGTGAGAAGAATCAGCCCCTATTTATGTTGCTTGCAATGTTTTACTGGATAGCATTATTATCAAGCCTAAACGAAGGCTTTTCCGTCCCGTTTTGATAGTTCTTCCATCGTACACCGCCCAGTGGCAATGCTGCCACTGGGCGGTGTACGATGGAAGGATGGGCATTTGTGAACGGCAGGATGCCTGTTTGCAAACGGCTAAAAGCTTATTTGCGAACAGCTATACGTTCTTGCAGCGATGATATTTTCATCGAAGAAAGGTGTGTATAGCTTTTTATCATCCATTTAGCGAAGCGTCTCGCTTCGCCCCCACTGTCTATTGGGCAAGAGCTTTAGCGGACAACAATAAATTTTAAGCGTTCTCTATCATCGTAGGTAGAGCACAGAAAGAGTAACATCGAAACAAACAAATAGGGCTACCCCTTCTCACAAAGTAGAGAGGGGTAGCCCTATAAATTTATTCGTCAGTGCGAGGATTATTCCTCTTCTGAGTTCCACTCGAAGCGGTTGCTCTGGAATGAACCTTTGTATTCTTCGTCAGAAGGCTTAATCTGCAAGTTGTCGCCGCCATCTGCGCTCAACTCGCCAGAGAGAGAAAGAATGGCATCCTCTGTTGTCATCTTGATGACGAGGGCTTCGGGTGCAATATATGTACGTTTCATGTTTCGTTAGTCTTTTGGATAATCGATGTGTGAATAGTTTACTTTACGATAATCTTCTTGCCGCCCTTGATGTATACACCCTTTGTGAGGTGGTTAACGCGAACGCCTTGGAGGTTGTAAATAGGAGCATCTTCGGCAGCGCCCTCGGCATTGAGTTCAGCTGCGGTGATACCTGTAGTCTGACCATCGAAGCTGATGAGCATGCCGTTGGCACCAGCCTTAGAGGTCTGGAAGTAAGCACGGCAGGGACCGAGTGTAGCTCCTTCACCACCGCTCATGATTCTCTGTACGCCATTCTGATCTACTACTCCATAGTAGCCTTTCATATAGAACTTGGCTTTATAGTTGCCTCTCATCGTGATTGGGGAGAAGGTGACTCCGGTTGATTGGTTTGAAGCAGCTACTTTACCAGCGAAGATGAAAGGATTCTTGCTTGTGAAAGCCTTTTCTTCGTTGAAGTAGATGAGGTAAGGTGTGTTCCATTCCATATTGCCTCCTTCAACGCTCTTGAAGTTGATCAAGTCGTTTGTGCAATCAGTGAGCTCCTGTACCTTAGCAGCTCCGAGAGCCTCTGCCGTAGTGCTGAAGGGGAGGCAGATGGTGTTCCAACCCTTCTTGAAGGTGCGGGTCATGATGACTTTTGCGTTGTCATCCTCGGTGGTGCTTACGTCCTGATCATCTGAGATTGTGATGGGCTTCTTAAACTGTACCTTATAGATGGTGTAGTTCTTAGTATTTACAGAGATATCATTGGCTTCTACCTTGATGGTGAGGATGCAAGTGGCGGGGTCATATTTCTCTTCAGTGATGTTGGCACCTTGCCCCTTCTCCTTAAATGCTACCTTGCTCTTCTCATAGAAGAGGTCTGAAGCATCAATGCTTACTACGTTGTTCACAGCTTTACCAGCCTTGGCCAAGAGGTCTTGCGCATCGCTGCCCGTACCGTAGGTGAGGGTTTTGAGGTCGTTGTAGTAGATAAATTTTACATTATCTATAGTAAATTCATCTTTTGGTGAGCCACCTGGAGTTTCGTTGGTAGTAAATGAAGCTAAAAGGTAGACTTTGTTAGGTCTTGTCATACCTGCAGTATAAGTAAAGTCACCGCCCACGTGAATCCATTTTGAATCAGTATCTTGTACATAGACTTTAGCTTGACCATACTTATAGCTTGCTTGTTCTGTAACTTCGGGGTCCTTGTAATCTACATCGCCATGAAGAATAAAGTTACCACGTCCCGCGTTGCTCCCTCCAGACTTGAAAATTGCATCAAATTCTACTCTATCTGGTTTACCAGCAAAAAGTAATGAAAATTTATCATTGCCAGTTACGGAACGATTGTAGTTATTAGAACTTTCTGGTGTGGTGCTGCCCATTGAAATCCGTCCTGTAGTAAGATTTCCATTGGCATTCTTACCCCATGATTGTTTTGACTTGATTTTAACAGCACTACCTGTGCCGCCATATCCTGTGACTTTTGTAGTGTTTTTATAGACATAACCAGCTGCTGGGCCATTTGCTAGGGATGCTTTGTCACCATCTGCACTTTTAAACGAAGTCCAGTGATTTCCAGGTTCATTGTCAGTTTCCCAAGATTCAAAATTTCCATTAGGATGCTGATATACGCCGGTTGTCTGTGCCTTTGCAGAAAACGAACAACTAGCAAGTGCTAAAAGAAGAAATATATTTTTCATTTTGAGATCCTGTACTATTTAATGATTTTCTTTCCATCAATGATATAAATGCCTTTGGATAAAGCATTACTATTTGCTATACGTATGCCATTGATGGTATATACAACTATGCTGTGGTTATTCTCGTTACATGCGTTTACGGAGTTGATGGAGGTCGTTACGTTTTTCTCTTGGCCAACGACAACGTTGATCTTCTGCTCCAATGCAACCATATTAATGTCGATATTGACATACAAATTATCTTCTGAAAATTTGCCAGAGAGCACGATAGGCACTTCATCAAGCAATCCTTCTTCCTCAGCAAGCCAGTAATCGTATTTTGGATCATCTCCAGGAACAATTGCAATTGTTTGTTCGGTTGAGATGTTGTTGATGCCATCTTGGGTGTCCATTTTCACACCTTTGAGAACGATGGTTCCCACCCCCGTGGTATCAGTAACACCTTCATCCTCATCTTTGGTGATGAGGCAGAAATTCTTTAGTGAAAAATCACAGGTGCCATCGGTATTCTTTGTGATTTGAATGTTGGCAGGAATGCTGTCGGTACTTACATTGTTGACGGTCACCACGAGTTTCTCGTTGTAAGTCTTAGTGGTTTGAGCCATACCTGCTACAGCAGTGAGTCCGAGAATGAGAGAGAGTAAAATTTTTTTCATTGCGTAATGGGTTTTATTGTTTTGTTTGTTAATTGTTTCTGTTGTTGATTAGGGGAAGGGTTGGCTAGCTTTCACTCTATCAAAGCGTTCCCATCCTCGGCGGGCTGAAAGCCCAAGGAGGTTCATAAGCCCAGGGCTGCGCCCTGGGGCTCCTTAGAACAGATAGTTGAAGCCCAAAGTGCCGTAGATGGGGAAGAGCTTAAAGGTGACGCACTCATAGTCTGAAGGGAAAATGCTATTGAATCCCCAAGTGAGATTGGCCGACACAGAGAGGTGCTTGTAGGCTTTGAACTCTCCGCCTAGTTGTAGCCCCCATGCGAAGCGACGAAGGTCTTTAGAAAAATCGTAGTCGGCACTTGTCACGTAGGTGAGAGCCCCCGTAGGATCGGGTTGTCGGATGTAGCTCACATCGCTATCGTCCTTTCCATAAGCCGACCCTGTGAACGAACCATTGATGAGATAGGAGAAGTAGGGACCAGCTTGCATCTGCCAGCGGTCGTTGAAGGTATAGGTGGCCAAAACGGGGAAGGTGAGGTATTTGTTGTTGACCTCGGTCTTGACGTTGCCCCAATAGGCACCCTCAATCTTTCCCGAACCATCGGTCGAATAGGCAACGAGGTGGTAGTTCTTTACACGTGCATCCGTTTTCATACCTTTGTTTTCGAAGCGGATACCTATCATAGTGCCCCAGTGTTTGGTGAACTTGCGTTGGGCTGCGCCTTCGAGTTGGATACAGAGTGTAGGGTTGTAGCTATTGATTTTGCGAATCTCGGCGGGCAAGGGAATGGGTGATGTGCCGCCTACGCTGAATCCTGCGCCGATGCGTACGTGCCAACCGCGCAAGGCGGCCTTGATGAGGTTGGTATCGGTTTCTTTGGCTTCCTTTACTTTCTGAGCTTGGAGGCTGAGCAGGGGAAGCATTGCGGCTATAATCAGGAGAATCTTTTTCATTGAGATGTGAGGAGTATTGTTTTATGATGGAGAGAGTGCTTCTCGAAATATTTCCGTGAGAGAAAATGAGGAGTACGTGTTAATCCTCATAGACCACTTTGAGTTGTCTTACATATAGTGTAGATCCCACAGCACCTTCGAAGTATGCACCATCTCGGCTTGAAGTTGCCACAACAGCAATTGCGTAACCATTTCTTGCCAATCGGTCGGCATCGAACGTCTTACCATTCTTTGGCATAAAGGGCTCACTGAAGTGTGTCCAATCTTGTGGTTCGCCAGGATTGTCGATGCGTGCCATAAGCACGATGCGGTCGGAGGTAAGCACATTGTCGCCATCAAGGGCTTGGAAGTTGTTGGGGTCTACTTCGTATACTACGGCGTAGATATCAGCTTTATCGCGACGATTGGGAATAGGTGTCTTGTTGATATCTTTAAACACATCGCCTGCCTTGTATTTGTAATCTCCTTCGAGACGAATGGGACGCTTGTTGTCGAGTACTTGCAGACCGAATGCAGTTGCTTTTCTGGGCAACTTCATGGCGATGCCCACATCGAATGTACCCAGGAAGATGCTTCCCGCAGCCAAGGGCATACCTACGCCGGCTCCGAATGAACCTGTACGGCAGGTGGTGAGCTTTACAGCAGGAATGCCATTCTCATCCAATATTGGGGCGGTAGGATATTGTTCAGGTGTCTTGGCTATACCAGTACGGATGTATCCACCATTCCCTGTAGCCCAGTAGTCAAGTTCGTTCCCGTCTTCGTCCTTTTCATACCACGTATAATATCTTGAATTCTCAGGGACTTTATAACTGGAGAAGTTCATCTCGCTGATAGCCATTGGGTAGTTGAAGGCTACGGTATAGTCTTTATGCCAATTGCCGTCTTGGGAATGGGTGGTGTAGATTTGGGGAGTGGTGAAGTCGCGGGTGATGCCGTTGGCGTCAGCTACCTCCTCGCCGTTTACCTTAGCGGTAATGCGTGTGTAGGGCATGAGGTTGAATACGGGGGCGAACGATGAACGGTCGGTACCGAGCTTCACGGTGAAACTGATGCGGTGAGTCTCTTCGTTGATCTTTACCTTTCCTATCCAGATGTTTTCTCCCTCGGGATTCTGCTCTGTGGCATTGAGGTGGGCGTAGTGATTATACCACGTTTCGTCTACTCCCGTGATGTCACACTCCGCGTTGAGCGGTTCGTCCTGTATGCAGGAGTTGAGGGTGCTGAGGGAGAGGGTTGCGATGAGAAGGGGGTGTATGAGTTTCATATAAATGGGTTTGTGAAGGGAGAGCCGAGAGGGACGGTGTGTTTTTGTGTCTTTTTTTAGTAAGATCGTAATGGGAAATGAAACTTTATTAATCGAATAAGTCGGAGTGAGAACCTGTGTCTGTCATTAGAAGAATTAGTTCATCATCACGTTGTTCCCATACGAGTAACCAATCGGATTTTATATGACATTCCCATTTGCCCGCATAGTTTCCTGTAAGTCTATGTTGGCGATATTGTGGAGGTAGTTGTCCTCCGTTAGACGTAAGAATATCAAGAACCTTTGCCAATTCTTGCAATGGTAAACCTCGTTTCTCACATCGCTTCAAGTCTTTCTTAAACTTTGAAGTAACTGAAATTTTATACATGCTTCACTCCCATGGCTTTAAACATTTCTTCTGCATTGGTGTAAGGACCATATATGCGGCCTTTCTTGATGTCGTCAAGGGCTTCTTCTATGCCTGTCTTTTTCTTACGAGAAAGTTTCCAACCGAACTTTTTTGCTAAGTCTTTTACGAGCTTGAGGTCGTCTGCAGGAAATGAGAGGGTGAGCGTTTCTAACGTTGCATCCATATCTTAGATTCTTTAGTTTCTGTTTACTGCGTGCAAAGTTACGAAAAATTATGTCAATATCTCTGGTTTTCTTGATATTCAAGTGGTTTGTACCGGTATTTCTTGGTTTTACCGAGGAAAAGGATAGATGAAATGATTAAGCGATGCACAGATATTTATGAACACAGATAGCACAGATAACACGGACATCGATGTCTATTTTCCGAACTCAGAGAGAATAGATAATATATCGATTTTTCGAACACAGATAGCACAGATAACACAGATAGAGAATTATCTGTTAGATCTGTTATATCTGTGTTCGCATAACTTGAAGTCAACTTGAATGTATCACTTGTTACTTATTCAAGTATCGGTTTTAGCTTCAGCGTACTTTTATCGCCATTATCGGCTGCGTCTCAGCAATTCATTCAAGCTTGGTAGTGCATTCGACTTGCACGATAACTTAGTCCGTCCATCCTAAATCCGAAAGTATAGTTACTTATTACTTAATCAACAAAAAACTCCCCGTAGACATATAGTCTGCGGGGAGAAAAAAATGTATTTCAAAAGAATTTCTAATGAAAACAATAAAAGTATGGAGTGATACTTATTCCTTTACGGGTTCTGCTTCGCCTTTCTTTTTGCGGCTCAAAGTGCGATAAGCAATCGGAGCGGCAAGGAAGATAGAAGAGCATGTACCGAAGATGACACCCAGAATCATAGCAAACGAGAATGAACGAATGCTATCGCCACCCAGGATGAAGATACAGATGAGCACGAGCAGAGTGGTGGTTGAGGTAATCACCGTACGGGTCAGTGTGCTGTTGAGCGAGTCATTAAAGAGATCCCAGATGTTTTGCTTCGGATGGAGCTGGAGGTTTTCGCGCATACGGTCGAATACCACCACCTTATCGTTGATAGAGTAACCAATCACAGTCAGGATGGCACCGATAAAGGTTTGGTCTACTTCGAGCGAGAAGCCTATCCAACCCCAGCAGATGCTGTAGACGCCCATCACGAGGAGGGTATCGAAGAACAGCGCTACTACGCTACCTACTGAGAAGGCAATATTGCGGAAACGCACGAGGATGTAGATAAAGATGGCAACGAGCGAGAGCAATACAGCCACAATGGCGCCGCGTGTCATATCGGCTGCAACGGTAGGACCTACCTTCTGGGCTGATACGATGGAACCACCTGTGTGGTTGTCGCGATCGATGAAGGTCTTGTAGTCGGCCTTGATGAGTTTGGCATCGTGTAGTGCATCGAAGATAAAGCGTTCTACTTCTTGGTCGATATTTTCGCTATCGTCGTCAATGCGGTAGTTGGTCGAGAGGCGTACGGCGTCGTTGCTCGTCGTTGTGATAGCGATAGCGGTCACTACGGCGTTGGGATCCTTGGCGTTCACCTTGGCTGCTACGGCCTGTTGCACTTGTTCGGGAGTTACACCCTTTTGCTCAAATTCAATCACGTAGTTGCGACCACCAGTGAAGTCGATACCGCTGCTCAGTCCGCGAGTGAAGAGGAAGCCGAGAGCTACCACTGCTGCTACGATGAACATCAAGATGCTCGTCTTGCCCTTCTTCATGAAGTTGATGTGCTTGCCTACGAGGAAGTTTTTCGATATCGGTGTGCTGAAGGTCAGTCCGAGCCACTTATCCTTGTTGAGGAAGTGTTCGAATACGATGCGGCTCACCCACACGGCGGTGAAGAATGAACATACAATACCGATACCCAGTGTCATGGCGAAACCACGGATGGGACCTGTACCGAAGTTGTAGAGGATTACGGCAGTGATGATAGAGGTGAGGTTGGAGTCGAAGATGGCCGAGAACGCATTGCCATAGCCTTCAGCTAGGGCAGTCTTGAGCATCTTGCCAGCCTTGAGTTCTTCTTTCGTACGTTCGTAAATCAACACGTTGGCATCCACGGCCATACCGAGCGAGAGCACCATACCGGCGATACCGCTCATGGTAAGTGCAGCCTGGAATGAGGTGAGAATACCGAAGGTGAAGAAGAAGTTGAGAATCAATGCGATGTTGGCTACCATACCGGGGATTACTCCGTAGAAGCAGCACATGAATATCATCAAGAGTACGAAAGCCACCACGCAGGCAGTGAAGCCCGCTTGGATAGAGGCTGCACCGAGGCTCGGACCTACGGTTTCTTCCTGTACAATCTTGGTGGGGGCAGGCATCTTACCGCTCTTGAGCACGTTGGCAAGGTCGCGTGTATCTTCCACGGTGAAGTGGCCAGAGATTTGCGATGTACCGCCAGAGATTTCGTTTTGCACCACGGGAGCGCTATATACATAGCCGTCGAGCACGATAGCTACGCAACGCTTGAGGTTCTTCTTTGTGAGCGAAGCCCAGTCGCGTGCGCCGTTCGTGGTCATTGTCATGCTCACGATGGGTTGGTGGTTTTGGTCGAAGTCATCCTTAGCATCGGCTATCACGTCGCCCTGCATAGAGGGTTGTCCGTTTACGGCACGCAGTGCGTAGAGTTCAAACACGTTGGCCTGCATGCCCGAAGGAGCCTTTACGCCCCATGCCAAGTGGAGATCGGCGGGGAGCACGGCTTTGGCTTCTGCGCTTTGAATCAGAGCGTTGATGGCAGCGGTGTCGCGTGCGGTGGCATAGCCCACTACGCAGTTGGTGGGGCTCATGCCCTGAATCTGTGCGAGCTTAGAGAAGAGGGGATGCTGTTCTTTAGCGCCCTGCTTTTGGGTGGCTTCTGCTTTAGCAGTTGCAGCTTTGGCAGAGTCGGCTTGAGTGGTGTCAGCGGTGCTAGTTCCCTTAGCCAATCGGGTGTCGAGGGCTTGGAGCGCTGACTGCACTTCCTGTAAGCTATAGGTCTCCCAGAACTCGAGGTTAGCGCTACCCTGGAGGAGTTTACGCACACGTTCGGGCTCTTTGATACCCGGCATTTCCACCATGATTTGGCCGATTTGGCCTTTACCGCGAAGGATTTGGATGTTGGGCTGTGCCACACCGAAACGGTCGATACGTGAACGAACCACCTTGTTAGAATTCTCTACGGCAGTGTTCACCTCTTCGTTGAGCACCTTCTTTACGTCGGCATCAGAAGAGTTGTACGAGATGTTTTTCTCGCCGAGCTTTGCAGCGAAAATACCGCCGAGCTTGTTTTTGCCAGCCACTTGTTGGTAGCTGTCCACGAAAGCGTCTACGAAGTCTACGTCGCCCTTTTTCGCCACGGCCGAAGCTTTGGCATAGGCTTCCTTGAATTGAGGGTCGTTAGCGCTTTCGCCAGCGAGGTTCTTCACCACGTCGGGTACGCTCACCTCGAGCACCACGTTCATACCGCCTTTGAGGTCGAGGCCGAGACCGATCTGCAGTGTTTCGCAGTCTTTGAGGGTCTTGCCCAACCATACGGTCTGGTTGCGCATGGAGTCAAGGTAGGCTGCGCCGTCCTTGCCCTGTGCTGTGAGTCTCTCTGCTTCTGATTCATACTTATGCGTAGGGATCGAGAAACTGAGATACATCAAGCAAATCAAGGAGAGCAACACAGCGATTACTTTAACAAATCCTTTGTTTTGCATTGTTTGATTGTGTGTTTATTGTTTTGTTTTGATATTATTTTTCGTCTCCTATGGAGTGCCAGTGCGGTTAACTTCAGGGTATAGTTCACCCATGTTCACACTGTTTAGCGTGCAAATATACACGATTTTTTTTGAAACTTAGGGTTTTTCTTCTTCTTTTCTCTTCTTGGTGTGTTTTTCGGGGTCATGGAAGTGGTTTTGCAGTGTCATTTCAGCGTCGCCCACAAAACCTCATATATATAATATAGAACTCAATTTTCGGATTTAGCAAGGGCGGGCTGAAAGCCCAATGGTGCACATAGCCCAGGGCAAGCGAAGCGACACCCTGGGTATCACGCGTTGGAGTAGTCGCGCCCTGTAAGGGCAAAAGCCTTAATCCTTAAACACGTACGCCACGTCGTATTCTACGCCGTATGATTACAAGAATTGTATGTATATTTTGCTCAATGATTGTGCCATGTCCTAATGCTTTTGCCCTTTCAGGGCGCGTCAATATTATTTGTTGTGGGATCACCCAGGGTGTCGCTTCGCTTGCCCTGGGCATCCTATGTTACCCACCAAATTTTACGCGTACTTTTTGCGTTAATATATGTAATTATTAAATTGCACAGGTCGGAGGAACCGATACGTAATTCTCAT
>OJKP01001199.1_pt1 | contig 15510 bp, 10 predicted proteins | sample 1596521 | NCBI WGS metagenome assembly OJKP01 (sample SAMEA4350130, study PRJEB24818) | metagenome | biome: human; feature: gut; material: faeces | place: Denmark | collected 2013-09
TTTAGTAAGTTCTCTGACTTCCTTATTTGCAAAAGTTGAGTTACAGGTTTCTGCCGTGGCAGTTCTTGAACTTCTTGCCGCTGCCGCATGGACATGGATCGTTTGGACGAGGCATGCGCTCTGCACGGTAAGGAGTGTGGTTGACCTGCTGTGCGCCCTCGCGTGTGTCGTGATGGGCTGCAGCCTGCTGTGCGGCACGCTCGGCACGCTCGCGCTCAGCGTCGATGTCCACCTTCTGCTCTACGTAGTTCTGCTGTGGGCGCTGCTCGGGTGCAGCCTCCTGAACGGGCTGTTCCTGCTCCATGACAGGAATCTGTCCGCGCATCAGAATGCTGGCGATGCGGTCGTTCATCTCGTTGATCATAGAGTCCCAGAGCTTCACACTCTCAAGCTTGAAGATGAGCAATGGGTCTTTCTGCTCGTAGCTGGCGTTCTGTACAGAGTGGCGCAACTCGTCGAGCTGGCGCAGGTTCTCCTTCCAGTCGTCGTCGATGATATGGAGCATGATGACTTTCTCCCACTGCTTTACCACGCTCTTGGCCTCGGTGTCGTAAGCCTCCTTGAGGTTGCAAGGAATGTTGTACATGCGCTTGCCGTCGGTGATAGGCACCATGATGCGCTCGTACATAGCGCCCTGGTTCTCGTACACCTGCTGGATGATAGGCCATGCTGTGGCCTGGATGCGCTCGGTCTTGCGCTTGAAGCTTGCCATGGCCTCCTGGAAGGCACGCTCGCAAAGTTCCTCACGCTGTATTCCCTCAAACTCCTCGGCAGTGAATGGAATCTCCATGGCCAGGATCTTGAGGAAGTCCTCCTTGGCGCCCTCGTAGTCGTTGTTGTTAATGATATAGAGCACGCGGTCCCAGATGACGTTGGTGATGTCCATACCAATACGCTCGCCCATCAAGGCGTGGCGGCGCTTCTCGTAGATCACGGTACGCTGCTTGTTCATCACATCGTCGTACTCCAGGAGGTGCTTACGGATACCGAAGTTGTTCTCCTCCACCTTGCGCTGTGCACGCTCGATGCTCTTGCTGATCATTGGACTCTCGATACGCTCGCCGTCCTCGAAGCCCAAGCGGTCCATCACCTTGGCAATACGCTCAGAGGCGAAGAGACGCATCAGTTTGTCCTCCAAAGATACATAGAAGACAGAAGAGCCTGGGTCGCCCTGACGACCGGCACGACCACGCAACTGGCGGTCTACACGGCGGCTCTCATGGCGCTCGGTACCAATGATGGCAAGACCGCCTGCAGCCTTCACCTCGGGGGTGAGCTTGATATCGGTACCACGACCTGCCATGTTGGTGGCGATGGTGACAGCACCCTTGCCGTTGGTAGAGCGTCCTGCCTCGGCTACGATCTGAGCCTCCTGCTGGTGGAGCTTGGCGTTGAGCACATTGTGAGGAATATTGCGCATCTTGAGCATCTTGCTCAGCAATTCTGAAATTTCAACAGATGTTGTACCTACCAAGACTGGGCGACCGGCATTGCGCATCTCCTCGATCTCGTCGATAACGGCACGATACTTCTCGCGGGCTGTCTTGTAGACACGGTCGTCGAGGTCGTGGCGTGCGATTGGGCGGTTGGTAGGAATCTCTACCACGTCGAGCTTATAGATGTCCCAGAACTCACCGGCCTCGGTGCTGGCGGTACCTGTCATACCCGAAAGCTTGTGGTACATACGGAAGTAGTTCTGCAGGGTGATGGTGGCAAAGGTCTGTGTGGCAGCCTCTACCTTGACATGCTCCTTGGCCTCGATAGCCTGGTGCAAGCCGTCGCTCCAGCGTCGGCCTTCCATGATACGGCCTGTCTGCTCGTCGACAATCTTCACCTCGCCGTCCATCACGACGTATTCGTCATCCTTGTTGAACATGGTGTAGGCCTTCAGGAGCTGCTGCAAGGTGTGCACGCGCTCGCTCTGTACGCCGTAGTGAGCCATCATCTCGTCCTTGATGTCGAGACGCTCCTGGTCGCTGATGTCGGTGCGTGCCTCGAGCTGGCTCATCTCTGTGGCGATGTCTGGCAGCACGAAGAGCTCACGGTCGTTCACCTGCTTGGCGAGCCATTCGGTTCCCTTGTCGGTGAGGTCGGCAGAGTTGAGTTTCTCGTCTACGACGAAGTATAGTGGAGCCACGGCCTTTGGCATCTCACGGTTGTTGTTGGCCATGTAGTATTCCTCAGTCTTGAGCATGCCTGCCTTGATACCTTCTTCAGAGAGGTACTTGATGAGAGGCTTGTTCTTAGGCAGTGCCTTGTAGGAACGGTAGAGGGCGAGGAATCCGTCCTCGAGCATCTTGGCGTCCTTGGTCTTGGTGCCTTCGCCAATCTTCTGCTTTGCCTCGGCGAGCAGCTCGGTAGCCTGCTTGCGCTGTACCTCGTACAGGCGCTCTACCAATGGCTGATACTGCTCGAACATCTGGTCGTCGCCCTTAGGAATAGGACCTGATATAATAAGAGGTGTACGGGCATCGTCGATCAACACGGAGTCGACCTCATCGACGATGGCGTAGTTGTGCTGACGCTGTACGAGGTCGGCAGGACTTGTCGCCATGTTGTCGCGCAGGTAGTCGAAACCAAACTCGTTGTTGGTACCGAAGGTGATGTCGGCCATGTAAGCCTTGCGACGAGCGTCGGAGTTGGGACGGTGCTTGTCGATACAGTCGACAGAGAGTCCGTTGAACATATAGAGTGGACCCATCCACTCGGAGTCACGCTTGGCCAGATAGTCGTTCACGGTAACCACGTGCACACCGTTGCCAGTGAGGGCGTTGAGGAACACAGGCAGTGTAGCGACGAGGGTCTTACCTTCACCCGTAGCCATCTCGGCAATCTTACCCTGGTGCAGCACCGTACCACCGAAGAGCTGTACGTCGTAGTGAATCATTTCCCACTTCAGGTCGTTGCCGCCTGCTGTCCAGTGGTTGTGGTAGATGGCATTGTCACCATCGATGGTGATGAAGTCGTTGGCAGGATTGGCAGCCAGCTCGCGGTCGAACTCAGTAGCTGTGACTACAGTCTCCTCGTTCTCGGCGAATCGGCGGGCTGTATCTTTCACGATGCTGAAAGCTGTAGGCAGCACCTCGTTGAGGGCAACCTCGTAGTTGTCGAGTGCCTCTTTCTCCAACTTGTCTATCTGGTTGAAGATATCTTCACGCTGGTCGATAGGTGTGTCTTCGATAGTGGCTTTCAGCTCGGCAATCTTCTCTCTCTGAGCCTTGCCGGCGTTCTGTACATACTGCTGTATTTCCTTGGTTTTTGCACGAAGCTGGTCATTGCTCAGGGCCTTGATGTTAGGATACTCGGCCTTTACTTTCTCCACGATAGGCTGGATGAGCTTCATGTCGCGGGAAGACTTGTTGCCGAACAATGACTGCAGAAATTTGTTAAAGTTCATTTTATATATTGTTTTTTATTATTATTCGTTGATTTTTATTGTTTTCAGGGTTGCAAAGGTACAAATAATATCTGTAAATCAGCAACGTTTTGGGTGATAAATGTTAAAAATCGGGTCCGCGAATAACAATACTTCCGTATGGAGCCTGATATTTGGGCTCTGTGGGGGGAGTAAAACAAATATAAGGATTGGATTCTGTCAGATTGGCAGAAGTGTCGGCTTTCTGTATTGCCGACGGGAAATGATGTTGTGCTTTCTGATGGTCTTCGGATGCTTCCTTGATGGCCTTGATGACGCTCAGAATGTCTTCTTCGAGCGCTTTGGCCTCGGGCTGCTGGATGAACTCATCGTAGGATATATCGGTGAGCGCAAACCTCAGTGCCTGCTGATAGGTCTGCGCTTCCATGCCTGTTGCCGCAAGGACAACCAAGAGGGCGGTGATATATCTGTTTACCATTCTATTTTTTGTTAAGAAGCTTTGTTGGCTTCGTGTTGATGATTTTCCTTCGAGAGGTTGAATTCCTTCGTAAAGTCTGTATCTTCAAGAGGTTGATTTCTTCGTGAAGTCTATATTCTTTGTGAGGTCTATTTTCTTCGCAAGTCGAGTTGAGTTGACTTCACTGCTACTCTTACGAGCAAAGATAATGCCAAAATGACCATGCCCTCAGCGTAGTCCTGCCATATCTGCAGGAAAAGTGCCACGACGATGAGTGCTGCCCATACGTTGTAATACCAGTGCACACGGTGCTGGCGCATCTTCTTGGTGACGCTCCATACGAAGATGAGGTTCAGCGGGTTGAGGATGAGTGTCTGGAAATTGATCTGCACGGTGGGGTGTTGCGAGAACACCATGGCAAGGAGAATCAGTCCTGGCAGTCCGGTAAGTACGAGCAGGGCTGTGTCAATCCACCAGAAATTCTTCTTTCTGCGCCATTCCGTGAGGCTGAGCAGGATAACAATCACCAAGATGCCTGTCGCTGCCACGAAAGGAGAGATGACGTCGGCTATAGTAGTTCCTGTCTGAGAGTTCTCCTTGTCTGCATCTGCAGCCATCACTACTTCCTTGGGTGAAATGAGATAGAAGGTGCTGTCTACCAGTTTGATGTATCTTGGTTCTTGTGGATAAACTGTTGTCGACGGAATAGGCTGCTGGGCTGTGTCCTTACGGGCTTCCACTGCGAAGTCCATGGAGAGGTTGTCGGGCAGGAACTCCCATTCCTGTTTGTTTATTGCACGGTCGGCTCGGAAGCCCAGGAGCAGGTCGTTTCCGAAGCGTGCCCAACGGTGATGGGCGTTCAGGCGGTGAATCTCCTCACGATAGGTGGAGAGGGTCGTTTTGATCTCGAAGTTGGTGCTGTTGGTCGCCAAGTGGTCGATAATCATGTTGCGTGCACGTGTGGTGCAGTTGTCATAGAAGAAGTTGTAGCGGTAGGTGCGGTTCTCCTCCTGGTTGTTCTTCTCCACGGCAGTAAGGATGTTCCATTTCTCGTTTCGTGTCAGGGCAAGGCGCTGTTGTCTTACCCATCTGCCTTCGTAGAAATACTCCGCCATGAAACGATCCATGGGGATGATGCCTATCTGATAGTCGGTGAGCCCGAAGACGAAGCGCAGCACAAAAAAGTCCTGGTTGAAGGAGAACATGCCCCAGTTGACAGCCACGTCACTGCCATGGGCACGGTCTTCTATGCGAAGAGCGGTGTGTCCATAATACGACCAAACCTCCTGTCCCGGTCCGCAGGTCAGGAGTGAAATATCCACGGAGTCGACCCATTGGGGTGCTTCCGTCTGTTGTGCAGAAGCCTTAGTCGTTAAAATGATTAACAAAACGGCAAAAATGCACCTAAAATTATATTTAAAACGTTTCACGATGCAAAAATACCTTATTATTTTGGATTTTCCTTCTTTTATCTCGATTTTTTTCAATACTTTTGCACTCTGAATATAATTTTGAACAATTATCATAGGATGAAAAAACTATTTTTGGCGGCTCTCATGATGAGCTTGGCTCTGGCAGTGAATGCCCAGAGCGGCATGAATTCTCCATACAGTCAGTGGGGGTTGGGCTTATTGTCCGACCAGACTTCTGGTTTCAATGCAGGTATGAATGGAGTGGGACTTGGCTTTCATGAGCACAATCAGGTAAATTATATCAACCCGGCTTCTTATTCTTCGGTCGACTCGCTGACATTCCTTTTCGATGCCGGCATCTCGGGTCAGATCAGCAACTTCAATGAGAACGGCGTGAAGAAGAACGCCAAGAATGCCAACTTGGACTATGTGGTCGCTGCTTTCCGTGCTTTCCGCCACATGGGCGTGAGTTTCGGTATCCTGCCTTTCTCCAACGTGGGCTATAACTATTCTGTATCGGGATGGGTGAACGAAGAAACCAAGGAAGATTATTACACCAATACCTATGAGGGTGATGAGGGATTCCATCAGGCTTACGTGGGTTTGGGCTACATGCCAGTGAAGGGACTGTCGGTGGGTGCCAACATCTCTTACCTGTGGGGCAAGTACAACCGTACCGTCACCAACAGCTACAGCAATTCGTATATCAACTCGCTCTCGCGCAACTATTCGGCAAGAGTGGGAAGCTATAAGCTCGACTTCGGTGTGCAGTATACGCAGCGTGTGTCGAAGAAGGACTGGGTGACACTGGGCCTTACCTATTCGCCCAAGCATAATTTAGGTGCCAGCGCCGATATGTATCAGGTGAAGACAAATGCCATGGATGGCTCGCTCGACACCACATCCTTTTCTGTTGACAAGGCTTTTGAACTGCCTCACATGGTGGGAGCAGGATTGATGTGGAATCATGCGGCACAGTGGAAAGTGGGTCTCGACTACACTCTACAGATGTGGGAAGACCTCAAGGCGCCTGTCTTCGACGGAAGAGACTATGTGCTGAAGGACGGTTGCTACAGCAACCGTCATAAGATCAACCTCGGTGCACAGTACTGCTATGGCGAGTACAGCCGCCGTTTCTTGCAGAGAGTACAGTATCGTGCCGGTGTGAGCTACACCACTCCTTATGTGAAAATCAATGGACAGGACGGACCCAAGGAATTTGCGGTAAGTGCCGGTTTCGGTATTCCTATCGTCAACTCCTACAACAGCCGTTCATTCCTCAATATCAGCGGTCAGTGGGTGAAACGCTCTGCCAAGGACCTTATCAAGGAGAATATTTTCCGCATCAACATAGGCTTCACCTTCAACGAGGATTGGTTCAAGAAGTGGAAGATGCAGTAAACAGTATGGAATTTCTGTGCTGATTGTTGGTTTCTGGAAGATTCGGAATGCTTCGGAATGTTTCGGAAAGGTTTGAGATGTTTTGGGAAACTTCTGGAAGCCTCGAAGTGAGAGATGTTTCAGAAAGCTTGAAAATATTTATATATTATTAATGTATAGAACAAGGCATTTTATATATGGACTTATCGCTCTCCTGCTGATGGCTGCATGTCAGGAGCAGGTGGAGCATACGGCTCCTGCCATCAGGGCACGCGACTCTGTGGCAATGATGACTTCTTATGGTGTCAACACACTCATCAGCGACTCTGGCGTCATCAAGTATCGCATTGTTACTGAGCGATGGGAGGTGAATGTCAACAAGCATCCGTCGCAATGGATTTTTGACAAGGGCATACTCCTGGAGCAGTTCGACGACAAGTTTCATATCAACAGTTATATACAGTGCGACACGGCTTATTATTTCGACCAGCTCAGAATATGGAAACTCTATGGTCGTGTGAGAATTCTCACCAAGGACGGCTTGCGCTTTATGAGCGAGCAGCTTACATGGGATGAGAATAAGCACGAACTGTCGAGCCATGTGTTCAGTAAACTCATCACGCCTGAGCGTACCTTGCAGGGCACGCACTTTTGGAGCGACGAGAAGATGACGCGTTATTATGTGAGCAACTCGAAGGGTAGTTTCGAGAAGAGCGACATGACAGGATCGGGAGCAAGCGATACCTTGCGCTCGCAGCCCGACTCGGTGAAGGGAAACCTTCGACAGAGAGCCACTCCGCAGCGTGCTACTACCATCCCTCTGATGCACTAATGTCATGACAGAAACAGACAAAAATATATGGAAGTAGGAATAAATCTTGTGATAGGCATATTGGTTACGCTCTTGTTCTCTGCCTTTTTCAGTGGCATGGAGATAGCCTTTGTGTCTTCCAACCGAATGCTTGCCGAGATGGATAAGGACAAGAACAAGAACGGGGTGACCCAGCGATTGGTCTCGCTCTTCTATAACCATCCCAACGGCTTTGTCAGCACCATGCTCGTGGGCAACAATATCGCCCTTGTGGTGTATGGCATACTGATAGCGCGACTGTTCGATAATACAATTTTTCTTGGTATGGATGCGGCTTTCACTGTGCCTGCTGATACTATTCTCTCGACCATCATCGTGCTTTTTACGGGCGAGTTCTTGCCCAAGACCCTTTTTAAGGCGAACCCCAACCGACTGTTGAACTTCTTCAGCCCCATGGCTTATGTTTGTTATGTCGTGCTGTGGCCCATCAGTGTGTTCAGCACTTTCCTGAGCAGAATCCTGTTGAGATTGGTGGGAGTGAAGATGGACAAGGAGGCTGAGGACGAAGGCTTCTCGAAGGTTGACCTCGACTACTTGGTGCAGTCGAGTATCGATAATGCAGAGAAAGACTCCGATATCGATGACGAGGTGAAGATCTTCCAGAATGCACTCGACTTCTCCGACACTAAGGTGCGCGACTGCATGGTGCCGCGAACCGAAATTCAGGCAGTAGAGACCGATGCCTCGCTCGATGAGCTCCGCCAGAAATTCATAGAGAGCGGAAACTCTAAAATCATTGTCTACGAAGAGGATATCGACCACATCGTCGGCTATATTCACAGCTCTGAACTCTTCCGCAATCCTGCCCGATGGCAAGACCATGTGCGCAAAATGCCTTTTGTGCCCGAAACCATGCAGGCACAGAAGCTGATGCAGATTTTCCTGCAACAGAAGAAGTCGTTGGGCGTAGTGGTTGACGAGTTTGGTGGAACCAGCGGACTTGTGAGTCTGGAAGACATTGTGGAGGAAATCTTCGGCGATATAGAAGATGAGCACGACTCGTCCAAGTATGTTGCCAAAAAGACCGAGGACGGTGATTATCTGCTGTCGGCACGCTTGGAGATAGACAAGGTGAACGAACTCTTTGATCTTGATCTTCCCGAGAGTGATGAATATATGACTGTGGGTGGCTTGATTCTGCACGAATATCAGAGTTTCCCAAAGCTGAACGAAATCATCAAGTTCGGTAAGTATGAGTTCAAAATCATCAAGTCCACATCCCGCAAGATAGAGTTGGTACGTCTGCATTTGTTGCAGTAAAAAGCACTTGTTTAAGCCAACAAGTGCTTTTTTTATTTATAAAAATTGCAGTTTTTGCTTGATAAGGCTAAAAAACATAGTAAAAAATTCCCTTATTTGCAATTTTCTTTGTATTTTTGCAAGCAATTGGCTACATTTCTGATAATGAGCCTTCAACGAGAAACAAAAAATAAAAACAAAAATAATAATTAAAACGTAATGGCAGCATTAGGAACAATTAGAAAAAGAGGCGTGATACTGGTATGTATCATTAGTTTTGGCCTCTTTGCATTCATTGCCGAGGAAGGCTTCCGTTCGTGCGATTCTGCAAAGAACAACGAGCGCCAGCAAATCGGTGAAGTGTTAGGTGAGAAAATCAGCGTACAGGAATTTCAGAAGTTGCTCGATGAGTACACCGAAGTCATCAAGATGCAGCAGGGACAGGAAAATCTCCCTGAGGATCAGATGAATCAAATCAAGGATATGGTTTGGAACACATACGTTCAGAACCAGATCGTGGCTAAGGAAGCCAGCAAGTTGGGTCTTACCGTAACAGACGCTGAGCTCCAGGATATTTTGAAGACAGGTACTAACCCTATGCTTCAGCAGACTCCATTCGTCAATCAGCAGACTGGCCGCTTCGATGCAGCTTCTCTTCAGAAGTTCTTGGCTGATTATAAGGCTCAGAAGGCTAATCCTTCTGCCAATGCACAGATGATGGAGCAGTATGACAAAATCTTCAAGTATTGGTCGTTCATCGAGAAGACGCTTCGTCAGCAGACTTTGGCTCAGAAGTATCAGTCTCTCTTGGCTCACTGCTTCCTCTCTAACCCTGTAGAGGCTAAGATGGCTTTCAAGGAGGAGAATGAGGAGAGCCAGATTCAGTTGGCTGCTTTCCCTTACTCTGATATTCAGGACGACAAGGTGAAGGTTGAGGAAAGCGATCTGAAGGCTAAGTATGATGAACTGAAGGCTCGTTTCAAGCAGCCTGTAGAGAGCCGCGACATCAAGTTCGTTGATGTAGAGGTAAGTGCTTCTCAGACTGACCGCGTAGCTCTCAACAAGGAGTTCGCTTCTTTCCACAAGCAGTTGGCAGAGGCTGCCGATCCTGCTGAGGTTGTACGCAAGTCTGCTTCTACTGTGGCTTACCTTGGTTTGCCTGTCAGCAAGACTGCTTTCCCATCAGATATCGCCTCTGAACTCGATTCTCTCGCAGTGGGTGCTACTTCTGCAGTGAAGGTTAATGCTGGTGACAATACTTTGAATATCGTCAAGCTCGTCAGCAAGCAGCAGTTGCCTGATTCAATCCAGTATCGTGCCATCCAGGTGGCTGCCAATACTGTAGCCGAGGCTAAGGTGAAGGCTGACTCTATCCAGGGCGCCATCGCTGGTGGTGCTGACTTCGAGGCTGTTGCCAAGAAGTACGGTCAGACTGGCGAGAAGGCTTGGATGACTACCAAGCAGTATGAGTTTGCTCAGAGCATGGACAAGGACAACAAGACTTTCATCAATACTCTGAATACTGCATCTGTCAATGCTTTGAACACGATTCAGTTGGGGCAGGGTTATGTTGTTCTCCAGGTTCTCGACAAGAAGGGTATGGTAGAGAAGTACATGGCTGCTGTGATCAAGAAGCCTATCGATTTCTCACAGGATACTTATCGTGCAGCTTACAACAAGTTCTCAAGCTTCGTAAGTGCCAACGAGAAGTCTGAGGACTTGCTCAAGAACGCTGCGAAGAACGGTTATAAGGTTCAGGACTTGAAGGACGTTACAACCAATGCTCACTATGTAGCCAACATCCACGCTACACGTGAAGCTTTGAAGTGGATCTTTGACAGCAAGGAAGGTGCTGTTTCTCCTCTCTATGAGTGTGGCGACAACAACCACTTGTTGGTTATTGTTCTCGACAAGATTCATCGTATCGGTTACCGCGGATTGGACGACGCTCAGGTGAAGGAAATGGTGAAGGCTGAGGTCATCAAGGACAAGAAGGCTCAGATGATCGAGGAGAAGTTGAACGGTGTGAAGAGCATCGCAGCTGCCAAGGCTAAGGGTGGCAAGGTTTCTTCTGTCAACCAGATCACTTTCGCAGCTCCTGTGTTTATCGCCGCTACTGGAGCCAGCGAGCCTGCTCTTTCTGGTGCAGTTTCTGCCACCAAGAAGGGTGCTTTCTCTGCTCATGCAGTTAAGGGTAATGCCGGTGTTTACCTCTTCCATGTTACTAACAAGACCAATCGTTCTGTTAAGTTCGACGAGAAGGCTATGGAGCAGAAGTGCCGTCAGAAGGCAATGCAGTATGCAGGAAACTTCATGAACGAGCTTTATATGAAGGCTCATGTAGTTGACAACCGCTACTTGTTCTTCTAATCTTTTAGAAATCCCTGTTTTCTGATTATTCAGAACAAAACGTATCAATATTTTATCGAGGGTGTGTCATTAACTGGAGTTATGACACACCCTCATTTTTTCTTTTTCTTATTCTTATTCTTATAAGTTCTGCTTAAGTAGTAGATTGCAGAATATACAATGCATGGTGGGATATCTGGAAAGAATAGAAATGCCTCGAAATATGAAAGCGGCTTCGATAGTCAATGAAGCCTATTGCGTATAGCAATGAAAGCGGCTTCGTAAGCAGTTGAAGCCTATTGCATGATACTGATAGAAACTATTAGTAGAGAACGATTATATCTTACGGTTGTTTGGAAAGTTGGAAATAGCTTTGTAAGCTTTTTCTCATTTTTTTGCACTACAAAAAAAACTGCGACAACGAGGATTTTTATCCTTGTGTCGCAGCCTTTGATATCCTTTCAGCGAAAATCTTTCAGCGAAAATCTTTCATCGAAAATCCTTCATCGAAAATCCTTTCAATTAAATGCTTTTTTCTTTAGGAAAGTATTACAGACTCCACCAATGCTTTTTCTTTTGAGGCTCTGGTTGTGCGCCCATGCTCTCTCTGATGAGCGCCCTGTAGCTTTTTCCCTGGCTGATTATCTGATAAATCTGTCCCCAGTCGGGTAGACCGCCAATGTTACGGTCATCAATGAAGTAATCAGCCTTGAGCTTACGTGAGAAATGATTGTTGTTTTCGTAGCTTTCCTCAGGATAATCCTTGTTGACAGCCCAGAATTCAACTCCTCTTTCCTTGCACCAGTCCACAGCCTCCTGCAGCAGTTCGCCTTCACGAACCGACCACAGGATGAGGCGGTGCTGGTCTCTTATCAGCATTTTCAACGTCTCGATGGCGAATGGAATCTCGCGTCCTATCTTGGGATATTCGTGAGTTACTATTGTGCCGTCGAAGTCTACTGCTATTGTTGCCATAAGTCGTTTTCGTTTTAACGTTTTACGCTATTGTCGTTCTGGTCGCCGTAGTGGCTGTTGTTATAGTTGCCATAGCTTCCGTATACAGAACTGCCGTAACCCATGTAAGAGCCGTATTTGCCATATTTGCCGTACTTTCCGTACTTTCCGTAGCCGTAATAGTAGCCATACTTTTTCTTCGACAGATCGACACCGTTAAGCACAATCGACATCTTAGGCATCTTCTTGTCGTGGTTCAGCGCATTGATGAGATCGAAACTTGATTTTGGAGTATAGTCTGCACGGCACAGGTAAACCGTAGCATCGGCGATGCGGCTGATCTGCAGTGTGTCGGATACAAGACCTACTGGAGCTGTGTCAATCAAAATATAGTCGTAGTGTTCTCTTAGCTGCGCCATGATGTCATCGAGACTGTGACGTGCAATCAACTCAGCAGGGTTTGGAGGAATAGGTCCTGCCATCAGTATGTCGAGGTTCTTGTTGACACCCGAATTGATAATCTGTGCCTCGATGTCCTGCCATGTGTTGTGGTCTTTGGTGAGCAGCGGAGTGATACCATGATGATGGTCGTCGATTTCGAAGAGTTCTGCCAGTCTTGGCTTACGGATGTCGAGACCCAGAATGATGGCTTTCTTGCCCAACAGGGCGAAGCTGATGGCCACATTCGATGCTGTGAATGTCTTTCCTTCGCCTGATTGGGTAGAGGTGAACATGATGACTTTTTCGTCCTCTTTCAGCATAAACTGAAGGTTGGTCCTCAGTCCACGGAATATTTCCTCCATCAGGTTGTTCTTGTTTTCGTGCACCACGATGTCGGCCTTGCTCTTTGCGCTGTCACTTGCCACTGCCACATCAGCGAGAATAGGCAGTGTGGTGAGTTTCTCCACATCGTCGTGACCCTCAATCTTGTAGCGGAAGAGCTGTATCAGGAAGAGGATGGCGGCAGGAATGGCGATGCCCAATACGAAGGCGATGAGCATGATGATAGAGCTCTTGGGGCTTATCTTTCCGCTGAATACAGGCTCATCGATGAGCTTACCTTTGTCGGCTGTTGCGGCAAGCGAGATGGAGTTCTCCTCACGCTTCTGCAGCAACATCAGGTAAAGTCCAGACTTCACTTCTTGTTGTCTGCCTATCTGTGTCAGCATTCGCTCCTGTTCAGGTGTCTCACCTATCTGTCCCTGATATTTGTTGGCCTGCGATGCGATGCTGTTGCGCTGAATCTCCATGTTGGTGCGTGCCTGTTTCATGGCACGGCGGATTGACGAACTGAGGTCGTCGAGCTGTGCTGTGAGCGGTGTCACAGTAGGCGAAGTTTCGTTGGCGCTGTGCAGCAGTTGGTTGCGTTGCAGGGCTATTCTGTTGTATTCGTTGATGAGTGCAGTGGCACTCTCATCGCTCAGACCCACGTTGGATGGGATGGGCTGATGATTGTTGTTGGGTTCATTCATGTATTTGTTCAGTTCGTCGAGCAATGCCAGCTGTGTGTTGGCTTCTGTCAGGCGCTTGCTGAACTCGTCGGCATTCGATACTGCTTGTGTGGCGTTTATTTTCAGTTCCACCATCTGGTTGCGCTTCTTGAAGTTCTCCAATTCACCTTCTGTGTTGCCCAATTCGGCGTTGATTTTCTCCAGACGGTTGTTGATGAACTGCTCTGTGCGTACGGCAATGAGGTTCTTGTCTTCGTTGGCCTGTCGGTTGTAGACGATAGCTAATTGCTTCAGATAGTCGATGGCACGCTGTGGGAACTCATCGCTCAACACAAGCTGTGCGATAGTCGTAGTCTTCGAAGTCTGGCTTACGGTCAGACTGCCGGCATACTTGCCTGCTGCCCATACTGGCGAGCTCAGTGTCACCTCGAGTACTTGCCCATCGGCAAGTGTGCGATATTCGTTTTGAGTCAGCGTGATGATGCCCACACGTGTGCCAATCATGGCTGGCAGGTGGCTGAAAGTCCTGTTGATGTTCTTGCTTGTCACCTCCTGCGTGTTCTCACCGGCAGGCATATAGTAGGTTCCTGTCACATGATAGTTGTTGCCTTCGCGGGTAATGTTCAACTGTATAGGCGCACACAACTTCTTCAGGTGAACCAAGTCCATGTCGACGTTGATTTCCTGGTTTCGGTACAAGGTGGCGTCCTTGATGTGGCCCGGATGGCGATAGGTGACGTAGAGCTTCAGATCGGTGACAGCCTGCTGCGCCAGGTTGCATGAGCTTAGGATTTCCATCTCGTTGTCGATACCAGTCGAGTTGGAAATAATGCCCAGGTTGGAGGTGTTCATGATACTGTTGCCTCTGTTTCTCGATTGTGTCTCGTCCTTGATGAGCAACTTTGCCTGTGCCTGATAGATAGGCGTGGTGTATCGCAGATAAATGTAGGCAACGCCTAAACAGATGATGATGGACAATACAAACCATTTCCAGTTGAGCACCAGAATGGTGTAAATCTGCTTGATGTCGAAAGAAGACTTCTCCTCCTCATCTTGTAGGTATTCCTGTTTCAGATACTTTGTTTCTTCCATTATGTTGATCTTTTCTTTATAATATATAATAGGTATACATATTTATATATAGGCATTTTATCTCTTGGCCAGTTCGAGCAAATACTTGCCGTAGTTGTTCTTCATCATTGGCTTGGCGAGTTCTTCCAGCTGCTTGGCGTTGATCCATCCCTGTTTGAAGGCTATTTCCTCCAGACAAGCCACTTTAAGTCCCTGTCGTTTCTCAATCACCTCGATGAAGGTGCTGGCTTCCGACAGACTGTCGTGTGTTCCAGTGTCGAGCCATGCAAAACCTCTCTGCAGGGTGCGTACCTTCAGCACGTTCTTGCCCAGATAATGCTGATTGACGGAGGTTATCTCCAACTCACCACGTGCGCTTGGCTTGATGTTCTTAGCCACCTCTACCACGTCGTTGGGGTAGAAGTAGAGTCCCACCACTGCATAGTTGCTCTTCGGATGCTCAGGCTTTTCCTCGATGCTGAGGCAGTTGCCGTCCTTGTCAAATTCTGCCACGCCGTATCTCTCTGGATCGTTCACATAGTATCCGAAGACGCTCGCCTTTCCTTCTTCGGTAGCCTTCACACTCTCTTTCAGCAGGGCTGAGAATCCTGCGCCATAGAAGATGTTGTCGCCCAATACCAGGCACACATTGTCATCGCCGATAAACTTCTCGCCGATGATGAAAGCCTGTGCCAGTCCGTCGGGTGATGGTTGCTCGGCATATTCGAACTTCACCCCCAACTCGCTTCCGTCACCCAAGAGGCGCTTGAATCCCGGCAAGTCGTAGGGAGTGGATATGATGAGTATTTCCCTGATGCCAGCCAGCATGAGTACCGAAATGGGATAATAGATCATGGGCTTGTCGAAGATAGGTATCAACTGCTTGCTGATGCCTTTCGAGATGGGGTAGAGGCGTGTGCACGAACCACCTGCTCAAACGATAGCTCTCA
>OJKP01001201.1_pt1 | contig 15495 bp, 13 predicted proteins | sample 1596521 | NCBI WGS metagenome assembly OJKP01 (sample SAMEA4350130, study PRJEB24818) | metagenome | biome: human; feature: gut; material: faeces | place: Denmark | collected 2013-09
TAAAATAAGCATAAAACCGTCCAATTGATTGGATGAAATCAATGGAAAAAGTGCTGATAGTGGTGCCAAAAGTGCTTTAAAAAACGACTTTTGGCACCACTATCGGCACTTTTATAGAGAAACTATTGTTTCTTGAGAGTTAAGTTGGGTTCAATTCCATTGATACCAAGTCCTAAAATATCGGTTACTTCTCTACATCCACAATCACAATGCTGGTTAGTTGAACAATCATTGCAGAAGGTAGGTTGATAAGAGCGGGATGTAAATTTGTTCCAATAATCTGTATCCTTAATCCAAGGTTCTTCGCATACATTTCCTACGATGTGAGGAGAATGATTGCAGGTTCTTATTTGTCCTGCTGGATCAATAACGAAGAATCCTTTTGCCGCAGCGCATAGATACCCTACATGTATTCTTTTGTATGAATTAGCAGAAGCTATGATGCACTTTGGTATTTCTGTACCCACATTTCCATAGCGATTAGCTAGTGTTAGTACTTCTTCTGCAGTATCAAGCATTCCGTTGATTTGCTCTGTGGAAAGGCAAAGTTCATTCATATATTTCAAACCACGCCCACCAGGCAGAAAACGGTTGAGAAGAATTTCTGTAGCTCCATTGATGAGGGCAAGCGATATGGTCTCAAATAGCTCATAATAGTTCTTTTTTGTAACGGTAATGTTTGCTGTGCATTCTAAGCCGATTTCTTTGGCTTTCGAAAAGTATTCTAACACATAATCTGCATTAGCAACTCCTGTATGCTCTTCAAATGATTGGTAGCCAGGAAGGCTCATGCTAAGATGAACATTCATTTCCTTGAAGAATTTGAGATGTTCTTCATTCATGAGTCTTCCATTGGAGATGAGTATGATGGGATAATCTATTTTCCTCTGATTACCAATTGTTCTGATGTGCCTTATGATTTCATGAAGGTCTTCTCTTAGCAATGCTTCTCCGCCAGACAAAGAAAATGTCTTTACTCCATAGTCGTATAGTTTTTCTATTACCCATTTCCATTGTGTGGTAGATAGTTCCTTTCCTAATGGATATGAAGAGTTAGGCGCATACCAAGGGCATGAGCAAAACAAGCAATGGTGATTGCATTTATATGTCAATTCCAAAGCAACAGATTTTGGAAGAATGGGTATGCTATTCTTCATTGCTATCATTTTCTTTTATTCCTATTCCTGTCATTCTCTTGATAGTATCTTGCTCATCCATGATGCTATGGTAGCAATCATAACTATCTTCAAAATAAGACTTTCCTTTTAAGAATGCCAATACGGCTTGATAGTCATAAAGTGATTCCATATCAGTTATAGCTTGATGATAGTCCTTGTCGCTTTTTGTCTTGAAGCAGAAAAGATGGTACGCATTTTCCTCACAGATATCATCTTCGGAAGTAAATGGTAAATCGAAAAACTCTGCTTCTTCCTTCGCTTCTAGGGCGCATGAACCACATATTACTTCAAGAGACGCATCATACCCCAAATCTTTTATCTCTTTGATGATGGAGTTGAACATTTCTTCATCACTGTGGAAAGCTTGATAGGTCAATGGACGATGGCAATGTTGGCATATTGTGGAAAAACTATCTATCATCGAAGGTTCATAGCACATGGCTCCCATGTGATTTGCCAGATACGTTGGCAGTTCTTGAGCAGCCAATTCCTTTAGCTGCTCAATAAGTTCTTCTCTATTTAATGAATGTTTCATATTTCCTTCCTATTTAAATTGCGTAATTCTAGTGCGTTGGTTGCATGATGATGCATAGCATCTTTTCCTGATGCTTTTGCATATCTTCAGCATTCCACTCGTATCCAAATTCACGCTTGATACCATTTTTAATGCCTTCATCATAATTGTCTTGACACATCTGTAGCATGATTCTAAATTTCAAGGAAGCCACGCTTACTTGATTTGATTTGGAATCAAGATAACGATTCTTCTTATCTATAGGATTCCAGTTGGAGCCAGAACTATTGGCATCGGAACCAATCATGGCAAAATTGCCAAAGCAGTTTATCTCTTCTGATGTGATAGGCTTATCTCCTCCAGCTTTTGCCTGGGGATAGTAATGCTCAAGGCTTTTGCGAGTTCGAGAGAAATAGAAATTGTCAAATGTATCAAGGCCAAAGTCGCTGCATCCCAAGGCGGTAAAGAATTCAATTCTAGTTTTTGAACCTTTCTTGGCTCTGTTTCCTCGCAATTCTTCTGCGTATTTCTTCCACAATCTATAGTCGGTATAGTTGAATACAAAGAGAGGTATATTGCTTGAACCTTTGGGATAGACATCATCGAAGGGACGATCCACATTTTCCAATTCAACACTCTGTTTGCCATTTCGGATGATGGTTTCATCGAAACTATTTGGCTTTGGCTGGTTTCTTTCATTCAGTTTGTTTGCATCCAAATATACATCGAAGAAGTACTTGTCTGCTAAATTTCTCACGAACTTCAAATAGTTATCTTCATTCCAGTCCTGGAATAGGTGCAACAAGCAGTAGAAGAGATAGTTCTTGCGTTGCTTGGCTGTAAATGCCACCTCAAACATAGATAAAAGATGAACCAACTCTCTTTGTTTAGACTTGTCATTGTCAATCAAATCTGCCATATAGGCAGACTTGCCCTTCTTGCAGTAATATTGTAGTTTCCAAGGATTCTCAATGGCTTTATCTTCACCATTTATGTGGTGCACCATGTAGTTGTCGAGATAATATTTTGCCAATAGCAGGTTATAGGCAAACTGCTTGACAAATTCTGGAGTGAGCTTGACTTTGTCAAACTCATTGATAAGTTCCTTGTCATCGAGTGTGAAGTCTGATGGATTAAAATCTTTCTCTTGCATTCTTGTAATTTTGAGAACAATCAACAGAAAATTTGGAAAATCAATGATTGGTTGGAACGAATCGTTATAGTCAATTTCGCTCACCTCCTTTTCCTTTTTTACAGGAATATCGAGTAGTTTTTCTATTGTCTTCATCCCAAAGGAGTTGTCTAATTGTTGTGGCGCAATAGGAAAATCGTCAAATCTCTCCAACTTGAAGTTGCTCATATCTTTACCGAATATCTCAGTCATGTTAGGTAACTTTTGTTGGATATAGAAACTCATATCGCTACAAGCCTCCCAAATTTTGCAGAACTTTTCCATCGCTTTATTGTCATTCTTCAGTTGATCACTCAATTTGGCTTTTACAATTTCATGCTTTTCAAGTTGCTCGCCACGAGAGTTCATTACTTCAAAATAATGATTCAACTCAACATCCTTAGGCACACGATAATGTATGATATGCACATGGTTCAAAAAATACTCCTTGAATTTGTCCATATCAACTTGATTTTCACCTACTATTTCCTTTAGTGCTTCTTTGGCAAAGTTATAGCCATTCTTTATGCCAAGGTCATATTCCTCCCCAAAATCAGAATCTTTTACTTCCTTATTTTTCTCAAACTTAGACATGACTTCTATGGTTTGAGTAGAAGCTTTGCGTGAGGAATATGCAAGTTTGTTGGTAACCTTCTCGCCCATAGCAGTGAGGATAATGTATATTGTAGTAAGACGTTGTTGTCCGTCTATAACTTCGAATACATTCTCGTCACGTTTAAAGGTTACAAGTGTTCCGATATAGTATATAGGCTTGTCTATGACCATGGAGTCATAGATATCCTTTATTAATGCAGAAATCTCATCTCGTTCCCAGGCGTAATTACGCTGATAGATGGGAATTTTGTAGTAGGTAACTGTTTCACTATTGACATAATAGATGTCTTTTACAGAACATTCTTTCAGAATATGTGATAAATCTTTCATGCTTGTCATTATTTATAAAATCCATTTTCCTTGAAGAAATAGAGGTAATTGCAAAAAATTTCATTCTCATCTTTGGCATCTATATTTTTGCTAGTACTGCTGCTTTCAAGTACTCTACCGTCATATATGTCTCCGATTGATAGAGAACATAATTTGTCGGCAAGGGCACTGAGAAGGGATGTTGGGGAATCTTGTCGAGCAATTAATTGGTACATGTTAAAGCCATTGATGATACCAAATTTGTTGCTTTCGCCCATAATGTAATTCTGCGCAGACAACCAGCCCAAATTTCTATATTGTGCTCTCAGAGAGTAAGCCCAAATGAAGGCATAGACTACGAATTGCTCAAATTGTGCCAAATCTTCCTTGGATGGGTAAGTTTCAGGGCAGAACCGATCTACGTAAAGCAAGACTGATGTGTCAAACAGCAAACGTGCTATGCCATTCCCCGTTCCTCGCTTGAAATATTTATCGAGAGTCTTTACAATCTCATTGTCGTTGATGTAAAAACCTTCGTACTTACTATTGTCTTGAATATCTTTCAAGATGTTATAGTAATGTTTGGTATATTCGAAAAAAGGCTTACCTGCAATGATTGGTGTATTCAATTGGAAAGCGTTGATGTTACGTATGCCTGATACGAATGGCATTGCAGATGAATTTACCATGTCGGCGTAGCAATATGCTGCCTTGAAGAACTGGGCATAAGGAGTTTTGGCATAACGAGTAATGCCCTTGAACATTTGAATGTTATGTTCATTGAGTACATTAGCTTTGTTACCATTTACCCATTCCTTGATGCGATAGAGATAGTTGCCAAAAAGATTAGCCAAGTTGCTTTGGGAGACTTGTTCCCATCCTTTGACAATTTTTTCTGTTTCTTCTTCGCTTACACCTGCCATCTCTCGTAGATGATATGCCTTCAACAAGTCGTGAGGATAGAGAGCCTTGCCACGAGCATTTTGAGAATCGAAGAATTGGAAAGCTTCTGATATATCTTTTGTAATTACAACAATCAGTTCGCAATTTTTTTCAATATACCCTTTCAATCTTTCTTTTTCCTTCTCGTGCTCATCATTTTTATCTTCAGACTTCTTACCTATGCGGCGACACAAAGCCTGATAATTGTTTGGAATATTACGACAGTTATGCTCATTGTTGTAAACTGACTGCTGTAAGAAACTGATATTCTTTTCGCCTAATGCAGTTAATAACAGAGAGAATGTGATGGTACGTTGCTGCCCATCTACAATGTCATAACGGTCTCCTTTTTGCTGGTGCAAGATGAGAGTGCCTACTCTATACTTTTCTTTGTTGCTATTCATCGCTTCGATGATGTCATCAAGCAATTGGATGGCATTGCGTGCTGTCCATTTATATGGTCGCTGATAGATAGGGATGTTGAGGCTAACATCTTCTATGGGCTTATCACCATTCGTTATCTTCTGGCGAAGAAGTAAATCACCGATGGTTGTTATTGATAATGTTAAGTTGCTCATTGTATATTATATTTTTTGTGACATAGTTACCAACATGGTTACCGACATAGTTACTATTGCTCTGTTACTAGCTCTGTTACTAGCTCTGTTACTAGCTCTGTTACCAGCTCTGTTACCAGCTCAGTTACTGTTTATACAGTCTCCAAGAACAAAAGTCCCTTTTTGGTTGTTCTGTATTGCTGTTTAGGGCTTGTCGGCTTGTCAGGAACCGTAAGTTCCAGATAATCATGAAGTAGCAAAGGTTCGATGAATGCCTTGAAGTTCCATTGTTGATACGTAACACCAATTAAATCGTATATTTCCTTTCTGTATTTTGGTTCTTTGCAGAACTTAAGAATGGATACAACTTTGTCTGTTGCATCTGTATATGTATTATCACTTTCAGCTCTGTTAGTAGCTCTGTTAGTAGCTCTGTTAGTAGCTCTGTTAGTAGCTCTGTTAGTAGCTCTGTCACTATCCAGCCAAAAAGTGACAGTGCTGGTGCAGATATCACTCTCGAAAGTTACGTCATTGCCTGTGATTTCTTTCCACTCATTCATCATGTCGAAACCATAACCGATGGTTTCTGATAGATTTACCAGTCTGAATATCTTGGCGATAATCGGGTTGCGAGGATTGGAATAGAGATGGTTGCCCAGTTGGGATATAGGCACAGGATAGCCACCGGCATTGAAGAACTCGACTCTGTCGGTATAGATATGAATGCAGGAGTGAATGGTGCTGAATGGATCGAAGTGAGAGAGCATATTGACTAATGCTTCTCGCAAAATCTTAAACTGCGAGCGATCTTCCACATTGAAACCCTCATCGTTCATCATGAAAGGCGTATCCACGATGAGGCGCAGTCTCCTGATCATAATCTGAAAATACTCCCAAAGGTTCTCTTGCTCGGGAATGCGGTAGGTATAGCGGGTTCGGGCTTCTCTTACACTTCTACCTGGAATCTCCACCAAATCCATCCAAAACGTCGGTACATAATGACGAACCCATTCTTCTTTGCCGAAACACATCAAACCACCATAGTTCAGATGCCCTTCATTATCGGCGATGCCGATGCGCTTGCAGAAGTCGGCGATGTCATTGCCTATCAGATTGGGACGAGGACTGTATAGCTTGAAGTAATTACGATAGTCACGAATGGTGTCCTCATTGAGCATGGAGAGGTCGGAGTCTAAGAGTATCTGCTCAGACTTGATGCCGAATGATTGGTTATGAAACATGGCGGTTATCTCGCCATTGGTAGCTCGCTGGTCTCCACTGCCGAATCGGATGAATGTATTCTGCGGATTGTTATAGTAGATGGGTTTGTGGGGTGATGAGGCGATATGAAATGCCAAAACCTTATGCCCATCTATATGATAGAGCATGCTCTTGGCATCGACTGGCTCATTGAATTTCTGAGAACGCAAGGTGCCCAGGAAGTCTTGTTCCAACTTCTCTGCATTGTCAACTCCGGAGATTTCAAACTTCTTGCCATTCTGCTTCACTCCAAGCACTATCCATCCGCCAGAAGTGTTGGCGAATGCACTTACGGTCTCCCATATATTCTTGGGTAGTTCGCTCTTGGCTTCCTTGGCCTCGAAGTCCTCCCATTCGATGTCGTTGATTCTATCTATCAGCTCTTCCTTGGTCATAATCTTAATGATGATTTAATTGAGTAATTGAAATTCTTTCTCCCTTCACTTTAGAAAATAGATAGGCGCATGCTGGGTGCCTTCCTTTACCATGATACCCTTTTCGCAGAAATGGTTGAGCCACTTCTGAGCCATGTATGGAGTCAAGCCGAAGTGGATGCGCATGATGCGTGTGGTGATGTAGCGATTCTTTTGAAGATACTCCTTGATTTTCTCCAACATCTTTTCTTCGGAGTATTTTGTAGATTGGTTGGAATAACGAGAGCGGACAAAGTGGACGTTGCGCTGTACTTCCTTCATCAGCTTTTCCTCTGGACGGAAGTTGATGCCGGTGATGCGTACTTCCTTGCCCGTAATCTTCTTGTCTGGATTCTCCTCTGGCATCTCTAGGCTAGCCGACATGGAGAAGTAGCCTATCTCTGGGATATAAAAGCGGTGTCCCATGGAGAATTCTTCCACCAAAAGGTCATGAAGCTCTGCCAACACCGCAGCCACATCTCCCTTGGTGAGTGAGCAGCGGCTCTGGATTTTTTCTTGCAGTTGCTTCTCGGTCATAGGTTCATGCTGCACGATACGAACGTATTGGCGCTTTTCTCCTGTGCCCTGGGCATTGTTGAGCATGTAAATGTCGTATTTCAGTTCCATATTTCTAGTTGTTTGATGGTTCGTTGTTTCCTATATTCTTTGTCTTCTATGAAAGATGATGCAAATATATGTAATAATGTGATAACTTGTATCTTTTGGTGTAAAATATTAGGGTTATTTAAACATTGGTATATGTCATGTGATTATATGGCATTTGCCATCCGACCGTATGATAAGTGTCGTATAATCACATGACAAATGTCACGCAATCTTTATAATAGCTTCCTTGCATCGTTATAATAGCTTCCTTGCATCATATAAGTCACAACATTGTTACCATCCATCTCATCCTTGGCAATTCGCAGGGGGAGGTATGTGATGAGGCTGAGACTATCTATTACACCTTCGGACCTGAGAAGGCGCAGAAAATGGGGTTCAATGGATGCAAGGTAGAAGGTGAATAAAAGGCGCTTTTCAAGAAACGCTCATTCAGAATGAGTGGTTTTGCTCAGAATTACTCATTCAGAATGAGTAAAAATGATAGAAATTACTCATCTCCATCAAAACTGATAGAGGTGGCATTGGGTTCTATGCAGTATGTCCTTTCTTACATCACATATGTATTAAATGAATGTGACTGAAAGTTGAGATTTTTATAATTTATTGTTCATATGCTTTTTGATAAAGCGACCCACATGATTCTCTTGTAGAGTTGTTGGGAGGGCTTTGAATATTTTCTTTTGATTCGAAGAACCTTTTATCAAATGCTGATAGAACAGATAGCAGATGATGCCAGGAGAATGGATATTGCTGAGTGCGTAAGCCGTATACTTGCACTCGTCCCATCCATCATGGTTCTTGCTTTCCTCTTCCACCCACTGCTTATAGAAACTTGATCCTGTGAGGCTGTAGTAACCATTGTGTACGCTTAGCTCTGCTATCTCTCCTGGTACAAAAGGAATGTCTATCCATTCCGAGCAGATGGTTCCATCTTTCATCAGTGCTCTCACTCTTCCCATGGTAATGTCCTTCAGGTCGTGCTTGTATGAGAAGTTAGTGCCGTTGGTAGCCACAAGGATGGGTTCTACATACATATCTGTTTCGTCTTTGTAACAGATAAAATAGCCACGGTCCCAAAGTTCAGGGTCACGCTTGCCAATAATCTCAAAGTTGCCTTTCAGGTTGGTCTGAGCATCTTTTAGCATCTTGGTCAATTGCTCGTTAGGCACTTCTTCTTTTTCTTCTTTGGTCTTTTCTTTTGGAGCAGCCTTTTCTTCTTGGGTGTCTATTGGGGTAAGATAACCTGTATATTGTGTGGCTTTATATGTTTGTTGGTTTATTTCATTTGCTACGTGGTGCTTGTTTAAAGGAGCTTTTCCTTCTACGATGCTGATGTTTCCTTCATAGCCTTTTTCGTTAACCCAACCATTCTCTACGATATGGCCCCATTCTATGGCACAGACTCTGCGCATGCCAGAGTGACCCATTTGTTGGCGATTGATAAGGACGCTATATGCCGAGAAATTTCCAACCATAATAAGGTCGTTGCCTACAGATATGTCAAAGTTCATCCATGTTTTAAGTGGGTTGTTGTTTCCATCTACCATATAGTAAAAGTCAGTTACAGGCTGATTGCAATCTTTTTGAAAAGCCTTGTTGATTCTGTCCAGTTTCTTGAGAAACTTGTCTTTCTTGAGAGTTTTAAAGCGATATTTTTTCCAACTCCATTGTGCTGTGTCACCAACCTCATTTTTTGCTCCTGATTGATTCATGGTGAACGCCTTGTTGCTTACCAATTTCTCCAAAGCCTCTTTGAAATAAGACTTTTGTGCCTGTGCTCCCATTGATGAGAACATCATGAGTAATAAATATATGACATACTTTTTCATGTTCTTTGTTCTTTAATGTTTATACCTTATTATATATACTTTCTTTAGAGTTTTACGGTGATTCGCCGTATTTGTTGGCGGTCATCCTCACTTTGCACGGCATTGCTTGAAGTGGCTTGAGCTTCTGCTGTCTGCATTTTGAAAAGATGCTCTTCGGGCAAGGTTGACATAGGGAAGAGTACCGGACCTTTTTCTTCGGTGTCTGGCATGTCATCTCCAAACTCCGCTTTAGGTTTAGCCTCCCTTTTGGGAGCATTGAGCTTGGCGAAAGTCTTTTCCTTCTCGTATGTTCTGCTCTCTTCTGTGATGGCTTTTTCTGCTGTATTTTCCTTTTCTGCCGTCAAATTCTTTTCTTGCATCATAGCTTTTTGCATCGGCTGTGTAGCCTTTCTCACAGCCATTGTCGCATTGCCCGACGCAGAAGTGGTATCCTTGGGTGGTTGTAGGATGATAGCGATGATGCCAGCCACGCATGCTGCGCAAATCCATGGAAAGATACGCAAGGTGCGATGGCTGACCAAGCTCTTCCTTGCCTTCTCTATTACTTGTTGCTTGGTTTGGGAGGAGGCATGGAAATCACATTGAGGTTGGAGCAGTTGCTCTATATCCTCAAATCCTTTGTCATTATGGATGTTCATTTGATCTTTCATATACTTTTCTCCTTTCTGAGTCGTTGTTGGATATGTTGGATGGCATAGCGATAGCGAGATTTCACGGTAGCTTCTGGTATCTCCTCCAGTTCGGCTATCTCTCGGAACGTCAAGTTGTCGTAACATTTCATTCTTACGATTTCCGCTTGCTCCTGTGGAATATCTTCCAGCAGTTTTGATATTCTGAGAAATTCCTCGTGTATTTGTTTGTCACCATTGCTGTTAGGTATGCTTGCCGCTTCATTGATAGCTATGATTTGCGGACGATTTTTGCGCAAGTAGTCTCGGCATGCGTTGCTAACAGAGCGAATGATGTAGCGGTCCAACTCTTCCACTTGTTGCCCTTCTTTCAGTTTCTTGAAAGCTGCAAGCAGCACCTCTTGCACAATATCTTCTGCATCCTCACGTTGCCCGATTCGAATATAGGCAAAACGAAATAGCCAGTCTTGCCGATTGTCGACAAGACTCTCCAGTTGTTTTATGAGTTTTGGGTTGCCTATATTCATTCGTTTCTTGTTTTTATGTTTCTAACTTTACTCATATAAACGTATATTTCTCAAAAAAGATTTAAAAAATACTCTTTTTTTTTCATTTATTTGTTACTATTGTAATTGTTTATGTAAAAATGAATGCTACGAAGTATGGAACATAAGAAGATAGTGATAGTTTGCGTAAAAAGAATAGGCACGCATCCTTTCGTGGGTGCGTGCCTATACCTTTTATTATATGCTACCTTTAAATCACCTTGACTCTCTGTTTTCCTTCTCTTCCATCAATCACGATTTTCTCGAAGACGATGGCTGGGTCGTTAGGAGTGAGGGTGAGGGTGTGGATGCCATCGGATGAGGCTGGCAGCTCTAGCTCTATCACCTTGTCCACGATGCGAGTGGCTATCGTTGGATAATAGATATTGTAGATGTTCTCCGGCTTCTCGTTCAAATCTTTGTTGAAGTTAACCTCTACAGGAGAAGCGCCATCTAAACTTACACCATAGGTTAAGCCGCCCTTGTTGAGATAATCCAAGGTTGATTTGGTAATCACATGAATGCGAACCTTCTGCTTGCCATTAAATGCCTTGCCATCCGAAGTTTTGCTAACTTGCATCTTAAACTTGTAAGTGATGCTGGCTCCCTTTACACTCTTAGTATATGGCATCAGAGTCATTGCCGATACGCTTTTGCCCATGAATGGAATCTCTGTCCATTTTGCCTCGGCAGCATCCGTCTTGCTGCTATAGTAAGGAGCTTCGATTTCTACCACGCCGTTGTTTTCGCTGATAATCACTCCATCCTTGGAGGTTACCCGGAAGAGTTCCGGACAGGTATCTTTTTCGAAGGCATCATTCCAACTCTTGTAGCCGATGTGCTTCTGGGTCATCATGCCGTTCCACTTGCCGCCAGCCATCTTATGGTTGTAATAGTCGCAGATGAGTGAATCGCGCTTGAAGAGGCGCTCGCATTCATCAGCCCATACATTCGCCTTCGGATTGCCCTGCTTGTAGAGGGCGTGGTTCTGAGCCTGGGCGAAGTACATCTGATGCAGATTGCTCATCAACTCGATAGGGAAGAGGATGATCTGGCGATAGGCATCGTGATAGGATGCCGGCAGACTGTTGTACTGACGCAGCGCATCGGCTTCGAGCTGGAGATACTGGTTTACCACCTCCTGCCATTCACCGTTCTCCAGACTGTAAGTGTTCTTGTCGAGCATCTCTGGGGTGCAGCGGCCGTTGTACTTGCAGATGAGGTTGAGAATGCGGGCAGCCTCATCGGCCTGCGATTCACCAAACTGCTGGGCGCACCAGTCGCGGGTATGACGGGTGATGTTGTTTACATCGTATTTATGTGGATTCCAAGCCATGTCCATAAACTGGCTGATAGGATATTCCATCGGCTTGAGGTCGCCAACATTGAGAATCCAGAGACGGTCGATGCCATTCTCGTAAGCAAGTGTCAACTGCTCCCAAGGATTCTGTACAGGAGTTACATTGAGCATCTTTGAGTTTCTTGGAGCACCTACGTAATCTACGTGATAGTATAAGCCCCAACCGCCTTTGTGCTTTCGTTCCTGGGCATTAGGCACACGGCGCACGTTGCCCCAGTTGTCATCGCAGAGCAGCAGGGTTACGTCATCAGGCACCTTCATGCCCTTGTCGTAGTAATCCATCACCTCTTTATATAGTGCCCATACCTGTGGTGTTTCGCTTGCCTTCTTTCCGGTTACATCGGTGATGATCTTGCGCTGGTCGTTGATGATGTTGGTCATCAGCTTTGTATCAGCTTCGGCGCTCATCGCCTCATCGCCGTCGCCACGCATACCGATGGTTACGATCTGTTCGGTTCCCTTCATTCGTTCGATGCCTTCACGGAAGAATTTCTGCAGGTTAGCCTTGTTCTTCTGATAGTTCCAAGGTCCCCATCCCTTTCGGTTGCGGGCATATTCCTGATGGTTGCGAGCCATCGGCTCATGATGGGAGGTGCTCATCACTACGCCCATTTCATCTGCCGTCTTCTCGTTTTCAGGGTCATCTGCATAGAAAGCCCAGCCCCACATGGCAGGCCACATCATGTTACCTCTCAGTCGCAATACCAGTTCGAAGACGCGCTGATAGAAACGGTGGTCGCCATATCCGGTGCCGTAGGTGTTCTTTACCCATGACGTTAGGCAAGGTGCCTCGTCGTTGAGGAAGATGCCGCGATAACGTACGGCAGGTTCGCCATCTGTATAGATACCCTTGTTTACGAAAATGGAATCGTGATGCTCTACAGGTACGTCTGCCCAGTCGTACCAAGGCGATACGCCCATCTGCTGGGAGAGTTCGTAGATGCCATAGATGGTGCCTCGGCGGTCGCTTCCTGCGATGACGAGCTGATGATCTACGAGGGTGATGATGAATTTCTCGCGCTTGCCCTTGAGTTGTCGGGCATCGATGCGTTTCTGGCGCACCAGCTGGTCGATGGCGGCAGAATGGCCCAGGGTTCCTACCAGGATGCCTGGCTGGGAGTTTTTGCTATGGGTGCTGCCAGACTGGGAGGTGAGGGTAGCCTGACATCCGCTTACCTGACGGAAGTCCTTGATGAGTGCCTGGACGGCATAGCTTACGCCCTTACAGTCGTTGGCATCCATATAGATTTCTACCCGGTTGCCTGGGTTGAGAAGTACATCGCCCTGATGGAAATGAACGAATTGCTGGGCTGCCTGCACGCTGAAAGAAGAGAGCAGGGCAGCGCTTAACATAACTGATTTCTTGATCTTGCTTAGTCTCATAAATTATAATTGCTGTTGTGGGTGCAAAGGTAGGAAAAGGTTTTGGAATCTTCTTTGCCGGATGTAACCTTTTCTTTTTTATATGTTTCATTTATGCTTTTCTGCCCCTTTCTCTTTGCATTTTCAAAGATACGACAAAAAGTCGAGAATCTGTAAGAAATGAAGTAAAATCATTCCGTCATAGTTTAAAAACTTATTAAAATAATTGTGAGTTTCCTTTGTTCTTTCAATGAAAAGCCGTATCTTTGCAACCAAAGTGTAAAGATACACTTAAAAGGATTCAACTGAGACTTAAACATTTACAATCAATCATATAAAACTAACAATAAAATGAAGAAAAAGTTATCAACAATCATGATGTTATTGGCCTCTTTATTGCCGATGAATGCACAAAATCTACAAAAGGGTGATTATGGTTATCTCTATTGTCACATGAGTGATAAGGGGGAATATACTGCTTTTGCCGTTTCTCGTGATGGATACAACTATCAGGATATCAATGAAGGAAAAGCTATTTTCAATTCTAAAGAACATGCTCGTATTGAGGGTGGTACACGTGATGCTTACATAACTCGTACACATGATGGTAAGGGCTATCTGATGGTTACTACCGACATGTGTGTGGCTAAGAGTCATAAATGGGATAATTATGGTATTGATTTGCTCAAAAGTGACGACCTGATTCATTGGACAAGTATTACTTTCGATTATCGTAAGGGTATGCAGAATTTCTGTGATGCGGCAACTGCTCAGTCTCCTTATAAGGATTGGAGTACTATCAACCGTGTCTGGGCTCCTCAGATATTCTGGGATCCAAATTATGTTTGGGAAAATGGTGAGCGAGGTGGTTACATGATTTATTATTCAATGCTGAATCGCCCGGAGGAAAAGTATGATCGTATGTATTACAGCTATGCTGATAAGAGTTTCACGAAATTGACTACTCCGAGAATTCTCTTTGATTGGGGGTATGCAACTATTGATGCTGATATTAATTTCCTCAAGAGCGATGGACTTTATCACATGCTTATCAAGAAAGAGGGTGGACATCGTGGCATCTTTACCGCTACAAGTAAGTATCTTACTCATAGTTGGGGCGCACCAGTAGAGGATGATTTCGTTAGCTTCGAGGGAAACAAAATGTGTGAAGGCAGCAGTGCATTCCAGTTGATAGGCGATGATACATGGCGCGTGGCTTATATTCAGTATAGCGACCGTCCTAAGCATTATCGTATTTGCAAGGCCGATAAATATCTCCGTAATTTCTCTGATCCGGTGGATATTAAGGGTGTAACTGCTCCTCAGCATGGTAGTTTTATGAGATTGACCAAGAAAGAATACAAGCGACTCTTGGCATGGGATAAAAAACTGAGAGGAGAAAATGGTAAGTAATCCGGAATATTAGCCTAACTGGCTTTCTGTAACTTACCCACATAGAGTACTGCATATTATCCATATTTATGGACTGGTATGTGGGACTATGTGGGTAATGTGTTTATGTGTATGTGTGTCCGCACGCTCGTGTGTGAGTGCGCATGTATATTATAATGAGTTATAGTCAGAGAGATCGGCATCCAAGGCTTCATGCAGCTTCTTCTTATAATATTCCTTGTCAATTTGCTCCAATGGCATCGTCTTGCTTTTATGTATGGCATCCCTTAGAAGCTCCTGAATGCCAGACGACCAGCTTTGCTCAGGATTCAAGTCGTTCAGATATTGCAAGTTCCTTAGCAGATGTACAAGGCACACTTGGTGTCCCGCCACTTGCAGCTTGAAGTATGTTCCATGGCGGTCCGTGTACAGAATGAGTCCGGCAAGTCGGTTGACGATATCTTGCTTCTCCAGGGACATTCTACAGAGCAGATGACCAAGCCCAAACCGGGTAAAAAGTGACATTAAATTCGTTCTCAATGAACTTTTAACACTTAATATGTTGGACAACTCAGAAAAATGCTTATTTTATGCATCCATAACAGTTATTCTTTAAATCGTTGTTTTATAGTTGTTTGACGATTACAAATTTAGATAAAATTTCTGAATTATAAGCCAGTATAATAAAAAACTTCAATGATTTCCCTCGAATTGTGCGAAATTAGCCTTGTTTTTCGAGAAATCAAGACCACAACTGCAAAAAATCCTACTAACGTGCTCTGAGTCACAAAA
>OJKP01001203.1_pt1 | contig 15486 bp, 10 predicted proteins | sample 1596521 | NCBI WGS metagenome assembly OJKP01 (sample SAMEA4350130, study PRJEB24818) | metagenome | biome: human; feature: gut; material: faeces | place: Denmark | collected 2013-09
CGGGTCTGACCCCGACACCGCGTGCGGTAAAGGGCACAACTGAGTCGGCAATGACGAAGGCAAATCTTAACTTGTCAATTGTAAGATAAACATAATCAATTAAATTATCAGACAATCATGAATTTCAAAAAATATATTTATATAGCAGCTGTTGCTCTCGGAATGGGTGTGACTTTTGCGGCATGCTCCGACGATGATCTCGATCCGAACAGCATCTTCGACGACAGCGAAGGTCAGCTTGACCCTACATCGCCGACTTATCAGCTCGACAAGTTCTGCGACGACAGCCTCCGCGTGCCTTACAACTGCGCGTTGACTTACCGCATGAAGGACGTGATGACCGACAAGAGCTACAACTTGGTTCCAGCCAAGTATGAGAACTCTGTCGATTTGGCAGTGCTTTGCAAGTACTACTGGTTTGACGTGTACTACAGCGTTGTTCCTGACAAGGACTTCTTGAAGAAATACGGACCCCGCATTCTTCACTTCATCGGTTCGTCGGCAGTCAACCCCGCCAACCACACAGAGGTGCTCGGTTTGGCAGAGAGCGGAATCAAGATTTCTCTCTACAAACTTAATGCGATGAACTTGAACAGCATCAAGGATCTCAACGACCGTTATTTCCACACAATGCACCACGAGTTCGCCCACGTGCTTCACCAGACCAAGACCTATCCAAAGGAATTCGACCAGTTGTCAAACGGTCACTATGACGCTCTTGGATGGCAGGACCGCAATGCAGCTGAAGTTGCTTCGCTCGGCTTCACCACACCTTATGCAAGCAGCCAGCCACGTGAGGACTTTGCAGAGACCATCTCAAACTACATCACAATGACTGATGCTGAATGGGCGGCTCTTGAAAAATTGGCTGCATCCAACTATCAGGGCAAGGACGACGGCGTAGACGGATTGGCAATTTTGAAACAAAAGGTGGAAATTGCCCGCAACTGGCTCCGTGACTCATGGGGAACCGACCTCGACAAGCTCCGCAATGAGGTTCAGACTCGCCAGAACGCTTACAGTATCGACTTGTTGAAAGAGTTGAGAAAGCAGGTTTACGACATTCCAGTTCCTGGAAAATAAGGAAAAAAACAGGTGTAACCAATAAAAACAATGCAAAGAATTATGAAAAAAACAATTGCTATATTATTAAGCGTTTCCTGCCTGTTTGGTCTTAACTCGTGCTTCAAGACCGAGGAAGATATCTTTGACCAGTCTCCGGCGCAGCGCTTGAACAAGTTGACAAGCGACTACCGCGAGGTGCTCTCTGGCTCAGAGAACGGCTGGGTGCTTCAATATTTCGCATCGGGAACCGAGCAAGGCTATCCGTTTGTGATGAAGTTTGACAAAAGCGGCAAGGTGACAATCGCCGGCAACAACAGCGTGTCGACCGGTGGTGTATATAAAGAGGAATCATCGACTTACGATTTCGTACAGGATATGTCGGTTGTGTTGACTTTCGACACATACAATGAAATCTTCCACGAATTCTCTTCTCCACAAACCGACGGTGTGGGCCACGGCGGCGACTATGAGTTCCAAATGAAGGGCATGAGCGCCGACAAGGACACCATATACGTTATGGGTAAGAAATCGGGCATCGACATGCGCCTCGTGCGCTTCCCGATGGGTGCACAATATACCGACGCCGCTGGCGCGACAAAGACTGTCGACAGCTGGGCTGACTATTTCAAGGCTATCGAAGCTAACACAGCGCGCTTGTTCAACAACAAGATTTCAGGCTATACGCTCTCTTCAGGCGATGAGACGTTTGACGTTGACGGCCTCGGCGTGGGAGTCATGGCGCTTACTCCGGTAGGCTTGTCGGAAATCGAGGCGGCATCCCGCACTTACTATCGCGGTATCATCGTAAATCTTGACAACACTATCCGCTTGTCGTCGCCATTCGAGGGCGAGAATGGTAAGTTCAGCGTTCAGGATTTGGCAATCGATGCGACAAACACAAAGATGACGTCGCCTGACGGCACAGTGACGCTCAACGCGCCTACTGTAGAGCAGCTCTTCAAGATGGCAGGTGCAAGCTGGATGATTGACCCAGAGACAATGACCGCAAAGACAAAAACGCTCTACGATGCGGCTGTTGAAGGCGCTGCAACCAAGAAGCGTACAGTGGAGTTCGGTTATCAGTATGACTCAAAGACTGGAAAAATCTGTATGGTAGTCAAATTGCTTCAGGCTGGCACAACCAAGGCATCTGTGGCATTGTTCTATCTCGACGCTACAGTGGCAAGCGACGGAACATTGACATATACAGCCGATGGCTCGGGTGACCGCAATGCGCAGTCGTACAGCAAGAATGTGCCTGGACTGCTCGATTTTGTCAAAGGTATGGCTGGAAGCTACGGCGTTACAGCAGAGACTCCGTTCTCTCCGGCGCAGATGAAGTTCGTGAATAAAGCTGACGGCAACGACACGTTTACAGCAAAATTGAACTAAGAAAGTCAAAATCCAAATCTAAACAGTTTCCGGCTGCGGTTTCGCAGTCGGAAACTTTGTTTTTGGGGGACTTCCAGTTTGGAGAGCGCTGGCTCCTGTGTGTTTATACAACCGCACTTCGGCGGTAGTTGCGAATGCGTCGATGTCACGGGGTAGGCAAGCCAACCCCGTGCTAAAATATATAACCGCTCTTCGGCGGTTTTTGGGATGGCGATGCACCGTGCCATTGATGCATACCGATGTGGGGCGATAGCAATCAGAAGGCGAAGGCAACCGCCGAAGGGCGGTTGTATAATCATAGCCCCAGGTTGGCTTGCCTACCTGGGGTCGGTCGAGGAATAATAATCTACCGCCGAAGAGCGGTTGTATAAAACGAGGATTATAATTTAGGCGGTAGCGGTGTGCGCACATGGCGTCACGGGGTAGGCATGCCAACCCCGTGCTAACGTATACAACCGCACTTCGGCGGTTTTACTTCGGTGCCACCGCAGAAAAATGACAATTTTATGGCAAAAATGGAAAAATGCTGTTTTTTATTCGCAAAAAATGATTATTTGATAGGAATTACTTCCATATTTTCTTTGAAATGATTATTTTTGCAGCATAAATTTACTAATTATATATTTATATGAAAAAAACATTACTCCTTGCGTTGGGTCTCGGCACAGCCTTGGCAGCCAGCGCAGCATCTCCGAACTATTTGCAGGAGGTAAAATCTAATTGCGCAGATGTCAACAGACAAAAGGTAGACATGACAGTTCACACATCGGCACCTGTTGCTATGAAGTTGAAAAATGTCAACGATGTTGCTACAGAGTCGCTAATCGTTACGAAGGGCGAAGCTGCAACGAAATGCCCATGGTATTACCAAGTGGGTCTTTTCTTTGAGGGGGCTGACGCAGAATATCAAAGCTATGTAATGCCGTCGTTCGCTTGTCCTCCTTTTGCGGAAGTGTCTTATCTGAACGCTTCGGGAAAAGCAACTTCATTGTGGACATACGGTGTCGGCGACGAGTCGAAAGCCGGTGGTGAGACTTACACTTCAACCGACAAGAACTTGACTGTAAGCTATCCGATGACTTACTCTTCAGCACCTATCCTTAAGGTGGCTGATGGCCAGACATGGCAGCCTTATGGCATTTCTAAATCGAATGGGAATATATCCGGTTTGGTTAACTCAGTAGGCGTTCCTTCTTCGTTGTCAGTGCAGCATTTCGGCGGCAACTGGGCACCAAAGATGACAGATGGAAGATTCGCTTTCGGCAGCAACTGCTTGGTGGAGGGTGTTGATGGCTTCGGAATCTTGTTTGACGAGCCTGCCGTTCCTTACTATGTAGAGTCAGCCCGTATGATTATGAAAGGTGTAAGCCTTAAAAATGGTGCAGAGTTGACACTCAATGTGTATAAAGTTAACGATGACGGAACACTTGGCGATAAATTGGCTGTCGGCAAGGCTGGCGCTGATGATGTGAAACTTCTGCCTGGTGCTACTGACCTCTATGGTGTTACATTCAAATTCTTCGAGGAAGACGAGTTGGGCGGTTTGAGCGAGGTGGCAATCTATCCGGAAACAGCTCTGTTCTACGCCTTTACAGACTTTAAGGGCAACAGCAACATCTCGTTTGAGTCTATGTGTTTTAACTGGCCTTATGTTGATGACAAAGGCGAGATTCCAGCATCTTATCCGGCGGAAGTGGGCTACTTCTTGCTTGGAGACAAAATGGCTCCATTCTCGGCACTGTTCGAAGATACTTATTCCGCTCCGGTGTTGTTTGTCGACGCTTTGATGGGCAATCTGGACTTTGACAAAAACTCAAATCACTTTGCCAACAATGGTGGCTCTTTGGATGTTGCCGTAGAGACCAATTTGATTATGATGAATGGCTATTCAGAAAATCCTGTAAAATATTATGCAGTAGAAAACGACATTCCTGACTGGTTGGAGATTTCAGTGTCTTATGATGCAACAAAAGGCACAGTGTTCAACTTTAAGGCAGATCCTCTTCCAGAGGGCGTTTCTGGTCGTCGTGCCGATGTTAGCTTCACAACTGTGATTGGTGGCCGTGAGGTGTTTGTTGCAACTCAGGGCGAAGCATCAGTGGCTGGCGTAGAGGCAACCAATTCGAAGGTGTCGGTTGTAGACGGCAACTTCGTTGTTGAGAGCGACAATGCAACATCGGTAGCAGTTTACAACCTCGCAGGTCAGAAAGTTGCGGAGGCTGCATTCGCAGGCAAGGCAACAGTTCCAGCCGCCGATCTTGCAAAAGGCGTTTATGTTGTTAAATTCAACGATAACACAGTAGTTAAGGTAGCCAAATAATAGGCTCCTTAAGTAGCACTGTTCTGCCAGTGATGGCGGAGCAATATTGAAGCCCGGCAGTGATGCCGGGCTTCGCTTGTTTTTGCAGAGCCATAGGAGAGGGTGTTTATACAACCGCACTTCGGCGGTAGCGGTGTGCGCTCATCGTGTCACGTGGTAGGCAAGCCAACCCCGTGCTAACATATAAAACCGCTCTTCGGCGGTTTTTTTGCGATGGCGATGCACCGCGCCATTGGCGCATGCCGATGTGGGGCGATTTTTTGGGGGCGATGGCGATGGCAATCAGAAGGCGAAGGCAACCCCCGAAGGACGGTTGTATAATCATAGCCCCAGGTTGGCTTGCCTACCTGGGGTCAGTCGAGGAATAATAATCTACCGCCGAAGAGCGGTTGTATAAAACAAGGATTATAATTTCGGCGGTAGCGGTGTGCGCTCATCGTGTCACGTGGTAGGCAAGCCAACCCCGTGCTAACATATGAAACCGCACTTCGGCGGTTTTTTGGTTAGCGTATTATACAACCGCTCTTCGGCGGTTCTCCTGCTTGTGGGGATTGCTCATGTCTGTAAAAAAACAGACAGAATGTTAAAAGTGAGGTTGGAAAGTGATTTAAGTGCTAAAATACTTGCAAAATGAAAGTGAATAGGTTAGATTTGCAGCGAAATTCATAAAATACATATAGGTTATGAGAAAAATGGTACTCTTTTCTGCAGCGGTCTTGGCGACAGGCGTGGCTATGGCAGCCAATCCAACGAAAGTCACAGAGACACGTATGTCAAGCGCAGGCTTGCGTGCAGAGCGCATGAATCAACAGTTTTTTAATAAAACAGCAGTAACTTTGCGGGCTAATGACAAGTCGAATGTCGTTGCAAGCAAGCAGTTGAAAGACGGTTCGTCTATCAACCTTGTGAAAGGTAATGACGGACACTTGTACAAAGTGCTTAACCGCAGTTTGAGGGCGTCGGACAAGATTACCCCGTCAAAATCTCGCATCAACGCGCCGGCGGTAATGAAAGCTGACGAGAACGCAACTCTTTTTGAGGGCTTTGAGTCGTATGAAGGGCAGACTTCTCGAGGATGGGTTCCGGAAGGCTGGTCGCAGGAGTCGAAAACCAACCCGCCACACGTTGCTCCAGAAGGCAAAGGCACATGCCTCGTGTGGGAAGCGACAAAAGGCGATGGCTTTACATCCGCTTATAGCGGCACTTATGTGGAGCGTGTCCAGGTTTCGATAGCAGATTTCACAGCCGATCCTATAACTTTTGCAGAGCAGCAGGATGAGTGGCTTATCACCAAGGCAATCACTCCAAAAACTGGTGACTACCTGACATTCCAGCTTTGCTATAGTCCATTCTTCACTCTTTTCAATGAGAGTACGATGGATTTTTCATCGGTAAACAATATTCTTGAGATACTTGTGACTACCGACGACGGCAAGACATGGGAAAAAGTATGGGATGTGCTTGATGACGCACGCAGCTATACAGAGGATGAGTTGTGGGACGACGGTAGTAGCTTTGTACGTCCATATCACCCAATGCTCGTCAATATCAGCAAATATGTGGGCAAGAACATCAAGATAGCATTCCGCTATTATGGTATCAACGGCGAGTCAATGATGCTTGATGACGTTAAAGTAGGCGAAGCCACTCCAACGGCAGCGGCTACTGCACCAAACGCAGTATTCCCAATTGGTTTTTCTCTTGAAGGATACAATCTTAGCGATGGATCCGGCAATGTGCTTAATCTGGCGTTGGCACCTTACAAGACTTCTTTGGAGTGGACAAATGTGTCACCAGCCTTTGAATCTTGCACATGGACATATCCAGACGAAGAAGGCAACGAGACAACATCCTCGTCGAAGAATCTTGAAGCTCCGGAATACGGCTTTGGACAATATGGCGCACCATCGCTTGTGACCAAGATTGGCAGCAAGACTTCGGATGCAACCAAACTTTATGATGCAGTGCAATATGGTGGCTCTGTGATGATTAATCATGGAGATAGTTATTTGTCGTTTGATGCGGCAATGTACGACTTAAACCGTCTCGTTAGTAAAAAAGCGAAGTTCTCATTGACAAGAGACGGTGTGTTTGGTATGGGTGCCACTTCAGACGCTACATGGAACCAATTGCTTAAAACAGAGGGAATGAAGGTTACAGGTATGGGAATGTTCATCCCGCAACCGGCAGCACCTTACACATTGTCGTCGGCAAATGCAGTTGTTTATTACACAGCCGGTAAATTGACCGACAAATCGCAGTTGAAAGCAACGGTTTATAAGGTGGAGGATGATGGCTCGTTCACGGCAATGGCAGAAGGCTACTGCTCTCCATCGGAGTTCTATAAGGCAGACGAAGACTCTAATACTAAGGCAATCTTCTATTTTGAGAGAGAAATCGATGGCCTTCCTACACAGGCAGAGTTGTTTGTTGACTATCCAATTGTGATCCAATTCTCAGCCGACCTTGCAGAAGGCGAGGAATTTGACTTCGTAAATGCGTTTGACTCGGCACCGGATGAAGTGGAAAACAATGTCTACGTATTCTTCAATGATGCAGAAGGCACACGCAAGATGATTAATACAACAGCCCTTTCATTCGAAGACGGCTCGGCAGCTGCCGGACTGTATGCATCGTTTGACGCTACCTACAGCTGGTTGCGCAGCGACGAAGACGCGTTTGAGGCAAAACCAGCCGGCGAAAGCAAAACGTTTGACCTTGATTCTTACTACAACTTGGTCAACTCAAAAGGTGAAAACCTCGCGACAGCGACAGGTGAAGGCTTAGGCGACTGGTACACAGTGTCATTCGCTAACGGTTCAGGCACAGAGCCAGCCAAGATGACAGTGACAGTCAATGCATTGCCAGAAGGAACAGACGTAAGATCTTCATACTTCGACGTTGAAGTGTTTGGCATGAAGAAGCGTTTCTACGTAGCTCAGCACAGCGAGGCAGGCGTAAGCGACTTGGCGGTGTCTGCAACAAAGGCGTTTGTCAATGGTGGCAACATCGTGGTGTCGAGCCCGAAGGCAACCAGAGTGGCAGTCTACAACGTAGCAGGTCAGAAAGTGGCAGAGCAGGCATTTGCAGGTAAGGCCACAATCAAGGCTTCAGACTTTGCGAAAGGCATCTACGTATTGAAGTTCAATGACAACACAGTTTTGAAATTGACAAAATAAGGAGTATATGATTTTTTGAGAAATGGAATCCAGCGTGATGCTGGGTTCCATTTCTTTTTTTATATAACCGCTCTTCGGCGGTTTTCTTTCGATAGGGATGCACCGCGCCATTGGCGCATGCCGATGTGGGGCGGTTTTTGCGATGGGGATGGCAATCAGAAGGCGATGGCAACCGCCGAAGAGCGGTTGTATAATCATAGCCCCTGGTTGGCTTGCCTACCTGGGGTCAGTCGAGGAATAATAATCTACCGCCGAAGAGCGGTTGTATAAAACAAGGAATATGATTTCGGCGGTTGGTTGTGCCTTATGAAGCAAAAAAGCGTGGCTGCATTTTTGTAGCCACGCTTTGGTTATGATAATGAGATGAGTCAGTCTTTGAACAGCAGTTTGTAGTCGCGCTTTGCGGCTGGAACGGTCCACTCTTCTGGAATGAATTTCCATAGGTCGAGCGTAGTGGGGCATATCGCACCCGTTTTTTTGATGTACTCCATAAGATAGAATCGCAAATCCTTGTCGGTAGCCTTGATGATGCGGTCGTTCAGTTTTTCGACTGGAATACCGGCACCTTCAGTCAGCAGTCCGCCGCCACCGTTTCCGCGATAAGAATTCACAGCCACCGAATAGTCCTTGTCCATGTCGAACGCACTTCCGTCGGCCATTGACAGGATGTTGATTTTCTCGCCACGCGGCTTGGTCACGTCGACCGTGTAGCGAATTCCGGCAGCCGAGTCGAAGTTGTAGCTGAAGTTCTGGAACAGCGCACGCGCACCGTCATCGCCGTTGCCAGGCACTTCTTTCAGCAGGAGCAAGTGGTCGTCGGCATTTGTCATTCGGTTTGTCCACAAGTCGTAGGACATCTCCAGATAGTTTTTGATTTCACGACCCGACAGGCGCATCGTGTAGAGCATGTTCTCATACTTGTAGAGCTTGAACATATCGCTCACGAGGATGTCGCCTTCTTTTATGCTCGAGTCGAACGACAATGGCGCCGCCATCGACACCTCCGCGCCAGAGATTGCCAGTTGCAGCGAGTGTGTCAGGTCGATAAACTCTGAAGGCCCGAAGAAAGCGTTGCGAGTGGATATTGTCTTTGAGATAGAACCGATTTTCTGGCTGACGAACTTGTCTACGGTGTCGTATTGAGGCTTGAATTCCGCCATGAAATCCTCGTCGACAGGCAATGCGCTGATGTCGACCAATCTTCCGGAAATTTCTTTTTTCACCACTTTGCCTTTCCGCAGCGTCAGCGACACGTGGGCTGAAGCCACCTTCTCCGCCTTGTTTGCAGGGTTCAGCATCCAGACCTCGTTGCCGTCGGCGTTTTTCACCGAGTCGCAGAAGAACTGGTGGTCGTGTCCAAACAACACGATGTCGATACCTGGCACGCGCTCGGCAACCAGCTGAGAGGCATTCTCCACCCAATTGCCCGTTGTGTGGGTGTGGTCGCGTCCGGAGTGGATGATGGCAACCACAACATCCGGATTCTCCTTTTCGCGCACCGTCTTCACCCATTTGCGAGCCGACTCCTCGATGTCGTCGAATCGGAGTCCAGCCCACAGGTTTTCAGGTAGCCATGCCGGGATTGACGGCGTAAGAAAACCAATTACCGCCACCTTCACGCCGTCGCGGTTGAAAACCGAGTAGGGTGGAAGATACGGTTTTCCCGAAGCGGTGTCGATAATGTTTGCGCCGAGAATCGGAAAATTGCATTGGCGAATCCAACGGTCATAGACCGCATGTCCGGTCTCCATGTCGTGGTTTCCCATGTTTCCCGCATCGTAGCGCAGATAGTTCATCATCGCCGCCGTCACATGGATTGCGGCCGTGTCGATGAAATTGTAGTAGTATACGGTAGGCTGTCCCTGCAGAATGTCGCCGTTGTCGAGCAGCAGCAGGTTGTCACCGAAGCGTTCGCGCTCACGTTTCACGTAGGTTGACAGCCTGGCAAGACTACCCTTGCAAGGCGTGCGGTTGATGAAATCGTAAGGGAAGAAACTGCCATGCACATCGGAAGTCTCGAGAATGCAGAGTTCGACAGTCTTGTCTTTAGCCGTGGCGAGAGGAGAAGAAGCGATTAAAGCCATTATTAAAAACAGTATTTTTTTCATAATAGTGAAATTTATTGTACGAAGATAGTAAAAAATCATCAAATAAGGATTGGAAAAGTGCCTGCAAAACACTAACTTTGTGGAAATGATACAAAAATACTGTCTTTAGAAAAACTAACACGAAATTTCTATGATGTCAAAATTCAAACAGCTTAGACTACGCCTTGTAGTGGCGGTTGCTGTGTTGTTGATGGCTGGAACGGGAACCGAAGCCTTTGCACAGTGCTACACTAAGAATCTTCAACAGGCAGAGTCGCTGTACAAGCAAGGACGCTATGCCGAGGCAAAGAAGCGTTTTGCCGCAGCCAAAGCGTGCCCCGACAAGCCCAAGACCAACAATCTGGACTCGCGTATAGCCGCCTGCAACAGAAAAATAAAAGAGCGCAGCAGTAGCAGCACGCAGCCGTCGCGCCGTCAGTCAACACCGTCGACCACATCGCGGACAAACTCGTTTAAAATCACGAGCGTGTCGTTTCGCAACGAAGACATCGACGACAATGTGCTTAATGCCTATGGCGAGCGTCTTTGTGCCGCCGATGTGCATTATCTGATGCCGCGCATCTATTACAAGAGCACATATTCAAGCTCGCAGGACTGGGCGTTTAAATACAAAATCTATAAGCCTGACGGCACGCTCATGTCGGGCAGCACATCGCCAAGCGGGTATACCAACTCGTTTGAAATGACTGTAGATCCGGGCGAGAACTATTGCGGCATCGGCGGTTGGGGCCGTTCGGGCGGCGGCGCCTACGACCAGACGGGTCAATACCGATTCGAGGTGTGGCGCAACGGCAGCCGTATCTATCAGCAGAACTTTACGCTCTACAGCGGCAGCGGCAACGTTTCGGACGGCACGCTGAAGGTGGACGGAAAGACATCGGTAAGCACCAACTTCTCCTCGTCGGGCGGAACAGAGCGATTTACCGTTAGCGGAGTGTCGTCGTGGGACACTTGGGGCATTCCTTCGTGGTGCTCGGTGGAAAACCGCACAAGCACATCGTTCACGTTGCGTTGCGAGGCAAACAACTCAAGCAGCAGCCGTTCGGACTATATGAAAATCACGTCGGGCTCGCAGGAAGTGCGCATCGACATCACCCAGGACGCCAGCGCCAGCCGCTTCTCAGGCAATGTGGAGAATGTGTGGGTCGACTACGACCAATGGCAGAACGGCAAGAAGGGAATGCTTATCCACGTGAAGTTTACTGTTGACGGAATGAGGGGACGTGAGGGAAAATGCGTCGCTTATTTCAAATATGAGGGAGGCGACTTTTTGAAGGACTACAACAACGATTACGGCACAACGGGCGGTCAGGTTTGCTGTCCGGATTCGTTCACGCCTAACTACGACAGCACGCGCTTCAGCGACTTCCGCCTGTTTATGCCTTACGATGAGCTGCACATGGCGAAAGGAAAATACGACCTGGCGTTCCATATTCTCATTTATGATCAGGATACGCAGGAAGACATCGTGCGGTCGAGCGACCAGAACTTCACGTTCACGCAGAATTAACGATGGCTGACAAGCCGGCGCAGACGGATGCCGGCAAACAAGGATATGATGGCTGTGGCGGCGATTGCTGCCCACAGCCATCCTTCGTTAAGAAGGAACACGATTGCCGCGCAGAAAGCCAGGGAGAAGAGCGATAACAACGAAGACTGGCGCGACAGCGAGTAGCCGTAGCTGCGGAAATAAACGACACCGACAATCAGACAATATGCCGCATACCACAGGCAGAATGCCACACCGAGTCCGGCAAGTCCCCACAGGTGATAGCACGCCACGTTGAGCGCAAAACCCGTGAGCACCGACAGCGTCTCGGTGACAATGTAGATTTTGCCGTCGCCCCTCGCCACGATAACGATGGCAAGAAACCAGGAATATGCTCTCATCACAGTGCCCACGATTGCAAACGAGATGTAGGGGATGATGGCACGGAACTCCCCGCTGTAGAGAATCGACACAATCAGTTCCCTTGCAATCAGGAAAATGGAGATGATTGGCAGCAGGCACAGCATCATGATGTTGACCTCCTGCGAGGCAAATACGCGAGTGCGCAGACGGCTGTGGCAAACGCGCGTGATGCGCGGGTAGTACTCCATTCCGATTGCAGTGAAAATCAATCCGAAATAGCGTCCCACAAGCGAATAACCCGCTTGATAGAATCCTACAATCTCCGTGCCGGCAACGCGGTTGAGATAAGCCGAGAAGATGTAGTTGAACAGCATGGTGATAAACTCGCTGAGCGTCATCAGCAGACCGAGTTTTACGAATGCCGAGCCTTCGCGCAGAGCCTCCTTGTTGGAAACCGTCACTTTCGCAGAGCCCTTGTGGCGGTAGATTAAAGCCGCGACGAGCAGCGAGGCGTGGTAGACAATCAACGAGATGAGGATGCTGTCGATCCGCAGCCAGTAGAATAACGGAATGGACAGGACAAGCCCCATAACCGTGCCGAGCAGCGATGCGTTTGCAAGCCGCTTCAGTTTCTCAAGGCCTTGCAGGATTGCAAGCTCACTGTTGGCAAAGCCGTTGAAAAGCAGCACGCATGCCAGCAGCACGAAGTCCCATAGATGATCGGTAGAGCCGAACGACCATAGGCTCAAAGCCGGTGCGAGCGCCATAGTCGAGACCGCACCGAAGATGCTGATGAACCATGCCCACCGCCTCACGACGGCGACAATGCGGTTAAGAGCCTTGGTGTCGCCCGAACTGTGAGCCATTGCGATGTCGCGCACGGCACTTGTGCGCAGGCCGAGCGATGTGCCAGAGCGCAGCATATCGATGGCGGAGTTGAAGATGCTGAACAGCCCCATTCCCGCCGGACCAATCCACACGGCAACAAGTTTGTTGAGCACCACCGAACAGATGTTGCTGACCACCTGCACGCCCCCAAACATCTTTATGGCGCGGAGAATGGTGCTGGATATGTTTACGCGGTTGTCGCTCACTTTATGTTCACTTTGTAGATTTGATGGGCGATTCCGCGTCCGCCAAACCCACATTTTTGAATAATCAGTCCGTTGTTCAGCACCAGCCCGTGATTTTCGTTGCTCGTGCCTAAATCGTAGTAGCGCATTTCTGCGAATTCATTGTGCATCAAGTGGTCGTGGATTAGTGCCATGGCATTCATCCGCATCCCGTCGGGTGAGCTTGCAATGTATTGCAGATGCGCCGTCGTATGGTCGATGAATACTACGCATCCGGCGACCATCCGGTTGTCGGAAAATGCGCCGAACAGGCGTATGTTGCGCGGAAATCTGTTCTTGAGCAGTGTGATTTCTTCCAAAGAGTGTACTGGCGAGGCATTGTGGCGGTCCTTGAGGCATAGAGTCAGAATCTCCCAAAATTCGGAGAAATCGTCAGCCTCAGCGACGCATAGACCATATTCGTTGGCTTTTCTGACGTTCAGCCGTTGGTTTTCGTTGTATTTTGCCGGATTTGTCAACGCAACGGCAGTAGAAATGTTGCATTCGGCAATCTGCGCGCCATGTCGGAATAGAGCGTAGAGATCCTCGTCGGCAGGGTAGCGGTGGTAGATGTAGGGGATGGCTTTGTAGACAAGCGTCCTGATGCCGTTCTCTTTGAGAAACGACATCATCGCGTCCCACACCTCAAGCATCGTCACTGCCGTGAAATGCTTCACGGGAGTGAGCCAACCGCCGTAGGTCAGCCCCTGGTGGGAATGCAGCGTCGAGCCGACGATGTTGGCAGGCATCACCGCCGCCAATTTGCCGTGATGGTTGAAAGCCATCAGCGAGAAATCGGCAAATCGGTCTGCGTGATAGTCCATATAGTCGCGCAGGTGCAGAAACGTGGCGTTTTTCGACCGTTTCACGAAATCATCCCAGATGGGTTTGTCGGTGTTTGAATATCGTCGGATTTCAATCATAGCATTATTTTATCCAAGCTTGAGGGTCGAGTTTTGTTGTGCCTTTGCGCACTTGGAAGTGCAGCACGGCGTGCGACGTGTCGTTGACATCGGGGAACAAAGAACCCAGCGACTGTCCCGCCTTCACGGAGTCGCCTTTCTTCACGTTGAGCGTTTTCAGACCGGCGTATACGGTTGTGTATGAACCGTGCTTGACAAGCACAACATAGTTGTATTCGTTGTCAACCTTGTAGATGTTGGTAACCGTTCCGGCAAAAACAGATCTTGCCGTCGCACTTGCCGCCGCTTCGATTTCGATGCCCGGAGAGTCGATGGTGACATATTCAAGTACAGGGTGCTTGTGGCGTCCGAACCGCTTTACGATGCGGTAGCTGCCCGTCACAGGAACAGGCAACTTGCCCTTGTTGCTTTCGAAATTGCCGTCCATGCGGATGTCTTCGTCAGACTCGGCAGGCTGTGAGCGTCGTTGCTCCTCGCGTTTGCGCGCCTCTTCACGTTCCTTGTCGATGCGTTCCTGCTCCTTGCGCAGACGTTCCTGCTCTTTCTCGAGCTCCTTCTGTTTGCGTTTCAGCTCTTCCTTCTTTTTCTTTTCAGCCTCACGGCGTTGCTGCTCCTTGTTGCGCCGCAGCTCCGCCTCTCGCTCCTCTCGCTCTTTCTTCAGCCGCGCCTCCTCGGCTTTGCGGGCCTCCTCGGCTTTGCGCGCCTTCTCTTCTTCCGCCTTTCTGCGTTTTTCCGCTTCGGCTCTCGCCCGTTCCGCCGCAGCCCTCTGCTCCGCCTCTATGAGTCGGTTGAGTTGCTGGTCGAGTTGGTTGAGCTTGCGCTGCTGTTCCTGCAGAATCTGCATCAGGTCGCCTTTCTCCTCTCTGAGTTGCTTCACGATGCGGTTTTGCTCCGCGCGTTTTCCCTCGAGCGAAAGTTTGGTGGAGTTTATCGTGTTGATGGTTTTGCTTCGTTCATTCTGCAGAGCCACAAGCTGGTGTTTCTGCTGTTCCAATTTACGCCTTGCCGCTTTGATTTGTCGGGTCTGCGCCTCTCTCCATCTTGAAAACTCGCGGAGGTAGCGCATGCGCCGGTATGCCTGATGGAACGATTCGGAAGAAAGCAGAAACATCATTTTGTTGCCGGACACCCTGTGCATACGGATTTTCTTTATTGCACGCAGATAATTTGACTGCAGTCTGCCGACAGTGGAGTCAAGCATCTCGATTTCCTGATTTACACCGTGGATCCGCACGTTGATGTCAGCAATCTGCAGATTGAGGTCGGCAATTTTTTTGTTGCTGGCATCGATTTCAGACGTTATGCGGTTGAGGTCGGCAAGTGTTTTCGCCGTCTCGTTTTTATTTTCCTTTATCTTTTGGGAAGTCTTTTTGATGTCCTGTTGCGCCTCCTTTTTCTGCTTTTTGATGTCGGTCATTGCCGGCTGTTGAGCCACAACGCCAAGCAGGACAGCGGCGGAGATTGCGATGCAAAGGAATCGTTTCATCATTTTTTTTCGTATTTATTTTAGAGGGATTTCAATAATTGAGCCAGAG
>OJKP01001220.1_pt1 | contig 15326 bp, 11 predicted proteins | sample 1596521 | NCBI WGS metagenome assembly OJKP01 (sample SAMEA4350130, study PRJEB24818) | metagenome | biome: human; feature: gut; material: faeces | place: Denmark | collected 2013-09
AGCCAAGGAATACGAACCGGATAATCCTCTTATGGATACTAAGAAAAGAAATTATACGGTGACTGATCCAGACAGTCAAAGCACAACGATCACGACAATGCCGGATGATTTCATCCACTATGATGCCAATAGGTCACTTACTGTTCGTGAGATGGCTCGGCTTCAATCATTTGATGACAGTTTTGTGTTTCAAGGGAAGCGTGCAACGGGTGGTGAAAAGAGAAAGTCTGAAACGCCTCAGTTCACACAGGTTGGAAATGCCGTCCCACCCCTGATGGCCAGAGCAATCGCAACAGAAATTCTCAAGAAAATCAAATGAAAAGGAGAAGGAGAGGGAATGTTCCCTCTCCTTTTTTTACAGAACATACTCGGTTGGTTCGCCCAGTAGCAGGGGTAAGTCATCGGGCATCATTTTGAAAAGGACGCCGTGATCTCTCCACTTGCCGTCCGGCTTGAAGTGAGCAGCAAGGTCAACTGTGATTTTGTCCGTTTCCAAAAGTGGTGCTAACAAAGAGGTGTTTGGGCTTTTTGTATGTAATACCTTGTCATACCTAAAGTATTCAACACCATTGTGGTTTTCAGAAACGGCTTTGATCCAAAATGTTTCGTGATGCTTTGTAAGAAGTGCCTCACGAAGGCTTTGCATTTGCCAAGCGGAAACAAATTCTCTGCTCTGGTGACTTTGGTGAAGCATATCTAATTTATCTTTGTTGGCATCTACACTCAAAAGAAGGTCATAGGCGTTTGGGCGAGAACATCTAAAAGTTTCATAAAGCTGAAGACGCTCAACGGTATCACCCCGTGGTATTTGCAACTTACCGTAATGTTCGACAATTTCCCTATAGGTCATTCCTTCATCGGGGACTTTTGTAAACAATGTGGAGCGAGTTGTTGCCCGCTTGCTACCATTTCTGGTCAAGCGAGTAGTTTTTAGCTCGATCCCCTTGTAGTCTGGTGCTTTCGAATTATTTCGGCTGATTCCAAGGGCATTTTCAAGTGTATCCCCAACCCCAGGGTCACCCGGCGTGATTGAACGCAGAAAACCCTGACGATGTATAATACGGAGTTTACCGAGCAGCTCCTCGGCGATAGCCCGTTCTTGATGAGCAGCTTCCTGAATAATCGATGCTGCAAAACCGTTATATTGAATTCCTGCTGCGATTTCTGGCTTAGAAAGGTTAAAGACATACAGTTCTTTATTTATAACGACTATGGCAAGAAGATTACAAGGTGAACAGTACTTGCGCAGATTTGAAAACCAAATGCGAGGGTCACCTTTCTTTGTTACAGGACGATAAAGAGAAGCAACGGAATCAGTAACATCACTGTAGTTAACAAAGTGAGCCGGAATTAGAACTTTATTACTCGGACCTTGTTCCTGAGCTTCATAGTCGTGAACCTGAGCATCGAAGAGAAGTTGGCGAATAGGGGCGGTCGCATCCATAATGGATTTTTCATATCCTGTTGGAGTAGGAACAAGGAATGCAACTGGCACACTTGCCTTTGCAAAGTATGGGATGAATTGAGCTATCGGGGTATCTGACATCGCAAGCATATTTCGCCCTCCTAACAGCAAGATTGCAAGAAACAGCATCACTATAATACCATAGAAATAGCAAAAAATCAATTTGTGTTACCCCAAATGTGTTCTGTAGCGCAGGACGGCCTTATAGAATCTTTCCGAGCAAGACAAAAGCGTCGTAGCAATACGGTGCTTTTTTGTTACCCGGAAACGACAAACAGCGACTTTTGAATGGTTGGTAGTAAAGGATACAGCCTCTAAAAAAGCTGCTCATATCGAAGAAAAACGCCCGACATTACACCGATAATACTTACCCGATGTTTGCTTACCACCCAAAGAAGAACGCCCCATCGGCGTTTACGGGCAGCGGCGGCGAGTTTATCTGAAGGAGCACCACCGGGTGCTGTATTATAACCTGCTGACCGCAGGGGTGCTGGATGGGCACCTCGCAGACATCGAGGAGCAGGCGCAGGAACTCTTTCTTCGGCTGGTAGAACAATACGCAGATGCCGAGGGTGTGACGGAGGCCTTGAAAGCCGATGACCCGATGGCGTGGGTGCGGAAGATGAACGGCATCCGACATCGGGCAAACGAGGCCGTGATGCAGGAAATTGTATATGGGTAACGAGCAAGCGGGGGTCGATGACCTCCGCTTGTTTTGTGTGCAGAAAAGAACAATGCTGTTTTGAAACGACATTGTTCCGAACTTTGTTGACATTGTTCTTTTGTTCGGGTATAATGTACTTGTGATTTTATGCGTGGAGGTATCCCCTATGGCTGAAATGATCTCGGTAAGAGAGGCAGCAGTGCGCTGGAATATAACGGAGCGGAGAGTTGCGACGCTCTGCAAGAATGGGAGAATCGCCGGTGCGAAAAAGCAGGGCAATCGTTGGCTGATCCCCGCTGATACGCAGAAGCCGGCGGATCAGCGGCTCAAGACGGGCGCTTTCCGCAAGACGGAGCGCGCGCCGAAGCTGCCCCTGCCCATCGGCGTGTCCAACTACTGCCTTGCCTCGTCGGAATACTACTACATCGACAAGACGATGATGATCAAGGACTTTATCGACGAGCGTCCGATGGTGACGCTGTTCACCCGCCCCCGGCGCTTCGGCAAGACGCTGAATATGGATATGCTGCGCACTTACTTTGAAAAGAGCGACAAGGATACCTCCGTCTACTTCCGGGATAAGAAGATCTGGGCCTGCGGCCAGAAGTACCGGGATTATCAGGGCAAGTACCCTGTGATCTTCCTGACCTTCAAGGATGTGAAGTTTGATACTTGGGAGGAGACCTTTGCGGCCATCCGGGATATTTTCGCAAAGGAGACCCGGCGGCACAAAGAACTGCTGGCCAGCGATAAGTGCGACGAGTACAGCAAAAAGACCTATGAAAAGCTGGCAGACGGCAAAGTCAGCGAGGTAGAGCTGGCTTCTGCACTGCTGGACCTGTCCGCTATGCTGCACAAGCACTATGCCATTGCGCCCATTATCATCATCGACGAGTACGACACCCCTATCCAGCAGGGCTATCAGAAGGACTATTACGACAAGGTCATCCGGTTTATGCGGAACCTGTTTTCCGGCGGGTTCAAGGATAATCAGCACCTGTCCTTCGGCTTCCTCACCGGCATTCTGCGGGTGGCCAAGGAGAGTATCTTCAGCGGGATGAATAACCTGTCCATCAACTCCGTGCTGGACAACAAATACAGCGCCTACTTCGGCTTCACCGCTGACGAGGTGATGGAGATGGCGGAATACTACGGCGCTGCCGATAAGTACGACGAAATTTGCCAGTGGTACGACGGCTACCGCTTCGGCAAGACGGAGATTTTCAACCCGTGGTCGGTGGTCAACTACTTCAGTAACGAGTGTGAGCCGAGGCCCTTCTGGGTCTCCACCGGCAGCAACGATATTATCGGGGAAGTGCTTGCCCAGGCGGACGAGGAGATTTATAACCGTCTGACCTCCCTGGTCAACGGCGAGACCTTCACCACCTTCATCGACACCGGCGTGATCTATCCGCAGATCAAAAGCAATCCCTCCACCATTTACAGCTTCCTGCTGGTGACCGGCTATCTGAAGGCGCTGAAAACCACGCCCTCCTTCAGCGGCGATTTTATGTGCGAGGTCTCCCTGCCCAACCGGGAGATTTCTCTGGTGTATAACAAGGAGATCTTGCAGCGGCTGGAGAATCTGATCCCGCCGTCCACGGCGATTTCCGTTCAGGAGGCCATCTTCTCCGGCGATAACGCACGGCTGAAAGCGCAGATACAGACGCTGCTGACCCAGTCGGTCAGCTCCTTCGATACCGCCGGGGAGAACTTCTACCACGGCTTTATGCTGGGGCTGTGCGCCCTGCTGGGCGGCGCTTTCGTGACCTCCAACCGGGAATCGGGCGACGGGCGCTATGACATTCAGCTGAAGCCCACGCAAAAGGGTCTTCCGGGCATCCTGATTGAGCTGAAAGCGGAGAAAAATTGCAGCGATGAGCAGCTGAAAAAGCTGTCCGAGACGGCCTTGCAGCAGATCAACGATAAGAAATACGAAACCGAGCTGACGACCGCCGGGGTCAGGACGATTTATAAATACGGCGTGGCCTTCAGCGGTAAAAAGGTCGAAGTGGCAGTCGGGTGAGGAGAGAAAGCAATGGTTAACGAAAAAAGCAGCGCCGTGGGCGTAAATATACAGGAAAAGGCCACGATGATCTGGAATGTGGCGGATGTGCTTCGCGGGCCGTTCAAGCCCCACGAATATGGCCTTGTGATCCTGCCGATGACGGTGGTCAAGCGGTTTCACGACTGCCTGCTGCCCACCCACGATGCGGTGATCGAGCAATATGAAAAGGTTAAGAAGCTGGCGGTTATCGACGGCTTTCTGACCCGTGCCTCCGGCTATCAGTTCTATAACACCAGCCGCTTCACTTTTGAGAGCCTGCTGGCCGACCCGGACAACATCGAAGCAAATTTCCGGGACTATCTGGCCGGATTCTCCGGCAATGTGCAGGATGTGCTGGCCAAGTTCGATTTTGACAACATCATTCGCCGTATGGTGGAGTGCAACAGCCTGTATCTGGTCATCAAGGAGTTCAACTCCCCCAAAGGCTACCTCGGCCCGGATAAAATCAGCGCCGTGGACTGCGGCTATATCTTTGAGGATCTCGTCAAGCGCTTTTCCGAGTCCTTTGGCGAGGAGGCCGGAGCGCACTTCACCAGCCGGGACATCATCTATCTGATGACCGACCTGCTGCTGTGCGATGCCAAGCTGGATGACGGCAATGTGACCGTGTACGACATGACGATGGGTACCTCGCAGATGCTTTCCTGTATGGAGGAACGCATCCACGAGCTGAACAGCGATGTGGAAGTGACCTGCTTCGGGCAGGAGTTTAACCCCTCCACCTTCGCCATTGCAAAGGCGGATATGATGATCCGGGGCGGCGATCCCAATAATATGCGATTCGGTGATACGCTCTCCGATGACCAGTTTCCGGGCTTCGCCTTCCGGTACTGCATTTCCAATCCGCCCTTCGGCATCGACTGGAAGCGGGAAAAGAAGGCGGTGGAGGCCGAAGCCGCCAAGGGCGAGCTGGGGCGCTTTGCGCCCGGTCTGCCGAAAATCAGCGACGGCCAGCAGCTTTTTGTGCTCAACGGCCTGTCCAAGCTGGCGCCGGGCGGCAAAATGGCGATCATTCAGAACGGCTCGCCGCTGTTTGCCGGTGATGCCGGGAGCGGCCCCAGCAATATCCGCCAGTATATCTTGGAAAACGATTGGCTGGACGCCATTGTTCAGCTTTCCACCGACCAGTTTATGAACACCGGCATCTCCACCTATATCTGGGTGCTGTGCAAGGACAAGCCCGCCTACCGCTGCGGCAAGGTGCAGCTCATTGACGCGTCCCACTGCTATGAACAGCGCCGCAAAGCCATCGGCACCAAGCGCAACGACATCAGCGACCATTGCCGGGAGCTGATCGTGCAGGCCTACGGCGAATACCGGAACAATGCCGTGTATGGGGACAAGTCCGGCGTGTATTGCGAGAGCAAGATCTTCGGCAGTGAGGAGTTCGGCTACAACAAAATTGTTGTGGAGCGTCCGCAGCGGGACGAAAACGGCGAGATCGTGATGAAGCGGGGCAAGCCGGTGGCGGACGCCGCCCTGCGGGACACTGAAAATGTGCCGCTGGTGCAGGACATTGACGCCTATTTTGCACGGGAAGTCCTGCCCTACGCCCCGGATGCGTGGATCGACAAGAGCAAGACCAAGGTGGGCTATGAGATACCGATGACCCGCTATTTCTACGAGTATCAGCCGCCGGAGCCGGTGGACGACATTGTGGAGCGGATTCAAAAGCTGGAGCGTGAGATTGCCGACAGCCTGAACACGCTGTTCCATAAGGAGGGCTGACGGCAGATGTGTGAGATGAAAGACAGCGGGATTGAGTGGATTGGACAAATACCAAAAGACTGGGATGTTGTTCCACACAAACGGGTAATGCACAAGGTCAAAAAAATCTGTGAGCAATATAGTGGAGAAGATATTATTTCGCTTACAATGAATGGCGTCATTAAGCGAGACCTTACTGCCGGCGGGAAAATGCCAACATCGTTTGATGGATACCAATATGTAAAGCCAAATGACTTGTTACTTTGCCTTTTTGATATAGATGTTACGCCAAGATGCGTTGGCGTAGTAAAAGACTACGGCGTTACAAGTCCAGCATACAGTCGCTTTGTTATGCACGATGGCTATTACAATGCCTATTACGATTATCTCTTGAGAGCAATAGACGACGACAAGGTTTTTGTACATCTATCAAAAAATCTTCGTAGTTCGCTTACGGAGAGTGATTTTGGGGCTATAAAAACTTGTGTTCCCTCACTTGCCGAGCAAAAACGCATTGTAACATTTTTAGACGCACAATGTGCCGAAATCGACGCTGTATTGGAAAAGACCCGTGCGTCCATTGAAGAATACAAAAAGCTGAAGCAGGCGGTCATTACGCAGGCAGTCACCAAGGGCATCCGTGGGGACAGGCCGATGAAGGACAGCGGCATTGAATGGATTGGGGACATTCCGGCGGAGTGGGATGTTTTGAATCTTGTTGCACATACTTCAATGCTTACCCCGATGCGAGATCGTCCTGAAAATTTGGATGGTCCTATTCCTTGGGTCCGCATTGAGGATTTTGAAGGAAAGTACATTGAATCATCAAAAGCAGGATTAGGCGTTTCGATGAAAACCGTTAAAGAGATGAATCTAAAAGTTTATCCTGTCGGAACGATTTTATGCACTTCCAGTTGCATTATGGGAAAATGCGCTATTGTATCAAGAGAACTCGTTTCTAATCAACGATTTATTGGAATAATCCCAGATCGAACCACAGATAAAACTTACTTGTACTACCTGATGACATCTAATGCAGAACGGATGAACTTCTTATCTACTGGTGCATTGCAGGCCAATCTGTCGCGCTCTGCATTTGAGCACTTAAAAGTTCAATTTCCACCATACAGTGAGCAACAAGAAATTGCGGCTTATCTAGATGATAAATGCGCTGATATTGATGCTTTGGTTGCAAAGAAACAGCAATACCTCACCGAAATCGAAAACTACAAGAAATCTCTGATTTATGAGTATGTGACGGGCAAGAAGGAGGTCAAAACAAGTGTGCTGGCTAACTGATGTGATAATCTCGATTATATGTGCACTCATTGGCGGCGGTCTAACAATGTGGGGCGTGCAACGGACATTGAGAGCGCAAAGAATCGAAAGTGACCATATCCGGATTCAAGAGGCAAAGCCCTATTTATTTATGGAGCATCCTATGCAGGCACCTGCGTGGGACAGCATTCCGCGTGTGGCATTAGAATCGGCAGAGGGCGACAGCGGCGATTATGAGCTCCAGTGTTATGTTAAAAACAGCGACAACGGCATCGCTGTTGTCAAGAAAGTGACTACAGATAATCATACATACATCCCAATATGGGGTAATATCGTCGATAAAAACTGCGTCACAGGTTTGAGCATCTTCTTGTCAAGCAAAAATGAAACAATGCACGGCTGGAGATTGTTCGTTGAGGACATTTATGGGAATGAGTATTGCTATCTGATGATATTGGATGGAAATATGCTGAACATTGGTGCTTGCGTGGAATCCGAGAATTCACAAAAAGGTAAAGCGAGGAAATTCAAATGATCACCACCGAAAAGCGTTTCGAAGCGGATATAGAATCCTTCTTTCTCTCCCCGGCGGGCGGATATACCAAGGGCGCAGACACATATGACGCCAAACAAGGGCTCTATGTGAATACCCTGATCGACTTTGTGCAGCGCACCCAGCCCAAGGAGTGGGCGCGTTTTGAAAACGCCAATCAGGTGGACCCGGTGCGGAAGTTCTGCACAGCGTTCAACACGTCTTGCGAGACGGAGGGACTGCTCTCTGTCCTGCGCCATGGCTTCAAGCACCGTGGACTGCGTTTTCGGGTGTGCTATTTCAAGCCGGAGTCTGCCCTGAATCAGGCGGCGGCTGCTCAGTGGGCGGCAAACACCATCGAGTGCTACCGCCAGTGGTACTTCTCTGCTGACACGAAAAAGAGCGTGGATATGGTGCTGGTGCTCAATGGCATCCCGGTGTTCGCCTTTGAACTGAAAAACCAGTACACCGGACAAACGGTGGACGACGCCAAGCGGCAGTGGATGTATGACCGCGACCCGCGGGAGCTTTGCTTCCAGTTCAACAAGCGCATTCTGGCCTATTTCTGCGTGGATCATACCGAGGTGTGGATGACCACAAAGCTCGCCGGAAAGAACACCTATTTCCTGCCCTTTAACCAGGGCTCCAACGGAGCCGGAAACGACGGCGGCAAGGGCAATCCGGCAAACCCAAACGGTTACCCGACAGCGTATCTGTGGGAGAATGTCTTTCAGAAGGACAGTATGATGGACATTGTCCAGAAGTTTATGAACCTGAAGGATGGCAAAACGCTGATTTTTCCGCGCTATCATCAGCTGGATGTGGTGCGCAAGCTGCTGGCCGATGTCAGGCAGAACGGAGCCGGGCATAATTACCTGATCCAGCACAGCGCCGGAAGCGGCAAGTCCAACTCCATTGCGTGGACGGCTTACCGGCTGGCCTCGCTGTTCAATGAGGAGAACAAGCCGGTGTTCTCCAGCGTGGTCGTCGTTACCGACCGCACCGTGCTGGATGCACAGCTGCAGGAGACCATTTCCGGCTTTGACCACACCCTCGGCGCCATTGAGACCATCGGGGAAGATAAGACCTCCAAGGACCTGCGGGATGCTATCAACGGCGGCGTGCGCATTATCGTCACCACCTTGCAAAAGTTCCCGGTCATCTATCAGGAAGTGGATAAAGTAGCGGGACGGAACTTTGCGATTATCGTAGACGAGGCCCATTCTTCCCAAACCGGCAGCTCGGCTCTGAAACTGAAAGCCGCCCTTGCGGATACCGAGGACGCTCTGCGGGAATACGCCGAGATCGAGGGCAAGGCCGAAGAAGAGCTGGACCCGGACGACCGCCTGATGCGGGAAATGACCGTTCAGGGGCGGCATAAGAACCTGTCCTTCTTTGCCTTTACCGCAACGCCCAAGGACAAGACGCTGGAATTGTTCGGCACGGAATATGAGGACGGCAGCTTTCATCCGTTCCACATTTACAGTATGCGGCAGGCCATTGAGGAAGGCTTTATTCTGGATGTGCTCCAGAACTATATGACCTATGACACCTGCTTCAAAATCGTCAAAACCTCGGAAGATAATCCGGATGTGCCCGCCAGCCGTGCAGCTAAGGTGATCCGCAAATATCAGGAGCTGCATCCGTATAACATCTCGCAGAAGGCACAGATCATCGTGGAGACCTTCCGGGAAACCACCCGAAACAAGATCGGCGGCAGGGGTAAAATGCTGGTCATCACCTCGTCCCGCCTTGCGGCAGTGCGCTACTACCACGAGGTCAAGCGCTACATAGAGGAGCAGAAGTACAACGATGTGCAGGTGCTGGTGGCCTTTTCGGGTGCTGTGCAGGACGGTGATGAGGAGTATACCGAGCCGAAGCTGAATGTTCGTGCGGATGGGACGCACATCGCCGAAACGCAGACGAAGGCGGAGTTCCACGACCATTTCAATGTGCTGATCGTTGCCGAGAAGTACCAGACCGGGTTTGACGAGCCGCTGCTGCACACGATGATCGTGGACAAGAAGCTGAAGGGCGTCAAAGCGGTGCAGACGCTGTCCAGATTGAATCGCACCTGCACCGGCAAGGTGGACACTTTCGTTCTCGATTTTGCCAACAAGAAAGAGGACATTTTGGAGGCGTTTCAGCCGTTCTATCAAGAAACCTCGCTTTCGCAGGAGGTCAACGCTGACCTGATCTATCAGACGCAGAAGGAGCTGCGGGGATTTGCGGTCTATAACGATGCAGATATTGAGGCTTTTGCCAAGGAGTATTTCAGCACAGGCCGGCAGGATGCCCGGGCGATGGGGCGAATGACCAGTGCGTTGAAGCCAGTGGCAGACCGTTATAATCAAAAAACGCCCAACGAGCGGTATCAGTTCCGCCGTCAGGTGCGCAATCTCATTAAGTGGTACGGCTATATTTCGCAGATCCTGCGGATGTTCGATAAGGAACTGCACAAGGAATATGTATTCTGTTGTTATCTGATCAATTTGCTGCCTGCGGAAACCACGGATATGGTGGACCTTGAGGGTAAGTTGAAGCTGGAATACTACAAGCTGCAAAAGACCTTCGCCGGAAGCATTGAGCTGGAACAGGTGAAGGGCGTGTACGAACCGGCCAAGCAAAAGGGTGCAATGGGACTGGACACAAAGTCGCCGCTGGATGAGATCATCGCCAAGATCAACGAAAAGTACAAGGGTGAATTCACCGAGGGAGACAAAGTGCTGCTGACGGCTCTGCGCAGCCGTCTGATGGCCGACAAGAAGCTGACCAAGATGGCGCAGACCTCAGATCCGCAGATTTTTGTGGAAAGCATTTTCCCTAAGGCCTTCGGAGCAGCGGCTCAGGACAGCTATCTGGAATCGCAGGATACCTATACCTCGCTCTTTGAGGATCAGCACAAGTATAATGCCATTATGAGCGCATTGGCCGATGTGGTGTATCGGGAGATGAGGATGGGCTAAAATTGATTGCTTATGTGGAGGTGAAATATAGTGGGCTATGTATATGCGACTATTAATAAAGATACTTTGGCTCATATCTGCAAAGAAAAGGGCGTATCTAGTGAATTCCTCGCCAGTAAAACAAAATTAAATATGTCTAGGCTAAATCAGTGGCTTACTCCTACTGATATAAACTTGCCAACCATCAACCAAGCGAAGAAAATTGCAGCCTGTTTGCATATACCCTTTGCAGGTCTCTATATGAATCCTTGCGATATACCATTGAAGCGTATTCCAAATATTCGGAATATGCGAACGATGTCTGGGGCAGTTAGTATTGATGACAACTCATTAAATATCGCTATGATAGATGTTCTTCTTGAACGCGATTTTCTGTTAAGTGCCGACGATGAATTTGGAATAACTCCACCAGATTTTGAGCCGCTTATTCCTGACAGCGATTCTGTTGATGAATGGGCAAATGCGATCCGTAAACAATTCGCTATCGATCTTGGTGAACAGTATAAGTGTAGTTCTACACGCCAATTTTACCTATATGTTCGTGATAAAATCGAGACAAAAGGCGTTTTTGTGCATTGCTTCACGGATGTAACGATTGATACAGCTCGAGGCTTTTCAATTTATAATACGCTATTGCCTATTATCGGCATTAATGATGAAGATCGTCCGCCGGCAAAGACATTTACAATTATTCACGAACTAGTTCACCTATTCAAAAGGGAATCCTCCTTGTGCAATGATATGAGCAGTTCCGCATCGACTTTGTCAGAAGAAGTGTTTTGCAATGCTGTAGCAGGCGAATTACTTGTTCCAAAGAGAGCTCTTAGAATTGTACTTGAACACGGTCACTATTTTGCGCCATATTCAATTGATGATATTAAGCGAGTTGCGGATCGCTTTTCTGTAAGTCGAGAAGTAATAGTGCGCAGATTACTTGAACTTCGTAAGATTGACCAAAGCGAATATGAAACTTATGCAGATTTGTTTAGGAGAGAAATCGAAGAAGATCGGGAAAAGAGAAAAATTCAGAGGGAAAATGGAATAAAATCCTCTATTCCGCGGAATATGAGTAGAGAAGCAATCGACCGTACAAGTCCTTCTGTAAGCAAGATTTTATATCAGGGATATGTGAACGATGTGTATAGCAAACTTGATATTGCCCGCCATTTGAATGTAGGCCAAAACCATATAGACAAGTTTTTGCGGGAGGTATCCAAGTGGAACAGATGACACTATTCGATAGCGAAAGACCTTATAAGTACATAATGGACACATCGTCTATACTGTCTCAGAAACCAGGGGAAACTCATACACGGCTTGTTTATAAAAGTCAGTGGGAACGAATCGAAGAATATATGCGTTCCCATTCGATAGTAACTTGCTCTGAGATATTCGAAGAAATAAAGGATAAAGAAATTAAAGAGTGGATTTTTTCCCAACAATGTACTGTCCTTGAAATTGACGACGACATCCAAAACAATGTTAGAAAAATCGTCACTGAAAATCCGAAGATGATTGAATTTACAGGAAAAAGCGGTACATCTTCTGGCGACGCATTTCTAATTGCAACGGCTATGAAATACGGATTAATAATTATCACCGAAGAAAACAAAGACAAACAAATGAAGATTCCACAGATTAGTAAGAAGTATGGGATTACATCCGTAAACATTACTTCTTTGTGTGAAATGGAACAATGGAAATTCTAAACAGCATATTATTCAGTAATGTATGTAGAAATAGGGCACCGACCGCTTGGCCGGTGCCCTATTCCTATAGGAGCCATCTATAAGTCAATAGTGATTATCAGCCGTCCTCCTATCACCGGGAGGGCGGCTTTTTGCGTTCAGATAAAAAATATTTGAGAAATTTCTCGAAAACACCCCCACAAACGGCGCCCCTTATTCAGAGTAAGTGAAGGGAGAAATATTTTTGTGGGGAATTTTGAAAAACACCCTGCCAAACGGCACCCCTTATTCAGAGTAAGTAGAAGGGCCTTTTGAAGAATTGATGGAATTTTTCATATTACTTTGCCAAAATCTCAAAAAATTTCCCAATTGATTAGTAGGAGGGGCACTTAAAAAATTTTTCTAAAACCCATTTGTTATTTGCCCGAAAAGTTCCCAGTTGATTAGTAGGGAGACTCATAGAAAAATTCTAAAAAGTTTTTTCGTTCAAATCCAAAAAAATTTCCCAGTTGGTTAGTAGAGAGGCTTTCAAAGGAAATTTTCAAAATTCCTTCGTACAAATCGAAAAATTTTTCCCAGTTGATTAGTGAGGGGGTTAAAAAACAGCCCTTCTCGCTGGCTACCTATTGAGGGGACTGTCTCCCTGTGTACCTTGAAAATTGAATCGCCGCCTCCAAAGGATATGCTTCCGGCAAGTGCCGCCACGACTTCCCGATAATTCAGGGCTCCCGCAAAATCGAAGATTTTGTGGGAAGAGGAGCAGCAGTGAAACGAATGAGCTTTCGCACGAGTGCGGAAGCGAATGATATGGAATTTGCTGCGACGAGAGCGCACCAAAGAAGCGATACGCCGTGGTGAGACTCCGGGGCAGGAACGATACAGATGAGCGGCAGCAAGCAAAAATTACCGCAGAAATGCGGCTTCAGAACAGACAAAGGAGGTTCAAACCTATGAAGAAAGGAGAGCTCAGAGAGCTTTACCAGATGATGTTCCCGGAATACCCGGACATCGTGACCGTCAAAGAGCTTCGGGAGATGCTGGGCATCAGCCGCAAGCTGGCGTACAAGCTGATCGACTATGGGTACATCCACGCCGTGAAGATCGGCACGACGCTGAAGATCCCGAAAATCAGCGTCATCAACTATGTGATGGAGAAGGAGGTGAAGAAGGTTGGATGAGATCAAACGCCTGACACCCGCCCAAAGGGCACGCTGTAACCGGTTAATCCGGCGGCTGTGCGCCAACTATGATGGCGGCAACTGCCTGCCGCTGGACGACGGCGAGGGCTGCGTGTGCGTGCAGATGATTTCCTATTCGCTGCTGTGCAAGTACTTCCGGCGGGCGGTTCTGCCCGCCGACAAGGTACTCTGCGCCGATATTTACCGGCAGCGCACACGGCTCTGCGACCGATGCGGAAAGCCCTTTGCACCCGGCAGCAACCGGCAGAAATACTGCCCGGAATGCGGCCGCTCCATCCGACGCAAGCAGAAGGCGGACTCTGCCAGACGGCGGCGCAGCGTCGAACATTAAGCGCCGAGAAAGCCTTGATTTCCGGGGCTTTTTTGAGGGGAAAGCGGGTGCGGGTGGCCGTTTCCATCCGCACCCGCCAAAATCCACTTTTAACATTCTACAAAGGAGAATTCTATGGACAACAAACTGAAAACCGTGGACGCAGAGACCCTGCTGTCCACGCCGATGAGCAAGACAATGTTCATCGTAGACGGCCTTATTTCGCAGGGTGTCAATGTCATCAGCGGTGCCAGCAAGATCGGCAAAAGCTGGCTGATGCTGTGGCTGGGGCTGCAAGTGGCGCAGGGAAACTCTATTTGGGGGCTGCCTACATTGCAATGCGATGTGCTCTATCTGAGTCTTGAGGACACCCAGCGCCGCATCAAAGACCGGCTCTACAATCTTACCGACAGCGCCCCGGACAACCTGTATTTTGCCGTGACCTCCGGGCTGATCGGCGGCGGGCTGGAGGAGCAGATCACGGACTTTCTGACCGAGCATCCCGCCACCAAGCTGGTCATCATTGACACGCTGCAAAAGGTGCGGGACTCCAAAGGCAGTGCCGGAAAGGCAGGAATGTACGGCAACGACTACGATGACATTTCCTCCATCAAGCGCATTGCCGACGGCTTCAACATCGCCGTTTTGCTGGTGCATCACCTGCGAAAGCTGCAAGACAGCGACGATCCCTTTAACGATGTCAGCGGCTCTACCGGCATCATCGGCGCTGCGGACACCAACTTCATCCTGCGCCGTAAGCGCAGCGGAAACGCCGCTACGCTGCTGGTCAGCGGGCGGGATGTGGAGTATCAGGAACTGACCTTGCAATTCAACGACCTTGTCTGGGAACTGGTGGAGCACAAGAACAGCGAGGATATTCATAAGGCGGAGCTACCGAAATTTCTGTTTCGGGTGGTGGACTTTATGGAGTGCCGCACCGAATGGGTAGGCACGGCCACGGAGCTGCTGACCGAAATGAAGGAGCGGGAGGTCACGCCCAATATGGTCACAAAGTATCTTGGCCAGTTCGCCTATGAGGTGCTGGAGCCGCTGGGCATCGAGTATCGCACCAAGCGAACGGGAAAAAGCCGACTCATCAAATTTCTGCGCCGTGACGGCGATGACGCAAATGACGCCGGGATCGCTATATAAGGAAATCCCCGTCACAACCGTCATTGCCGTCACAAACCGAAGAAAGGGGGTGAACAAATGCGCAGCAAAAACTACGGGATCAATGTCCGTGTGACCGAGCAGGAGAAGCAGAAGCTGCTGGAAAATGCCCGGTTCTGTTCTCTGTCGCTGTCGGAATACTTGCGGCGGCTGGGGCTTGGAAAAGAGGTCAAAGCGGTCATCACGGAGCGGGATTACCGCCTGTTTCGGATGCTGAACGGCCTGAAAGCGGAGCTTCCACAGCTTCAGAAAGAGGAAATTCTGAGCAGGCTGGAAGCA
>OJKP01001221.1_pt1 | contig 15318 bp, 13 predicted proteins | sample 1596521 | NCBI WGS metagenome assembly OJKP01 (sample SAMEA4350130, study PRJEB24818) | metagenome | biome: human; feature: gut; material: faeces | place: Denmark | collected 2013-09
GAAAAATCGCGGTCAGCGCGGCCGTCGGCGCCGCCACGAGCACCGCGTCAAGCACCGTCGGCCAGCTTGTCGAGAGCGGCGGCGTGGATGCCAAAGTTGTTGCCACCGACGCGGCGGTCGGAGCGGTTGTAGGAGGTGCCTCACGGGTCTTTCCATTTAATACCTTAGAAAATGCGAACAAAAAAGCGACGAGCCATCTTAGCCCATCAAATTATGTTGAGACAGCGAGAAAAGATGTCAAGAAAGAATGGAGAGCCACAGGTAAAGGGCTAAGCGGGCAGTCCGCAAGGGCAGAGTTCCGCAAAGAAGTTTCAGATAGAGCTAATAACTTGTATAAAGTTGATGTCCTGCTGATTGATTCCGGTTACAACATGGCCGGTTATACTGTAAATAATGTTGTTCAGATGGAAGCTAGCCATCTCATACAAAAACAAAACGACAAGAGGGACTAGGTATTATGAAGTCAAAATGCAAACCGATAGTTTTGTCGAAAAAGGACAAAATAAAAAATATAGTATTGGGTTTAATCATTTGTTACTTACTTGTGCTTTTTTTCATCTGCACCTTGATTCGAGATTATAGCGAAACTCATTTATCTGACGACATCGTCTGGATTATTCTACTATCTATAGCAGCAACCATTATTACAATAATTTCCATCCGGGATTTCAAAAGCATATTTTCATTCCCGGACTGGAAATTGGCAATTGATCAGGCTGGGGTTTATAGCAAAGACAAGGATGGGGAATTTCGTGTTGAATGGATGTACATAGAAAAAATTATCTTTGTTTACTGGGAAGGTAAGGTGCTTAGCATGGAAGTTATAACCAGCATCGGGAAACATAAGGAAATAGATTTAAGCCTTATCGAACTATATACATCTCCGCTAAAAAAAAAACAATAAGTACTTTTTCATGTGGTAAATGTGAAATGGTTTTTGTTAAACTGTACGGAGAATATGGAAAAAATAAAGCTTTGTCCAAAGGTGATCTAGTTCACACCCACAAAGATAAAAAAAGAAGATCTCATTCTTGACGAGCGAAAAAATCACCTCGGTAAACTTGTAGAGTATCATGTCGTGTCCTGCCATGGCAAAAGCCAGATGGGACACGATTGTGTATTTTAGTCTAAGTCTGCCTGATGGTCATTCGTTCAGGATAGTTGTTTTCTAAAATGGTTTTCCGCATTGTGTAGGAAACGGCAAGGCATGCTGTAAGTGCTTATATGCCCGATAGCCGTACCCGTCAATTACAGCATCGTACATGAGTCTCTGCCACAACAGAGACTTAAAGATCCGGCTGGGAACCGACCGCAGGAGGTTCGGCGGTGATGTCTCCTCGATGGAGTGGATGTCCGGTGCCGGCACCGGAACCCGCAGCTACGATTTCGCCTATGACGGCCTCGGCCGCCTTGTGTCGGCGGACTACGGCGAGCACGGGGACCATGTCGTGGGCTACGGCACAAGTTACAGCTACGACAATATGGGAAATTTATTATCTTTGTCCCGCGAGGGCGACATCGTCGGCCCTTTCGTAGTGAACGATGTCAGCGGTGGGTGTGAGGACATGTGGAGGCTGCTTGGCCAGCTTCAGTTGCCGTACATCGCCATGCACACCCGTGGCACTCCAAAGAATATGCAGAGTCTCACCGACTATGACAATGTCACCGAGGCTGTCCGTGAGTTCTTTGAAGGGATAGCCGCCGAGGCGGATCGGCACGGGGTGAAGGATTGGATTCTGGATCTCGGTTTCGGCTTCGCCATGACGGTGGAACAGAACTGGCAACTGCTGCGTGAGATGGCTGTGCTTCAGGAGTTCGGCAAGGATATTCTCGTGGGCCTTTCCCGCAAGAGCTTTCTGTTCAGGCCTTTGGGCATAACCCCGGCCGAAGCCTTGCCCTCTACCCAGGTCGCCGACTTCATCGCCCTACAAAACGGTGCGGACAGCCTCCGCGTCCATGATGTCGCCGAGGCTGTCCGCACTGTAAAACTTTATCGTCTTTTTAATCAAGCGTCTGCTTGATTTCTGTGATCACGAACGCCTCGATATTGTCCCCGACCTTCAGGTCGTTGAACTTGTCGATGCCGATACCACACTCCATTCCGGCGGAAACCTCCTTCACGTCGTCCTTGCCCCTCTTGAGCGAGGCGAGCTCGCCGGTGTAAACCACGATACCGTCACGGATAAGCCTGCACTGCGCCGTCTTAGCGATCTTACCGTCCCTGACAAGACAGCCGGCGATCGTTCCGACCTTCGAGATCTTGAAGGTCTGCTTGACCTCCGCCGTTCCGGTGATCTCCTCCTTCTTGATAGGCTCAAGCATACCTTCGATACCGTCCTTCACATCGTTGATGGCGTCGTAGATGACGGAGTAGAGACGGATTTCGATTCCCTGCTCGTCGGCCAGTTTCCTTGCGTCCGTGGAAGGACGTACCTGGAATCCGATGATGACCGCATCCGAAGCCTCGGCCAGGATCACATCGGACTCGGAGATCGCTCCCACAGCCTTGTGGATCACATTGACACGAACCTGCTCGGTTGAGAGCTTGATGAGGGAATCTGAGAGAGCCTCCACCGATCCGTCCACGTCACCCTTCACGATGACGTTGAGTTCCTTGAAGTTGCCGATGGCGATCCGTCGTCCGATCTCCTCAAGGGTCATGTGCTTCTGAGTCTTGATGCCCTGGATTCGCAGGAGCTGCTCACGCTTGTTGGCGATTGCCTTGGCCTCCTTCTCGTCGCTCATCACATTGAACTTGTCACCGGCGCTCGGCGCTCCGTTCAGACCGAGGATTGAAACAGGGGTCGAAGGACCGGCCTCTTTCACTTTCTGTCCACGTTCGTTGAACATGGCCTTCACACGGCCGTAGTAACTGCCGCTCAGCACCATGTCTCCGGTCTTGAGTGTTCCGTCCTGCACGAGTACCGTGGCGAGATATCCACGTCCCTTGTCAAGGGATGACTCGATGACCGCTCCGACACCGTTCTTGTTCGGGTTGGCCTTGAGGTCAAGAAGGTCGGTCTCAAGGAGAACCTTCTCAAGAAGCTTGTCGACGTTGAGTCCCTTCTTCGCGGAGATTTCCTGACACTGGTATTTCCCACCCCATGCCTCAGTGAGGATATTCATTTGTGCCAGTTGCTGGTAGATCCTTTCCGGCTGGGCGCCTGGCTTGTCTATCTTGTTGATGGCGAACACCATCGGTACACCGGCCGCCTGGGCGTGGTTGATGGCCTCGACTGTCTGAGGCATCACAGCGTCATCGGCCGCGATGATGATGATCGCAAGGTCGGTGAGCTGGGCTCCACGGGCACGCATAGCGGTGAACGCCTCGTGTCCAGGGGTGTCAAGGAAGGTGATCCTCCTGCCGTCTGGAAGCTTCACGTTGTAGGCACCGATGTGCTGGGTGATACCTCCCGCCTCTCCGGCGATGACGTTTGACTTACGAATATAGTCGAGCAACGATGTCTTACCATGGTCAACGTGTCCCATCACAGTGATGATCGGTGGTCTCGGAACAAGGTCTTCCTCGCGGTCAGCCTGTTCGCTGCTTCCCTCGATCTCTTCGGTGAGGTCGGCGGTCACAAACTCTACCTTGTAGCCGAACTGCTCGGCGACAAGCACAAGCGCCTCTGCGTCAAGCCTTTGGTTGATGGAAACCATAAGACCCAGATCCATGCAAGCCTTGATGACCTCGTTGACTGGAGTGTTGTTCATAAGGGTGGCGAGGTCGTTCACGGTCACGAACTCGGTGACCTTGAGGACCTTCTTCTCGGCTATCTCCTGTGCCATCTCCTCCTGGGACTTGGCCGCGGCCTGCTCCCTCTTCTCCTTTCTGTACTTGGCTCCGAAGTTGTTCTTCTTGTTGTCGTTCATCCTGGCGTAGGTCTCCTTGACCTGCTTCTGGATCTCCTTCTGCATCGCCTCCTGCTCCTCCTCGGTCATGGCCGGCTTGAAGCGGTCCGTCCCACGGTTGCGCTTCTTGCCGCCCTTGCCCTGCTCCTGAGCCTGCTTGGCATTCTTGTTCTTATCCTTGCGGGAACTGTTGTCAGCCTGCTTGCCTTCCTTCGCCACGTCAACCTTCTGGCTTCCCTTGGCTATTCTCTCTCTCTTCTTGTTACCCTTCTTAGGCTCGAACTGGGACAAGTCAATCTTCCCCAAGACTTTGAGCCCAGGGGTGGAACTTTGCTCCGCTGGCTTTTCCTCCTTGGCCTGAGGCTGTTGAGGTTGTGCCTGCTGCTGGTGTCTGGCTTTCGCCTGTTCCTCCCTCTGTCTGGCCGCAAGTTTCCTCTCGTGCTTGCTCAGCGGTCTCTCGCCGCCACGGACATCCTTCCCTGGAGCAGGGGTTGTCGGCTCAGGGGTAACGTTCTTGACGGGTTTATCCACCTTTTTCTCCGGCTTGGATTCGGCCACGACTTCCTGCTTAGGCTCCTCGATCACCGGACTCTCCTTGACATGCTCTGCCTCGGGTTTCGTTTCCGGTTCCTTTACCTGCTCCTCGACCGGCGCCTGGGTCTCAGGCTGTGGCTCAGGTTGTGGTTCCGGCTGTGGCTCTGGCTCAGCCATCGGCTCCACTTCCTCTTCGCGCTCAGGTTCCGTCTCTTCATGAACAGCGGCTTGAGGTTCCGGTTTAGGCTCGACAGGAGTGAAGATGGTTGTCTTGATGACAGTTTCCCTTACCGGTTCATCCTCTTCCTCTTTGGCGCTTTCCTGCTGCTTTCTGGATGTCTTTTCCAGAATCTCGTTGAGTTTGATGTCAATCTTTTCCGCAGCCTGCTTGTTGGCCTTGTCCTTCTCGAATTGCTTGTCAATCGCCGGAAGAAGATCCTCCGAGATCTTCACGTTAGGATTGGCTTCGACCTCAACTCCCTTGCTGGCCAAAAAGTCCACAAGTTTCTGAAGCCCGATGTTGTAAGTCTTGATGATTTTATTTAGTCTGATTTCTGCCATATTCAACCCCTTTAAATTAATATTGTCCGCTATTCGGCCTGGACTATTCTTCAAATTCGGCCCTCAGGATCCTGAACACTTCGGCCACGGTCTCATCCTCAAGGTCGGCCCTCTTGGCGATGTCCTCAGGTGTGAACGCGAGCACGCTCTTGGCCGTGTCGCATCCGATGGCCTCCAGTCTGTCGATCACCCACTGGTCTATCTCGTTGCTGAATTCGCTGAGGAGAACGTCCTCCTCTTCCTGAGCCTCGTCCTTAGGAAGCTCTCTCCAGACCTCGATCTCTCTTCCGACAAGCATGCCTGCCAGTTTGATGTTGCATCCTCCGCGACCGATACCTTTCTTGACCTCGTCAGGCTGCATGTAAACCTTGATCTTGTCCTCTTCCGAGTTGCCGAGGTCGATTGATGACACTCTTGCAGGATTGAGGGCTCTTTGGATGAGAAGCTGCGTGTTGTTAGTCCACTGGAGCACGTCGATATTCTCGTTGCGGAGCTCGCGCACGATTCCGATGATTCTTGATCCCTTCACGCCGATGCACGCTCCGATCGGGTCGATCCTCTCGTCGTAGGACTCGACAGCCACCTTGGCGCGCTCGCCAGGTACACGGACAACCTTCTTGATGGTGATGAGGCCATCGAATATCTCCGGAACCTCATGCTCGAAGAGTTTCTCAAGGAACTCGTTGGATGTTCTGGAAAGAGTGATGTAAGGGGTGGTGTTGTTCTTCATCTCCACGCTCTTGATGATGGCGCGGAGGGTGTCTCCCTTCTTGAATCTCTCTCCTGGAATCTGCTCGGCCTTAGGCAGATGAAGCTCATTGTTGTCGTCGTCAAGGATGATGACCTCCTTCGACCAAGTCTGGTAGATCTCCCCCGTGAATATCTCGCCGATCTTGTCGGAATATGCCTTGAATACATTCGCCTTGTCGATGTCCATGATGCGGCCCTGAAGGTTCTGCCTGATGTTCAGGATTCCTCTCCTACCGAAAGACGCGAGGGAGAGTTTCTTCGTGTACACGTCTCCGATCTCGTAGTCGTCATCACCGGTCTCGGCCTTGATCTGATCAAGAGTGATCTGTGTGTTAGGATTCTCCACCTCCTCGACCACATCGAAGTTCTGGTAGATCTCGCAGTCTCCCTTGTCAACGTTGATGATGACATCGAAATTGTCGGCCGAGCCATAGGTCTTGGCGATCTGGGTGAGGAACACGTCCTTGAGCACACCCATCATCACCGGTCTGTCGATGTTCTTCTCTTCCTTGAAGTCCTTGAAGGCGTCAATAAGAGTGATTTCTTCTTTCTTTTCCATATTTATATTCTTGATATTCTTATTTCTTGAACACTATGTGCGGTACAACGGAGTTGATCTCCGCGAACCCGATGCGGTCCTCGTGCTCCACGAGTTCCTTTTTCTTCTTGCCTTCCACCGTTTCTTTCTGTGAATATCTCAGGCATATTCCTGCCTCGTCCACTCCGGTGAGCACCCCGATGATCTTCTTCCCGCCTTTAAGCCTTGCCTCCACAGCGGAGCCAACCGCCTTTTCATATTGCTTGAGAACCTTGAACGGCTGGTCGAGTCCGGCGGATGTGACGGTCAGGGAATAGTCCTCCGCGTCCTTGTCGAAAGCGGCCAGGAAAGCGTCATTGACGCTAACGCAATCCTCAAGGTCCATGTCGCCGACCTCTTTCTCGATGGTGAGCACTATGTCGTTGTCATTGCTGACCGAGACATCGACTATGAAGCATCCGCGGGCGCGCACGGCCTCCTCAATGCTGCTTATGATCTGTTCTTTCCGCATAAAGTCTGGTTTTACAAAGCGAAAGATAGGAGACGCTTTCGTCCCCTATCTCTCACAACGATGCAAAGATAAGAATATTTTAGTGAATATGAAAATAAATTGCTTTCTTTGTATTCCGTAATTGGAAATTGTAGATTTAATCGCCATAAAGAAGATGGAATTTACCGCAAAGCAATTGGCTCAGGTGCTCAGGGGAACCGTGGAAGGCGATCCCCAGGCAACGGTCACATCGTTCGCCAAGATCGAGCATGGCAAACCGGGGCAGCTGTGTTTTTTCGCCAACCCTAAGTACGAGAAATACGTTTACACATGCAGGGCAAGTGTCCTGCTGGTCAACAAGGATTTCACTCCTAAGGAGGCCGTGACCTCGACGATGGTCCGGGTCGATGACGCCTACAAGTCTTTGGCCGATCTCCTGAAATATGTCTCCACCCAGAGACGTACGGACAAGAGGCACAGAGGCTTCCGTTCATCATGGTTCCTGACCACCAAGTTCGGCAAGAAGGTCTATCTCGGAAGCCATTCGTATGTCGGGCATCACGCCAAGGTGGGGGACTACACGAAGATCTACGAGAATGTCTATGTCGGCGACAACACCGTGATCGGCTCGCATTGCATCATCTATCCGGGGGTCGTCATCTATCCGGGAATGGTCATCGGCGACAATGTGATCATCCACGCCAACGCCGTCATCGGCTCCGACGGATTCGGCAACGCGCCGCTCCCTGACGGGACTTGGGAGAAGATCGAGCACATCGGCAATGTCATCATCGGCGACAATGTCGAGATCGGCGCCGGCACGACGATCGACAAGTCCGAGATGGAATCCACGATCATCGGCAACGGGGTCAAGATCGACAATCTTTGCCAGATAGCCCACAATGTCCAGATCGGAGACAACACCGTGATGGCCGCCCAGTGCGGAATCGCCGGCTCCACGAAGATCGGCAAGAACTGTATTCTTGCCGGCCAGGTCGGCATAGCGGGCCATCTGAACATCGCCGACAACACGACCATCGGCGCCCAGTGTGGCGTGATCGGAAATATCCGCAAGTCAGGCCAGGTGTTCCTTGGCTCGCCAGCCCTTCCGCTCAAGAACTACCTCCGCAGCTACGCCGTATTCAAGCGTCAGGGCGAAGAATAGTAGCCAATAGCTACGAAGTGGCAGGGTAATCCTTGAATATTCAAATATTTCATGCTATCTTTGCAGACTGCTGTATTTTACGCAGCCTGCAAAAGATAGATTATGACTTTGAATAAGCAAAAGACCCTTGCGGGTGAATATGAGTTCCATGGTAAGGGGCTTCACACCGGCAAGATCTCAAAGATGATTCTCAAACCGGCTCCCGAGGACACTGGGATAGTGTTCCACAGAGTGGACCTCGGTGAAAACGCGTTCGTCGAGGCTTTGGCTGAGAATGTGTCATCGACGGCCAGAAGTACCACTATCTCCAAAGGAGAGGCGTCTGTGTCCACGATTGAGCATCTGATGTCAGCTCTGACGGGAATGGGCGTGGATAATGCCCTTGTTGAAATCGACAATGTCGAGGTTCCGATTCTGGACGGCAGCGCCCGTTATTATGTGGAGGCGATCGCCAAGGACGGCCTGAAAGAACAGAAGGCTGACAGGAAATATGTCACTATTCCAGAGGAGATTGAGATCCGTGACGAAAAGACCGGCTCATTCGTGAGAATCACTCCGGCCGACGCGCCTTCGATGGACATCACCGTGGACTTCGGCTCCAGGGTACTTGGTGTGCAGACCGCGCATTGGGATGAGTCCACGGACTATGCCAAGGAGATCGGCCCGTGCCGTACTTTCGTGTTCTTCCACGAGATAGAGTACTTGTTCCAGAACAATCTGGTCAAGGGTGGGGATGTCGATAACGCCATCGTGATAGTTGAACATCCGGTCCAGCCGGAGCAGGTCGAGAGGCTCTCCGCGCTTTTCAACGTGCCTGAGCTTGCTATAAACGACAACGGTTACCTCAACAATCTCAAACTTCATTTCACGAACGAGTGCGGAAGGCATAAGCTTCTGGATCTGATCGGAGATCTGAGGCTCGCCGGAGGTTATCTCAAGGCCAAGGTCACCGCTTTCAAGCCTGGACACACAATCAACACACGGACCGCCAAGGCCATCCGTGAGAAATCTTGCTGATAAAACAAACAGATATGAACACAATTTCACCATTAGCGTCAGTGAGCCCTAAGGCGAAACTTGGCGACAACATTGAGATCGGTCCTTTCGCCTTCATAGATGACGACGTGGAGATCGGAGACGGATGCAAGATCCATCCGCATGCGATGATATATTCATACGTCAAGATGGGAAAGAATTGCCAGGTATTCCCAGGTGCTGTGGTAGGCGCCATCCCTCAGGATCTTAAATATGAGGGTGAGGTCACATACGTGGAGATCGGCGACAATGTCACCATCCGCGAGTGTGTGACGATCAACCGTGGCACCAAGGCCAGCGGCAAGTGCGTGACGAAGATCGGCAGCAACACTCTGCTGATGTCCTACGTTCATGTGGCCCACGACTGCGTGGTAGGAAATCACTGCATCCTTGTCAGCTTCGTCGGCATCGCCGGCGAGACCGTGGTTGATGACTGGGCGATTGTCGGAGGCGGAGCGAAGGCTCACCAGTTCTCCAAGATCGGATGCCACGCCATGGTCGGCGGCATGTCCAAGATCAACAAGGACATCCCTCCTTACGTCCTCTGCGGCCGCGATCCGATCTGCTATTCAGGTGTGAACATCGTGGGACTCCGCCGCCGCGGATTCTCTTCCGACGTGATCCGCAACATCAAGGACATCTACGACACGATTTATTTCGCCGGCTACAACATCACCGACGGCTGCGCCAAGGTGGAGGCCGGATTCCCTCAGAGCGAGGAGCGTGACACCATCCTGAATTTCATCAGAGGCTCGAAGCGTGGAATCATCAGGGCTAACGACTCCAGGGAGAAAGGAGAGTTTGAATAGGACTGAGGAGGCGGCGGTGCTGCTGAGTGTGGCCTGGTTCCCGCCGATCAGCTATTTCGCATTGATGGCTAAAGACTTCATCTTGTCTCCGGACAGGGTGAAGCCTTCTGTCGTTTATCTTGAGGCCTGCGAGCATTACCAGAAGCAATCCTGGAGGAACCGCTTCCGTTACTATGCCGCCGACGGCCCTCAGAGCCTTAATTTCCCGATCATTCACGAAAGCGGAACCCATGAGCTGCCGATAACGGAGATCAAGGTGGATTACTCGACTCCTTGGCTGATCCGTACCGAACGGGCGATTGCGTCCGCCTACGAGTCCTCCGCTTATTTTGAATATTACAAGGACGAACTGTTCGGAATCCTGGATTCACAACCAGAGACGTTGTTCGACCTTGATTTACAACTGATCAGGTTCTTCCTCCGGAAGACCGGCGTCTCGGTGGACTTGAGGATGACCGATGAATATGTCCCCGTCCGTTCCCGTGAGATTCCGTTGGATTCCGGCCGCTACGGAATGGATTACCGGGAACTCATCCACCCGAAACGTCCGGACAAGATATTGAAAGACCTGAATCTGGAAAAACCGTACTTCCAGGTCTTTGCCCGAAAGTACGGTTTCGTTCCGAATCTTTCCATCATGGACCTCCTTTTCAACGAAGGTCCGGATTCAATCTCCTATCTGAAAAACCTTTAGAATCTCCACCCGAAGGTCGCCGTGATGCTGTAGAGGTCCCTCTTGTTGAGGATCATCGGAGAAGCCAGATCTTTAAGGTAGTCGGCGTAAGGTGAGATATATTCATCCGACAGCATAGTCAGCCTTGCCGCGATGTCCGCGAAGAACGATCCGTTTGATGAATATCCGAGGCCTATGGAGAATGCGTTGATTCTGTCGTTCAACTTCGTCTTCTCATTTCCGTTATATACATATTCAGGAGTGGTGGTGAAATTGTAGCCGGCGCGCACCGCAAATTCCGGTACCGGCTTAAATTCCGTACCGATCCTGACCATGTGCGACACTCCCATGCAGTCACGTATCTCGTCATTCAGATTTCTGAAACTGTCGTCATTCCATCCGCCTTCCTTGCTCGTGAACTTCATCGTGCTGTAGTCGGTCATCTCGTAGTCCGCGCTGATGAGAGCCATCCCGGCGAAGGTGAACGCCGCTCCAGCGTTGAGTCTGTAAGGCGAGCGTAGTCTGTAGGAATTATCCCCCTCAGGCGTCTTGGCCGACCCGTTGAATGAGGCGTCGGTGTAGTTGACATTGACATCTTGTCTCCAACGTTCGTTGATTTCCATGATTGTCGGTGTCTGAACGGCTCCACCTATGCGTATCCCGTCCACAGGTCTCCAAAGAAATCCGAACTTGCCGTAAACTCCGCTTCCGTCCGCCGTGTAGGAGTAACGGGTGCGATAGTCGCTGAAGTAGGTCTTGCCTTTCTCTCCGAAGTCCATCTCGAATGCCGACGGGTTCTCCGCGGCTTCCTTGAAATATTCATCATAGTTGTAGTTGAGGGAGGTTATTCCGAGATTCGCTCCGAGGAAGAACGTCTCTCCAAAATTGAACCCGACATTGAGCAACGCGTCGTATTTGCTTCCTGTTACGTTCCTGCCGTATGCCTGGTTCAACGCTCCAGGAAGGGAAATGTTGTAGATGTAGTTGCCGTCGGCATCCTTCTCTCCAGTCTGCTCATAGATTTCTGTCGCACCTATGTAGCGCCAGTAATAGGCCGGATCGTTAGAGTCTCCGAAATTGGAAAGCGCTCCTGCCTGGACGTTCGCGATCACATTCCATGGCGCGTATGAGCCTTTTTTAGGGTCATTGGTGTAATCATCAGGGTAGTAGTAGGGGTAGTCCCAACCTCTGTCTACTCTCTCGTTGTTGCTGTTGATGGAATATCCGTTAAGGAAATCCATGTCATAACCTTCGGCCGCCACAGCCATGGAGCTGATGTAACTTGTCTTGTCGTTCCTGCCGCCTGCCATCATCTTGCCGGTGAAATTGTTCGTCCCGTTGACGACAAATCCATAAGTGATGGCGGTCAGACCGCTCCCGCTGCCGGTTTTCCAGTTGAATGTCGCACCGATGTTCGGCATCGAGAATCTGGTGAGACTCTCGCGTCTCTCATTGGAGAAGTTGTCAACTCCTCCGACAGGGTAGGCGCTGTAGGATGAGTTCATCGAACTGAGCGTGAGATTCGGCGTGATCGTGAACTGGGAGTATCCCGCCACGGCCGATCCCGCCGGATTGATACCGATTGACCCGAGGTCGCCGCCGACAGCCGTCATCGCGTTGCCCATACCAATCGACCTTGCCGTTCCGTAGTAGTTGTTCTGGCTGAATGTCAGCCCGTCGTACATAGTCTGCGCCCCGGCCGCTACAGCGGTCAATGACAAAAGCGCAGTGAATATTGCCTTTCTCATTTCAATTGTTATTAATGGTTACCTTCTTCCGCCACCGCTTCTGGAGCCGCCTCCTCCACCGTACGAACCACCTGAACTTCTGGATGATCCGCCACCGGAGAACCCGCCGCCGGAATAGTTGCTACTGCTGCGGCTTGAGCTGCCGGAAGAATATGAACTTGAGCTCCTGCCTGTGGAGTAGCTGCTTGAGCTCCTCGTCGAGCCGGAAGAATAATCATTGCTTGACGAAGACCTGTAGGAAGATCCCGAAGACCTATAGCTGCCTGTTGAGGAACTTCTGCTTGATCCTGTAGAGAATACGCTGGATGTCGTTCCGCTTGAGCTTCTGCTACCGCTTGCCGGTCTTGAGTACATCGTCGAGGATGAAGAGGATGACGAACGGCTGCTGCCGTAGGATGACCTGACTGAAGATGAGCCGGTAGAGGTCCCGAATGAGGATGATCCGCTGGATCTGACAGTGCCGCCGACCGATGACCTGACGGATGAGGACCTGTCAGACGAAGACATTACCGAGGATGATCTTGCTGATGAGGATCTTACGGATGAGGATGCCGGCCTGTTGACCGAGGATATTGATGACCTTGTGCCGCTTGTGCGTCCGCCAAGGCTTGAAGACCTTGTGGTAGTCGCTGACATTGAGGATCTTGTTGATCCGATTCCGCTTCTTGATCTGGTCATTGAGGAACTTCTCACTCCGGCGCTCCTTGAAGAGGACCCGATTCCGCTTCTTCTGCTTGAGCCGGTTGTGCTAAGACGTGGAGTGTAAACCCGTCCGCTGCCAGGACCGAAGAAGTCACGGTCGTGGTGGTGATGATGGCCGTAGCCCCAGCCTCCGTAATACCACGGATCGTACCAGCCGCCGTACCAGCCTCCATACCAGCCACCGTACCATCCGCTATAGTACCAAGGATCCCAGTACCAAGGGTCGTACCATCCGCTGTAATACCACGGATTGCCCCACCCCCAGGAATATCCATAATACCAAGGGTCATAGTGCCACGGTGAGTACCAGCCACCATAGTACCAAGGATTCGCGCCCCAGTAGATCGAGGTGTAGAAAGGACGGTTCCAGGAATACCAGGATGTCGCGTACCAAGGTTGGTAGGCGGCCCAGGTGTCGAAACCGTTGTCGTAGAGGTAAACGGATGTGGTGTTGTCAGTGTTGTTGAAATCTATTCTCGCCGCTTTGTTCTCAGGGATGAACAGAGTGTCAACCTTCTCTCCGCTCTTCATGAAGATCGGGGAGTTCTTTGTCTTTGCCACAAGAAGGTCGGTCTCCTCGTCATTTGCGGAGGTGGCTGCCTCCTCGGCTTGATGGACCTTGGCATTGGATGTATAGTAGATTCCATCCTGATACTTCTGCCTGGAAGCATCACTGGCAAACCGCGCCGCTGAACCGCACGAAGTCAGTGCCAGAAGCGCCGAGATAAAGAGGATTGTGCGTGTTTTCATTTCTGAATCTCCTATATTTAACAATTAATTCGTAACTTCGTGGCCGTATCCAAAGGTGTCGGCCACACAAATGTTCTCTAGTGAACAAAATCCATACCTTTCGGAATATTGCACAATAATAAGAATAATTGACAAAAACAGCAAAGAATATATGGCAAAGGAAGTGACAAAAAGGTCTGAGAACTATTCTCAGTGGTACAACGATCTGGTTGTGAAGGCAGACTTGGCAGAGCAGTCCGCCGTCAGGGGATGTATGGTGATAAAGCCTTATGGCTACGCGATCTGGGAGAAGATGCAGCACGCCCTTGACACTATGTTCAAGGAAACCGGCGCTGTGAACGCCTATTTCCCGCTTTTCATTCCTAAGTCCTTCTTCAGCAAGGAGGCCGAGCACGTGGCGGGATTCGCCAAGGAGTGCGCCGTCGTCACCCATCACAGGCTTATGAACGACCCTGACGGAAAGGGCGTTGTCGTGGATCCGTCCGCGAAGCTTGAGGAAGAGCTTATCGTAAGACCTACTTCCGAGACCATCATCTGGAGCACATATAAGAACTGGATCACATCATGGAGGGATCTCCCTATCATGTGCAACCAGTGGGCTAACGTTGTCCGCTGGGAGATGCGCACAAGGCTTTTCCTCCGCACCGCCGAATTCCTTTGGCAGGAGGGCCACACGGCCCACGCGACCTCGCAGGAGGCTCAGGAAGAGGCACAGAGAATGGTTCAGGTGTACGCGAAGTTCGCCCGTGAGTTTATGGCTCTGCCTGTGATCGTGGGACACAAGAGTCCTAACGAGAGATTCGCCGGCGCGCTCGACACCCTTACCATCGAGGCGATGATGCAGGACGGGAAGGCTCTCCAGGCCGGAACATCTCATTTCCTCGGCCAGAACTTCGCCAAGTCGTTCGATGTGAAATATACAGACAAGGAAGGCCTGCAGCAGTACGTGTGGGCCACATCCTGGGGCGTTTCCACGAGGCTTATGGGAGCCCTCGTGATGGCTCACGGCGATGACAACGGACTTGTCCTTCCGCCGGCTCTGGCCCCTATCCAGGTCGTTATGGTTCCGATCTACAAGACCGAAGAGGATCACACGAAGATCTTGGACAAGATGGCTCAGTTGAAGAAAGCCCTTGAGGCCGAAGGACATACTGTCAAGATTGATGACCGTGACACCCTGCGTCCTGGATTCAAGTTCGCCGAGTGGGAGCTCAAGGGAGTCCCTGTACGTCTGGCTATGGGACCTCGTGACCTGGAGAACGGCACTGTAGAGGTTCACAGAAGAGACACCCTGGAGAAGCAGACTGTCGCCCTTGAGGGGCTTGACAAGTCAATCGCCGCCCTTCTGGACGACATCCAGAAGACCATCTACCAGAAGGCGTTCGACTTCCGCGCGTCACACGTTGAGAAGTGCGACGACTGGGAGGAGTTCAAGGCCAAGATCGGCACAGGCAAGTTCCTGCTCTGCCATTGGGACGGCACGGCCGAGACCGAGCAGAAGATCAAGGACGAGACAAAGGCCACGATCCGTTGCATCCCTGTGGACAGCTTTGTCTGCGAGGAGGAGGGCAAGGACATCTACTCCGGCAAACCTTCAAAGCAGAGGGTCGTGTTCGCGATCTCTTATTAATTAGGAATATAATAAACTGAATATGAACGTGAAAGCGATTAAACGAACAATGCTGTCCGTGGCTCTTGCGCTCGTTACGTT
>OJKP01001223.1_pt1 | contig 15290 bp, 14 predicted proteins | sample 1596521 | NCBI WGS metagenome assembly OJKP01 (sample SAMEA4350130, study PRJEB24818) | metagenome | biome: human; feature: gut; material: faeces | place: Denmark | collected 2013-09
ACAGGCAAAACAGTTTGTTCCAGATGAATTCAGCATTCCATCCTGGGGTAACGTGGCAGGTCTGGGCATCTTCCAATGGGTAAACCAGGAACTCCTTGGCACACCTGATGCCGGCAAGCTCCCTATGGAAGTGCTCAAAGAATCCCTAAAGGAAAAATGTGATGAGAGCATCAAAGAGTTGGCAACCTCTTCTTTTCACTGTATCTTCGGCAACAATGCCCAAGACTTCCACTGGGGAAGCAACTCTGAAAGCTGCCTGGGAAGAGGCATTGCCCAAATGTACGAGTATGCCCTGACAAAGGACAACAAATATAGGCAAGCCGCCCTTTCCACCTTAGACTATTTCTTTGGACGTAACGCCACAGGCTATTGCTACCTGACAGGCTTCGGCACCCAGAGGGTCATGAATATCCATCACCGTATCTCTGCAGCCGACAATATTAAGGAGCCAGTACCTGGTCTGGTGGCTGGAGGAGCCAACAAGGGACAGGAAGATGCCGAATTCGTACCAGCCTATGCTTCCAATATTCCAGATGAATCCTACCAGGATAACGTCGGCAGCTATGCTTCGAACGAGATTGCCATCAACTGGAACGCCTATCTGGTGTCCCTGCTTGGATGGATAAACTAACAGCACATTGGAGATTATCCGTATAAAGACCAAAAGAGGGTGTGTCATGGACTTATGACACACCCTCTCCAAACTTTCATGAACAATATCTGTAAGAAAGAGCTTCAGATACCAAATTCTGCGTATTATCCATTTTCACGTTTATCAAGCAAAAAGCTGATAAACTCATCAGAGATATTAGAGATTTCTCCTTTATCATAGATTGTCAACAAATCAATGATAACGGAATCTCCTTCCTGGTAAAGATTATAAGTGATGACCCTTGCACCACCACTTTTACCTTTGCCCTTACTAGCTATTGCCATTCTTACCTTTCTAACGCCTTTGCCAAGACTGCTACCTTGAAAAGGATCCTGTTCTAAGCCTGTAAGAAAAGCATCGTAATCATCAAGCATTGAACGATATTTCTTGGAAAGCTTTCTAAGTTGTCGCTCAAATTCTTTTTCCGTATAAATCTTAACCTTCATACTACGCCTCCTCTTCCCGAAGTCTTCTCAACAAATCACGAGCATCCATCGGCTTAGTCCCATTCTTCTTATGAGCTTCCATTTCATCAAGAGCACGGTTGAGACTTTCTGCCACATAGGCTTCCTGCTCTGCCTGACTCATGAATCTTTCCTGGTAACTGTTTCCTGACTTGGAGATAGAACTGGCTAATTTTTCAGCATAGTCCTTGAGCTTAGCGACAAATTCGTCAAGCGTATATTTACCTGTAGAAGGTACTTGAAACTGAATATTAATCGTTTCCATCTTATTCCTTTCTTTTAAATTAACGCCACAAAATTAAAGAAAAGAATTGGAAATGCCAAAGAAAAGAACAACTTTCTTCGCTTCAAGACACAAAAAAGCCATTCAATATCAGGATTTTAAATGATACAAAACACATTATGCAAATTGCATTATGTAATCTGCATAATGCAATCTGCATAATTCATATACGAAATCGTGTTATTTCACGATAATCTCATCAACAAACAGCCAGCCGCCGAAGCTGCTTGGCTTTGCCTGAACACGGATGTAGCGGGCTGTTTTGCTGCCCTTCCAGGTTAGCGTCTTGAAATTCAGAATCGGCTCCTTGCCCGACTCATACTTCTTGTCGAATACCTGGGTGAAGTTCTTGCCATCCTCACTAACAGATACCGTATATTGAGAAGGATAGAAAATCTCAGGACCGCTGCTCTGCATGAAATCGGTGCCTACGCTGCTGATCTTGGTAGATTTACCCAGGTCGATGGTTACATCGAAGCAATCCTTGCCGATAAAGCCCTGCCAGCGTCCGTCGCCATGAGCCCAACCGCCCATATTGCCATCCACCAGCGTCTTTTCGCCAGCTGCCGGATAGTAGCGGTTGTAAGCATGGTTGTAGGTAACCTTGGCACCCACCGCCTTGTGCATCACCGGCTTCATCTTCTCCTTGCGCTCACCAATCTCCTTCTTCAGATTGAATGGGTTCACGCCCTCAGCCTTCAGATGTTCCACCTGCGCCAGGGCACGGGTCTTGAACTCAGGATAGTTCTTGGTCTTGGTTCCGTTCCATCCAATCTCAGCCAGAGCCAAGGCACGAGGATAAAGCATATACTCGGCATACTCAGGAGTAGGAATATGCTCGGTCCAGAGATTCGCCTGAACACCCGTAATCATATTGCGCTCTGCCTCAGGAAGATCGCTTCCCGGCACGTAGCTATACACCTTCTCGGTAGGAATGAAACCGCCATTTGCCACTGGCTGGGTGCCCGGCGCATCCTGATACATATCGAAGTAACAGTAAGCTCCCGGCGACATCACCACATCATAGCCATGCTTGATAGCCTCGTGTGCCAGTTCGGTGCCACGCCAAACCATCACGGTAGTATTCTTAGAGAGATTTCCGGCAATCACCTCATCCCAACCCACGAGCTGTCTGCCATGCTCGTTCAGGAACTTGCCCATGTGGGAAATGAGATGAGCCTGCAATCCATCCACATGGTCGATGCCCAGCTCCTTCATCTTCTTCTGGCAGAGGGCACAACTGCCCCATGACTTCTTCGCAGCCTCATCGCCACCCACATGAATGTAATGAGAAGGGAAGATATCCATCACCTCCTTCAAGACATTCTCAAGGAAATCGTAGGTTCCGATGTTGCCCGGACAGAAATCTGCCTGCTTGTATGGCTCATGGGTACAGGATAACTCAGGATAGGCTGTAAGCACCTCCTCTGAATGACCCGGCATTTCGATTTCCGGAACGATGGTGATGCCACGCTCGGCTGCATACTTCACCAGGTCGCGCAGTTCATCCTGGGTATAGTAACCACCCTCGGCACCCTCGCTGCCCTGCTCCAGATACTTGTTGCCACTGGCATTCCAGTCTTTCCACAACTTACCCGAACGCCAGGCTGCAAAGTTGTTGAGTCTAGGATAACGCTTGATTTCGATGCGCCATCCGGCAGCATCGGTCAGATGGATATGGAGACGGTTGAACTTATATTCCGACATCACATCTATCTGTTTCTTGAGGAAGGAGATAGGGAAGTAATGACGGGAAACATCGAGCATCAATCCACGCCACTTATAGGCAGGAGCATCCACGATATCGCAGCATGCGATGCCCTTCTTGGTGGTAAGCTGCTCCATGGTCTGCCAGGCACGGAGGAAACCTTCGCTGCTGGCGGCACTGATTTCAATGGCATCAGGAGCCACATGAAGCCGGTATGCCTCTGGCGAAGATGCATTGGCGAGCTTGGTAAACTTCACCACTCGCTTGGCTGCATCATTCACCTTGACATTCCATGCCTTGGTATAGATATTCTCGGCATCAGCGCCTACTTGGTTTTCTACTTTCACACCGTCGCTGGTGTTGAATACGCCCTTGCCCATCGTAACCTGCTGCGGTTTCGGCAACAGGCTCTGGGCATGGACTGAAGAGGTTAGTAAGAGTGCCCCGAAGAGGGACAATAGATAGTTGGATTTTTTAGTCATACGGCTTATCTATAATTATTAATCTACTTTCTCGATGATTTTCATACCCTCTTCCACGGCCTTCATGTTCAATGGAATCAGGTTGTGATGGCGCTCTGGCAACGACTTGTAGAGTGCCTTGTTCAAACCGTCGGTGCTCACCACTGGGCAAACCTTCAGCAGTCCGCCCAAAACTATCATGTTGAACACCTTCGAATTCTTCATTTCTGCAGCCTTGTCCATCGCATCAATGCGATAGATGGTGATGTCCTTGCGCTGTGGAGGATTCATCACGCCATAACCATCGTAAATCAGGATGCCGCCGGGCTTGATCTTAGGCTCAAACTTATCGAGCGATGGCTGGTTGAGCACGATAGCTACATCGTAATGGCTCAGGATAGGCGAAGAGATGCGGCTGTCGCTCACAATGACCGTCACGTTGGCTGTACCGCCACGCTGTTCTGGTCCGTAAGCCGGCATCCAGGTCACCTCCTTGTCTTCCATCAGTCCTGAGTAGGCCAGGATCTTTCCCATCGAAAGGACGCCCTGACCGCCAAAACCGGATATAATGATTTCTGTCTTCATTGTTCTATTATTATATTAGAAGAGCAAATCGTTCTTCACTCTTCGTTCTTCACTCTTCACTTACATTCCCGTTGTATCCTTCAGGTCGCCCTTTGGATACTGCTTAAACATGTTCTCTTCCATCCACTTGTTTGCCTCAACAGGTGAGAGCTTCCAACCGCTGTTGCAGGTAGAAACGATTTCTACCAGGCTGGAGCCCTTGCCCTGCATGCTTGCCTCGAACGCCTTGCGGATGGCCTTCTTTGCCTTCTTGATGCTTGCCACGGTCTCCACACTCTGGCGGGTTACATAGCAGGTGCCCTGCAGATGGCTGGCAAGTTCGGTGATGTTCAGTGGATAACCATGAAGGTCTGCCTCTCGTCCGTAAGGACAGGTAGCAGTTTTCTGACCCAGCAGGGTGGTTGGAGCCATCTGTCCACCGGTCATACCATAGATGGCATTGTTGATGAAGATGATGGCAATGTGCTCACCACGATTCAGGGCGTGGATGGTCTCGCAGGTACCGATGCACGCCAGGTCGCCATCACCCTGATAAGTGAAGACGAGACGGTCTGGCCACAGACGCTTGATACCCGTAGCCACAGCTGGAGCACGACCATGCGCTGCTTCCTGCCAGTCGATATCCAAATAGCGATAAGCGAATACGGCACAGCCCACCGGACAAACACCCACCGTCTTATCCTCCATGCCCATCTCCTCGATGACCTCGGCAACGAGCTTATGAACTACGCCATGCGAACAGCCCGGACAGTAATGCATCGGGGTATCGTTCATCAGCGTAGGCTTCTTATATACCAGATTCTCTGGTGAAATTATATCATTCATTTTATTAACTTCTTTAATGCTTCAACGATTTCCTCTGGCTCCGGTACGATACCGCCCAGACGGCCAAAGTGCTCAACAGGAGTCTGTCCATTCACAGCCAGGCGCACATCCTGAACCATCTGACCCGCATTGACCTCGGCAACCAGGATTCCCTTCTTGGTCTTGGCGAGTTCATGGATTTCCTTCTCAGGGAAAGGCCAGAGGGTGATAGGACGGAACAGTCCCACCTTGATGCCCTGCTCTCGTGCACTCTCGATACTCTTCTCGGCGATACGTGCCGCACTTCCGAAGGCTACGATTACATAGTCGGCATCCTCCATCTGCTCGGTTTCATATCGAACCTCCGTTTCACGAATCTTCCTGTATTTCTCCTGAAGGGCGATATTACGCTGCTCCATCACCTCTGGCTTGAGTTCCAGAGAGGTCATGATGTTGACAGGGCGACTCTTAGGACGGCCTATGGTAGCCCAAGGACATTCCTTCGCAATCTCCTCCTCGGTACGGCGAGGTTTCATAGGTGGCAGCACCACCTTCTCCATCATCTGTCCGATGACGCCATCGCTCAGGATCATCGCCGGGTTACGGTACTTGAAGGCAAGAGTGAAGGCAAGATCTACGAAGTCTGCCATCTCCTGAACCGAAGCCGGAGCCAGAACGATGACGTTGTAGTCACCGTTACCACCGCCGCGGGTAGCCTGGAAATAATCACTCTGCGAAGGCTGGATGGTACCCAGTCCCGGACCGCCACGCTGCACGTTGACGATGACGCCCGGAATCTCAGCGCCTGCCATGTAAGAGATACCCTCCTGCATCAAAGCCACACCCGGACTTGACGAAGTGGTAATCACACGCTTGCCTGCGCCGGCTCCACCATAAACCATGTTGATAGCCGCTACCTCACTCTCAGCCTGCAGAACCACCATACCTGATGTCTCCCAAGGCTTGAGCAGAGCCAGCGTCTCTATAATCTCACTCTGAGGTGTGATAGGATAGCCGAAGAAGCCATCCGCACCACATCTGATGCAGGCATGGGCTATCGCCTCATTGCCTTTCATTAATGTTACTTCTTGATTTGCCATTGTTTAGTCCTCCTTCTTTCGATAAACAGTGATGCAACCGTCTGGGCAGACGATGGCGCACGAGGTACAGCCAACGCATGCTTCAGGCACAGCCGCCTCTACATAGCGATAACCATGCACATTGACCTTCTTCTCAGCCAATGCGATGACATGATGAGGACAAGCCTCCACGCAGAGCGAGCATCCCTTGCAACGCCCGGTGTCGACTACAATAGCCCCTTTAATCTTACTCATATTCTAATCTTTTTCTAATTATCTTTACTCATAGAGTAATCAAACTGCCGCTGTCCACATGCCAGTTGTTATGGATTGTAGTAGTCTTTGCAATAGAAGTTCATGATATCATCCAGCATCTCCTTTGCCGCTACAGCCGGACTCTCCGGGTCCAGCGCTATCGCCTCCATATAGGAGTCAAGAGCACGCTTAAAGTCGCCTTTCTTCCGCCAGGCGTTACCTTGCTGATAATATTCTTCTGCTGTCATTTTACTCTGTACTATTTTTAATTTTGCTCTGCGAAAGTACGAAAATTATGCTAAGAAAAAGAATAAAAGCCTAAGTTTTAAACTATATTAATGTAGTTTTTCTAAAAAATGCGCACACTATATTTCAAGTGTGCAATTTTTCGAGAACGATGTGCGTTATTTCTAGTATGATATCCTATTAAAACACAATTCGCCATTTACCGCAGTTTCTTACGGTAAATGACGAATAATACGATACCCCGCAAAACGAGGTAGAGAATAAAGGCTAGCCACAGGGCATGATTGCCCAACAGAGGATGCAGACCGAAGTACATTCCGAAGAACGAAGCTGAGGCAATGGCAGTAGAACAGAGCATAGACTTCGACTGAGTGATGCCGATGAAGATGCCGTCAAAGACAAACGCCGACATGCCTGCCAAAGGAATGAGTACTGCCCACCCCAGATATTCGCCCGATGCTGCAACTACCCGCTCATCGCTGGTAAGCAAAGCCAGGAAGTTCTCGCCACCGATTATATATAATAAGGTGAAAAGGATGGCTACAACCACGCCGAACCCCATCGTCCGCCTGACCACCTCCCGGAATGCCACCTTGTTGCCGGCTCCGTAATACTTGCCGCTCAATGCCTCTGCCGCATACGCAAAGCCGTCCATGAAATAGGAGAAGATGGTGAAGAGCGTCATCAGCAGCGTGTTGACAGCCAGCACCAGGGTACTCTCCCTCGAACCTGCTGCCGTAAAGAAGAGGTTCACCGCCACCAGACATAAGGTACGGAGAAAGATATCCCGGTTCAGCGAGAAGAATCGTTTCAGCGGTTCTGCTGCAAAGAGATCCTTGCGATAATCATACTTGCTTAACCGCTGATAGTTAATGCGATAGAGCACAAAAGCCATCAGAAATCCCCACCATTGGGCGATGACCGTTCCGAGTGCCACGCCCTCTACCGTCATCCGGCAACCGAAGACGAGTACCAGGGAGGCAACGATGTTCACCACATTCTGCGTCAGCGACACCACCATCGGGATACGGGTATTCTGCATACCGATAAACCAGCCGGTGAATCCATAGAGTCCGAGCACAGCCGGTGCTCCCCAGATGCAGACATAGCAGTATCTGCGAGCCAGTTCCACCACATCCGCTTCCGGCGACATCGCCCACAGTCCGCAGCCGATGAGCCATCTCTGAAGGATAAAGAACAGGAGTCCTATCCCCACGCCAATGCCCAGGGAACGAATCAGGAGTCTCATCACCTCAGGCAAGTCTCTCCTGCCCAAAGCCTGCGAAGTCATTCCGCTCGTTCCCATTCTCAGGAATCCGAAGAGCCAGTAGATGACATTGAAGAGCATCGAGCCCACGGCAATGGCTCCGATATAAGCCGCATCGCCGATATGCCCCACGATGGCGACATCCACCAAACCCAAAAGCGGTACCGTGATATTGGATATTATCGACGGTACCGCTAATTGCAATATTCGTTTATTCACGTACTTTAATGATTATCATTAATCACTAATAAATAATCACTATACTCTAAATTTCGCCGCCTGCTCCTCAATATAGGCAGCATCGCTGAAGTAGTCGATGCGCATAGCCTTGCGAACCTCGTCCATGGTCTGGGCTGCAAACTCGCGGGCATCCTCACTACCCTTCTTCAGGATGTTGAATACCTCAGGGATATCCTGCTCAAACTCATGACGGCGGGCACGGATTGGATCGAGCATCTTGTTGATCACGCTGTTCAGGAACTTCTTGCAGGTACCGTCACCGATACCACCCTTCACATACTGCTCCTTCAACTCGTCAAGATTCTTGAACTCTGGCCAGAACTCAGCAAAATCCTCAGGAGTAGAGAATGCCTCCAGATAAGTGAATACGGCATTGCCCTCCAGGTGTCCAGGCTCTTCCATGCTCATGCGTGGCTCACCGTTAGACATCTTCTTCACCTTCTTCCAAACAGTCTTCTCGTCATCGCTCATGTAGATGCAGTTGCCGAGACTCTTGCTCATCTTCTCCTTACCGTCAGTTCCTGGAAGACGACGGCAGCAGGCAATCTCTGGAAGCAGGATTTCCGGCTCTACCAATACAGGCGCATAAGTCTGGTTGAAACGGCGAACCAACTCACGGGTCACCTCCAGCATAGGCTCCTGGTCCTCACCGGCTGGTACTGTTGTAGCCTTGAAAGCGGTGATGTCGGCAGCCTGGCTCACAGGATAGCAGAAGAAACCGAGCGGAATGTTTGCCTCAAAGTTACGCATCTTAATCTCAGTCTTCACGGTTGGGTTACGCTGAACACGAGATACTGAGATGAGGTTCATCAAATAGGTAGTCAACTCTGCCAACTCCGGTATCATACTCTGGATATAGAGAGTACACTTCTGTGGGTCGAGACCCGCAGAAAGATAGTCGAGTGCCACCTCTGTGATGTTCTGGCGAATCTTCTCAGGATTGTCAGCGTTGTCTGTCAAAGCCTGAACGTCTGCCATGAATACGAACATTCTGTCGAAGTCGCCAGCGTTCTGAAGTTGTACTCGGCGCTGCAATGAGCCGATGTAGTGACCCAGGTGAAGTTTACCTGTAGGACGGTCGCCCGTCAATATAATCTTTCCCATTTTCTTGCAATTTATTATTAATTTTGTGCAAAGGTACAACAAAATATCGAGAAAATACTAAAAATACTGAAAAATTAAGCCATATCCCCTATTTGGTGATGGCATCAATCAGGATATCATTGGTCTGGTCTATCTGGTCGGCGTTAATACTCTTGAGATAAATTTGTGTTGCTTTTTCCGAATTATGTCCCATACTGTCACTGATTACGCTCACGGGAACATTCTTCTCCTTGGCGTTGGTAGCCCACGAATGTCGGGCAACATACATCGTCAGTGTGATGTCGATATCTATCAGTTTGGATAGCTTTTTCAGGGTCTTGTTAATCAGACATTGCCGGTAATGCCGCTGTTGCCGGAGACTTTTCTCGGCATAGTTGTCCAGGATGCCCAGCAGATGTTTCCCGTCAAGCGAAGGATATCGGTCCACAATGTCCTGCATGCTCTGTCGCCAGGCTATCCTCAGTTCCTGCCCCGTCTTTCTTCGTTTATAGATAAGGTATCCGTTGCGGATATTCGACTTCTCCAGACAGGCGATATCCACGAACGACATGCCTCTGGTATAGTAGCTGAACAGGAATAAATCTCTGGCAAACTGCTGGTTATAAGTTTCAAGTTTCAGTTTTGCCAGCTGTCGGATAGCTTTCTGCGAGATGGCTCGCTTACTCGTCTTCGTGGTTCGGGTAAAGGCACCGGCAAAGGGTTTGCGGTCGGGAATCTCCAGTTCCTTCACGGCACTGTTGTAGATGGCGCGAAGCCGTCGCATATAGAAGGAGATGGTATTCAGCGTCAGTCCCTGATGCTTCAGATAGCTCTCGTAGGCACCCACCACCAGTTCGTCGAGTTCGCACAGCAGGATATCCTTCTGTTTTCTGAACTTCATAAAGCTCTTCATTGTACACTGGTTGATGTCAGCCGTACGATATTGGTAGTTATCCTTCAGTCTCTGTCTGATTTTTTCAGCATAGTCACCCAGTTTTACTCCCCTATTCGGGTTCGATTTTTCCATCTTTTCCATTTCATCCTGTGTTTTTGTTATCACAGAATATCCGTGTTGTCCAGCCTTACTATTAAACCTGATGATAATCTCATCATCTTTTTTCATCTCAAAATCATCTGGTAATTCTATTCTAAGTGTCATATTTTTGCGTTATTTTTGAATGAAGAACAAAATTACGCCAAAAATGCGAGAAATGAGAAAGTTTAGGAGTAAATAATGCAAAAATAAGAGGAAAAAGCATAAAAAAGTCCCACAGATTTCACAGATTCACACAGATTTTTTCTTTTAAAAGTCACGCAGATATCGCAGATGACGCAGTTTTTTTACCTTTTTACCTTTTTTACTCTTTTACCTTTAAAAGTTCCCCAGGCGGTCCCATCCCGCAAAATATGGCGAGGGCTTTGATGCCCCGCCAACCTTAGAGCGAAGCGGTTCTGAGCACCGGAGGGCGGTTACATCCCCGCTTCCTGAGGAAGAGGGGCTTGGGGAGAAAGTGGAGCCCTCCTTGGCTAAGGAGGGACGGGGTGGATCGAAAAAAAACACTATATTTAAACCAAAAAAGCGAGGCTTCTTGAAAAGAAACCTCGCTAAAAGCATGGATTCAGGTAAGCTTTACAGGCTTGCCCCGAATCCAGAATTAGTGATAAATAATATATGGCGCAAGCCAGATATTATTTAGCAATCATGATGGAAACACGGTTCTTGTCATTCTCTGCGAATGGCTGAACACGAGCACCCTTTGACTCTTCTGTGATGCGCTCAGCAGGAATGCCGTAGCGCTTCTCCAACATCCAGACAACGGCAGCAGCACGCTTGGCAGCGATGCGGTCGTTCACACGGTCATTACCAGTACCCTTGTCAGCATAACCGGTAACTACTACCTTTGCCTCAGGATACTTCACCAGGAAGTCGATAACCTCGAGGATCTTCTTGTTTTCCTTCTCAGAAATCTTGTTAGAGTTGATGGTGAAGAAGATATCACGACGGATTTCCTCTACCTTCTTCTCTACTGGTGCTGGAGCAGGAGCTGGCTCCTCAACCTTCTGAACAGGTGCTGGAGCTGGTTCCGGTTCTACTGGCTTCTCCTTCTTGGTAGCACTCTTGCCCAGGTTGATGCGAAGACCAGCCAAAGCATTGAAATACCAGTCAGGATTACCTGCCTTCTTTGAGTTGTACTTGTCTGAAATGACATTGGCATTACCCTCAAGCATCAGACTGACAGACTTGCTGACCTTGAATGCCAACTCGATACCGGCACGACCGTAAGGGCGAACCTTGGTACCATCCCAGAGATACTCCAGGTTGTAGGCATTCAGGTTCTTGATGGTTGCAGCCAACTCATTCACTTCATCATTATCCCAAGCGATGTTAGCACCTGCACCGGCGAAGGCAGTAACGTTCAGCACACGGTTAGGGTTCCAACCGCAGAAAAGGTTGCTGAGGTTGAACATGAAGTCAACACCAGGAGCTACATACTTGAACTTATAATTAGCGTTGTAAGGAGTCTCGCCCTTCTGAGCGTAGAATCCTGCCCAACCGCCCTTGCTCTGCCAGCCGTTAGCCTGCAAGCGCATGCCGAATACAGGAGAGAACTGGTAGCCCAAGCCCAACTGTACGTTAGGAGAGAGCAAGTCACCGAACTTAGCCTCACCAAGTGTGTACTGAGCACCACCCTGGAGATCCAGGAAGAAATGCTTGTTGAATGTATACTCATCACCGTTCTGGTCGGTGTAAGTAGCCTGTGCCATGGCTGATGTTGTGCCGAGGGCAAGCAGGGACGCAGCGAATAAAGATTTCATTGTATTCATAATCATTTCCTTTATTAATTAATAAATAATAACACTATGAGTGTAGCTTATCTTGTCAACAATACCTTGGTTGTATCTTTGCTGACATCAATCACCTTGGCAGGAGTTGGTTTCACAAATACGAGCAGCGCACGGAGTGTGTCACCGTGTCCCTTGACGTAATGCACCTGTACAGAATCGCCCTTCATCATCAAGCCATTGTTGTACTCAGCTTCCATCAGATTGAATATCAGCGTATCCTCACCATTGTATAGCCTCATGCTCTTTACGGTGTCACCCAAGTTACTTGTCTCAACCTGGGTTACCACGCCGTCCATGTTCTTCAACTTCTCCTTGCAGGAGGTGAGCGAACCAGCCAAAAGTGCCACTGAAGCAAAAGCTATCAGATACTTTTTCATTTTCATCATTCGTTAATTCTAAAAAAGGGGAGCATCCCAGCTTTGGGAAGCTCCCCTTTGGGTATGTTTTAAAGCTTCTAAATTACTTTAGATTCTTTATTATTCAGCACGCTTTACTGTGAATGGCAACTTGTAAACGTTCTTGTGACCGAATGCGTCTGTCATTGTCAATACCAAAGTAGAAGCTACATCAGCTGTTGGGTTAGTTGCAGCAGACTGCTTGTGGAATGTAATCACACCATTTGTAACAGTTGCTGTGTAGTAATCCTCAAGCTTGCTACCGTTAGAGATCAACTTAGCCTCAATCTTAACGTACTTGTTGTAACGCTCAGAAAGTTTACCACCGAATACAGTGTTGTCGAATGAGTTGTGAGCAACCAAGCACTTGAAGATGTTAGGGATTACAGTTTCCTCGCTACCATAAGTAAGAACGTTAACGTCCTTAGCAGGTGTAACAACCTGACCATTTGTACCATAAACGGCTGGAACTTGTGCCCAAGCGTATGTCTGAGCAGCAGTGTTCAATGGGCAAGCGAATACTGTCTGAACAGTCTCTACGGTTACGGTGTAATCCTCATTAGGTTTAACTGAGCTAATCTTACCGTAGTTGTAACTGATAGTAGTCTCGTGCTTTGTCTCGTTGTCGATCAAAGCGACACCAGCATCGTCCTTAGCGTTGCTTACATTAACCTTCCAAGGAGTAGCAGTTACATCAAGAGCATTCTTGTAGTAGTTCTTGCCATTCTCAGCCTTCAAGGCAGCGTTAGCGAAACTGATAACGAAGTTTGTATTCAAACCATTGATAGCCTGATTCATATCCTTGTAACCTGTAGCAACATTTTCTGTTGTCCAAGCGTCAGCAGCAGGATAGAGGTATGCTGTGTAAACACCATTGTTCAACTGGTTGTCCTTCCATTTGTAATTCATGAGAGCCTTTGTAGCCTCAGCTGTAGGCATAACCTTAGTCAAACTTACAGAGATTGTGTTAACTGTCACGTTCTCACCATCCTTGATAGTACCAGTAGCAGTTGCACCGTCAGCCCACTTTGTCAAGTCACCAGGAGCAACAGAGAACTTAGCGAACTTAATCTTGCTGTTATCTGCAGCAGGATTACCATCTTTGTCCTTAGCGTATTGTACGCTAGCGTTGATATTAACACCGTTAACAATTACCTGAACAGTATCAGGAAGACTACCACCATTCTTCAAGCTACCAGTGATTGGCAACCATTCTGTCTCCATCTTCTGCTTACCAGTAGCAACGAGGTTACCAGCAACACTAGTAGTTGTAGACTCTGCACCAACATATACACGGAATGGACGACCATTCTGCTCTACGAGAGTACCATCATAGTTGACAGCGAAGATACGGAACTGAACTTCATCACCAACCTGACCGTTGATCTTAATGTTGAGAGTAGCTTTACCATTACCGTTTTCAACCGCAACAACCTTGTTAAGGTTATTATATTCATAAGAATTCCAAGCGTTCAACTCAGAAGCGTCAGACTCTCCAGCGTGCTTGTCATCACGTACTACGTAGAAACGATCAGCATTAGCTACGTTCTCGAAGCTAACCAAGATGTTCTCACCATTAGCTGCATAAACAAGATCAGAACCTGTTGGCTTAAGCTCATCAAGAGTCTTCCAATTCTTAGACTCAGCCTTAACCTTTACGGCACCAAGATCATTTGCACCTACATAATTATATGCACCATTTACAGTCAAGTCGTATGTTGAAACAACATAACGGCTTGCAGCATCAGCTACAGTCTCAGCCTGGCTAGCAGTGTTGTTTACTGCAACTGCATAAAGAATATTCTGACCGTTTTCAGCTGTCTGTGCAACATTCTCTGGTTTTACACCATCCTGCAACTGAACCTTAACAGTCCAAAGACCAGTCTCAGATGCACGGGTAAGAAGATTGTCATATTTCTCTACGTCAACAACCTTAACCAACTTATTCAAGTCGTTACCCTTTGAGTCAATCAACTTGATCATATCAGGAGTAATCTTAGCGTTAACAGGGTTGATACGAACCAAGAACTCAGATGGGAAGTTGATAGAAGCACCCTTTACGTATGACTTCTTAGGATCTGCGCTATGCTCACCTTCCAAATCATCCTTCTCCTTAGCACCGAATGTATAGTTTGCACCAATTGTACCTGTCTGGAACCAGAGATTACTCTGACCATTAAATATTGAGTTACCGTCAATGCTGTTCCAAGAACCCATCAAGCTAACCTCAGTTACAGCAGTATACAAAGCGTTGATACCACCCTTGTAACCATTAACAATCTTAGTCAAGTTAGCGATGCTATCAGAAGTAGCCTCGTTGATAACTTGAGCCAAAGAATCCAAAGATTTATTGAGCTGAGTAGCTGTTACGTGAGACTGAGCGTTCAAAGCCAATTTCTTCAACTCCTTATCCAAACCTGCAATCTTTGTCAAAGCTGCGTTGGCAGAATCCTGAGCAGCAGTAGCAGCTGTAGCAGCATTAGAAGCAGCTGTAGCAGCGTTAGCAGCATCAGTAGCAGCGTTAGCAGCATCAGTAAGAGCCTTAGCTACATCAGTACCATTCTTAGTAGCGAGTGCCTTTACTGTGGCAATCTCTGTGGCGTTGGCACCAGCCTTTGTCAAAGCCTCCTCAGCCTTTGTAGCTGCGTTCTGTGCAGATGTAGCAGCATTGTTTACCTGAGTTCTCAATGCCTCTACGTCAGAAGAAAGAGCAGCCTTGTTGACTTGTTCCTGCAAGCTGTTGATGTCGTCATCATAATCCTTACAAGAAGTAAATGTACTTACGGATGAAAGTGTCAATACACCCATAAGCAGCGCGCTTAAATACTTTCTTTTCATACGATAAAATTTAATTAAAAATATTAATTGTTAACTTTAAGTTCTAAACTTTCTCTGTACTATCTCCTGCGGGGAGATATTAC
>OJKP01001225.1_pt1 | contig 15280 bp, 7 predicted proteins | sample 1596521 | NCBI WGS metagenome assembly OJKP01 (sample SAMEA4350130, study PRJEB24818) | metagenome | biome: human; feature: gut; material: faeces | place: Denmark | collected 2013-09
AGAATAACAAGAGAAAAGCAAGCCTTAAAGGTAAAAGAAAAATGGCAGGATGGAGTGATGAGTTTCTTGCTGAACTTTTAGATGCACCATGGCATAATGAAGAAATTAAGTAATGCGTCAGCCCTGCTTCGAACGAGGTGAGCGCTCACATCGACCGATATGAACGTTTACCTCGACCGAAGTAAGACGACTTCATTAAAGAATTTAATGACACCTCACAGATGCCGAAGTTTGGCAAGAATTATGATTTGTGTGACGCAATGACAAAAAAAGAGCGACATTTATTAAAAATGCCGCTCCCCTAATTTAAACCTCAAAAACTGTTATTCTATTGTTTCAAGCAACAATTCCATTACTTTACAAGCCGATTTAGCTACCGAAGTACCCGGACCGAATATCGCTACGACTCCTGCACGATACAAGAAATCATAATCCTGAGCCGGAATTACACCGCCGGCAAATACAAGGATATCCTCACGGCCAAGTTTCTTCAATTCACCGATAATCTGCGGAATAAGAGTCTTATGTCCGGCAGCCAATGACGACACGCCTACCGCATGCACGTCGTTTTCTACAGCCTCACGAGCAGCTTCTTCCGGAGTCTGGAACAACGGTCCCATATCCACGTCGAAACCACAGTCGGCATAACCTGTAGCTACTACCTTAGCACCACGGTCGTGACCGTCTTGTCCCATTTTCGCTATCATGACACGCGGACGACGACCTTCTTTCTTAGCGAATTCTTCTGTCAGACTGCAAGCTCTTGCAAAGTCTGAGTCTTTTTTACTTTCTGACGAATACACTCCTGATATAGTTCTGATTACTGCTTTATAACGTCCTACTACCTCTTCGCAAGCATCGGATATTTCACCCAATGTAGCGCGTACGTGAGCCGCTTCTACAGCCAACTCAAGCAAGTTGCCTTTTCCGGTACGTACGCATTCGGTGATAGCCTTCAGTGCCTTGTCCACCTCTTCCTGATTACGTCCTTCTTTCAGGCGACGCAGATTCTCAATCTGTTCCTGACGAACGGCTGTATTATCAACTTCGAGGATGTCGATAGGTTCTTCTTTCTCCAGTCTATACTTGTTAATACCAACGATAGTCTGCTCACCCGAGTCGATACGGGCCTGAGTACGCGCTGCAGCTTCTTCGATACGCATCTTAGGAATACCTGTTTCGATAGCCTTAGCCATACCGCCAAGTTTCTCTACTTCCTGAATGTGTTCCCATGCGCGATGAACCAATTCGTCTGTCAGCGCCTCTACGTAATAAGAACCTCCCCATGGGTCAACGTTCTTACATACCTGAGTTTCTTCTTGTATATAAATCTGAGTATTACGTGCGATACGTGCAGAGAAATCTGTAGGCAATGCGATAGCCTCATCAAGAGCGTTGGTATGAAGAGACTGCGTATGACCTAATGCGGCAGCCATAGCCTCGATACAAGTACGACCTACGTTATTGAACGGGTCTTGCTCTGTAAGCGACCATCCCGAAGTCTGAGAGTGGGTACGCAGTGCAAGCGACTTAGGATTCTTCGGGTTAAACTGCTTCACTATCTTAGCCCACAGCATACGTGCGGCACGCATCTTGGCTATTTCCATAAAGTGATTCATACCGATAGCCCAGAAGAACGACAGACGCGGAGCGAAGGCATCGATATCGATACCAGCGGCTACTCCCGCACGCAGATATTCCAATCCGTCGGCCAAGGTATAAGCCAACTCGATATCGGCTGTAGCTCCGGCTTCCTGCATGTGATAACCCGAGATAGAGATAGAGTTGAACTTAGGCATCTTCTGCGAAGTATACTCAAATATGTCCGAAATGATTTTCATAGAGAATGCAGGCGGATAGATATAAGTGTTACGCACCATGAACTCTTTCAAGATATCGTTCTGAATAGTTCCCGCCATTTCTTCAAGCTTAGCGCCCTGCTCTAATCCGGCGTTGATATAGAACGCCATGATAGGCAATACGGCACCGTTCATAGTCATAGATACAGACATCTTATTCAATGGAATTCCATCGAAGAGCACCTTCATGTTCTCAAGCGAACAGATAGACACACCTGCCTTACCAACATCGCCCACTACACGCGGATGATCGGGGTCGTAACCACGATGCGTAGGAAGGTCGAATGCTACCGACAGACCTTTCTGACCAGAAGCCAAGTTACGGCGATAGAATGCGTTAGACTCTTCGGCGGTAGAGAATCCGGCGTACTGACGGATAGTCCACGGACGGAAGGTATACATCATAGAATACGGACCGCGCAGATAAGGCGGAATACCTGCCACATAGTCCAGGTGTTCCATACCCTCAAGGTCTTCTTTAGTATAGACCGGCTTCACCTGAATTTGCTCAGGCGTCTTCCAGTTGGCTGTGATGCCGTTCTCTTTTTGCCATTCCATTCCATTCTGCTGATGGAATCCGGCATATATATCTATTGATTTGAAATTCGGTTTCATCATCTTGCTTCCTTTAGTTGATTCCTAACTTGTGGTTATACTCTTTCAGTGTGTCAAGCACATTGCAACGCACGTGGATGAAGTTTTCTATGCCAGCGGCCTTCAGATCTTCCATACATGCTGGTGCACCCGCTACTATGAACATTGCTCTGCCGTCTAAAGCCTGATATGCCGGTATAGCATATTCTGCATACTCGTCATCGCTAGAGCAGAGTACTACAATGTCGGCATTGGCTTCGAGAGCGGCTTTTATACCCTCTTCTACACTGGGGAAGCCAAGATTATCTATTACCTGATATCCGGCACAAGCCAAGAAGTTGCACGAGAACTGTGCGCGTGCCTGACGCATTGCCAAGTTACCGATAGTAAGCATAAACGCCTTAGGACGTTTACCTGAACGTTCGGTCTGCAAACGTAAGTCTTCGAACTCGCTGGCAGCGCGTGCTGTTTCGAGTTTAACCAACGGAGTATCTTCAGCATTATCACCACAAGCGCAACGATGTTCAAGCGGAGTCTTACCGTTCGACATCTCGCTGAAATTAGGATACTGGTTAGTACCAAGTAATACCTCTTTACGCTTAGATACCGCTTCATGGCGAGCCTTGTTGCTCTGGTTAACAGCCTTCTGAACCGAATCGTTTTGTACTGCGCTAACCATTCCACCTTCATCTTCTACAGCCAGGAATAATTCCCATGCCTGTTTTGCAATAGAAGCCGTAAGGTTTTCTATATAATAAGAGCCACCAGCCGGGTCTACAATACGGTTAAGGTGAGCTTCTTCTTTCAAAAGCAACTGCTGATTACGAGCTATACGCTCAGAGAAATCGTCTGGAGTTTCGTATGCCTTATCAAAAGGAGAAACGGTAATAGAATCTACGCCAGCTATAGCTGCACTCATAGCCTCTGTCTGCGTGCGGAGCAAGTTAACGTGAGCGTCAAAAAGAGTAAGGTTAAAAGTAGAAGTCTCGGCATGGATAGCCATCTTGCAAGATTCATCGCTCTGCGGACCGTAAGCCTTAACGATATCCGCCCACAGCATACGTGCGGCACGGAATTTAGCTATCTCCATAAAGTAATTAGAGCTGATACCGAAATTGAATTTAATGCTTCGTGCTGCTTCGTCAACCGACGCTCCGGCTTCTATCAGTCTGTGCATATATTCGTTACCCCAAGCCAAAGCATATCCTAATTCCTGATAAATATAAGCTCCGGCATTGTTCAACTGAATAGAATCTACCGCCACTGTTCTAAAGTGAGGCCATGCCTCCATCGCTTTCATTATTTGATGTGCCGATGATATAAGCGGACTTACATCGCGTCCTTTCTGCATCATCTTGCCTATCGGGTCGAAACGGAGCGAACCGTAAATACGTTCTGGGTCGTAACCCTTCTTAGCAAAATAAGCGGTGAGTAGTTCTGCCAACTCTAAAGTATGACGTTGGCAAGTAGAGAAATTAAGTTCTATGCAATCGCAGCAGATATCTTTAAGCAATGTCTCTATGAATTCTGCGCTCAGAGCCTTTGCTTCTACATGGAAGCCAAGAGAATCGACTCCTCTATTTAATAAGTCGAGTGCTTTTTTATTTGCTTCGGCAGCATCGGTTACCCGCATATTCTGACGGATAAACCAAGTATTATCATTAGCTTTATTACCTCTTATAAATGGGAATTGTCCGGGAAGTCCATCGGTAGTTTTCAATCCTTCCAAGTCTTCCTGCCGATAGAACGGCTTAACTTTAAAACCCTCGTTGGTTCTCCACACCAATTTTTTCTCGAAATCGGCGCCTTTCAAATCCACCGTTATCTTATCCATCCACTCCTGTGTGGACACATGCGGAAAATCTGAAAAGAGTTTTTCTTTATTGTTTGCCATAATACAATAGTGTTTTTTATTAATATGACTTAAGTTCATGAAACACGACACAACCCTTCCGAGCGGCATCATGCAATAGCAAATATATAGTATTTTTTTAAAAGCCGCCTTATTTTCATTGCAGATAAAATAAAAATATATATTTTTGCATTCGTTATGAAAGGAAACCTCATGAGGGAAGCCCATCGTAACAGACTTCTTACCCTACAATCGACAATCCACATTGCCGATTCAACATCAACTAAAATATTCACATTAATCAAGCAGTTATCAAATAGCATGTATTCGGTATGCGTATGCCAAACAAATCGTATGACAATATCTTTGTCATGGCGTGTATGCTACTGCTGCTTTAATTCAAACATATAACCTATACTTATGTATAACATCATTCAATTAAACGAAAAAGATTTGCCCGAATTGCAACAAATCGCCAAAGAGTTGGGTCTGACTAAAATCAGCGACTTAAAGAAGGACAAGCTGGTTTACCGCATTTTGGACGAACAAGCCGTGGTAGAAGCCGGAAAGAAAGCTGCCGCCAACGCCGAGCGCGAAGGACAACCGCGCAAGCGCTCTCGCATCAGCGTAAAGAAAGACAGCGACAAGGTTTATACCGCTACAAAGGATAAGGCTCAGAAGCTGGATACCAAACCCGCCGATGCCACAACACCGACGGACGAAAGCACTCCGAAAGATGCCGCTAATGTAGCACCAGCACAACCAGCAGAAGCTCAGGCTACCGAAGAAAAGCCAAAGGCTAAGCGAGGCAGAAAGCCGGGTAGCAAGAATAAGTCTACTCTGGAGAAAGAAAGACTGATGGCAGAGAAGGCTGAAAAAGAAGCTGCCGCCACAGAAGAAAAAGCTCCGGAAGCAACAGAAAGTATCGATACTCCAACAGAAAGCTTCGCATCACAGGCTAACGACGATTTTATTCCTATAGAAGACTTGCCTTCTGAAAAGATGGAGTTGCCATCTGAACTGCTCGGTAAATTCGGTTCTATGAAGATAGAAAACCAACCGGCACAGCAAGCTAACGCACAGACTCAGCAGATGCAGCAGCCTATGCAGCCCAACAAAAGCAACAATCGTCAGAACAACCGACAGAATAACAACTATAATAACCGTCAGCAGCGATACGGAAATAACAATAACAACCGTCAGCAGCAAAACGGACGCCCGCAGAACAGCAACAATAATCAGGGTTATTACAACAATAACAATCAGGGACAGAATCCCAACAACTATCAGCAGAACAGACCTCAGAACAATCAGCCAGTACAAGCTGCGCCAAACGCACTTCCGGCCCCCGTTCAAGAACCAGCTAAACCGGTAGAAAAGGCATACGACTTCGATGATATACTTAGAGGTACCGGAGTTTTGGAGATAATGCCCGATGGATACGGATTCTTGCGTTCTTCAGACTACAACTATCTTTCATCACCCGATGATATTTATGTATCTCAATCGCAAATAAAGCTCTTCGGACTGAAGACCGGCGATGTGGTAGACGGAACCATACGTCCGCCTAAGGAAGGCGAAAAATACTTCCCGTTGGTTAAGGTATCAAAGATTAACGGACTTAACCCAGAGTTGGTTCGCGACCGTGTACCGTTCGATCATCTTACTCCGCTCTTCCCTGACGAAAAGTTCCGTCTTTGCAAGGGATATGGTGATAATTTATCAGCTCGTGTGGTAGATCTCTTCTCTCCTATCGGAAAAGGACAGCGTGCGCTTATCGTGGCTCAGCCTAAGACCGGTAAGACTATCTTGATGAAAGATATCGCTAACGCCATCGCCGAGAATCACCCGGAAGTATATATGATTATGTTGCTCATCGATGAGCGTCCGGAAGAAGTTACCGATATGGCTCGCAGCGTAAAGGCAGAAGTTATCGCTTCTACTTTCGACGAACCTGCAGAACGCCACGTGAAGATTGCCGGCATCGTGCTCGAAAAGGCTAAGCGCATGGTAGAGTGCGGACATGATGTAGTGATATTCCTTGACTCTATTACTCGTCTGGCTCGTGCATATAACACGGTTTCTCCGGCATCTGGTAAGGTATTATCGGGTGGTGTAGATGCCAACGCATTGCATAAGCCTAAGCGTTTCTTCGGTGCTGCTCGTAACATAGAGGGCGGAGGTTCGTTAACTATCATCGCTACCGCATTGATTGATACCGGTTCTAAGATGGACGAAGTAATCTTTGAAGAATTCAAGGGTACAGGTAACATGGAATTGCAGCTCGACAGAAACTTGAGCAACAAGCGTATCTTCCCAGCTGTAAACATCAACGCTTCAAGTACTCGCCGCGACGATCTGTTGCTCGACAAGCCGACATTGGATCGTATGTGGGTATTGCGCAACTATCTGTCGGATATGAACCCGGTAGAAGCTATGACCGACTTAAAACAGAAGTTGGAGCGCACCAAAAACAACGAAGAGTTCCTAATGAGCATGAATTCATAATTCGCTCACTCATAAGCATACAAAAAGAGCTTCCGAACGCGATATGCAATTCGGAAGCTCTTTTTTTGTATGCTTATGTTTAATGATTACAAAGCCTATTTTAGAACGGGAGGTCATCCTTTTCGTCCTGCGCAGCAAAACTTGCCGGAGCAGCGTTAACCGGTGGGAACGGAGCTGCGCCCATAGGAGGTACTGGTTGACTTCCACCAACCGGAACGCGGTCTACCTTCCATGCACGGATACTGTTAAACCAACGACCATTCCACTCACGAGCGTCGATATCGAACGAAACGTTCAATTCTTCACCCATCTGAATATTAAATTGCTGTATTTTATCGGCACCGAACACGTCGAAACACATTCTACGAGGATACTGGTCGTGAGTTTCGATAACGTATTCCTGTACTTTCCATTCATTTCCGGTCTTAGAAACACCACCTCTGGGTTCCAACACTGCAATTACTTTTCCTGCTAATTCCATATTATTAAAGTCTGTATTTTATTTGGTCACGAATTTAAGGTTTTCCGAAGACGTAAGCTAATTTTTCACATTCTTTTTTAAATTCGATGACCCTATACGTTCTTTTCCGGCATTACTTAAATAGTATGGCGTAATTATTCGAAGCCTTACACTCGCTCATCAATGAATAGAACTGCTTGTAATTCTTCACCGTTATAAGTTGCTCATTTACATTAAGAGTATAAATAGCCTTCACCTCACCATTTTCTTGTTTATATTCAACGATAAACTCTCCAACCTCGTTCGAAACCTTAACATTCTGCTTCTTAATCCATGTTTTACCGTCGGGCACATTCACGTTATACTGCTTTACACAGCTCACCTTGCAAGGAAGAATAATATTCTCTGATATCGAAGTATTTTCTGAATAAGAATAAAGTGCACTTCCTACCGATTGACTAGGTATCGACACTACAACATAGCCTCCGGCCAACGACTTCGAGCTTTTATCGTTTACCTCTATAGTCTTGACTTCCTTAGTCTGACTTTCCGGCTTATCATTTCTCAGAGATGACTTATTACCATTCAAATCTGTTACCGCCATAAACTGCTGTACATCTGCGTAGCATTTATTAGCAGAATTCATCTCACTGTCTGATACTACAGAAACTATGCCGCTCAGTCCCACACAGTTCATATCAGAAGCCTTTACGAAACACATCTTTATATTAGCATCCAATCCGGCTGCCTTATGCAATACATTATCCAGATTAGCTAATTCCGCACGTGTTCCATACATAGAGAGCAGAACTTCCGATGCCGGGCGAAGTCTGTATCCTGCTTCGAGCAAAGAAACTCCACTCAATCCCTTCACTCCATATAAATAAGTCATAAACCTATTGATAGCCTTACGCAACTTATCCTTATCGCCTCCACACTCTTTCTTGAATTCCGCAACCTTATCCTCTATCACCTTGCTATCGCCCACCTTAAACTGTTTGTTCAAGACATCGGCAGCCGCTTTAACATTCTCGTAAGTAGAAGCAGTAAAAGCAGGCATCATTCCGCTTGCCACTTGCTGCACAACGCCTACAGTAGAATTGTAAACAGGATAAGAATAAGGTCTTGGAGCAATATTCTTAATAGAATAAGACACAGTCTTCATGCCGTTGGCTACGGAAACAGACGGTTTAGCCGAGAGATTAAGCAATTCGCAATTAAGTTTTTTAGATTCAGGAACACTGATCGTCAGTCTGAAGTCTTCTATCGGCGATAGTTCCTTTATCATAGAAAAGATATCCAACTCGCCACACATCTCCGCTTTAGTCTCTACGGTATAGTCGAGTACTATTTTAGCCCCAAGTTCTAGTCCGGTGTGAACCACTATCATCTCTTTAAGATGATTATACGCAGGAGCATTGGCGGCGCACGACGGCAATGCCTCAACGAAAGCGTTTTCCGGAGTAACAACCTTATTGCCATCTTTCTGCAGAGTGTACGACTCGTTAATCTTCAGTTTCTGAAATTCAGGATTATACACAATGAAGCTCTCACCGTATTTACCGTTCATGGCAGCATGAGTATAAATATCAAGCTCTTTATATACCCTTTCTACCATGCTACCGTCTTTATTCAACGTATATGTCTTATATAATTTCTTGAAACTCGCCTCGGGTGCGGCATAAGCCGTAACCGCCACCATCCACAGCAAACATATTAAACGTATATATAGTGTTATTCTTTTCATAATTCACAAGTTATATTTAAGCACCATTATTTTCTGATTACGATATACTCTCCGTACGATTTATACGCATTGACCGATTCTCTGTAGTCCTTCCAGTCGGCAGCAGTATATATTCTCTTGTTAAGCGATAATCTGGTGTCAACCATAAGCTTATTGCCGTTCTGTTTAAGCGTACCGCTGAATGCAGCCGCTTTTCCGTCAACGGAAGTCTGCTTTTCTGTACACACCATATTATATCCGGTAGGCAAAGAAAGCTTCTCCGCCACTTCCACAAGTCGCGAGCACGCGTCTCTGAAACCATATTTACGCACCTCTATATCAGTATTTATATTCAGGAACGAAAGCACCTGAGTATACAGATTATTCAGAACGAACGGTTTAAAAATCATCTCACCATCGCCAATCATGGCATATTCAGGAATCTCATACGTAAATGTGATGCTTATCGGCGCCTTCTGATAATCTTTAGGAGAGCTACCATAATTCACACTCTTCATAACAGCTTTAGGCGATACGTTGAGCAACTGCTTTTCCATAGCATTCTGCCATTCGCTCTGAAATCCGGTAGTAAATATCCGTCGAATCTTGCTATCGCTTTGTCCCTCTGCCGAAATTGTAAACTTACCCACCAGCGTTCCGTCGGCCTTCAGTTTATTGTCGGCATTGATACGTACATAATGGTTTTCGGCAGGCGATACCGGAGTAACGCACAAATCTACACCTTGTGGCACACCCGGCAAGTAATTCTGCTGCTGTTCGGCACTACTCCATAGTTCTCGGCAGAAAGGCACCCATGTAGGGTCGAGCGGCATCAGTGTACCGTTGCTCAATTCTACAACGGCTACACAGTGATTAAAATGATCTGCCGGAATCTTTTCTACCCTGCTTCCAGCCATCGTCATAGCGGGATACGCCTTAAAGCCAGCCATTCGCAAAAAAGATATAAGAGTACCGGCAATGTCCTTGCACACACCGCAACGGTCGGTATAATCCATTTTCAGATTATGAAGAGTAAAGCCTTCACCCTTTCCCATAGTGATGCCGGCATAGCGTATATTATCGGCTACCCAATGAGTGAGAACAGCAATTTTCTCCATTTCCGTTTTCTTACCCTTTATCAGTTCGTCAACCTTCTTCTGCGCTTCGGGTATAGGGTTGAAACTTCCGTAATCTTCGTTCACCTTATTAAACCATCGCGATTTTTCGCTCCAGTTGCGTGTAGTAGACATCATAAGCTTAGGAGCAGCATCGAACAAGTCTACCATATTCGGTTCTTTCTGAAATGGCATGATATTATCCATGGTAAACGTATACACCTTACGCCCAGCATCGTAACGCATAGACGATGCGCACTGTCCCTGATAAAACTGAAACTGCAACTCTTTTTCTTCGGGAATACCTACGCTATACACCTTTCTTATCGTAGGCTCCGCCGCCCAGAAAGGCACTATATCATAAAACTGCCCGCGCATAGGAGGAATAAAGCGAGAATCATCTCCCTCGTCGGCACCAAGAAGTGCGTATGTAAAGCCCTTCTTATCTATCTCATAATAAATAACGTCGCCCGGCACAAGTCCGTCCAGCTGAAGCATAATCTGACGTGCTCCCCAATAGATAGCACGTGCCGGAGCCGTATAATCGCATGCCTTGCTTACATCTACATCGGTAGTAGAGCCATCCTCGTGATAGATTTTCACCACTTTGAAACGGGCAGCGGCTGTAAGCGGGTCGTAATCGTATTTAAGAATACGGTTGGCCATCACTCCGTTTAAATTTTGAACTTTTACACCTTTTACTACAGAAAATACGCCTTGGCCTGTAGGCGAAACAGACACGCTGGTGCTATCGAGCAACACAACAGTAGCGTAATCTGATAATTTGTTTGACTGCAGCTCATCAATATACTTCCGTAAAGGATTAGCCTTTGCGCATAAAGAAACAGCCAACAAAGAAACAAATACCAATAATGTTCTTGGTTTCATATTACCGTTGTTTTATTTATGATTAATAAGTTTTATTCGTATTACTAAATACAAAACTACGGAATTTACCCGGTTTTAAACCAACAACTGTCAGCTTTTTACTTAATTAACAATAAATATGAAACATATATCCATTATTTATCTATCCATACGCAATAGTACATTTTTTCCGCATGATAAAATGACATTCATACCAATATAAAGACTTTTAATCACGCACTACCGCCTTATCACAAATATTTTATATAAATTTGCCCGCATCTTTTATATAATTATACAGTAATATTTTTATCAACCTTAACATGATGAAAACAAAACACATCGCAATGCTTGCCCTGGCTATGGCTGCGGGCACTTCTGCACTGTCGGCACAGGAAAATCCACTCTGGATGAGATACTGCGCCATCTCGCCCGATGGTAATACCATCGCATTTGCTTACAAAGGTGACTTATTTACTGTTCCTACAAATGGAGGACAGGCTACACAGATTACTTCGAACGCTGGGTTCGACAGTTATCCTGTATGGAGCCCCGACGGACAGCACATCGCTTTCGCATCCGACCGTATGGGAAGCCTCGACATCTACGTTACCAATAGCAAGGGCGGAACTCCTAAGCGCGTAACTACTCACTCTGGCAAGGAAACTCCTATCGCCTTTAAAGACAACAAGACTATATTGTTTGCAGCATCGCAGATGCAAGACGCTAAAGACATACAGTTCCCGAACAGTTCTTTCCATCAAGTATACGAAGTCAACATTGACGGCGGACATCCTAAGATGTTCTCATCGTACACCATGGAGAGCATGAGCCTCAACCCTAAAGATGCTTCGCAGTGGCTTTATCAAGATAAGAAGGGATACGAAGACCAGTGGCGTAAGCACGAACGCGCTTCTATCTCTAGAGATATATGGCTGATGACCGATAAAGGAGAACGCAGTTTCAAGAAGCTTACCACCTTCGAAGGCGAAGACCGTAACCCAGTATGGGCTCCCGATGGCAAATCGTTCTACTACCTGAGCGAACAAAACGGCTCATTCAACGTATTCAGTCGTACTATAGATAATGCACAGGCTAAGCAGATTACTCACCACACCACCCACCCGGTGCGCTTCCTCACAGTAGCAAACGACGGTACTCTGTGCTACGGATGGAACGGAGAAATATATACCCTTGGCAAGAACGGAAAGTCTAGCAAAGTAAAAATCAACGTATCGGCAGATAACGAAAGCCGCGAACTAATTAAGCAGACACTGAGCAGCGGAGCTACAGAAATCTCTCCTTCGCCCGATGGTAAAGAGGTAGCTTTCATTCTACATGGCGATGTATACGTTACTTCTACCGAGTATAGCACTACACGCCGCATCACCAATACTCCGCAGCAGGAACGTAACGTTCACTTCTCGCCCGACGGACGCAGCATCGTCTACGCTTCAGAGCGCGATGGTGTATGGCAGATTTATCAGTCATCGTTGGTAGATAAGGAAGACAAGATGTTTACCTACGCTACTAATATAAAAGAAGAACGTCTCACCAAAACCAACCTTACCTCGTTCGAGCCTCAGTATAGCCCCGACGGTAAAGAAGTTGCCTTTTTACAAGAGCGTACCGCTATCTGTGTAATCAACCTGAAGACTCGCAATGTACGTACCGTAATGGATAAGAAGTATCAGTACTCTTATAGCGATGGCGACCAGTGGTTCCAGTGGAGTCCAGATAGCAAGTGGATTCTTTCGGACTACATCGGTATTGGCGGATGGAACAATAAAGACGTGGTGTTGCTAAATGCCGACGGTAAGGGCGAAATGCACAACCTTACTCAGAGTGGCTATACCGACTCTAACGCACGTTGGGTACTTGGCGGTAAAGCAATGGTATGGGAAAGCGACCGCGCCGGATATCGTAGCCACGGTAGCTGGGGTGCCGAAAGCGATGCCTACATCATGTTCTTCGACGTAGAGGCTTACGACCGCTTCTGCATGAATAAAGAAGACTTGGCTATAAAAGAAGAAGCCGAGAAAGAAGAAAAAGATAAAGAAAAGAAAGCCGAAGACGCTAAGAAGAAAAAAGACGGCAAAGACAAGAAAGCTGACGATAAGAAGAAAGACGAAGAGGTAAAACCGCTGAAGTTCGACTTAGAGAACTGCCGCGACCGTGTACGCCGACTCACTGTTAATTCTTCTCGTCTTAGCGATTGCTACCTTAACCCTAAGGGTGATAAGTTCTACTATCAGGCTGCATTCGAAAAAGGATACGACCTGTGGGTACACGATCTGAAAGATAACTCTACACGCATCTTGGTAAAGGGTGCCGGAGGCTCACTTATGAATTCCGACAAGAAGGGAGAAAACCTCTACCTGTGCGGCAATTCGCTGAAGAAGATTTCGCTTAAAGACGGAAAGACTACCAATATCGACTTCAAGGCACAGTTCGACTTCCGTCCGATGGAAGAAAGAGCTTACATCTTCGACCACGCATGGCGTCAGGTGAAAGATAAATTCTACAAGGCCGACCTTCACGGAACCAACTGGGAAGGCATGAAGAAGAACTACGAACGCTTCTTGCCGTACATCAGCAACAAGTACGACTTTGCCGAAATGCTTAGCGAAATGCTGGGCGAGCTTAACGCATCGCACACCGGATGTAGATATAACCACTACAGCACCGCACCTGCTACTGCTAACTTGGGCGTATTCTTCGACAACTCTTACGAAGGCGACGGCTTGAAGATTCAGGAAATAATTGCCAAGAGTCCGCTTAGCCTGAAGAAGACCGACGTAAAAGCCGGCTGCATCATTGAGCAGATAGACGGTACTCCTATCCGCAAGGGCGAAGACTATTTCCCGTTGCTTGAAGGTAAGGTAGGCGAAAAGATACGTCTCACCGTATACGACCCAACTACCAAGAAACGTTTCGACGAAACTATCAAGGGCTTGGGTGGAATCAACGGCTTGCTGTACAACCGCTGGGTAGAACACAACGCTAAAGAAGTAGAACGCATGTCTAACGGTCGTGTAGGTTACGTACACATTCAGGCTATGGATGGCAACAGCTTCCATAAGTTGTATAGCGAATTGCTTGGCCGCTACCGTCACACCGACGCCGTGATAGTAGATACTCGTCACAACGGTGGTGGATGGCTTCACGATGACGTAGTAACCTTGCTTGGAGGAAAAGAATACGAACAGTTCGTTTCTCGCGGACAGTACATCGGTAGCGACCCATTCAACAAATGGCTGAAACCATCGTGCATGCTGATTTGCGAAGATAACTACAGTAACGCTTGCGGTACTCCGTGGGTATATAAAGAACTTGGTATCGGTAAATTGGTAGGTGCTCCTGTTCCTGGAACCATGACTGCCGTTTGGTGGGAAAGTCAGATAGACCCGTCATTGGTATTCGGTATTCCGCAGGTAGGCTGTCGCGATATGCGTGGCAATTACTCTGAGAACTCTCAGGTAGAGCCAGACATCGCAGTATACAATACCCCTGAAGAACAGCTCAATGGTATCGACCGTCAGCTAGAAAAGGCTGTCCAGCTGATGCTTGAAACTATCAAGAAGAAATAATCATAATATACGATAAATCTCCCGCCTGCCACACGCAGGTATTAAAAAGCGCTTCTACATGCTTATGTGTGTGGAAGCGTTTTTTTTATTTTACCCAACATCCATATACTGTATTTTTACCACACACAGCAAAAACACAATCTCTTATCAGAACGCTTCAAGCCTGTATGTCATTCTAAAAAATCGACCCTACAGCACCTTCTGGATGGGGAAGAAAAACAATGCGATGATTTTTTAAAAGAATTCGATGAGTCAAGTGAAAGAATGCGATTCGCAGGTCTGCAATATGCGAATGGTTAATCTACTTCTCGCATTCTTTTTCCTCATGGACTACAAATCTTATTTAATGTATGCATATTTTACAATCGTCCAATACACAGTAACCGGCAGAAGATAACAAAATCTGGTAAACGATAGTAAATGTATTGGTTTGTCATGTCTCTACAAGAAACAACTCTATTCGCAAGATGCAAGCAGTAACACAATATACCTTTCAAATTGAAATCTCAGATTGTAGAAAACTAACCCTCACCGAAAAGTTTCCAATTTATTAGCATAATCACTACAATAACGCTGTATGTTTTACCTTAAAACTATAGATAAAAAGCTCATATACAATAGCTATAAGGCATTTGACAACGATATATTACGATATATTTGTAAACAAAATTACAGAGTAATAATTTTTACAAGCTTTTTACATCTCTCT
>OJKP01001227.1_pt1 | contig 15251 bp, 9 predicted proteins | sample 1596521 | NCBI WGS metagenome assembly OJKP01 (sample SAMEA4350130, study PRJEB24818) | metagenome | biome: human; feature: gut; material: faeces | place: Denmark | collected 2013-09
AGAAGCTACCAGTATGCATGCACAACCGCATAACATACCTGTCAGCGGTCCCCGGATTTCCGGATTTCGGATTTTGAATAAAAGGATGTAGGAGCCCGATAGAAATAGAATGGCATGCATACCCAAAAACACACACAGTCCCACTATTCCCATCTGTTTCCATACATCTACCAGACTGGAGTCTGAAGGACAGATGGAAACGAAATAATATTTGTTATGGGGAGGAACTACCCCGTCTATGGCTCCCATGCCTATGCCGAAGGGCATTTCATCCATGTAGGCATTCAGTGCTTTCTGGTTCTCGAAACGAGCCATCATCGATTGATCCTCTGTGTCAAAGACAGTACGCATACGACGGATCAACTTATTGTTCTCTCCGATCTTGGTGTATTTCAGCATTCCTATCCCTCCGGCAAGCAGGATAAAGGAGATGATGCCTATTTTCCAACTTTTAGACAGGAACAGAAAGAGCCCCAGCCCTGCAATGGGTACAGCTATGGCCGATCGGGTTCCCGATATTAACAGACCATAAAATCCTGCCATACCCACTATTAAATAGAAGAGTCTGAGAAATAGGTTCTTTGTATAGAAAAAAGTAAGCGTGAAAACAGTGCAGGATAATCCCATGCTGGCACCGAAAAGACCCGCGTCAGTGAAAAATGAGAAATAGCGGATGCCGGAATGGATAAAATGGGTACGTGCTCCGTAGGCCCACAACCAGCTTAGCTCGGTACTGTCAAAACCTTTGTTCTTTTGCCAATATCCTTTTGCGGCAGCCAGTAGGGTCATGATACCCCATAGTATTAAAAAGTAATGGATAAAAGTGTAGCGATTGCAGTGTATGGATAGAATAATACAGGTCAGAATAGGGTATAAGGCCCAGGGTCTTAAAATACGAAGCCATGCTTCCATGTAAAATTCACCGGTTATACCATTACCTATGTTGATGATACAATATAGCAGCCAGACCAATGTGATGCAGGTATAGACGTTTAGTATTTTCCTGAAATGATGATTGCTTTGCAACTGTTTCAGAAGAATAAGGGCCAACATGATGCCGTAGAGCAAATCAAAGATATTGGTAATGGCAATAGGGATGGAATGATATCTGTTAATTCCCATTATCAGGTAATTCAGCATAAAGGTGATGGCCAGCAGAATGGCGGGTTTGTTTATGCATATAAAAATAAAAAGCGTGGCAAAAGGTATGAACCCTATTGCAACTCCTATGGCAGGTTTCATGTTGAGGGCTGTCCATAGGCATAAGCACAGCCCGATAATAAAGCTGGCTAGAATTTGACCTGTATGGGTTATATTTATTTCTTTTGCTATCATTATTTATTTTCCTTTGTATTCAATGGCGGTCAGTCCGAGTTGAAACAGCCTGTATTCCATATTCTTAAAGTTCGTGTAAGGAGGTAATTGTCCTGTAAAATCTTCCACTGTATTTCTGTCTGCTTGTGTCAGATAGAAAAGGAGGGGTACTTCTTTTTGTTTAACTTGTAACAAATGCTCATACAGTGCCTGATCCGTATTTTTCCAAGTACGGTTGGCACGGACAACCAGCAGATTGATGGATGCTTCATTTAACAAAGCCGGAGGCAGAGGATTGCTTTTCAGGACCGGGTGTTCGATTAGAAGTATTTCATCCTTTTCCAGATCGGAACATAGTTCTTTCAAATTGTTTGCCTGTACATATTGGCTGTCTTCGCTTAGAAAATCTTCATCGTATGTAATGCGGCGGACGTTTAGGCCGATGCTGCTCCAATATTCCTCTATCAGGCGGGCGACATGGGTCTTTCCGTCTTTCTCTTCTGTACTTAACAGATTGATGACCCGCTGTTCCTGTGTATTTAGATGAGGCAGTAAAGCGGTGCTGAGTTGCCTGACGGCCATCTTGTTTATGGCTTTATTATAACGTCTGTATCTTAACTTGCTTTCTCTAGGATATGCGCCGATAACTGTTCCTCCGGTAATTCGTTCTGCACGTATTTTGTCTCTGAGGGTATGATCCAGTATTTCTATAATCAGAAAATAGCCAATGATGAAAAGTAAAGTCCCCAGTATGGATGCAAGTATAATCATGCGTGCATTGGTGGGGGAGGAGGTCAGTGGAAACAGGGGCGGATTCATGATTTTTAATGAAGCCGAGGTCATTTCCAGGTTCTTTTGTCGCAAGATGGCTGCATTCAAGGCTCCCATGGTAGACATATAGTTGCTTTCCACAAAGCCGATATGCCTTTCTTTCCGGCCCAGGGTAGCGCCGATGGGGGAGAAATAAAGGAAATCTTCATTTAAATTTTCTCTCATTATATCTCGTGCTTCCATTTGGGCTTTAGTTTTTTCGGCAAGGACTATTTGGTCAAGCCACTGGCTGATGAGTGTCTCATAAGATACATTGTTTGTACTTGCGGCTTCGGCACTTAGTTTCAGGGCGAGATCGTTGATGTTTTGTTCGGCGTTACTTAACATGTTTTTTTGTTCTTCCAGTTTTTTCCGGTTCTTTTCGTCCGGAGTGATTTCCATGGTTGAGATCTGGGTGTTCAATTGGGACATTTGATGGAGTTTGTCCATAAACTCATTGTTGGTACGGATCAATTTGGCCACATCACCTAATTTATATTCATAGAAATCGATCAACGCCTTACTGGTGGAGTAATTGACAAGCAAATCATTGTCCATCATCCGGTAAGCGGCGTCCATGCTTGCCACCTGTTTGGTTTGTTCTCCGTAGTTGATGATGCGGTTTTCTATATTGTACTCGATTAAAGAATCCTCGGCGGCAGTCAGCATTTTGCCCAATCTGGCCAGTTCTTCTTGAAAGAACTTGATCACATTGTTTGTTTCTCCATAGCGTAGTTCATGGTATTGTTTGACAAACTCTTCATTCAGAATCTCAAGTGTGTTATAAGCTATTCCCGGATCGTTGGCACTATAAGCAATCTCGATCATATCACTGTTTCCCAACCTGGCTACTTTTATATGTTGTGAGAGTAGAGGTACGCTGAAATAAGGGTGGGTATAATTGAGTAGTTGGTAGATGAAATTATTGACGGACGGGCGTTCAAAAGCTACCAGATTATGATAGGTCTTCTCTTCGTTTTGCTTGTCTATCAATGCCTGTAACTCTCGTGGAATGCCGGAAACCAGCTGCTGGTAATGTATGGCTGAAATATAACTGGTATTTCTTTCGGCATCTCCATAGACCAGACAGCGGGCAAGCAGTTTCAGAGATACTATTTTCAGTGTGCGTTCCGTTGTAATGATATTCATTAAATTACTCATGTGCACGGTGGCGTTTCGGGTATCGGTGGCATCTACGTTGTATCCGGAGATGATTCCTGTAAAGATGGTGGTTTTCACATCATACGTTTTTTCCAGATTTCTGGTAAGAAACCATGCTATGATACCGGCTATACATGGAAATATAACCATCCACCAACGGATACGATAGATAAACTTGACTATATATTTAAATAATTCCATGTTTCTTATTCCTTTTTGTCTTTTTTCTTACTTTGCCTCTTGTTTTCTTCCTGTTCCTGTATCGTTGTTTCTTGAACGTCCTTTTCTCCTTGTATGGTCAAGATGGGGGTGTGGGAGATTATTTCAAGGGTCAGCAGTTGGTCGTTAATAGTAGAGCGTAGTAAGGCAAAGTCTTGATTAGCGGCAAATTCCTGTTCTTTAGTCTTGGCCACATCATGAATAGAGGTACGTCTGTTTCTATATTCCTGTTCTGCAACAGCCGATGCACCTTTATATAAAGCTATATTTTCAGCTGATCTTTGCAATGTTTCTATATTGGATAAAATCTGGACATATAAATGAGCTATTTGTATTTTAAGGGTTTCGTATGCTTCCTGTTTTCTTAACTCGGCAATATCCACTTGGATTCGCTGGCGCTTGATTCCTCCCCGGAGGTCGAACAGCTTTTCAAAAGGAATACTGATGCCGCCTCCCACATTCCACGAAGTCTGTTCTGTGCCTACATACCTGTAAATAAGTGGGGTGTTGACATCCGTATTGCTGGCCACATTGTCTGCTATACCGTAAGAAGCACTTCCGCCGGCTTGGATAAACCCCAGCCAGTTCCTTTTCTCTTTCGATAGTAACTTTTTCTGTAACAGTTTCTCTTTCTCTAAAATCTGTAAGCTTGGAGTGCTGCGTGCATTCTCATAAAGGACACTTAACGGAGGCAGCTTTATCTTTGCATAATCCACATTCATATTCCCCAATATATCATCCTGTGTCACAAGAGGTTGTTGTACCGGTTGTGTTTGCTGCTCTTCCTGTTGTGCGCTTAAATGGTGGATAGAACAATACATACAGATGACAAAAAGACATACTTTACCCATATAATAAATCCCCTTTTTATTCCTAAAACAAATTATTTAAACATCTCCTTTTTGGACAAAAGCTGTCAAAGTCTTGAACAGGATTTTCATATCCAGGAAAAAGGAGAATTCTCTACCGTATTTCAAATCTAATTCTTTGCGTTCTTTAGCGGATAATTTTCCGGCATCCCCCCGCTTTTCTACCTGCCACAAACCGGTCAGCCCGGCAGGCGCCATGAAGCGTTCGATACTTTCATCGTTTGTCAGGCGTTCGGCTTCATAGAGTGGAAGAGGACGGTTCCCCACCACAGACATGTCGCCTTTCAAGATGTTGACCAGTTGAGGTAACTCATCCAGGCTGTATTTTCGTAAAACGCGTCCTACCTTGGTAACCCGCGGGTCTTTTTCTATTTTTATGAAAGGACTTTCATCCAGTGCGTTTTGTTTGGAAATGAACTCTTCTTCCGGAATGATGAAGTCATCGGAAACCAGCATTCCGCCATTATCTATAACACCGTCATCTCCAAATATCAGCCCTTCTAATTCTTCCATCGAGAAATCTTCGGTAATCTCCGGAATACCTTCCGGCAGGTATTGGTTCTGACCGGAAAGGTCTTTCAGTTTTTTATCGGCGTCCGTATACATGGAACGGAACTTCAGGAAATTAAAAATGGTATAATTCGTTCCTACCCTTTTGGATTTGTAAATAACAGGTCCTTTGCTTTCCATACGTATGGCTATGGCAATCAGCAGAAAGACTGGGGACAGGAAGACTAACGCTGCACCGGAGAAAAGGATATCGAAGCAGCGCTTCCATTGGGGAAGGATAAAATGCCTCACGTCTTTTTTCTTCCGGTTATGTGCATATAGCAGTTCCTGCCGTTTATTGATGATGTCTATTTTCTGCCTTAGCCGGGCGGTGGTGATGTGCAAACTGACGGTATCGTTTATTCCGCTGTTCAGATAGACTTTGCTGGCTTCGGGAGTCAGCCTGTCCGTAATGAGTACGACATATGCCTGATAGAACTTTTTTCTAAAAGCACCGACCTGTTCAATATCTCCGTTCATCTCCCCTTGTTCGTGAAGGACAATGGTGTTCTCACGTACTTTCAGTCTGATACAAATTGTAATGGCATCCTGGTAGTTTTGGGCATAAATCATCTGGACATTTTCGAGCTTGCTGAATTTGCGCAAAAAATCCTTGTTCTTTCCTATATAAAGCAGAAAGGTCATGCTGATTTACTCAATGATTTTCTTAATTCTTACTTTTAACTCCATGGGATTGAAAGGTTTGACAATATAGTCTTCCGCGCCTTCTTGTAACAGGCGGATGCGTTCTGTGGTACTGTCTTCGCTGCTTAGCATAACCACCGGAATGTGTTTGAATAACTGATTGGATTTTATCCATTCCAGAAACTCGTCTCCACGCATTTCGGGCATACGGATATCTGATATAATCAAATCTGGTATGTTACCTTCCTGAAGCCATTTTACCCCTTCGATGCCATTCGGTAACCAAATACAATCATAATCACTGGCCAGATAGATTGAAAGGACTTTTGCAATTGCTATTTTGTCGTCCAAGACCAAAATTTTCTTTCTCATAGAGTAATCTTTAGATTTTAATGGGCAAAAGTAAAGAAAATTATTGTGAATAAACAACTTTATTCTATTAATTTTTTGGCGTAAAGATTGCTTTTCCTTAACCAAGTGTCTGAAATAGGGGGTTGAATGGAATAAAAGTCCTTTGGAAAAAGGGAAAAAAGAAGACGGGACAACTCCTGTACATTATATATTGTAGTGTATATGATAAGATTAAGATGTGATATTGTATGATGGATGATATTTATTATATTGAAAAATAGTGTTTTGGAACATAATAAAAATAAATATATTGTTTTGTGTAATTCGAAAAATAGTATTTATCTTTGCTGCCGGAAATGATAAAAGCCATATTACTATGTCGGAAATAAACCAGACGATTAATTTACATGTATCTGTGGACTGTGTGCTGATTGGGTTTGATGGAGAGCAGTTCCGTGTCCTGTTGGTAAGGCAGGTGGGGAAACAGTCCGAGGACGGATATAATAACATGAAGTTGCCGGGCAGCCTTATCTATGACGATGAGGATCTGGATGAGGCGGCCAAGCGGGTGTTGAATGAGTTGACGGGCCTGAAGAATGTGAAGCTTACCCAGTTTAAGGCGTATGGATCGAAAGACCGTACCCGTAACCCTAAGGATGTGCTGTGGCTGGAACGTTTTCATCGTTTGGACGAGAAGAAAATAGACCGCATTGTGACTATCGCTTACCTGACACTGGTGAAGATTGACAGACGGTTCGAACAGCTGTCTGATAAATACGATGCTTGCTGGACACCTGTGACGGAGGTGAAAAGCCTGGCGTTCGACCATTTCCAGATTTTGCAGGATGCATTGGTGCATATACGCCATTATGTGGAATATGCTCCTTCCGCAATGTTCGACTTGCTTCCCCGGAAGTTTACGGCGGCCCAGTTGCGGACTGTCTATCAGTTGATTTATGATAAGGTGTTTGACGTAAGGAACTTCCATAAGAAGATAGCGTTGATGCCATATGTAGTACCTTTGGAAGAAAAACAGGTAGGTGTATGCCACAGGGCGGCACGCTTCTATAAGTTCGACCGTTCAATATATAATAAGTCGGGAACGAAGTGATAACAGACAGATAACTTTAGCCTTGTTGTGATTGCTGTGAGAATACTCCGCCTGGTCGTTTCGGGGAATCGGTATATGCTTTGGGATTCTTCACCGGCCTTTCCTTGGAAGGATAATGCTGATGCATCGGGACAGAGACTATTATTTTTAAATTCTTAATTTTCAATTTAAATGTACCTATTAGGTTATGATATTGGCAGTTCGTCGGTAAAGGCGAGTTTGGTAAATGCAGAGACCGGAAAGTGTGTTTCTTCTGCATTCTTTCCTAAAACAGAGGCTGCTATTATGGCTGCCCGCCCCGGATGGGCTGAGCAGGATCCGCAAAATTGGTGGGAAAATCTGAAATTGTCAACTCAGGCTGTCATGGCCGGGAGTGGGATCGGTCCGGATGGAATTGCCGCTATCGGTATCTCTTATCAGATGCACGGACTGGTTTGTGTGGATAAAGGGCAAAATGTATTACGTCCGGCTATTATATGGTGTGACTCACGGGCGGTTCCATACGGGCAGAAAGCGTTTGAGGCATTGGGGGAAACGCAATGTCTTTCTCATCTGCTGAACTCTCCGGGGAATTTTACCGCTTCCAAACTGGCATGGATTAAAGAGAATGAGCCTGCTGTATACGAACGTATTTATAAAATAATGCTGCCCGGCGATTATATCGCTATGAAACTGACGAGGGATATTTGTACCACGGTGTCCGGTTTGTCCGAAGGGATGTTCTGGGATTTTCAGGCAAATGATGTCGCGGGCTTCCTGATGGATTATTATGGATTCGACCGTTCGCTGATAGCTGATATCAAACCGACTTTTGGCGAGCAGGGGCGTGTAAATGCATGGGCTGCCAAAGAATTGGGCCTGAAAGAGGGAATTCCTGTAACCTATCGCGCCGGAGACCAGCCTAATAATGCTTTGTCGCTCAATGTGTTCAATCCGGGAGAGATTGCTTCTACGGCAGGAACATCGGGAGTGGTATATGGCGTGAACGGTGAGGTGAATTATGATCCGAAATCCCGGGTGAATACTTTTGCCCATGTAAATCATACTGCCGAGCAGACCCGTCTGGGAGTGTTGTTGTGTATCAATGGTACCGGTATATTGAATTCGTGGGTGAAACGTAATGTGGCTCCCGAAGGTATTTCTTACAGTGATATGAACAGGCTGGCGGCACAGGCTCCTGTCGGCAGTGCCGGAGTAAGTATTCTTCCTTTTGGCAACGGGGCGGAGCGTATGCTGGAAAATAAAGAGACAGGATGCTCTATATGTGGAGTTAATTTTAACCTGCATGGAAAGCAGCATATTGTTCGTGCCGCACAGGAAGGGATCGTGTTCTCGTTTAAATACGGCATTGATATCATGGAGCAGATGGGTATCCCTGTACAGAAGATTCATGCCGGACATGCCAATATGTTTCTCAGTCCTATCTTCCGCGAAACGTTGGCGGGAGTGACAGGGGCTGTAATCGAACTGTATGACACGGATGGATCGGTGGGCGCCGCCAAGGGGGCCGGCATAGGCGCGGGTGTTTATAAAGATAACAACGAGGCATTTGCCACATTGGAAAAACTGGAGGTGATAGAGCCTGATGTGGCACAGCGTACTGCTTACGATGATGCGTATGCCCGCTGGAAATCCAATCTGGAGAGAGCGATGGCTGCCTTTTAAGGACCTTCGGATAAAGAAATGGCTATTCCGCCTGCGTGTTGAAAAAAAATAGTAGATAAATTAGAACAAGTTATTAAAATAAGTAAAGAATTATGGCTACAAAAGAGTATTTTCCCGGTATAGGAAAGATTAAATTTGAAGGTAAGGAAAGTAAGAACCCGATGGCGTTCCGTTATTATGATGCTGAAAAGGTAATAAACGGCAAGAAGATGAAAGACTGGTTGAAGTTTGCTATGGCATGGTGGCATACTTTGTGTGCCGAGGGCGGTGACCAGTTTGGCGGCGGAACAAAGAAATTCCCTTGGAACGGTGATGCCGATAAGGTGCAGGCTGCCAAGAATAAGATGGATGCCGGCTTTGAATTCATGCAGAAAATGGGAATCGAATATTATTGTTTCCATGATGTGGACTTGTGTGAGGAAGCCGATACAATCGAGGAATATGAAGCGAATCTGAAAGAGATAGTTGCTTATGCCAAACAGAAACAGGCTGAAACCGGAATCAAATTGTTATGGGGTACGGCAAATGTTTTTGGTCATGCACGCTATATGAACGGGGCTGCTACAAACCCCGAATTTGATGTGGTTGCCCGCGCTGCTGTCCAGATAAAGAACGCTATTGACGCTACCATCGAACTGGGTGGCTCCAATTACGTGTTCTGGGGTGGACGTGAAGGGTATATGTCTTTATTGAATACAGATCAGAAGCGTGAGAAAGAACATCTGGCTCAGATGTTGACCATCGCCCGCGATTATGCCCGGAGCAAAGGGTTTACAGGTACCTTCCTGATTGAACCCAAACCGATGGAGCCGACTAAGCATCAATATGATGTGGATACCGAAACTGTGGTAGGGTTCTTGAAAACTCACGGGCTGGACAAGGATTTCAAGGTGAACATTGAAGTGAATCATGCTACGTTGGCTGGTCATACATTTGAGCATGAACTGGCTGTTGCGGTAGATAACGGAATGTTGGGATCTATTGACGCTAACCGTGGCGATTATCAGAACGGATGGGATACAGACCAGTTCCCTATCGACAATTACGAACTGACCCAGGCCATGATGCAGATTATCCGCAACGGCGGTTTGGGTAATGGCGGTACCAACTTTGATGCCAAGACACGTCGTAACTCTACTGATCTGGAAGATATCTTTATCGCCCATATTGCAGGTATGGACGCTATGGCGCGTGCATTGGAAAGTGCTGCTGCTTTGCTTAATGAATCTCCTTACTGCAAGATGTTGTCAGACCGCTATGCTTCATTCGACAGTGGCAAAGGCAAAGAATTTGAAGAAGGCAAGCTGACATTGGAAGACGTAGTGGCTTATGCTAAGCAGAATGGTGAGCCCAAGCAAGTAAGCGGTAAGCAGGAATTGTACGAAGCCATCGTAAATATGTATTGCTGATCCGGCCGGAATGGTATTGCACAAGTTTTACCCTTGCAGACCTTTTTTAAGAAGGAGGGCTGTGCAATGAAGTCTGAATGAATTCTGCTAACGGATTATTAAAGAATAAACGGCTGTACACCGTCAGGTGGCAGCCGTTTTTATATTTGTTAGAGGGATATTTTATGAAATAATACTCGCCTATATCGAAAATAATATCTACCTTTGCGGCTGCTAAATTACTAAGTTTATTGAATTTATATGATAAAAAAACTATTATCCGTACTGGTCTTAGTTTTTGCCCTCTCGGGTTCTGTGCTTGCACAGCAATCTATGAGTGACCAACAGGTGTTGGAATATGTGAAGACGGGCATGCAACAAGGAAAAGACCAACGTCAGATTGCTACAGAGTTAGCCCGTAGAGGAGTGACACAAGAACAGGCTAAGCGTGTAAAGAAACTTTATGAACAGCAAAATGGGTCTGCTGATAAAGACGCAAATGCAACGATGCAAAATCGGAACCGTTTGCGTGAAAAGACAAAGACGCAGGAAGATATCTATGTAACAGAGAATTTTACTTTCGACCAACGTCCGGCTGCGGACAGAGTGGTAGGGAAGAACTCGTCGGACAGTGTTTCTGCCAATCGCTATTACGAGGGGATGGGCATGGGCGATATGGAAGAAATGCAGAAGGATAAGGTGTACGGACGGGACATTTTTGAAACCAGAAACCTTACATTCGAGCCGAGTGTGAATCTGGCTACTCCTCCTAATTACCGTCTGGGGCCGGGTGATGAGGTAATCATTGATATCTGGGGTACAAACCAGGCTACCATCCGCGATAATGTATCTCCGGACGGATCTATCACGATCCCCGATTTGGGATTAATTTATCTGAACGGTATGACTATTGCCGAAGCCAACCAATATTTGCGTAAAGAACTGAATAAGATTTATGCAGGGCTTGATAATGAACAGAACCCGTCCTCACAAATCAAGGTTACTTTGGGAAACAGCCGGACTATCCAGGTGAATGTGATGGGAGAAGTGTTCCAACCGGGAACTTATGCATTGTCTTCTTTCTCTACCGTGTTTCATGCACTGTACCGTGCCGGTGGTGTGAGCGATATCGGTAGTTTGCGTAATATACAAGTAGTGCGCGGAGGACAGAAGATCGCTACCGTAGATGTGTACGATTTTATTATGAAAGGTAAAATCAATGATGATATCCGTCTGCAGGAAGGCGATGTGATCATTGTTCCTCCATACGAGGCGTTGGTTAGCATAGAGGGTAATGTGAAACGCCCCATGAAATACGAGATGAAAAACAACGAAAGTGTTGCCACATTGTTGAAGTATGCCGGTGGATTCTCGGGGGATGCCTATACCCGTTCTCTCCGCATGATTCGTCAAAATGGAAAGGAGTATCAGATTTATACGATTGATGATATTGATTATTCCGTATTTCAGGTAAAAGATGGTGATGCGCTGACTGCTGAAGCTATTCTGGATCGTTTTGAGAATAAACTTGAAATCAAGGGTGCTGTCTATCGTCCGGGCATTTATCAGTTCGGAGGAACTTTGAATACAGTCCGCCAACTGGTGGAAAAGGCTGAAGGTCTTATGGGTGATGCCTTTACAGGACGTGCAGTGTTGCATCGCGAGCGTGAGAATTTGAAGAAAGAGGTTATTCAAGTAGATATAAAAGGTATCATGGCCGGTACTGCACCCGATGTACCTTTACAGCGTAATGATGTGCTTTATATTCCCAGTATTCATGACTTGGAGGATGTGGGAACTATCATGGTGTATGGTGAGGTTGCCCGTCCGGGTGAGTTCGCTTTTGCCGACAATACGACTTTGGAGGATATTATAATCCAGGCTGGCGGATTGATGGAATCGGCTTCTACCGTCCGTGTGGATGTTTCCCGCCGTATCAAGGATAGCAAAGGTACGGAAGCGGTTTCCACCATAGGACAAATGTACTCGTTTTCTCTGAAAGACGGTTTTGTGATAGACGGAGAACCGGGTTTTGTGTTGCAGCCATACGATCAGGTATATGTGCGTAAGAGCCCTGCTTATCAGGAACAGGTGAATGTGCAGGTGACCGGTGAGGTTTTGTATGAAGGTGATTATGCGCTGACAGAGAAGAGTGAACGTCTTTCCGATTTGATCAAGAAGGCAGGTGGAGTGACTCCGTTTGCTTATATCAAAGGGGCCCGTTTAAGCCGTCGTATCAATGCCGATGAACGCAAACGTATGGAAACGGTTCTGGACATGGCCAAGACTGGAAAGGACTCCATTGATGTCAACCGGCTGGATTTGGGAGATATCTATTATGTGGGTATCGATTTGGAAAAAGCGATGCTTAAACCCGGCTCCAGTGCGGATATCGTATTGCGTGAGGGGGATGTGATTGAAATTCCCGAATACAACAACACGGTACGTATCAGCGGGGCTGTGATGTATCCCAATACCGTTTCATTTGAAGATGGCAAGACGTTGAAATATTATATAGAGCAGGCCGGAGGTTACGGTTTCCGTGCGAAGAAGAGCAAGGCGTATATTGTATATATGAACGGTCAGGTGAAGAGAGCGAAGAAAGGTAGCCGTGAGCTGATCCAGCCGGGATGTGAGGTGATTGTTCCGGTGAAGGAAAAGAGCAACTGGTCTTTGCAGAACACCTTGTCCATAGCAACCACCAGTGCGTCGTTGGCTACTATGATTGCATCTATTGCTAATATCTTAAAATAGAAACAGTATGGCGGAAGATAAGAATTATACGAATAATACGGAAAGACCACGGGAAGACGAGGAGTTGGAAATTGATTTGATGGAGTATGTCCGTAAGTTGTGGGCTGCCCGAAAGATGCTGCTGAAGGTTGCCGGAATAGGTGCTATTGTAGGGGTGATTATCGCTCTGAGTATTCCCAAGCAATATACGGTGGAAGTGACATTGTCTCCCGAATCTGGTAAAAGCGGAGGGGGGAGCCTGTCGGGAATGGCTGCCATGCTGGGGATCGGAGGCATGAGTCTGGGCAGTGAGGCGGATGCGTTGAACGTATCTCTTTTCCCGGATATAGTAGCGTCTACTCCTTTCATTCTGGAACTGTTTAATGCACATGTCACCACGTTGGACGGTGAGGTGGATACTACTTTTGTAGCTTATCTCGACGAGCAGAAAGCTCCGTGGTGGGGTGCTGTGATGGGATTGCCCGGGGCGGCTATAGGTGGGGTGAAATCTCTCTTCTCCGATAAGGAAGAGGAAGAAGGGAATAAGCTGGATCCTTTCCATCTGACAGAAGATCAGGCGAAGAAAGTGGAAGCCATGCGTAAGGCGATTACTGCTGATGTGGATAAGAAAACCGGCATCACCACAGTGACGGTGACTTTGCAGGACCCGATGGTTACGGCCGCCATTACAGACACGGTAGTGGTGAAGCTTCAGGAGTATATCACAGCGTACAGGGTCTCCAAAGCCCAGCAGGATTGTGCTTATCTGGAACAATTGTATAAGGAACGCCAGCAGGAGTATTATGTAGCCCAGCAGAATTATGCCAATTACATGGATGCCAATAAGGGGGTTGTCCTTCAAAGTGCTTTGACGGAGAGAGAACGGTTGCAGAATGATATGAATCTGGCATATCAGGTGTATAGCCAGGTGGCTACCCAATTGCAGGTGGCACGGGCCAAAGTACAGGAGGCCAAACCTGTATTTGCCGTTGTGGAACCTGCCAGTGTGCCGTTGCTGCCTTCGGGAACCAGCAAGAAGGTGATTCTTGTCGGATTTATTTTCCTGGCAGTGGCGGGCGCTTCCGCATGGATCTTGTTCGGACGTGAATTCTTTGAAAATCTGAAGGAGGGGCTTAATGCTCCTCAGGAGGGGATGGAGAAGAAGTGATATAAAGATATTGACCTATAAAAACAGGGTGCATCTCTTTCGTAGGAGGTGCACCCTGTTTTTATAGGTCAATCTTCGGAAATGTTGTCCTGAACGTTACGATAGTCCGGTGTGCAGTTTTCGGTTTCTTTAATTTCACTGGCAAAAACCGGACAAACGCAGAATCAAAACAGCCTTTAATATAAACTTTGATTAAAGTCGAAATCCGTTTGATAGTCTTTCAATCTTGGATGTTTCTTGTCCTTGTCGGACAAAATAACCTTGTCGGCCGGAAGTCGCCAGTCTATGCCTAGATCGGGGTCGTCCCATGCGATTCCTCCTTCGCTTTGCGGAGCATAATAATGGTCACACTTGTATTGGAACAACACCTCGTCACTTAGTACCGCAAAGCCGTGTGCGAATCCGCGGGGGATAAAAAACTGCCGGTGATTCTCTCCGGTCAATTCTACAGCCACATGCTTTCCGAAAGTAGGAGAACCTTTCCGGATATCTACAGCCACATCCAGTACCGCTCCCTTGATCACACGCACCAGCTTGCTTTGTGTGAAAGGAGGTTTCTGGAAATGCAGGCCGCGTAATACACCGTAAGTAGAGAAACTCTCATTATCCTGTACAAATGTAGTCCTGCATACTTTTTCTTCAAATTCACGTCCTGAGAAGCTTTCAAAGAAATACCCTCTTGCATCATTAAAAATACGGGGTTCCAAAATGAAAACCCCGTCTATTGCTGTTTTTATAACTTCCATTATTCTAATCCCAGTTCTTTTATAACTTTCAGTAAATATTGTCCGTATTGGTTTTTAAGCATCGGCTGGGCCAGTTCCTGCATCTTTTCCGGAGTAATCCAGCCTTTTCTCAAAGCTATGCCCTCAAGGCACGCCACTTTCAGCCCCTGGCGCTTTTCAATGACTTCGATGTAGGTACTTGCCTCGGCCAGCGAGTCGTGAGTACCGGTATCCAGCCATGCGAAACCTCTGCCCAATGTTTGTACTTTCAATTCCTTGTCCTGAAGAAATTGCTGGTTTACGGTGGTGATTTCCAGTTCTCCCCGTGCCGAAGGCTTGATATTCTTGGCTACTTCCACTACCTTGTTGGGGTAGAAATAGAGTCCCACCACGGCATAGTTGGACTTAGGTTGGGCAGGTTTTTCTTCAATAGAGAGGCAGTTGCCTTCCTTGTCGAATTCCGCTACGCCATATCTTTCGGGGTCACTGACCCAATAACCGAATACCGTTGCTTTCTTGTCCTCTTCGGCAGCACGTACGGAT
>OJKP01001229.1_pt1 | contig 15235 bp, 12 predicted proteins | sample 1596521 | NCBI WGS metagenome assembly OJKP01 (sample SAMEA4350130, study PRJEB24818) | metagenome | biome: human; feature: gut; material: faeces | place: Denmark | collected 2013-09
GGTCTGTGATGTGGATCAAGCCGTCTACGCCGCCAAGGTCGATGAATACACCGTAAGAAGTGATGTTCTTGACAGTTCCTTCCAATACTTGACCTTTTTCCAATTTGGCGATGATTTCTTTCTTCTGTTGCTCGAGCTCTGCCTCGATGAGGGCTTTGTGAGACACGACAACGTTTTTGAACTCTTGGTTGATTTTAACAACCTTGAATTCCATAGTCTTACCAACGAATACATCGTAGTCGCGGATTGGCTTGACGTCGATCTGAGAACCTGGCAAGAATGCCTCGATTCCGAATACGTCTACGATCATACCACCCTTTGTGCGGCACTTGATGTAACCCTTGATGATTTCGTTGTTCTCGAGAGCTTCGTTGACGCGGTCCCAGCTGCGTGCAGCGCGTGCTTTCTTGTGAGAGAGGATCAACTGACCCTTTTTGTCTTCCTGGTTTTCGATGAATACTTCAACCGTGTCACCAACTTTCAAATCAGGGTTGTAGCGGAATTCGCTCATAGGGATGATACCATCTGATTTGTAGCCGATGTTTACAACAGCTTCGCGTTTGTTCAACGCAATAACTGTACCTTCGATAACTTCCTTGTCTTTTACTGTGTTCAAGGACTCATCGTAGGTTTTCATCAACTCTTCGCGAGTTTTGCCTGTCTCGACCTGGCCGTGTTCGTACGAATCCCAATCGAAATCTGCAATAGGAGAATTTGTTAATTCGCTCATTTAAAAATAATTGTTAATAAAATAAGTTAATTTAGTAAGTTAGACATTATGTTAATAATAGTCGGCTGCAAAGGTACGCATAAATTTCTATACTACAATAACTTTGCTGTATTTTTTTAGTTAAATCAATCCGAAATGACGCAGGGCGTGGGCGATGCCGTCGCTGTCGACTGCGGTGGTGACAAAATCGGCTGCGGCCTGCACATCGGGGAGGGCGTTGCCCATAGCCACTCCGATGCCGGCATGGCGCAGCATAGGGGAGTCGTTGCCGCCGTCGCCGAATGCCATCGTCTCGCTGATGGAGATGCCGAAATGGGCTGCCATGGCTGCTATTCCGCTTGCTTTGTCGGCTTTGCACGATGTGATGTCGGTGAAAGTTGGATACCAGCGGGAGCCGTGGCTCGACGGTGCGCTGGCGAGCAGCTGGGGCTCTTGGCTTGCGGAGACAAACACGGTCATCTGCACTATGCCGTGCCGCAGCAGCGGCGTGATGTCGTTGCCCACGGGAATCGACGGAACGTTGAGCAGTTTCTGCAGTCCGTCGACAAGAGGAATGTCGGGGTTGCACAGCAGTATTCCGTCAATGCCTACCACAAGCAACATCGCACCCATGCGGTCTGCTTCCGCCTTGATCGACAGGGCGTCGGCCTCCGGGAGGGGATTGCAAACGATGTTGTTGTCGCCGGCATAGCAGTATGCGCCGTTTGTCGTCACATAGCCGTCGATTAGATGGCTGATTGCCGACAGGTTGTTTATAAGTTGGCGCGGACGCCCGGTGGCGATAAACACTTTCAAGCCGTTGGCTTTGGCTTGCTCGAGGGCATCGACTGTCGATGCCGAAATCTCGTGGGTGTTGAAACTCACGAGTGTGCCGTCGATGTCGAAAAACAAGGCTTTTGTCGTCATTGCATCAGGTCCTCTTCATCGTATTTCTGAAACAGGAAGTCGTTGTATGGGAAACGCTTCATGTGGATTTCCTTTGCCATTTCGTATAGGCGCGACTTCAGTTCGTCGATGTTTATTCGTTCGCGTGCGGAGATGAATATGCAGTTGTCGTTCATCTTTGCCATCCACGTTTGTTTAAGCTCTTCCAGCGGAATATTCTCACGCAAGCGTGGGGTCAGGTCGTCGTCGTCCTTCTTGACGTAGGTGAAGGCGTCCACCTTGTTGAACACCAGAATCATCGGCTTGTCTTTCGACTCGCATACCTCCTGCAGGGTGCGGTTGACCACTTCGATCTGTTCCTCAAACTGAGGGTGGGATATGTCGACCACGTGCACGAGTATGTCGGCGTCGCGCACCTCGTCGAGCGTCGATTTGAAGGAGTCGACAAGGTGGGTTGGCAGTTTGCGGATGAACCCGATAGTGTCGGTGAGCAGAAACGGAAGGTTGTCGATTATCACCTTGCGCACCGTGGTGTCGAGCGTGGCAAACAGCTTGTTCTCGGCAAATACGTCCGACTTGCTGAGCAGGTTCATAAGCGTTGACTTGCCCACGTTGGTGTAGCCCACGAGCGCGATGCGCGTCAGCTTGCCACGGTTTTTACGCTGTATCGATTTCTGCCGGTCGATGTTTTTGAGTTCCACTTTCAGACGCGATATTTTGTCGAGGATGATCCGTCGGTCGGTCTCTATCTGAGTCTCGCCCGGACCGCGCATGCCGATACCGCCCCGTTGGCGTTCGAGGTGTGTCCACATTCGCGTGAGCCGCGGCAGCAGATATTGGTATTGCGCCAGTTCCACCTGAGTGCGTGCGGTGGCAGTCTGCGCGCGCTTTGCGAAGATGTCGAGAATCAGGTTTGTGCGGTCGAGGATTTTCACCTTCAGCTCATTCTCGATGTTTTGCACCTGCTTTGATGTCAGGTCGTCGTCGAAGATGGCGAGGTCGATGGCGTTGTCCTCGATGTATTGTCTGATTTCCTCCAGTTTTCCCTTGCCCACGAATGTGCGTGGGTTGGGGTTGTCGACGTGCTGCAGAAACCTCTTCTCCGACTTCGCGCCAGCCGTCTCGGCGAGAAAGGCGAGCTCTGCCAGATATTCGTTGGCTTTGGCCTCGTTCTGGGTTGGTGTGATGAGTCCGACGAGCACAGCGCGCTCGCCGATGTCTTCTGTTATTGTTTTCTCGTCAATCATATCTGTATCGTAAAGGTAAAAACAGGGGAGCCGCAAGTCGCGCTCCCCTGACACTCCCTAAAAAAACCTATTGGTTGCGAATCGCTTCGCTGTTATTTTTTCTCTACTTTGTTGTAACGCTCGTTGAGAATCTTTACAATGTCGTTGGTGATGTTGGGGATTCCGTTGACATAGTATGTGGCTTTCTTGTCGAGCACCACAGAGATGCCGTTCTTTTTTGCATATTCGCTGATGCACTTGTCGATAGAGTCGTTGAGCTGCTTCAGGCTGAGGTTGTTTTCGTTGACAAACTTGTTCTGAAGGTCGTTCATATGGCGTTCGGCATCGTAGCCCATCTGCTGGTATTTCTGCATGTCGGCCTTGTAGCTCTCTTCTGTGAGGTAGCCGTTGTTGCGTCCCTTCTGCTCGATTTCCGATTGGAAGCGCTGCAGTTCGGCGGCCTTTTGCTGGCGCACGTTCTCCAACTTGTTCTGTGCGCGTTGGTTTGCTTCAAAAATGTCTTTGGCAAAGTTGTATTTGGCGGCGAGAGAGTCGCTGTCGATATATGCCATTTTCACTGTTGCCGGGACGTTTGCCTGAGGTTGTACGGCGGATTTCTCCTCCTTAGTGCATTGGCAGAGCAACAACACTCCGAGCATCAACGCAGCAACATTAATCACGCGGGTAATTTTCATTTTGGTTTATATATTTTTTAATTTAAGTTTTTCATTTCTTCATGACGTGCGCACTCAATATTGTGCTTTCTCATCGCCGGATTGTCGTGGATGTGGCCTGATGGGAACTTTCCATTTTTCACGAAAAGCACTTTTACGCCCAAAAGGATAATACACAGCGCAATAACGCAAATTGAAAGCAATATTGTTGCCATTCCATCATAAATTTAGGTGCAAATATATGAAAAGGAGGTTAAATTTTGCGTCTCTCTCAATTTATTTTTATACCTTAGAGGGCGAAAAAAAAGATATTTAACAATATTTCAAAAATAAGAGCGTTTAATTTTAAATTATAAACAACTATGACCATTACTGACCTCGAGCCAAAATTAGTTTTTGGCATCTTCGACGAAATCACTAAGGTTCCGCGCCCATCAAAAAAGGAGGGCAAAATCCGCGAATTCCTTCTTGAATTTGCTAAACGACACAACATCGAAGCCAAGACCGACCCAATCGGCAATGTGGCTATGCGTGTGCCGGCAACGGCGGGTAAAGAAGGCGCTCCGACAGTGGTGCTTCAGGGACACATGGATATGGTGCCCAACCAAACCAAGCCGGAAACTCATAATTTCGACACCGATCCGATTTTGACTGAAGTCGATGGCGAATGGCTTCATTCAAAAGATTACAAGACTACGCTCGGTGCCGACAATGGTATCGGTGTGGCTATGGCGCTTGCCGCTTTGCTCGACAAGTCGTATGAGCACGGCCCTATCGAGACTTTGTTTACTGTGGACGAGGAAACGGGTCTGACTGGCGCGAAAAATCTCGGCAAGGACATGATCACCGGCAACATCCTTATCAACCTTGACTCTGAGGACGAGGCTCAGATTTTCCTCGGTTGCGCCGGCGGTATCGACACTCTCGGACATTTCGACTATACCGACGCTCCTGCTCCTGCGGGATATCAGTTCTTCAAATTCTCGATTCTTAAATTCAAGGGCGGACACTCGGGTGCCGACATCCATTTGGGACGTGCGAACGCCAACAAGCAGCTTGCCCGTTTCCTCTTCAGCCTATATCGCGCATATGACGGTCAGGTGGCTGTCGCCGACATCAACGGCGGCGAGCTACGCAACGTTATCCCAGGCAACGCTTATGCCGTTATCGGTGTGCCTGCCGACAAGAAAGAAGACCTCCGCAAGCGCGTGAACGAGTTTGCTGCTGTGCTTGAAGAGGAGTTCAGCACTATCGAGGGCAACCAGGAAGTGACGCTTGAAACTGTCGACACTCCTGCAACGGTAATCGACGCCGACACAGCAAAGCGTGTAGTATGGTCTGTCAACTCTATCCCTAATGCGGTTCAGGCTATGAGCCACAGAATAGAGGGTATGGTCAACACTTCGACCAACACGGCGCTTATCCGCATGGACCGCGACAAGCATGTGATTACGGTGACCACTTCGCAGCGCAGCGAGGAGGAGAGCCGCAAATACGACATCGCCGGTCAGATTTACGCGCACTTCGATCTTAGTGGCGCGCGTGTGGAGCAAGGCGACGGATATCCAGGATGGACTCCTAACATGAATTCTGAAATCCTCAAGGTGGCTGTGAAGGCTTATGAGGATCTTTATGGAATCACTCCGCTCTGCACTTCTCTCCATGCCGGACTTGAGTGTGGAAACTTCCTGCTCAACAATCCGAAGCTTGACATGATTTCTTTCGGCCCGACATTGCGCGACGTGCACACTCCTAAGGAGTCGATGCACATCCCGGCTGTCGACAAATGCTGGAACCACTTGCGCCGCATCCTTGAGATGATGGCTGACGAGAAATAATAGCATCTGGTTGAACAATAACCCAATTACGGGTGTTTTATCTTGGTGACACGCTTGTCACGGCGGATAAAACACCCGTCTTTTTTTATGTTCCAAACATTAATCAAACCACGACTATGGAAAAATCGGTAATACTGATATCTCTTATTGTGGCATCGGCGATAGCGCTGATGGCTTGCCCGCGTCCTCAATCAACCGACAACGCCGCCATACCGTTGCCTGCCGACACTGTAGCAACCGCGCCTGACTCTGTGGCGCCGTCGGCTGACAATGCTCGCTATGAGCGTCTGACGGATGAAGACTACAAGAAGGTGGCGGATGAGCTGGGTGTTGACATCGCCACGATGAAAGCCGTGGTGGAGATAGAGGCGGGAAAGTCGCACAAGGGATTCGTGTCGCCGGGAAAACCATTGATAAACTTCGACCTCACGATGTTTAAGAGACAGCTGTCGCAAGCGGGAATCAAATATGGAAAATACACAAGCTATGTGTGCTTCAAGCCTGTAAACACTCGCAAATACGGGTCATACGGCAACGCGCAGTGGGCACGGCTCGAATCGGCGCGCACGATAAGCCGCGACGTGGCAAACAAGTCCGCGTTCTGGGGGATGTTTCAGATTGGCGGATTCAACTGGAAGAGTTGCGGATGCGCTACGGTGGATGAATTTGTCGAGCGGATGTCGCAGTCGGAGGCTGAGCAGCTTGAGCTGTTCGCGCAATTCTGCATCAACCGTGATTTGGTGAAATACCTGAAAAAAAAAGACTGGCACAATTTTGCCCGCCATTATAACGGCCCGAGCTACAAGAAGCGTGGCTATCACAACCGTCTGCGGGCAGCTCACGCCAAACATTCAAAATAAGCGCGGATTTTAGATGTGTATGCCGTATTCGTGCTTCAGCTCGTCCATCACGAATACGCTTTCTACCGACGCAAGATTCTCCACCGTGCCAAGCACATTGAGCACAAACTCCTGGTAGTATTTCATATCGGGGGCGTGGATTTTCAGCAGGTAGTCGAAGCTGCCGCTGATATTGTAGCATTCGGTCACTTCCGGTATGCCTTGCACAATCTTGGTGAATTCGGCGGCGATGTCGCGGTTCAGCTGCCGCATCTTGACGTTGCAGAACACCACAAAGCCTTGGTTGAGTTTGGCGGCATTGAGTACGGCGATGTATTTTTGGATATAGCCTCGGCTTTCCATGCGTTTCAACCGTTCAAACACAGGGGTCGACGACAGGTTGACCTGTTGCGCGAGTTCCTTGATTGTCAGGCGGGCATTGCCTTGCAGCGTGCGTAGAATCTGCAAGTCGACCTTGTCTAATTTTTCCGTTTTTTCGATAGGTTCCATATTGTTTGATTGCTATTTAAAATCTTGAAATTCGGATTCCAGTTCTTCTATACTTGGAAGTTTGCCGCGGAAGTCAACCGGCAATGTCTGTCCAAGCTCATAGTCTGATATGCCAATGGGCTTGTGCAGTCCCCTAAGAGCATACTCGGCTTTTATATTGTCTTTAGTTTTGCAGAGCAATAGCCCAATTGTTGGGTTGTCTCCGTCTCGGCACAGCAAGTCGTCGATGGCAGAACAGTAGAAATTCAATTTTCCAACGTATTCGGGCTTAAACTCTGAAGCTTTTAATTCAATGACCAGATATCGATGTATAAAAGTGTTGTACATGAGAATGTCGATATAATAGTCGTCGCCAGAAACGCAGATGTGATATTGACGCCCCATGAATGCAAAACCAGCCCCCATTTCAACTAGGAATTGTTCAATGTGTTTGACTAATCCGATTTCAACGTCTCGTTCGTTGTATTGGTCTGAAAATGTAAGCATGTCAAATATGTATGGATCTTTTAGCAGCGCTTTCGTCCTTGTTGCGTCAATGGATGGCATGGTTTCGTCAAAGTTGTTGGCGAGCGCTCCGAGTGAACCATAGCGGTTTAGGCTTATGGCTTCAGAAAGATAGCGGACATTCCAATGGGATTTTAAGCATTGTGTCATATACCAATATCTTGCGTTGATGTCTTTTACTTTTTGAATTAGCAAAATATTGTGAGTCCATGACAGGTGTTTGACCGGCAATGTGGGCAATTGCGCAGTCACTGATTGCGCAATTGCTTTTTTTGATTTAGTTGAAGTGAGATTTTTTTCATATTCCAGATAGAACTGAATCATACATTGCAGATTTCTTACAGAGAAACCCTTTACGTCGGAATACTCATTTTTGATGTCGGTCGACAGCCGTTGCAAGGTCTTGTTGCCCCATCCGTCTGATTTTTGGCTGGCATGTAGCATTTCACCAATATCCCAGTACATTCGCAGCATTTCTTCATTGGCAGTTGCTGCCAACCGTTGTTGGGCTAAGTCAACGCGTTTCTTTACGTTGTTCAGCAATGCGATGTAGTGACGATGGTCTAATTTTTCCGTTTTTTCGATGGATTCCATAAAAAAGTCTGCAATTTTTATTGACACTGCGAAGATAATAAATTCCAGTTGTTTTCACGTCTAAATGGCGGAGTTTGTAGAATTATTTTCGCACGTTTGCGAACCTTTTGTGTTGTATATTGTTCTATACTGATGAAAATTAAAAAATGTTTTTATGAAAAAAGGATTTTTGACGCTGATTTTAGCAGGTTCACTTATGAGTGCCGGTGCAGAGAATGCACTTACGGGTACCAAATTTACCGACAATTGGTCGGTTGGTATCAACGCAGGTGTTACACAGCCTTTGGCACACCCTTATTCTATTGGTGAAAACATTCGTCCGCAAGTGGGCGTGGAGCTTTATAAGCAATTCACGCCAGTGTTCAAGACCGGCGTGGAGTTCAATGCCGGAATAAACACAACGGGTATCTATGGCAACCGCGGTGTGCGCACTGCTTTCGACCATGCAAATCTCAATCTCCTTGGTGGCTTGAACCTTATGAACCTTTTCGGAGGCTATAAAGGCTCGCCTCGGGTGTTCGAGATAGAGGCTCTCGGAGGCATCGGTGTAGGCCACGTGTTTGGATGCAAGGACGCCGACGGCTCAATGGCTCACAAGAACTATATGACTTCGAAGTTTGGATTGAACCTCGGGTTCAACATTGGCAAGGCTAAACAATTCACGTTGGCTGTCAAGCCGGCGATTGTTTACAATATCGAGGGCCGTTCGCAAAGCAACAACGCAGTGGTTTTCAACTCAAACAAAGCCAACTTTGAACTGATGGCTGGCTTGGCCTACCATTTCAAGACAAGCAACGGAACGCATCATTTCACTTACGCGCGTCTTTACGATCAGAACGAAATAGATGGTCTTAACGACAAAATCAACAATCTTCGTGGTGAGCTCGATGGCAAAGACAACGATCTCAAGACTGCAAACAACAGAATCAACGATCTCAACAATGAAGTTGAACGCTTGAAAAACCGCAAGCCTAACGAGGTGCGCGTGGTGGAGACCGTAACCCAGCAGACTCGTTCGATGGAGTCGGTCGTTACATTCCGTCAGGGCAAATCGACTGTCGACAATGCCCAGCTGCCTAACGTGGAGCGTGTGGCAACTTATTTGAACAACCATAAGGACGCAACCGTAATCATCCGCGGATTCGCTTCTCCGGAAGGTAGCCAGGAAGTGAACGAGCGCATTGCGAAGGCTCGTGCAGAGGCTGTGAAGGACATCCTCGTAAAGCGCTATCGCATCAACGCAAGCCGCATCGACGCTCAGGGCAACGGCGTGGGCGACATGTTCTCTGAGCCGGATTGGAACCGCGTAAGCATCTGCACAATCGACGACAAAGAGAAATAATAATCAACTTGACATGACAGGAAGGACCGCGTCGGAATGACGCGGTCCTTTTTTGCAGGATTACCCGCCAAAAGTCCGACTGGTGTTGATTCTGAATCTTGCCACTTGAAACGTCGGTGAGGGAAAAAGAGTCTGCCTTATGACTATTTGTTGGTGGTTGGTACTCAAGGTGAAACGCGCTCTTTTTTCCGCTTGCCCGACTTTTTGATTGAAAAAAATCGGATAAAAATGATGTTTTTCAGAAAAAAGACGTAACTTTGCACTCGGTTTAAGGAAAGATGCCGGAGTGGTCGATCGGGACGGTCTCGAAAACCGTTGTACGGGTAACCGTACCGAGGGTTCGAATCCCTCTCTTTCCGCTAATAAGGGTGTAAATCAGCAAGTTATGCGGTTTACGCCCTTTATTATACCCAAAAAGTTTCTCGGTATTTCTACAGACCCCTCCTTTTTTTTACATTCCACCCGAGTTTTGCTACTGGCCCTAAAAAAAGCGACAGCGGCTTCCACCCGGAGCCGCTGTCATGGTTATAGAAATGAAATAAAAATTCTTTTATTTGTTGATTTTCTGCCAGCTGTCTTTGAGCGTTATTGTGCGGTTGAACACAAGATGCTCCTTCGTAGAGTCCTTTTTGTCGGGCGTGAAGTAGCCGATGCGCTGGAACTGGAAGTGTGCCCCCGGCTCTGCGTTCTCTGCGAGGAACGGCTCTATCTTAGCGTGTTCCACAACTTTGATTGAGTCTGGATTGAGGAGCTCGTGGAAGTCACGGTCTTTAACCTCAGAGGCATTCTCCACGGCAAACAGACGGTCGTAAAGACGCACCTCGGCGTCGATGCAATGGCGTGCCGATACCCAGTGGAGCGTGCCTTTCACCTTGCGCATGCTTCCCGGCATACCGCTCTTCGACTCTGGATCGTATTCGCAGTAGATTTTTTCGATACGTCCGTCGGCATCTTTCTTGCAGCCTGTGCATTTCACGATGTATGCACCTTTCAGACGCACTTCCTTGTCGGGAGTCATGCGGAAGAATTTCTTGGGAGGATTTTCCATAAAGTCGTCGCGTTCGATGTAGATTTCGCGCGAGAACGGCATTGTGTGGGTGCCGCTTGTAGGGTCTTCCGGGTTGTTTTCCATCTCCATCTGTTCCACTTGGTCGTCAGGGTAGTTGGTGATTACAACCTTTACGGGGTCGATCACGGCGCATACGCGTGTCGCACGTTTGTTGAGGTCTTCGCGGATGCTGAACTCAAGCAGCGAGATGTCGTTGACAGCCTCGAATTTGGTGTATCCGATGCGGTTGATAAACGCTTTTATTGACTCAGGGGTGAATCCGCGGCGGCGCAGACCGGAAATTGTCGGCATGCGTGGGTCGTCCCATCCGTCAACGAGACCCTCTTTCACCAGTTGCAGCAGTTTGCGCTTTGACAATACGGTGTAGGTGAGGTTCAGACGGTTGAACTCAATCTGACGTGGGCAGTAGGTCTCGTCGGCAAGCTCCTTTACGAAATATTCGTAGAGCGGGCGGTGAGGCACAAACTCAAGCGTGCAGATGGAATGGGTCACACCCTCGAAATAGTCAGACTGTCCGTGGGCAAAGTCGTACATAGGGTACACTTTCCACTTTTCGCCGGTGCGGTGGTGTGGATGCTTGATGATGCGGTACATGATTGGGTCGCGGAAATGCATGTTTGACGACGCCATGTCGATTTTTGCGCGGAGCACCATCGCGCCCTCCTCAAACTCGCCGGCGTTCATACGCTGGAAGAGGTCGAGGTTTTCCTCGATAGGACGGTCGCGGAACGGACTTGCCGTGCCTGGCTGTGTCGGAGTGCCTTTCTGCTCTGCAATCTGCTCTGCAGTTTGCTCGTCAACGTAGGCCTTGCCTTCTTTTATCATGCGGATTGCGAGGTCGTAGAGCTGTGGAAAATAGTCAGAAGCGTAGTATTCGCGGTTGCCCCAATCGTAGCCGAGCCATTTGATGTCCTCGCGTATGGAGTCTACATACTCCACGTCTTCCTTCACCGGGTTGGTGTCGTCGAAGCGCAGGTTGCAGGTGCCGCCGAATTTCTCTGCGACGCCGAAGTCCATACAGATAGCCTTGGCATGTCCGATGTGGAGATAACCGTTAGGTTCCGGTGGGAAACGCGTGTTGAGGCGTCCGCCGTTCTTACCGTTTTTCAAATCGTCGGCAACCATTTGCTCGACGAAATTCAGTCCTGACTCTTTTTCTGGTGTCAGTTCTTTGTTCTCGATTTCTGACATAGGTATATCTAACTTTTAATTTGTTTCTAATGATTAAAATACAAAGTTAATGCAAAAATGTGGAAAACAGGAAATAGTGTGAAAAAAATCCAAGTTGCGCAATAAAAAAACCGGCTTGGCTCACATGGGAGGCAAGACGGTTCTTTAAAAAATCAACCTAATATGTGATGTTTATTTCTCATACCAAGTGCAGTCGATAAACTCGAACGTGCCAGGGGCAGTCACTTTGTAGCGCACGGTGTGGTTGGTTGTGGCATTGTTGTAGACTGCGAAATTGATGGTGTAGACCACTTCGAGTCCGGCAACCGGCGCTGCGTCGGCGTGGAGCGTGGCGAGTGCGCCAGGAAGCACTTCCTTGCAGAAGCGGTCCATCATGAGCGTTTCGATTTGCTCGTCGGTCATTCCCTCATAGCCGGCAGGATACTGCTCTTTCGCCTTTGCAGGGCGGAGGTCGACATTGCCTTGGTAAGCCGATGTTCCGCAGTAGTACTCGTTGTTGCCATATTTGGAGATGTAGAAGTTGCCGTCCTTCAAGCCTGTCGATCCGAGAGGCTTGTCTATGTGCTCATATACCCAGTCGACGCAAGCCTGATAGTACTTGGTGGAGATTTCCACACCCTTGCCGCCCGGCAGCGTGATTTCCACGTTCGGGTCATACATCCACTTGCCGTTGGTGCGCACAAATTGAGCAGACTCCTCGGTCACGCCGTTGGTCTTCTGCCACAATGAGCCGTTGAACGTATATTGGTCGCATACGAGCGACGTCTTGCTGCTTGCGTAGTATTTGTAAGCCACAAGTTTGGTGTCGCCGGCCTTGGCGTATGGGAAGTTGACCTTGAGATATGTAGGCAGATACTCGTCTGGTTTCTCCAGGTTGAAGTATTTCATGCCCATAGCCGTATAGTCGGCAGCCTGGAGCAGGTTGATCGACGTGTTGGCTTTCCAGTTGTTGCCGTCGAATGCGTAGACAGCCGATACGCTATTCGAGGTAACGGCAGTTGCGGCGCGCAATGCACGGCGCGATTTTGTTGCCTTTGCCTCAACAGCCGCTGTAGGCACGAAGTTGACATATTTGCCGCCGGAAATCGATGTGAAGTAACCGGTTACGGTGTATGTCTTATCGTTCTCGAAGAGGGCCTTCTGCTCGTCGGTGGCCTGATAGAGGCTTCCGATGGCGGTCTCTGCGCCGTCGATGGTGAAGTTGTAGAAGTTGCCAGAGATTGTAACCTTGCCGGTAAACTGGGCGAATACAGCCAGCTGGTTGTCGGTGATGCAGAGCAAAGCGTCGCAAGCCTTGCCGTCGAGCACTTTGGCGGAAGGATAGCTGTAGGCTTGGTTGCCTGTTACGGTAACTGTGGCTGTTGTGCCGGTAATCTGGAAGCCCTTGTTGTAGGCAGAAACCTCGCCAACAACGTCAACTTGGTCGCCCACCTTGTAGGCTGTTGCGTCGAAACCGCTTGCATAGTAAACGAGGATAGAGCCTGAATTGTCGGTGAGGATGAATCCGCGGGCGCAGATTGCAGTCACCAGACCCTTCACTGTGACGTTGCTGCCTACGGCTACCGAGCCGAGCGCGCTTGTCATCTCATAGCCAGGGGCAGGATCGTTGCCCGAGCCTCCGAATGAAGGCTCTGTTTCGGTCTGCTTGTAGTTTACGATAACCATATCGCCTTTCTTGGCGTCGCTGTATTCAACAGAGAGAATCGAAGGAATGTGTTTCTGTGCCGATACGATAGGCGAGAAAGCCTCGATGTAGTCCTCTTCGCTGCCCCAGGCATCCTGATAGTCGGTCTCGGTGACAGTGTATTCCGAAGCGGCGCCGAAATTGGTCACTTCTTCAGGCACGTTGCCAGCCACGCGGTATGTGATGTTGATCGACGATCCGTCGCTCAGCGTGAAATATGCGAAATCAGAATCGCTGAGGAAATTAGGAATGTAGTCGCGGGCAGTGATTTTGTCGGTGAAATAGTGCTGTGTTCCGACAGCCTTCAGCTCCTTGCTCAAAGTGTCGCCAGCCTGCTTGATGTTGGCGGAGTTTGCTGCAAGGTTGGTGTAGTCGGCATCGGTAAACGTGTAGGCAATCATCTGCTTGTTGGTGATGCCTTTGTCGCCGTCGAAGCCGTCCAGTTTATCGTTCCAGTCGTTGGGGTCGCAACTTGACAACGCCACGAGGCATGAAGCGATAAGAGCGGAATATAATAGTTTCGTTTTCATTGTCTTGAATAGTTAGATGTTTAGAAGTTTACTTTCAGACGAACAGAATATGTGCGGCCGAAAGAGTAGAACACACGGTAGACATTGTCCCATTCGCCGGCAGTTGTGATGTTGTTGTAGGCATCCATCACGTAGTAGTGGTTGAACAGGTTGTTGATGTTGCCGTTGAGTGTGGCGCGCACACCGGCAATCTTGAAACTGTAGCTTGCGCTGAAGTCGAACTGGTTGCCCCAAGGAATTCTCCATGGATCGGCAACGTTGATTGTCGAGTTTGCAGAGTAGTTTGACGACGACACTTGATAGTCGCTGTAGTTGCGTCCGCTTGCCACCCAGTCCAGACCGAAACGGAAACCGTCGAGCGGACGGATGTTGATGCCGATAGAACCGGTTGTCTGAGCTGAGCCGCCCACTTTCACGCCTTTCTGGTTGAGCACAGCCCATGCGTGGTCGTCAGCAAGTATGCCCGACGCAACGGTGCCGCGGAGGTCTTTCAAAGGCTCGCCGTTCTGGTTGTAGAAGTAGCCCTTTGCGTTGCTGTCCCAAACCCAGTCGCCCACAGAGAGCATACCTTCGAGTTCGAACCATTTTACTGGACGGTATGTGAAGTTCATCTCCACACCCATGTGGCGTGCGTCTACGCCCTGCATATTGAGAGAGTAGCGGTCGCCGGCGTGTTCGCCCGAAGTGATTTCGCCGCCGCGGGTCGATGTCTTGTCTTTCCAGTTTGTGTAGTAGGCGTTGGCTACGAAAGAGAATACCGGATTGTGGAATCCATAGCCGATTTCATAAGAGATTACCTTCTCGTTTACAGCGTCAGGGTTGATTGCGTTGCTCTTGGCCGATGTCAGGAACGCGCCGCCTGAGTAGAATGGAGCGCGGCTGATGTAGCCGAGGTTGAAGAACACGTTGTTGTAACGGTTGATGTTGTAGTTCGCACCGCCCTTGATTGTTCCGCCGAGGAAGTTGAGCTTTTCCGACTTCTCGTGTGCCTTATCGTAGTTGAAGTGGTCCACACGCCAGTAGCCTGTGTTGCTGATTGAGCCGGCAAGCACGAAGTTGAATTTTTTGTTGAGGATGGAGTATTCCAACTGTCCGAACACGCCTTCCTGATGAGTGTGTCCAATCCAGTCACGGTAGACGATGTCGCCTACGCCGAGTTTCTCGTATTTCCAGTTAGGATCGGCTGCCGCTGCGTTGTTGGCTGCCGACACGCCGCTTCTGCTGGAGTCGTCCATATAGTACTCACCGTCGTAGAGGTCGACAATCTCGTTGTTGTGGCGGCCTACGTAGTAGCGCATGTCGAGACCGGCTGTAAGGGTGAGTTTCTTAGGGAGAAGCTCGTTTTTGTAAGTCGAAACGAGTCCATACCATTCATGGGCGTTGTTGCTCTTTGCCATAACGAGGTTTGAACCTGTTGTGCTGTTGGCATTCATCTCCTGAATCTTGTCGTAGGCGAAAGTGCCGTCAGGGTTGCGGAACAATGTGTTGAGCACACCGTTCGACGCGCCGTACCAAGACGAGTAGCTGAGGCTTGTGCCGTCTGCCAGCGTGCCGCGTCCTTGACCTGAGTAGCCGCCGCCACGTGCGATTGACAGGTAGGCTGCCGACGACAGTGATGA
>OJKP01001232.1_pt1 | contig 15206 bp, 8 predicted proteins | sample 1596521 | NCBI WGS metagenome assembly OJKP01 (sample SAMEA4350130, study PRJEB24818) | metagenome | biome: human; feature: gut; material: faeces | place: Denmark | collected 2013-09
GTCTTCACGCTGATAGCAAAGAACGAAAAATATGACCCCTGCTATATACAGCACGACCCGAGAACCTTTAACAAAAAATAACTCGAAAAATAACGAGAGAAACTTGTTTAATTAGAGTAAAGCGGGGAAGGCTAGGTGGGGGCTGGATGGCAGTATGCAGAGTAATAATTATTGTTCCCCCACGGCACAGAATTACAAATAGAGAACAACATCTGTGAGTACCAACGACAACACGCAATTACAATATCTGTGTTGTATATTCGCTATTGCCCATCGCAAAATAGATTTTTCACCATAATATATATGTTGAATCAGTTTTTTAGTTTATCTTTGCATAAGATAATCTGTTCATATTAGCATATCATAAGACAACGACATAGATGAAAGAATTCGTAATATCAGAAGTCAAGGCCGAAACCGCCGTACTCGTGGGACTCATCACGAAGGAGCAGGACGAGGCCAAGACCAAGGAGTATCTCGACGAACTGGAATTCCTTGCCGACACCGCCGGCGCCGTCACCGTGAAGAGATTCACGCAGAGAGTGAACGGTCCCAACCAGACCACATACGTGGGCAAGGGAAAGCTCGAGGAGATAAAGCAATATATACTCGACGAGGAAGACGCCGAGAGAGAAATCGGTATGGTGATATTCGACGATGAGCTCTCGGCAAAGCAGATTCGCAACATCGAGAACGAGCTGAAGGTGAAAATCCTCGACCGCACATCACTCATCCTCGACATCTTCGCCATGCGCGCACAGACCGCCAACGCCAAGACGCAGGTGGAGCTGGCGCAATACCGCTACATGCTGCCACGACTGCAGCGACTATGGACCCACCTCGAACGACAGGGAGGAGGATCTGGTTCGGGAGGCGGAAAGGGAAGCGTGGGACTGCGCGGACCGGGTGAGACGCAGCTCGAAATGGACCGTCGAATCATCCTACAGCGTATGTCGCTGCTCAAGGAGCGACTCGCCGAGATTGACAAGCAGAAGACCACACAGCGCAAAAACCGCGGCCGCCTTATCCGCGTGGCACTCGTGGGATATACCAACGTGGGAAAGTCTACGCTCATGAACCTCATGTCGAAGAGCGAGGTGTTTGCCGAGAACAAACTCTTCGCCACACTCGACACCACGGTGAGAAAAGTGGTGGTGGAGAACCTGCCGTTCCTGCTCGCCGACACCGTGGGATTCATACGCAAGCTGCCCACAGACCTCGTTGACTCCTTCAAGAGCACCCTCGACGAGGTGCGCGAGGCCGACCTGCTGCTCCATGTGGTGGACATCAGCCACCCCGACTTCGAGGAGCAGATAAAGGTGGTGGACAAGACTCTTGCCGACCTGGGATGCGCCGACAAGCCGTCGATGATAATCTTCAACAAGATAGACGCATACACATGGGTGGAGAAAGAGGCCGACGACCTCACGTCTGCCACAAAGGAGAACATGACCCTCGACGACCTGAAGAAGACCTGGATGGCGAAGATGGGAGACGACTGCCTCTTCATCTCGGCACGCGAGAAGATAAACATTCAGGAGATGAGAGACGTGATATACAAGAGAGTGAGAGAGCTGCACGTGCAGAAATACCCTTACAACGACTTCCTGTATCAGGACTACAGCGAGGAAGAACAAATTTAAAAAGAACCCCATACACCACACACACATCATGCGCACACTCACACCATCAGAGATAAAGCGGCTCGGAGAGAACCGCTGCCACGCTGAAGACTGGCAGAAAATCACCGTGGGAGAGAACTTCTCTGCCGACAGACTCTACGACGTGCAGTTCATAGGAGAATGCAGCATAGGGTCTAACAGCGACACCGTGACCACGGACATGGGATACGAACTGCCCACCGGAATACGACACGCACGCATCATAAACTCCACCATCGGAGACAACACCCTCGTGGAGAACGTGAGCGCATTCATCTGCAACGCCGACATCGGCGACAACTGCATCGTCAACAACGTGAGCGTGATACAGACCACCGAAGGCACCACCTTCGGACAGGGAAACACCATCAGCGTGATGAACGAGGCGGGAGAGGGAAACGTGGTGCTATATTCCGGACTCACAAGCCAGATAGCAGCCCTCACAGTGCTGCCGCCATGCTTGGGCGAACAGTATGACGACGCCGACGCCACCATAGAAGCCCGACGCCAGGCCAAAGACGCCGTGAGGAGAATGGTGATGGAGGAGGTGATGAGCCGGATGCCGAAACGCACGCTGATAGAAGACAACGTGCGCATCACCGACACCATAGAAATAACCAACTCTTGGATAACCCAATGGACAGAGGTGAGAGGAGCGCAGCGCATCAGCGAGACCACGCTATGGAGCCGACAAGACAACAGCGTGTTTGTGGGAGCCGGAGCGATAATCGACGGATGCATCGTCACCCTCGGCTCGTCGTTGAGCAACAACGCGATAGCCAAAAACTGCTTCATCGGCGAGAACTCCACGCTGACCGACGGATTCTCTGCCACCGACAGCCTCTTCTTCGCCAACTCATACATGGCCAACGGTGAGGCATGCGCCGCATTCTGCGGACCGTTCAGCGTGAGCCACCACAAGTCAACGCTGCTCATCGGAGGTATGTACTCCTTCTACAACGCCGGTTCGGCAACCAACTTCAGCAACCACGCCTACAAGATGGGCCCCATCCACTATGGCATCATGGAGCGCGGAGCCAAGACGGCGAGCGGCGCCCACATCCTATGGCCGGCACATATCGGAGCCTTCACGATGTGTATGGGCAAGATAGCCACACATCCCGACACCTCGTCGCTGCCGTTCTCATACGTCATCGGCGACGGCACCGACACCTACATCGTGCCGGCACGCAACATCGCCACCGTGGGGACCTACCGCGACACCGCAAAATGGCCACGCCGCGACATGCGTCCGCAGGGCAGCCGCCTGAGCATGGTGGACACCGAGTGGCTCAACCCCTCAACGATGACCAAGGTGGTGGAGGCGAAGGTGACGCTCGAAGCACTGCGCGACCAGAAGGGGGCCAGAGACGTGTATCAGACCGCCGACGGGTCGCTGATAAAGCGATCGGCGCTCGAAAAGGGAATATCGCTATACACGCTCGCCATAAAGCTATATCTCGACCGCCATCTGAAGTCGGCCGACGAGGAGGCGGACTACAACACCTCGTTTGACGACACAACGGCGAGCCAGACCTTCGGCAGACCGCTCAGCAGGGGAGCATCGCTCTTTGCCGACCTCGGCGGAATGCAGATAAGCAACGCCAGCGTGATGCGCATCGTGGATGCCATCACCAGCGGAAACATAGACACCACAGAGGACCTCATGGCTGAGATATGCCGCTACTACGACGGCGAAAGTCTCGACACCGCCATCGACAGGAAACTGGCGCTGCGTATCGCTGATGCCATCTACGGATGGAACAGTATGGATGCCGACGACCGCCGCCGCTTGATAGACAGCTGTCATGAGGCGCGCCGCGAATGGTATGATATGGTACGCTGCGACGCCGAGCGCGAATACGAACTGGGCGACGTGGACGATGCCACTCTGAACGGATTCCTGGCGAAACTCGAAGAGGAGGAGCCGGCTTAGTGAATCAGAGGGGACAGATTGGGTGGACTTGGTAAGTCTATCATGATATATGAAAAGACTAATTGCCACCAACCCCCACCTAACCTCCCCCGTAGGGGAGGGACAGATACCCTTGGCATCAACACTCCTTCGATATACGGAGTAACCTGCATCTCCCCTACGGGGGAGAACGAGAGGGGGCTGGTGTTCAGTTGCAAAGTAACAACAAAAAAAAACATAAAGAACAAATTATTATCCTAAAATAAATATTATGAAATTAAAATCAATGTTTGTAGCCTGTCTCGCCGTGTTTTCCATCGGCACACAGGCAAAAGACTACAAGTATGTGGCGGTGCCCGGCGACCCTATGCACGCCCGCATCTACACCCTCGACAACGGACTGAAGGTGTATCTCTCAGTGAACAGCGAAACACCGCGCATCCAGACCTACATCGCAGTGCGCACCGGCAGCAGGAACGACCCTGCCGAGACCACCGGACTCGCACACTATCTGGAGCACCTCATGTTTAAGGGAACATCAAAGTTCGGTACCGTAGACGCCGCCAAGGAGAAGCCATACCTCGACGACATCGAGCGCCGCTACGAGCACTACCGCAAGCTCACCGACCCGGCACAGCGCCGACAGGCATACCACGAAATCGACAGTGTTTCACAGATTGCCGCAAAGTATTTCATCCCCAACGAATACGACAAGCTCATGTCGGCAATCGGAGCCGAAGGCACCAACGCCTACACCAGCAACGACGTGACATGCTATGTGGAGGACATACCCTCAAACGAGGTGGAAAACTGGCTCAAGGTGGAGAGCGACCGCTTCCAGAACATGGTGATACGCGGTTTCCACACTGAGCTCGAGGCTGTGTATGAGGAGTATAACATAGGACTGGCAAAGGACAACAACAAGCTCTGGAACTCGCTCCACAAGCTGCTCTACCCCACTCACCCATACGGCACCCAGACCACTATCGGCACCCAGCAGCACCTGCAGAACCCTTCGATAACAAACATCAAGAACTACTTCCGCAGCTACTACGTGCCAAACAACGTGGCAATCTGTCTGGCGGGCGACTTCGACCCCGATGTGGTGATAGCACAGATAGACAAGTATTTCGGATCATGGAAGAAGAGCGACAATCTCTCGTTCCCCACCTACGCCCCCGTGGCTCCCATCACATCGCCACGCGACACCACAATCGTGGGACAGGAGGCATCGTGCATGATGCTGGGATGGAAGTTCGACAAGGCTGCATCGCTGCAGTCTGACACCCTCGACGTGATTTCTGAAATGCTCTCAAACGGCATGGCGGGAATCCTCGACCTCAACGTGAACCAGAAGATGAAATGCCAGTATTCCGCAGCATTCTGCAACGGAATGAACGAATACTCTGAGTTCATCCTCTTCGGCCAGCCGATGCCGGGACAGACTCTCGACAGCGTGCGCGACCTGCTCCTCGGTGAGCTCGCCAAGCTCAAGAATGGCGACTTCAGCGACGACCTGCTGCCATCGGTGGTAAACAACATGAAGCTCAACTACAACAACCAGCTCGAGAGCAACCAGTGGAGAGCAAACGAGTTCGTGCAGGCTTTCGTGAACGGAAAGGACTGGAATGACCACGTGACATATCTCGACCGCATCTCCCGGATGACAAAGCAGGACATCATGGCATTTGCCAGGAAACACTTCGCCGACAACTACGTGGCAGTGTACAAGAAGGAGGGAGTGGACAACACGCAGAAGAAGATAGACAAACCGCAGATCACCGCCATCCCGTCTAACCGCGACCTGCAGAGCCAGTTCGTGACAGAGATCATCAACTCTAAGGTGGAACCTATCAAACCACGCTTCGTTGACTACGACAAAGACCTCACCAAGGCGCAGACCAAGAAGAAGCTCCCCGTGCTCTACGTGAAGAACAAGACCAACGACCTCTTCGTGCTCAGCTATCGCTACGACTTCGGCGAGGAGGCAAACAACATGCTCGCCTATGCTGCCGACTATCTCAGATATCTCGGCACAGACAAGATGACCGCCGAGCAGCTCAAGCAGGAGTTCTACAAGCTGGCATGCGACTACAGCATCAACGTGAATACCGAGAATATGAGCATCACCCTCAATGGTCTGAGCGAGAACATGCCGCAGGCGATGACTCTCTTCGAGAACTTCCTACAGAATGCCAAGGTGGACAAGGAAGCCTTCGGCCGCTGGGTGGAGAGCGACCTCAAGGCGCGCCAGGATGCCAAGATGAACCAGGACCAGAACTTCAGGGCTCTCGCCAAATATGCCATGTATGGCCCATACAACACGCAGCGCAACATCCCCAGCAACGAGGAGCTGAAGAACCTCGACCCGCAGAAGCTCATCGATATGCTCAAAGACCTGAAGAACTACAAGCACACCGTGCTCTACTACGGACCGATGGAGGTGAAGGACATGACAAAGGTGGTGGACAAATACCACGCACTGCCCAAGAAATTCAGCGCCGACCCTGAGAGCCGCCCATACAAGATGGAGCTGACTCCTGCCAACGAGGTAGTGATAGCGCCATACAAGGCAAAGAACATATACATGTATCAGTATCACAACGAGGGCAAGAAGTGGACACCTGAACACGAGGCGATGATAAACATGTTCAACGGATACTTCGGCGGCGGAATGAACACCGTGGTGTTCCAGGAGCTGCGCGAGAGCCGCGGACTGGCTTACAACGCATGGGCAAGCTATATGACACCATTCCGCCCGGCCGACTCTGAATTCTTCCTCACCAGCATCATCTCTCAGAACGACAAGATGAATGACTGCATCGCCACCTTCAACAGCATCATGAACAACGTGCCGCAGTCGGAGAAGGCATTCGAAATCGCCAAGCAGGCAGAAATGAAGCGCATCGAGGCAAGCCGCACCACTAAGCTCAACATCATCTACAGCTATCTCAACGCCAAGAAGCTGGGCTACGACTACAGTCTGCAGCAGAAGGTGTATAATGTGCTCCCGCAGATCACACTGCAAGACCTCGTGAAGTTCGTCAACGAGAACATCGCCAACAAGCCTTTCCGCTACATCATCCTCGGCGACGAGAGCGACATCGACATGAAGTCGCTCGAGAAGATCGGACCGGTGAAGAAACTCTCTACAGAGGAAATCTTCGGATACTAAACCGGGGACAAGTAGACTAGTAGACGAGATACAAGTAAACAAGTAGACTAGTAGACAATCAGACGGGCAGTCAAGCTGACAAGGATATTCCTTCGTCGGCTTGTCTGCCCGATGTTTTTTAAACCCAAAACGGTCATTAGGGCTTGCTTGGATTTTGATTTTTTAGAAGGATGGATTTTGTTTGGCTTTTAATGAGTAATAGCGGGCTATTGCGAATTAAAAACAGACAAAAGACACCTTATAAAAAGCAAAAGACAGCAAGCAGTTATAAAATATCACATTGAACGGCCTAATGACCGTTTTGGGTTAAAGCAGTCATAAAAAATAAAGTAAACGTCCTAATGACCGATATGGTTGAATACAGACATATATGAAACTATCGTTGGGCGATTTTTATTCGATGATGAGGGCACAAGTAGACGAGAAGATTTGTCCGTTGTGTTTTTTTTCTTATCTTTGCATAATCAGCATTAAGAAATAAATGTATTTTGATGATTATGGCAAGAAGACAATATCCTATTGGAATACAGACCTTTGAGAAAATACGTGTTGAAGACATGCTCTATATTGACAAAACGGAGTATGTATATCGTATGACGCATTCGGATTATCCGTATGTGTTTCTGAGTCGTCCGCGGCGCTTCGGCAAGTCGTTGCTTGTTTCCACTTTGCAAAGCTATTTTGAAGGCAGGAAGGATCTTTTTGAAGGACTTGCCATAGAGGCACTTGAGGGGGAGTGGACAGAATATCCGGTGCTGCATTTCAGTCTTGCCGGTGGCAAACACATGGCGAAAGACCAGTTGGTGCGTTATCTTCTTTTTATTCTGAAAGACAATGAGAGACGCTTCGGCATAGAGAGCGATTTGCCCGATCCGAATGTCCGTTTGCTCAATCTCATACGCAGCGTTTGTGAGAAAACCGGCAGACAGGCAGTAGTGCTTATTGATGAATACGATGCTCCATTGCTTGATGTCGTGCATGAGAGTGAGAATCTGTCAGCGCTGCGCGACATAATGCGGAATTTCTACAGTCCGCTGAAAGACTGTGAGAAGATGCTGCGCTTTGTGTTCATCACCGGCATTACGAAGTTCTCCCAGCTCAGCATATTCAGCGAACTCAACAATGTTGCCAACATTAGCATGGACGAACCGTATGCCGGAGTGTGTGGCATTACCAAAGAAGAGCTGGTTACGCAGATGAGCGATGATATAAAGCAGCTTGCAGGTTCTCTTTGCCTTTCCCCTCAGGCTACATTGGAACGGCTGACCGCCAATTATGACGGTTACCACTTCACGTGGCCCTCGCCCGACGTTTTCAATCCGTTCAGCCTTCTTACATGTCTTTCAAAGGGCAAGCTTGGCATGTATTGGTTTGCCACCGGCACTCCCACATATCTCGTCAACATGATGCGTCGTTTTGGTGTTCTCCCGTCACAGCTGGGCAGCGTCAGGGCAAAGGCAGCTTCGTTTGATGCTGCCACAGAGACCATGACTTCTCTCATTCCGCTTTTATATCAGAGCGGTTATCTGACGATAAAGGATTATGACGAGGAGACAGATGTATACACTCTCGACTTCCCCAACAAGGAGATTGAGGTGGGGCTCTTCGACAGTTTGCTGCCTGGTTATCTCGACACCGCGATAGATGCCGGTAGGGTGGTCGTGGCAGACATGTCGGTGATGTTGAAACGAGGCAGACTTGGCGAGGCACTCGAACTGTTAGGTAAGTTTCTTGACACCGTGCCCTATTGTGACAATACCAATTATGAGGGTCATTACCAGCAGATGTTTTATATAATCTTCGCCCTTCTCACCGGATATAGCATACAGGTGGAGGTCCATACTCCTAAAGGCCGTGTTGATGTGGTGATAGAAACCGCTGACACGGTGTATGTGATTGAGCTGAAATTCAACAAGAGTGCCCAAGAGGCTCTCACGCAGATAAACTCCCACCGCTATGCCGAGGCGTTTGCCATGAAAGGTAAACGGATTGTAAAAGCAGGAGTCAACTTTGTCGTAAATGGCAGGGAGACGGCTCTGGACTGGATAGTGGAGTGATGACTTCAGCCCCCACCTAGCCGCAAACCCATCCTACCCTTCCCAAAGGGAAGGAACAGGTTACTCCGAATATTGGTTTTTGTCTTTATATAAAAGTTGTTGTTACTCAGCATATCGACATCCAGCCCCCACCTAACCTCCCCCGAAGGGGAGGGACTGATACCATTGTTAGTATTATTGTGTATATGTGCGTGTGGGACGTGCGGCAGTGCCCGAGAGGGACAGACACTCTTGTGGCTTATTATCAGAAGGTTATCGACAACCAGAGTAACCTGCAACTCCCAGTCTTTGACAAAGCAGAGTAACTGTCCCTCCCCTTCGGGGGAGGTTAGGTGGGGGCTGAAGTGATTGACTGAATTCAATAGCAGAGTAACCTGCATCTCCCCTTCGGGGGAGAACGAGTGGGGGCTGATGTTCATTGGCTGAATTGACTTGCTGAAGTCTTTGACAAAGCAGAGTAACTTGTCCCTTCCCTTGGGGAAGGTTAGGATGGGTTTGAAGGTTAGTATGGATCACCCTTTATAGAAAAGTAACGACCCCCCAACCGGCACAATCACCGGTTGGGGGGCTGATAATAATGAAGTTATGACACACCTTTCTATCTCTTCACTCTCTTCACGCCATCCACGATATAGATGCCGGCAGGGAGTTCATTCCATTGCTGGGTCTGCTTCACGCCCGTCATGCTATAGATACCCTTTGCGTGGGCAGGAACGTCGGTTGTGATGTCGCTGATGCCGTTGGCGTCTGACTCAATCACCACCTTGTCGGTGACTTTCTGGCCGTTGAGCAACACGGAGTGATAACGTGCATCGAACTCAGCACCAGTAGGCTGGGTGATGGAGCAGCCGTCAAGAATGAGGTCTTGAAGGTCGCAGACAGAACCCAAGCTGCCAGTTGCCTCAACGTATGCGTTGCGCAAGGTTAGTGTCTCAGCACTCTTGCCATCAACTCCTGCAACACCAAACCTTCCTTCCGTATATAGCTTGACGCCTTCAACAGTGAGAGACGATTTATACATAAATAATCCACAATCAACGTTGCTCTTCAGGCTGAGAGTACCAGAACCACTAATGGTGGATTTTTTGGATATCGAAATGCATGCTTCATTTGACGTAATAGCGTTATTGCCAACTACCTCAATCTTCAAGTACCTTACACCTTTATTCCTAATTCCATTTTTTTTGGTTGTATTAATAGTAACATCCTCTATAGTAAGGGTGTTAGTCTCGGGATTGTAGTTAATCTTTCCATCCACACCGTCAATGACGCTGAGGTCCTTGCAGTTTAGGGATGTCACATCCACGTCGGCAATCTCAAAGCCATAGCTGTGAGGCTCAATCACCACCTTGTAGGTGACTACCTCGCCTTTGAGCGTCACGGCGTGCACATTTGCATCGAACTTTGCGCCAGTGGGCCAGGTGATGAAGCAGCCGTCAAGCTCCAGGTCGGCGATATCGCAGATGGAACCCGAAGAGCCCTTGGCTTCCACGTGAGAGTTGCGGATGGTGAGCACCTCTTCTTCCACGTTTCTGTTTGTGGATATGCCCCATAAGCCCTCTGCCTCCAACCAGCAGTTGCTGATTTCGAGAGGACAACCGCCGAAGAGCAAGGCGCATCCGTTGCTCTTTACGCTGAGTTTTCCGCCGCTGTTGCTCCAAATTGTCGTCTCCTCTTTCAGGTATATGCCAACCGCGCCAGTAACATCAATGGTGTTTGTGCCGATCAACTCTATCGTAAGGTAGTCACAGGTTTCGTTCAAGATGGCGTTACAGTCATTTGCCTCAATAGTGGCGTTGTCGAGAGTCAGGGTTCTTGTGTTCGGGTCGAAATACACCTTACCGCTCACTCCGCTGATTTCGGTGAGGTCATAACGGTTGTAGCCCGTAATATCCTCTCCGGCAATCTTGATGCCATACGTTTCTTGCGCCATCGCGAATGCTGAAGACAATATCATTATCATAAGCATGAGGAACATGCGCATCCAGGCTCCGCCTCTTGTAGAATTCTCAAGGAGCCGCGGGATGACTGACTGTTGGTTACGGTTTAGTTTTTTCATAATCAGTTGGGTTTTAATTATTAAATATGTTTTTGTGTTATGCCTCGAAAAGCATTGTTTTGCCACTAAAGGCATTGTTTTCGTCTGCAAAGTAAGCGATTTCCGGATAAAAACAGTAGGATATAATTTACAAAAAATAGCCAATTTCTTACAAAGTCACCCGTTTTGTAAATTTCGCGCATGAATTTACTAAAACGAGATTATAGAAGGACTGCATTTTGGGGGCTGCACAAAGGAATATGTAGACACAACAGTGAAGTATTAATGATGCTATTGACTAAGGAAAAGGGAGTGCCACAAGCACTCGCAAATCCATAGAAAATCCCAAATTAAATCAAAAAATACAGGTCTAAAATGATCTGTGATGATTTATCCGTGTGCATCGGTGATATCCGTGTTTCATTTTAGACCGGTGGACATCGCCGAAGGCTGATGGACACCATATTATCACTGATATATTTTTTCTGTGTTGTCGTTGTGTCCCCAGCCTGCGGCGTGGACACAAATCAAAAAAAAACACGGATATCACGGACTTTACACGGATTGGTCTTTCACGGATTTTTTTGATATTAATGAGCTAATGATTCTTGGATTTAGGTTTGATTTATTGGGATTTGCGAGTGCTTGGGCACTCCCTTTTCCTTAGCCAATGATTTTAAGACAAAAAACAGGACAAACCGGCTGCGCAGGAAAGTTGTTCTCTATTTGTAATTCTAAGCCGTGGGGGAACAATAATTATTACTCCGCAAACTGCCATCCAGCCCCCATCTAACCTCCCCCGAAGGGGAGGGACAGATACCATTGTTAGTATTATTTTCGTCTGTAGTTATCAGATTATCAACGTTTTATCAATAGCAATAGTAACTGTCCCTCCCCAACGGGGGAGGCTAGGTGGGGGCTGATGTTCATTGGCTGAATTGATTTGCTGAAGTCTTTGACAAAGCAGAGTAACTTATTCCTTCCCTTTGGGAAGGGTAGGATGGGTTTGGAGGCTAGGTGGGGCTGATATGATTGACTGTAATCAGTTGCAGAGTAACTTGTCCCTTCCCTTTGGGAAGGTTAGGATGGGTTATCATACGGGGAGGGACAGATAGTCTTGGTTCGTCGCAAAAACAAGGACAAGCAGGATTCTGTTTAAGCCCAAACGGAGTCTGACTTATTGGGGACAAATGGGCAACATCCGTGCAGCAAACGTGCCCAAGTGGGGTAACGTGCTTGCCCATGTTGGGTAACGTGCTTGCCCCAAGTGGGCAAGCACCGTGCCCGAAAATGGTACAAAAGTATTATATGAAACGCCTGTAAAGAAACGTATAGCAAAAGCCACAGAACTGATGACCGCTCCGGGGCTTGGTGACGGTGAAAAAAAAAAATAACTTGGCATGATTTGAGCCTCATATTTTTGATTTCTCACTCAAATCATACCAAGTTATTATATTACGTCACTTATGTCTATCCCCTGGCGTCAATCGTCGCCCCACTTGTCGCTGTTGGATTCTCCCCACAATGTTTTGTACGTGCCATCAGTCTTGGTCACCTGTTCGTCTACCACCTTAAAGCCGCTTATACATTCACCCTTGAGACTTCCTTTATACACGCTCGCCACCCGGAAACTGCTGCAGAGAGCCTCGACATACATCACATCTATCTTTGGACTTATATATTTCTTTTTCATTTTGCGTCACTGTTGTTTTTGGGTTATCTGATTATCATCTTCTTTCCGTCCACCACATAGAGGCCCTTGGGCAATCCCTCCAGACTGCTGCCACGGCGCACCATCTGCCCGTTCATATTGAACACGCCGTCGATGCCGCGCTTGTAGGATGTGCGGTCGGTGCCGCCGTGTATGTCGGCGATGCCTGTGGTGCTGTCTTCCACTCCGTCGATGAGCAGCGATACGGATTTGCCCGTTGTGCCTCCGGCAGAAGTATTGCCCGTCAGCTCAAACCAGCAGCGGAACGCCTTCAGTCCGTATGAATACCGCTCGCCGCCGTTTCCTTTATTGCCGCTTGGCACCTGTATCAGCTTTCCCTTATACATGAAGTAGTCGCCGTTGAGGTCGTCTCTGCCCGAGATAATCTTGCCATTGTCGTATGTCTTTGCCATGGTGCCTTTGCAGACCATGCCACCGCCGGTGGCAGAGACGGTTGTTGTTGACTCCCAATTGGTGGTGTTTACATAGTCATTCAGCTTCTCCCTGTCGAGCGACACCATCGTGATGTCGTAGTGGTCGGCTTCCAATTTCTTCGTCAGTCGGTTGTTTTCGTCCTTAGACGGCTGGTAGTCAGTGCCCAGCCATTCGCTGTTGTCCTCGCCCTCTGATGTATAGAAGTGTTCTACGGTGTAGGCTGTCGACTTCACCTGTGTGTATGGCGGGAAGACGATATATGGCTCGAATGCCTTTACCATCACTTGCTCGTCGCTGTCTGGCTCCACGGTGACGAACTGCACGCTGTTCTCCGTCAGCGCCGCAAGCTTTGCCACCTTCACGGCATCTCCGAACGTGCGCTTCATCTGTCCCCATGTCAGGTCTACGGGCAGAATGAGCGAGTTCCACATGTTGTCGTTCAGCTTGCGGTTCAGATGCAGCACGCTGTTCTTGTATTCGTCTGCAGCCTTGGTCAGATAGAGCAGGTCGGTAGACTCCTCGTCGAGAATCAGCTCCGGGTTGCGTCGCGGTCCTGCATAAAGCAGCTTGAATTCGTCCACGGCGGTCAGCTCGTTGGCGTCAACTTCCGGTTTCCCGTCGGGTGTAGGGTCTACATAGAAGCCAATGCGGAGAGTCACGGGATTGTCGTTTGATATTTCATTCCCATTCGGGGCTTTGTCGAGACATATCTGCACCTGGTTCTCATACTTTCCCTCGAAGAATGCACGTCCGATACCGGCTCCTTCGTATGTATTGCCAAGCGCCTCGGCATCAGCCTGACTTATACCGTCGAGGGTTGCTGCTGAGTATATCTCTTTAATCGGTTTGCCGTCGGCACCGAGTGCTGTAATGAACAGGTTTGCCAGCGGTTTGCCGTTCGCAGTGATGCTCTCCGAACTGTTCGCTGTGCTTAATCCGTTGCATCGCAGCAGGTACCATCCTGCCTTGTGTACCTTCACGTCCTGGTAGATATTGAAGCCGCGCAAGCCTTTTGTGTAGCAGTAGAAATACTGGCCGTATTTTTGTTGATGGGGTTCAGTTCTACCTATCCAACTCTCATCTTTTGTGTTGCCAATTATGTTATACGTCTTGTACATTTTTTGGTCTCCAAAGTACACGTGGCTCTTTACTACATCATCAGATAAATTTTCACCTCCGATTAGCCATTTTGCAGCATCAGTATCATTTATTCTGAAATCAGGACAAGTAATAAGGAAAGAGGCATCGACAGGCGACTTCATATATGCAGGGTTTGTGTGGAAGAGCAGGTAATACTCATTCTTTGTTATCACCTTCCACTCCTGATTCTTGTATTCTGGGGTACCTTCCGTGGCTTTACTTGCATAATTGCAGATTTTATTCTCGTTGTCAGGATATGCCGTGAGATACCCTTGTTTAGAGATATTGACGAGATAAACCTTGTTTTTTTCTGTATAATCCACGCCTTTTTCAAAGGTGACAATGCAATTCTTCCAGTCAGAACTTCCTCTGTCCATAAATACCCCATTTTTTCGAGTAAATTTTTCCCAGGCGATACCCATATATAAGCCAGCAGAAGAACCTGCCACTTTGCTTGCTAGAAAATACGTTTTTGAACCGCCATTCCAAGTCATATAAATGGAATGTGGTGAACCATCCAGTGCGGCTTGTGTACCCCACAAACCACCAATGCTTAGAAACTTTTTGGCACCGACGTTATACAGACACACAATCTTATTTCCGTCGGTTTCAGCCGTTCCTTTGCTTGTACAAATTGCTGACGAAGGATCAATGCCAAAAAGGTTGTCAACACCTCCAATAGTATTTTCTGTTCCGTTGCTTTCCGCCGCTTTATTTTGCGCCGAGGCTACAGTAGCATTTGCAGCCATCAGCACTGCGGCCAAAGCGACAGCCGCAATGTTTCCTCTTGCCTTGGCAAAAGAAAACAGATAACTTCCAATCTTCATAATTTACTAATACTTGTGTAGATCAATATTTCCTAATACTTGTCGCAGACAATTTCGCTAAAACTTGTCGCAGACAATCTCCGCTAAAACTTGTTGCAGACAATTCCGCATAACCTATTATATAGGGTGTTCAGTTAGATGTTCCGAAAAACAGATGCTGAAATCACCCGTTAAATTATTAATATAACGCTCTGACATTTAACGTTTTAAGTAACGAAATAGTTCTTTAAAAATTTGCATAACTCGT
>OJKP01001242.1_pt1 | contig 15091 bp, 4 predicted proteins | sample 1596521 | NCBI WGS metagenome assembly OJKP01 (sample SAMEA4350130, study PRJEB24818) | metagenome | biome: human; feature: gut; material: faeces | place: Denmark | collected 2013-09
ATAGTTTTCCGGATGATAGTTTCTGATATGAACCCATTCGGGACCTAATTTGCCGTTTTTGAAATCGGTGCGTGCAGGCTTGGGGGCAAGAGGATGTTGCGGTAGGGTTGGCACATCCATTTGCAGGGCTATTGTACCATCTCCGTTTACTACCGGCCAGGCATTCTTGTCCCAGCGCACGGGAGCAAGGAACGTTTCGCGTCCCAGCAGGTGATGGTTGCCGCTTTGCGGACGGAAAGCGAGACACACCATCCACCACGAACCGTCAGGGGCTTGTATCAGGTCGGCATGGCCGGTTCCTTGTATCGGGCTGTTTTGTGCATTCTTGTTGATGTGGGTCAGGATGGGATTGGCGGGGTTCTCTTCGTACGGGCCGTCTATATCGCGGCTACGGGCTATTGTCACTTTGTGGCCGTATTCCGTGCCGCCTTCGGAAATCAGCAGATAATACCATCCGTCTTTCTTGTAAATATGCGGCCCTTCAGGGTGCCGTCCGCCCGTGCCGTTCCAGATGCGTTTGGACTCGTTGAGTTGTTCGCCGGTTTTGGGGTTGATTTCGCACAGATAGATACCTACGCCCGGATTGCTGACGAGGTAACACTTGCCGTCTTCAAAATAGAGGGACGGGTCTATACCGCCTTGCTTGAGCCATACGGGTTCTGACCATTCGCCACGCGGGTCGGTAGTGTGTACAAGGAAGTTGCCTTTGTCGGACACGTTGGTGGTAATCATGTAGAATGTACCGCTGTTGTAGCGGATGGTAGGTGCATAGATTCCTCCCCATGGGCCGGCGTCGTGAAGCGGCAGTTGTGAGGGGCGCGTCAGGCAGTGTCCGATTTGTTCCCAGTTGATGAGGTCTTTGCTGTGGAACAACGGTACGCCCGGGAAATATTGGAAACTACTGTTGACCAGATAAAAGTCATCTCCTGCGCGGCAGATACTCGGGTCGGGATGGAAACCGGGAATAACGGGATTTTGATAACTTTGCCGGTTTTGTGAAAAGCAGGACAGGCTGAGCGCCAGTCCTAAAAGTAACATCATCTTTCTCATAAATACATTGTATTTTAAATAGTTTATCAGATATATGAATCAGGGTAGTTGAAGGAAGTGTTTATACACAAAAATAAAGTATTCTTTCGGTTCAAGCAAGCCGGATGTGTCTGATGTCATTCAATGATAACTTTTGAGCCCTATTCGGAAACAAATGATACCGTTGCAGATAACATGGCATCGGTGTGTTTTCCGCCTTTTCCGCTACTTTTGCTCTCACTGATTTAACCATTATTTTTAATACGTAAAGACATGATGAAGAATATCATTGAAAAATTCCAAATTTGCCTGGTGCTGTCGGCACTGCTTTTCTCTTCTTTCGTTGCCGCATGTTCCGGCAATGATGATACTGTGACTCCGGAAATAACGATTCCCGCGAACATTCTGACGGATGGAATGACTTTCTCCAAGACCGGAGGAACAAGTACGCTGAACATCAAGTCGAACGTTGCATTGGAAGTTACCAGCAGTGCACCGGAGTGGTGTAAGGTTACTGCCGAAAGTTCTGCTTCGAGTAGTATTTTGAAGTATACCGTTATGGCAGAAGCCAATACGGACACGAGTGACCGTGAAGCCAAGGTAACGGTGAAAGCCGGAGGCAGCGAAGTAGGGAGCTTCACAGTGAAACAAACGGCTGCGGACGGATTAATCATATCCAACTCTACCTCTTTCGACCTGCCAGCTGCGGGAGGAGATGTTTCTGTGGTGGTGGAAACCAATGGTGACGTACAAGCCGTTTCCGATGTTTCTTGGATAAAGGCAGTCAATACCCGTGCCATGGAAGACAAGATTTTCAAGTTTACCGTCTCTCCCAATCCTTTGGGAGCGCGCGAAGGCCATATTTCTTTTACTTTGGGTAGCCTGACGGAGACTGTGACCGTAAAGCAGGGTGCGGGCGAAACCGGGAATATGGAAAGCGATGCCAGGACACTTGCCGCCAAGATGTATGCAGGTATCAATATCGGCAACACGCTGGAAGCTTGTGATAACAAGAACAAGATAGCGGGCGAAACGTTATGGGGAAATCCTAAAGTAAGCGAGGCATATGTCAAAGGGCTGAAGGCATTGGGATTTAATGCGGTACGCATCCCTTGTGCGTGGGATTATTACATTGTGAATCCATCGACCTATGAGATAGATGCTGCATGGCTCGACCGTGTGAGCGAAGTGGTGGGTTACTGTGTAGCCAATGATATGTATGCCATTGTCAATATCCATTGGGATGGCGGTTGGCTCGAAGAGAGTATCACTCATGGTTACAGCAGCGAAGTAGATGCCAAGCAGAAAGCTATCTGGACACAGATTGCCAATAAACTGAATGCTTATGACGAACACCTGCTCTTTGCCGGATGTAACGAACCCGGACAGCAAGACCAGGGGAACGTTGGGACATCGGCCATAGATGCCATTCTGAAATATGAACAGACCTTCATAGATGCCGTGCGTGCCACCGGAGGAAATAATGCGAGCCGTTGTCTGATTGTGCAAGGCCCTTATACCAATATTGACAAGACGGTGAATGACTATACGATGCCCAAGGATGAAGTACCCGACCGTCTGATGGTGGAAGTTCACTTCTATGATCCCTATCAGTTCACCATGATGAACCATGACGAAACCTGGAGCAATGTATTCCTTTATTGGGGTAAGGACAATCATGTGTCCGGCTCCATTCACAATGCCACCGCTAACGAAGAAGATTATGTGAAGCAACAGTTCCAGAAGATGAAGAAGGCCTATGCAGATAAGGGAATTCCTGTGATTGTGGGTGAATACAGCGCCATGAAGCGTACAAAAGAAGACAAGATAGAGGGTACTGCCGAACCTGCCTATCCCGACATTGACCAGGAGATGCACAACAAGAGCCGCGCCTATTGGAATGAGGTAGTCACCCGAGAGGCGAAAAACCACGGTTGTGTCCCCTTCTATTGGGAAACCGGCGGTGACATGAACCGTGGTACGGGTACGGCGAAGGAGGCTTATGCCATTGAGGGCATCATGAAGGGAGCCGCAGCCGGTAAATACCCTTATTAATTGAGTGGTGGATAGAATAAAAGACAGTTTTTAAAAGTATCATACAAATAGGTTTTATAGGTTACAAGGATTGTTGATATAGTTTTTTTGATTGGTTACGGAGAAGTATGTCCGCGAGGGATATGCTTCTCCTTCTTTAAAAATCCTTGTCTTTCCTTGCTTTTCTGTTCGTTTTTCACTTCATTTGCAACAAAAATAACTTCCCTTAGCTCTGATAGTATGAAAAGACTGCAACTACTGCTCTTGTGGGTTTGGATGGTATGTTTCTCTGCTGCTTCACACGACTACATGTTTAAACATTTGGAAGTGAAAGACGGACTTTCCAATAATCAGGTTAATGCTATTTATAAAGATTCAAACGGATTCATGTGGTTTGGTACAGCTTCGGGGCTGAATCGCTATGATGGTTACAATATTAAGATTTATCGCAGCCAGAAAGATGATGAGAAATCTCTTCCCGATAGTTATGTCGAGGATATACAAGAAGATACGTCCGGTAATTTGTGGATACGTACGGGAGGCGGGTATGCCATTTACAACTCGGCTTCCGATGTTTTTGACCGTAATGTGGAAGCCTGGATGTGGAACATCGGTCTGACCGGAAATCCTTCGCTTATCTATATTGATAAGGAAAAGACTTTCTGGATCTATATTAATGGTAAAGGTGTTTACAGCTATAGAGAGGAACAGAAAAATGCCGTAGCAGTAAAGGGAGCGGATGAACTGCTTGCGAAAGCCGAAGTGTCCGACATGAAAGAATGCGGCGAAGGAATCCTGCTGGTTCTGAGTAACGGTATCTTGGCTTGTATAGATGAGGAAAAGCAAAATATCAAGTGGACCAATCCGGGCATTGCCGAAGATTGCAGGGAAGTAAAGAATGCTACCTTTGATTTGTTTGTCGACCATAGTGGGCGGGCGTGGATATTCAGTGTGGAGGGGATGTGGATTTATAGCCTTTCTCAGAAGGTTTGGGAACAGCGTTCTCCCCGAACGGACACCTACAATACCGTACGTGCAGTGGCACAGGATAAATACGGATGTATATGGGTAGGCAGGGATCAGGATGGCGTTGAATTGATAGAACCGGCGGGACGGAAAATCCGTCTGGCGAATGAACCTAATAACGGGCGTACTCTGTCCAACAATACAATAACGGCTCTTTATGAAGATGAGGCCGGTACGATGTGGGTGGGAACCTACAAGAAAGGCATCTCTTTCTATAATGAAAGCATTTTCAAGTTCGGTATTGCCGATGTAGGCGACATCAATTGCGTGGAGGACGGAGGCGGTGACATCGTATGGCTGGGAACCAACGACCGCGGGCTGGTGCGCTGGAATAGCGTGACAGATGAACGTATGGTTTTTTCGCATACGGCAGATCCCCACTCTATCTCGAGTGATGTCATAGTCTGCCTTCTTCGGGACAGTAGCGGCAGAGTGTGGGCAGGTACTTTCTGGGGCGGACTGAATTGCTATGATGGGAACCGCTTTATCCATTACCGGTCCCGTAAGGGAGACAGTAACTCGCTGGTCTATGACAATGTATGGGCATTGGCAGAAGATGCGGACAAAAATATCTGGATCGGTACGTTGGGGGGAGGATTGCAATGCCTGAATCCTCAGACGGGGATATTTACCACCTATTCTACAGGTAATTCAAACCTTGTGTCGGACTATATCTCATCCCTCTGCATCAGCTGTGACAATAATCTGGTTATCGGTACTTCGGCAGGGATGGCTTTCATGGACCTGAGGACCGGCGAGATTACAAATTTTGCAGGTACAAAATCGGGTAAGACCAGACTTTCCAACCAAAATATCAATCAAGTTTACGAAGATAGTCGCGGTTTGCTATGGATAGCCACGCGTGAAGGCTTGAATGTATATGACAGCAAACGGGATGAATTGTACGAAGTGCCTATCAAGCCCGGTTTCTCCAAACTATTGATATTAGGTATTACGGAAGATGAAAACAAAAGTATATGGGTCAGCACCGGAGGAGAACTGATAAACGTGGTGTTGTCCGTTGACAGCAAGACGGAGCAGCCCGTGTTCCGTTGCTATACCTATAATGACAAGGACGGGTTGCAGAGTTGTGACTTCAACCAGCGTTCCCTCAAACGACTGCATACGGGCGAGATTGTAGTGGGAGGCCTGTATGGACTGAATCGCTTCCAGCCGGGCAGTATAAAGTATAATCGCACGTTGCCTAAGGTTATGTTTACTGGTTTCCAGTTGTTCAATGAAGATGTGAAGGTGGGCAAGGAGTATGCAGAACGTGTCATCTTGAAGGAAGCTTTGAATGAAACAGAAGAAGTTGTCTTGGCTTATAAGCAGAATGTGTTCACGGTGCTGTTTGCGTCGGACAATTTCGTGCTGCCTGAAAAGACACAGTATTTCTATAAATTGGAAGGATTTAATGAGAACTGGCTGACGAGTATGTCCGATATGCATCGCGTTACCTATACCAATCTGGCTCCGGGGACTTATATCTTAAAAGTGAAGGCTACAAACAGTGACGGATATGCGGGCACTGAAGAGGCTTCTCTGAAGATTGTCATTCTTCCGCCTTTCTGGATGACTCCGTGGGCATATATCGTTTATGCTCTTCTGATAGTAGGAGTTGTCTTCTTTTCACTTTATGCCGTACAACGGAGGGAACGCAATAAGTTCAGAATCCGCCAGATAGAGGAAGATGCGAAGAAGAGGGAGGAGTTGAGCCAGATGAAATTCCGCTTTTTTACGAATGTCAGCCATGAGTTGCGTACGCCACTTACGCTGATTATATCGCCGATGGAAAGTATGATGAAGGAGATTACGGACGAAAAACTGCATGGCAAGCTACAACTGATGTACCGCAATGCGCAGCGTTTGTTGAATCTGGTCAGCCAGTTGCTCGATTTTCGTAAGAATGAGATGGCAGGATTGCATCTCACTTTGTCCGAGGGGGATATTGTGGCGTATGTGCGTAGCATCTGTGCTTCTTTCCTGATGCTTTCTGAAAAGAAACATGTGCATCTGACATTCTTTTCGGCCATGGAATCGCTGAATATGTCATTCGACGAGGATAAAATTGGTAAAGTTGTGATGAATCTTCTATCCAATGCCTTCAAATTTACCCCGGACGGGGGACGTGTGGATGTGGCATTGGAAATGTCGAAAGAGATGTCTGGAAGATTGTTGATAAAGGTATCGGATACCGGTGTCGGTATCAGGGATGAAGACAAGGAGCGAATTTTTGAACGTTTCTATCAGGTGGAGCAGGAAGAACAGGAGCGTCAGTCAACGGGTAGCGGTATTGGCTTGAGCCTGGTACGTGACTTTGTGACGCTACATGAGGGTACGGTACGCGTTGTTGACAATGTGGGGTCCGGTAGTGTGTTCTTGATTGAGCTTCCGGTTAAACATGTGCATGTAAGTCCTTCCAAGCCAGCACCGCTTGCAGAAGAGGTGGAAGAGCATGAGGAACTTTTGCCGGATATGGAAGAGGAACCGCTTCCGGATGATTTGCCGGACGATATGGAGGAGGATAATGAAGATGAAAAAGAGAAGCCGTTGGCCCTGATTGTGGATGATAATGAAGATTTGGTTGCCTTCATGAAAGATAGTCTGAGCTTGTATTTCCGTATACAGTCAGCTTCTAATGGCCGGGAAGCTTGGCAGAAAATACCGGAACTGATGCCGGATGTTATTGTCAGCGACGTAATGATGCCCGAGATGGATGGAAATGAACTGTGTCGCTGGGTGAAGACCGATAAACGCACGAGTGACATTCCGATGATATTGCTCACTGCACGGCAGGCTGTGGAAGATAAAGTGGAGGGGTTGACCATCGGTGCAGATGATTATGTGACGAAACCTTTCAATGTGGAAATCCTGATTCTGCGTATGCGCAAGCTGATTGACCTGAGCAAGAAGCGCAAGGCAAAGTCGCTCATCGACCCCGAACCGAGCGAGATAGCCATTACTTCGCTGGACGAAAAGTTGGTGGAAAATGCCATCAAATATGTGGAGGCGAACATCGGTCGGTGTGACTTGTCCGTAGAAGAGTTGAGCCGGGGATTGGGTATGAGCCGGGTACATCTTTACAAGAAACTCTTGCAGATAACCGGTAAGACACCCATTGAATTTATCCGTGTCATCCGTCTGAAAAGAGCGGCGCAGATGCTGCGCGAGAGTCAGCAGAATGTATCGGAGATAGCGTATCAGTTGGGCTTTAACAACCCCAAGTATTTCAGCAAATATTTCAAGGATGAATTCGGTGTTTTGCCCTCTGTTTATCAGGAAAGAGAGGGTAGATAACAAAAGATACCCCTTACGGAAACATATTGTCTTTTAGGGTAATCAAAAGCGCCCTTTTGTTTCAACATCGGGGAGACCCGTTTTTGAAGGAAACTTTCTATTTTTACATCGGAGAAAATTCACTTTAAAAACAGTAATATGAAATTGAAAAACACTTCAGTTTATTTGCTTGCCGGATGGATGCTCGCCGCATGTTCCGGAGGCGGATTCCAAAAGACCGAGAACGGTGTTGTTGTGGAAGTCAAGCAGCAGCAACCGACGGATGTGCGTAAAGTAAGATTGGAAGTAATGGGTGAGAAGCTCATTCATGTATCGGCTACTCCTGAGAAGGAATTTTCAAAGGAGCAGAGTCTCATTGTGATCCCTCAACAGAATAAGACCGACTTTAAGGTCGAAGAGCAGGGCGATGAAGTGACTGTCAAGACATCGGAATTATGTGCCATTGTGTCCAAGACAACGGGTGAGGTACGCTTCACGGATACCGATGGCAAGCAGATTCTGGCTGAAGACTCTGACGGGCGGACCTTTACTCCGGTGGAAGTGGAAGGTACGAAAGGATATACAGTACGTCAAGTATTCCAGTCGGCAGGCAATGATGAGGCTTTCTATGGCTTGGGCCAGCACCAGGCGGATGAGTTCAACTATAAAGGTAAGAATGAGGAACTGTTCCAGTACAATACAAAGGTGTCTGTACCCTTCATCGTGTCTAATAAAAACTACGGTGTGCTTTGGGACAGCTATTCGCTCTGCCGTTTCGGTGACCCGCGTGACTACTCACAACTGGGTGATGTCTTCAAACTTTATGATAAAGAGGGCAAGGAAGGTGCTTTGACCGGTACATATATTCCGGGCAAGAAAGATGTGGAAACCCTTGTACGTCGTGAGGATTCTCTTTATTTTGAACATCTGGACCGTGCCGCACATCTGAGTAAGGTGATTAATTTGCCTGCGGGTTTCCCGTTCGGAGGGTCCGACGTAGTTTATGAGGGAGAAATAGAACCGGCAGAAAGCGGCTTGTTCCGCTTCATCCTTTACTATGCAGGCTACATGAAAGTATATATTGATAATGAGTTGGTGGTTCCCGAACGTTGGCGTACGGCTTGGAATCCTAACAGTTATAAGTTTGCTGTCAATCTGGAAGCGGGCAAGCGCGTTCCGTTGAAGATAGAGTGGAAGCCTGATGCCGGTGTTTCTTACTGCGGTCTGCGGGTATTGAGTCCGGTGGCTGATGAAGAACAGAACAAACTCTCCTGGTGGGGTGAAATGCAGAATGAAATAGACTACTATTTCGTTTATGGTGATGATATGGACGATGTGATTAGCGGCTACCGTACATTGACAGGTAAATCCCAGATTATGCCGAAATGGGCGATGGGTTACTGGCAGAGCCGTGAGAAGTACAATACGCGTGAGGAGGTTCTCTCCACCTTAAAGGAATTCCGTGAACGTCAGATTCCTATCGACAATATCGTAATCGACTGGCTGCACTGGAAGCAGGATTCTTGGGGAAGCCATGAGTTTGACCCCGAACGTTTCCCCGACCCGAAAGGAATGGTCGACTCCATCCACGCCATGAACGGACGTCTGATGATTTCCGTATGGCCCAAGTTCTATGCTACGACCGAACACTTCAAGGAATTTGACGAAAAAGGCTGGATGTATCAGCAGGCTATCAAAGACAGCATCAAAGACTGGGTAGGCCCCGGCTATCTGGGCTCTTTCTATGACGCATACGATGCCGATGCACGCAAGCTCTTCTGGAAGCAGATGCAAGACCACTACTATCCTCTGGGTGTTGACGCTTGGTGGATGGATGCCAGCGAACCGAACATACGCGACTGTACGGATTTGCAATACCGCAAGGACCTTTGCGGTCCGACAGCACTCGGCCCCTCTGCCAAGTTCTTCAATGCATACGCACTGATGAATGCCGAAGCCATCTATGACGGACAGCGTGGCGTGGAACCGGACAAACGCGTCTTCTTGTTGACACGTTCCGGCTTTGCAGGATTGCAGCGCTATTCTACCGCCACCTGGAGTGGTGACATCGCTACCCGTTGGGAAGATATGAAAGCGCAAATCTCTGCCGGCTTGAACTTTGCTGTCAGCGGTATCCCTTATTGGACTATGGACATCGGTGGATTCTGTGTAGAGAACCGTTATGTGGCTGGTCAGATGGAATTCAACAAGACTGGACGTGAAAATGCTGATTATAAGGAATGGAGAGAGTTGAATACCCGTTGGTATCAGTTCGGCGCTTTCTGCCCGTTGTTCCGTGCACACGGCCAGTATCCGTACCGTGAGGTTTGGAATATCGCTCCGGCAGGACATCCGTGCTACAACTCCATCGTTTACTATACGAAGCTGCGTTACAACATGATGCCGTATATCTATTCTTTGGCTGGTATGACTTACTTCAATGATTATACCATCATGCGTCCGCTCGTAATGGACTTCACAGCTGATGCAAACGTCAACAATATAGGTGACCAGTTTATGTTCGGTTCTGCCCTGATGGTGGCTCCGGTTTACGAATACGGTGCACGCAGCCGCGAGGTTTATTTCCCGGTAAGCTGCGGTTGGTATGATTTCTACTCCGGTAAGTATGTGAACGGTGGCCAGAAGTTGACAGTGGATGCTCCTTATGAACGTATTCCGCTCTACGTTTGCGAAGGTGCCATTGTACCTTATGGTCCGGACATGCAATACAGTGATGAAAAACCGGCTTCGGAAATCACTCTCTATGTTTATACGGGTAAGGACGGCGCGTTTACGCTCTATGAGGATGAAGGTGTGAACTATAACTACGAGAAGGGACAATATGCCACTATACCGTTTGCCTATAACGATGCTGAGGGTACACTGGTTATCGGCGACCGTACGGGTGACTTCCCCGGTATGCTGAAGGAACGTACTTTCAATGTGGTGAAGGTAAGCAAAGACCAGCCGCAACCGTTCGATTTGAAGGCGAAAGGCATAACGGTGAAGTATGACGGAAAAGCACAAACTGTAAAATTATAATCAGTCAGAATGATAGACGACGGTGCCAGGAGACAATAGGTGTCCTGGTACAGCTTCTATCGTTTCCCAATGTTAAACATTATATCAAGAATTTATTACTATGAATAAGATTATACTTTTAATCGGATTATTTCTGCTGGCCGGTTGTAATGCTCCTAAAGAGGTAGCTGGTGATGGTCGCAGCTTGGATTTTACTGCCGACTGGGCCTTCCGCTTGGGAGATGATACGGCGGCATCCCGTCCGGATTATAATGACGCAGACTGGCGGAAACTGAACCTGCCCCACGATTGGGCCATCGAAGGAGAATTCAGTAAAGACAATCCTTCGGGAACGGGTGGAGGTGCACTGCCCGGTGGTATAGGGTGGTATCGCAAGACTTTTACTGCTGATAAGGCCGATGAAGGCAAGCGTTATCGCATAGATTTCGATGGTGCCTATATGAACTCCACCGTTTATATCAATGGACATGAATTGGGGACACGTCCTTACGGGTACATCTCGTTCAGTTATGACTTGACCCCCTATATCAAGTGGGGAGAGGAGAATGTGCTGGCTGTTCGTGTGGACAATGCCGAACAGCCCAATTCGCGCTGGTATTCCGGTTGCGGCATCTACCGTAATGTATGGCTGACAAAGCTGAATCCGGCTCATGTAGCGCAATGGGGTACCTATGTCACGGCAGAAGATGTGTCGAAGAACAGTGCCCGGTTGAAGATACGCACTAAACTGCAATACGATGCAGAAGCACAGATGACCGATGTTGTCCTGCAATCCCGGTTAGTGGATGCAGACGGCAATGTGGTGGGTGAGGCTGTGTCGGAAGCTCAGTTGGTGCCCCTTGCTCCGGCAGAAGTGGAGCAGGAGATAAATGTGAAGAATCCCCGTCTTTGGAGTATTGATACGCCCTATATGTATAGGGTGGAAAGTATTCTCAAGGATAAACAGACCGGCGAAGCACTTGACCGTTACTATACCCCTACTGGCATCCGTACTTTCCGCTTCGATGTACAGAAAGGATTTATTTTGAATGGTGAACAAGTGAAGATAAATGGTGTCTGCATGCATCATGACCAGGGGTGCTTGGGAACTGCGGTGAATACGCGCGCCATTCAGCGCCAGTTGGAAATTTTGAAGGAAATGGGTTGTAACGGCATTCGCTGTTCCCATAACCCTCCCGCACCGGAGTTACTTGACCTTTGCGACCGTATGGGATTTATCGTGATGGATGAGGCCTTCGATATGTGGCGTAAGAGAAAGACTCGCCATGACTATTCACGCTATTTTAATGAATGGCACGAACGCGATTTGACAGACCTTATTATGCGCGACCGTAATCATCCTTCTATCTTCATGTGGAGCATCGGCAACGAAGTGCTGGAGCAGTGGACGGATGCCAAAGCCGACACCTTGAGTCTGGAAGAGGCCAATCTGGTCTTGAACTTCGGTCACAGTGCGGATATGCTGGCAAAGGACGGAGAAATGTCCGTCAACTCACTGCTGACAAAGAAACTGGCGGATATGGTGAGAAAGCTCGATGCCACGCGCCCCGTGACGGCAGGCTGCAACGAGCCGAACCCGAACAATCATTTGTTCCGTTCCAGTGCGCTTGATATTATCGGCTTCAATTACCATGACGACTGGTTTGCAGGTGTTCCCGAGAACTTCCCCGGCAAGCCGTTCATCGTGACGGAAAGTGTTTCCGGCCTGATGACACGCGGTTACTACCGGATGCCGAGTGATTCGATGTTCATCTGGCCCGAACGTTGGGACAAGCCTTTCTATGATGCCTCGTTCTCTTGCTCCTCCTACGACAACTGTCATGTTCCTTGGGGCAACCGTCACGAAGGTACTATGCGCCATGTAAAGAACAACGACTTTATCAGTGGACAATACGTCTGGACGGGCTTCGATTATATCGGTGAGCCTACTCCTTACGGTTGGCCGGCACGCAGCTCTTACTTTGGCATTATCGACTTGGCCGGCTTCCCGAAGGATGTCTACTACATGTATCAGTCCGAGTGGCGTCCGGATAAGGCGGTGTTGCATCTTTTCCCGCATTGGAATTGGACGGAGGGACAAGACATCGATTTGTGGGCATATTATAACAATGCCGACGAAGTGGAGCTTTTCGTGAATGGAAAGTCGCAGGGTGTGCGCAGCAAGGGAAAAGACGATTTCCACGTCATGTGGCGCGTGAAGTATGAGCCGGGTACGGTAAAGGCTGTTTCCCGCAAGGAAGGAAAGACTGTGGCCGAGCAGGAAATCCGGACAGCGGGCGAACCTGCGCAGATTCGTCTCAGCCCCGACCGCAGTACCATTCAGGCAGATGGCAAAGACTTGAGTTTCATTACGGTTGAGATTCTGGACAAAGATGGAAATTTGTGTCCGAATGCCGAAAACGATGTGACCTTTGCCGTAGAAGGTGCCGGCTTCATTGCTGGAGTGGATAACGGAAGCCCCATCTCTATGGAGAAGTTCAAGGACAACCACCGCAAGGCTTTCTACGGAAAGTGCCTGGTGGTACTGCAGAACAACGGTGAACCGGGTGGTGTCAAGGTGACGGCTACGGCTGATGGACTGGAGAAGGCGACGACGGCGATTAAAGTTAAATGATAATTTGATGTGCTAATTGGCACATTAGCATATTAACCAATTAAGACATGAAGAATAAATTTTTAGCAACCTTATTTCTTGCATGCTCCATCAGTACCGTGTCTGCACAGACACCGGTCTATATGGACGATGCACAACCTATTGAAGCACGTGTAAAGGATGCTCTCAGCCGGATGACACTGGAAGAGAAGGTAGCCCTTTGCCATGCGCAGAGTAAATTCAGCAGTGCAGGTGTTCCGCGGCTCGGCATTCCCGAGCTTTGGATGAGCGACGGCCCTCACGGTGTCCGTGCCGAAATCAACTGGAATGACTGGGGATATGCCAACTGGACCAATGACAGCATTACCGCTTTCCCGGCTTTGACTTGTCTGGCCGCTACCTGGAATCCGGACATGTCTGCAAAGTATGGCAAGGCCATCGGTGAGGAAGCGCGCTATCGTGAAAAGGATGTGTTGCTGGGCCCCGGCGTCAACATCTACCGTACTCCGATGAACGGTCGTAATTTTGAATATATGGGCGAGGACCCTTATCTGGCCAGTGTGATGTGCGTACCTTACATCCAGGAGTTGCAGAAGAACGGAGTGGCAGCTTGTGTCAAGCACTATGCGCTGAACAACCAGGAACTGTGGCGCGGACATATTGATGTGAATCTTAGCGACCGTGCTCTGTATGAAATCTATCTGCCGGCATTCAAGGCTGCAGTAGAAGAGGGAGGTGCCTGGAGCATTATGGGCGCTTACAATAAGATTCGCGGCCAGCACGCTTGCCATAACGATTTCACACTGAACAAGATTCTGAAAGATGACTGGAAGTTCGACGGCTGTGTCATTACCGACTGGGGCGGTGCCCACGACACCTATGAAGCTGCCGTCAACGGTCTGGATATTGAAATGGGTTCTTACACCAACGGTCTGACGTCCGAGAGTGTATTTACCTATAACGATTATTACCTTGCCAACCCTTACCTCCAGATGTTGAAAGATGGCAAAGTGCCGATGTCTACAATAGATGACAAGGCTTCCCGCATTCTTCGCTTGATATTCCGTACGGCGATGAACCGTCAGAAACCCTATGGTTCGGTAGCTACGGAAGAGCATTATGCCGCTGCCCGCGAGATAGGCAATGAGGGCATTGTGCTGTTGAAGAATGCTCCGGTGATAAAGAAAGGTGCCCCGTTGCTGCCGATTGATGCAGCCAAGTATCAGAATATCCTGGTGGTGGGCGATAATGCCGTACGCTTGCTGAATCAGGGAGGAGGCTCTTCCGAACTGAAAGTGAAGGATATGGTATCTCCGCTGGATGGCTTGCGTGCCGTTTATGGTGATAAGGTAGCCTATGCGAAAGGCTATGCCGCCGGTCGTCCGATGTACGGCCGTGCAGATGAAATTCCGCAGAATGTGGTAGACTCACTCCGTGCAGAAGCCGTGGAAATGGCGAAAAAGGCAGACTTGGTGGTACTGGTAGGCGGATTGAACAAGAACCACTTCCAGGATTGTGAAGGCGGCGATCGTCTGGAATACGGCTTGCCTTTCGGGCAGGATGAACTGATTGAAGCTTTGCTGGGGGTAAACAAGAACCTGGTTCTTGAGCTTCTCAGTGGTAATGCGGTGGAAATGCCGTGGGTATCCCGGGTTCCTGCCATTGTGCAAGGCTGGTATTTAGGCTCCATGGGTGGCAAGTCTCTGGCTGACATCCTGAGTGGTGCGGTGAATCCAAGCGGAAAGTTGCCCTTTTCTTTCCCTGCCAAGTTGACGGATTGCGGTGCACATGCTTTTGATGAACTCAGTTATCCGGGCGACAGCATTAAGCAGGAGTATAAGGAAGATATTCTGGTGGGCTATCGTTGGCACGACACCAAGGAGATTCCGGCTCTCTTCCCCTTCGGTCATGGCTTGAGCTATACTACCTTTACATATGGCAAACCGGTGGCTTCTGCCAAGGCCATGGCTGCCGACGGTACGCTGACGGTGACAGTTGCCGTGAAGAATACGGGTAGCATTGCCGGAAAAGAGATTGTACAGCTTTATGTAGGCGATGATAAATGCAGTGTGCTTCGTCCTGTAAAGGAAC
>OJKP01001246.1_pt1 | contig 15081 bp, 9 predicted proteins | sample 1596521 | NCBI WGS metagenome assembly OJKP01 (sample SAMEA4350130, study PRJEB24818) | metagenome | biome: human; feature: gut; material: faeces | place: Denmark | collected 2013-09
CTATAAGCGGACGCATAAAGCGGAAAAAGAATGTAAGCAAAAGTATTCTTATATGACTTCCGTCTACATCTGCATCGGTCATACAAATTATTCTGTCATAACGAAGTTTACTTTCATCGAAATCGTTTTGTATTCCCGCGCCGAAAGCGGTTATCATGCTCTTTATTTCCTCGTTTTCGAGAACGTGGTTAAGCCGCGCCTTTTCTACGTTAAGAATTTTACCTCTCAAAGGAAGTATTGCCTGAAAACGCCTGTAACACACTTAAGCAGGACGTCCTTTGCTTTTGCGGGGTTTTCTTCAAGAAAGTTACCGAGATATTCGTTCATAGCCTTGGTAACGAAATTTCTTATCTCCGAATTTCCGAGTTTTGTTTTGGTCTGTCCCTCGAACTGCGGCTCGGCGATCTTCACCGAAACCACAGCGGTCAAACCTTCACGGAAATCCTCCGGCGCGAGGTCACCCTTGAACTTCGCGAGCAGATTGTTCTTCTCCGCATAGTTCTTCAGCGAACGCGAAAGACCCATCTTGAACCCCTGAAGGTGGGTTCCTCCCTCTATGGTGTTGATGTTGTTGACGTATGAATATATCTTCTCGGAGAATCCGTTGTTGTACGAGAGGGCGATATCGATAGGTATCACCTTGTCGCTCTGCACGCACACAGGCTCAGGGATGAGCTGTGTGGCACCGGCGTCAAGATAGTCAATGAACTCCTTGAGGCCTTCCTTGGAATAGAAAATATCCCCGCGGTAAAGCTGTTTTCCGGTCGGCTTCGAGTTGCCGTTCTCATCGGTGACATATTCATCAACCAGTTCCCTCTCATCGGTGATGGTGATCTTGATGCCTTTGTTCAGATAGGCCAGCTCACGCATCCTCGCGGCGAGGGTGTCATATTTATAAACAGTTGTCTGGGTGAATATGGTCGGATCGGGATGGAAGGTGATGATGGTTCCGGTGTCATTGCAGTCTCCGACAATCTCCACAGGGGCGAGTGGCTTGCCCTTTGAATATTTCTGCACGAATATATGCCCCTCACGGTGAACCTCAGCGATCAGGCTGTCAGAAAGGGCGTTCACGCAGGAAACGCCGACTCCGTGCAGACCTCCGGACACCTTGTAGCTGTCCTTGTTGAACTTACCACCGGCGTGAAGGACTGTCATCACGACCTCAAGGGCGGAACGGTGCTCCTTTGGATGCATTCCGGTAGGGATTCCACGTCCGTTATCCGACACCCTTATCGAGTTGTCAGGAAGGATGGTGACACCAATTTCGGTGCAGTAACCGGCCATCGCCTCGTCAATACCGTTGTCAACCACCTCATAGACAAGATGATGGAGTCCCCTCTCCCCGATGTCGCCGATGTACATCGAAGGTCTTTTCCTCACCGCCTCAAGTCCTTCCAGCACCTGGATACTACTTGCGGAATATTGCTCTTCCGCTTTCTTCATCTCTTCGTTCTCAATCATATTCTATCGCCTATAATTATCTATTAATATGGTTTGCCCATAAAACAGACAAATATAATAAATTTAAGGGGCAATGCGAAATTTATTTCCACATGCCCCCGATCTATTATTAGGATATTCTCTCCTTGATAGTGACCGCAAGGAAACAATCTACAGATTCAATGAGACTCCCGCCGTGACCCAAAGGCCTTTCTCCGCGTATAACGGATTCCTCTGGATGGTCTGGCAAAGCAGATTGCCCGACTCCAACCAAAATTCCAGCTTCCTGTTGAATTTGTAGCCACAGTTCAGTCCAAGATCCACATAACCAGGCACACGGACCTTCACAATCTCTTCAGAAACCGTGACCGGAGACACAGGAGTCAAGTCGTCCTCATCACCACCCAAGCCAGCGAAAGAGGCCTTTCGACACTTTCCTTCACGCCATGATGACGCCTCCACCGAGAAGCCGGCGTAAAGCCTGGAATTGATGTTGTACGTCAGCTTGATGCCACCACTGTACTTTGGAAGAGCAAAGCCAAGATTGTCGGCATCATTATCCGGGAACGAAAGATTCCTGAACCGAAGATCAGCATCCACATTGAATCGTCCAGCCTGGAGCCCCATCAATGCGTTGGCATAGATAATATTCGCGTCCGAATACGCGACATCTGGAGAGAAAGAGTTCTGGACGAACCGTCCGGACTCCATCATAAGGTTCTCATAGATTCCGACACCACCATTCAAATCAAACCGGAACGAAGAGGATATGCTTCCCCTCACACCAACCTTGGCATTGAGGTTCTCCACGGTGTTGTCAACAAGGGATGTCATCAAGCCCAGATTCGCCGGAACAAGGAACGACGGATTTAAATGATGATTACGGGAGATTTGCGATGAATATGTGTTCAGGCGGCTTCCACCTGTAGCGTCCGCGTAAAGAGCCACACCGTTCCCGGCAGCGAAACTGACATGGACATCGGGATAGACAATCTGCCCCTTACCGCCACCCATCTTACGGAAAGCCAAAGTGTCAGAGGCATCATTTCTGAACATGGCTTCGAATTTCACTCCCAGATTCAAGTTCCAACGCCCGGACTGCAGCCGATAGCTCGGAACCAGGGCGACACGTCCTATGTTACCGTCATAGAACCTACCGTAGGAAGCCGTCTCTCCTTCGAATCCGACAAGGATGCTCCGACGGCTGTCAAGAACCGTTCCGGCCAGACCATCCAAGACGAACCATGACTCTCCCTGCCTGTCGGCAGTGACCTCTTTCCACAAATCACCGGAAAGCCTTAACATCATCGGTTTAAGGTCCAGATTGTCATTGGCGATTCTTCCTCTCAACGCCACATCGTAAAGGAAATACGACTCGGAGTCGTTATTGGAACGAACTCTGGCGTTGAAGTCAAAGGCATTATAGGAACGGGACATGACGGAATCCTTCGCGGCCAAGCCATAATAACCAAGGCCGAATGAAAGAATGGCCCTGTCCCAGTTATAACGCCCGTCAAAACCGGCGGAAGTCAAAGCGTCATAACCTTTGAATCCGTTTCCGGATTTCTCAAGACGATAACGGTCGTCCTTCAATTCAGGTTTGATTTCGTGATAGTTACCGAAATACGACCTATGGCTGGCGTACACGCTCATCTGGAACGGTCCACTCTGCTCAGGGCTGAAGACGAACTCAAACCGAGGGTGGAGAGTGTAACCGGCGCCGGCCTTGAGATAAAGCTGACGTCCCCTCCAGGCATCCTTGGCCGGCCTCATATTCAGCATATAAGGCTTGAAGCTGTAGGCTCCCTGGTAAGGCTTCTCAAACACCTCATAGTCAAAGTCCAGGTCGAAGCGGAGCAGCGAGTCCGGCACGTTCATCCCGAGCAAAGGCTTGTGAACCTCCGAAGCGTTGCCCTGATAGGTGTTGGTGACCTCGACGGTCGGATTGAAATTCTGTCCGAAAGAGACCGCGGCGGTCATCAGCATTGCCGCGGAAACCAGATATATCTTTCTCATATTCATTTCCACTACATCATGGTTTTAAGTTTCTCAAGACGCATCCTGACATTGTCAAGCACATCATCTGACGTACCCTCGGCAGGTTTGTAGCCGTTCTGGACGCTCTCGAACGTGGCCTTGGCCTGAGCGAGATTATCCTGCTCGGCGAACGAGTCACCAAGGGTGATGAACGCCTTCGCAAGCCAATAGCTCTGGTCTCCGGCCTTCTCGGCGAACGCATAGACCTTCTTCTCGACGGTGTCATACTTACCCTGGTCGCAAGCATCCTGAATGATCATATAGGCAGCCTCCGCACCTTCGGCGGTGGACGGAGCGGAACTGAGGCTTGCGAATATATCAAACGCAGCCTCGCGCTCGTTCATCGAAAGCAACGACTTGGCCTTGAAGTAGTCAGCCTCACGGATCTCCGCAGCCGTGCTCTTTCCGTCAGCCTTCACCTTGTCCGCGCAGGACTGTGCAGAAGTCCAGTCTCCGGCCTTGTAGGCGGAACGCATCATCCCGACTCTGGCCGTGTGCTTGTTGTTCTCTATCCTGGCCTCCTGAAGCAGTGAGGAATAGCCACCGAACGCATCCTTGTAGCGTTGCAGGTCATAGGACAGCCTTGAGAAGTTCAGGATGGCCGTCTCGGCGAACGCCGATCCATCGCCTTTCTCCATAGACTTCCTATACCAATCGCAAGCCTGTTCCTTCTTGCCTATATTCCTGTAGCACTCAGCGACATAGAACTCAGCCTCAGGCACTTTCTGACCGGACGGATAACGTTCAAGATATGCCTGGAGAGAGGCCAAAGCCTTATTGTAGTTCTCCGTGAGGAACACCTGCTCGGCCGCGTTGAAGTACATAGTCTCCTTCTCACTGTCGGACTTGTCCTTGATCACACCGGCCTTGTCGGCGAAATCAATGTACTCGTCCGTACGTCCCTGCGACTGGTAGATCGACTCGATGGCCAGAAGAGCGTCCTGGGCATATTCAGTGCCGGGCATCTCGGTGATCACCTGCTTGTAGTAGCCAAGGGACTGGTCGTACTCGGACATATTCCTTGAAATCATTCCAAGCTCGATGAGGGAGCGGGCGACAATGGTCTTGTCTTTGGTGGAGGAGCGGAGTTTCGTGAAAGCGGAGACAGCGTCATCGTTCCTGCCGGCGGCGACGTAGGCCCTTCCGAGCTCGAACATAGCGTCAGAGTAATATTCCACTGACGGATTTGTGTTCAGAGCCTTGGAAAGCGCTCCGATCTTGCCGTTCATATCCCCCATAAGTCCGTAGGCTATGCCGGCGCGGTAGTTCGGGTAGAGATTGTCCTTGTAAGGGAAACGCTTCAAGGCGTTCTCATATTCAGTGACGGCTGTCTTGTAGTCCTTGCGGATGAAATCGCAGTCCGCGCGGCGCACGGCGGCATCCTCCCCCTCGGCCAGGTTGCGGCCTTGGAGATATTCATCAAACCATTTGGCGGCGTTGTCGTAGTCGCCGAGGCGGAAGTAGCAGTAAGCCAGATCGTAAGGGATCAGCCGGCCTTCCGTCTTGCCCTCAAGCGCCGAGTTGTTGTACAGGTCCTTGAAAGTCTCCAGAGCCTTGTCGAACTGGTCGCTGCGGTAGTAGGACTCGCCGAGCCAGTACCTCGAAAGCTGCGAGAACGGAGAGCGCTTGTCCGAATAGAACGAGGAGGCCCTGAGGAAAGGAACAGCGTCCCTCCAGGAGCCGGTCTCCACAAGCTGCTCCGCACGCAGGTAATTGGCCTTCATATAGTTGGCTTTCTGGTCCTTGTCCAGCATATCTATGTTGGAATATGCCTCCACGGCTCCGGCGTAATCGTGGCTGTAGAGCGAGGCCAGCGCCATATAGCTGTAGATCCTCTCTCCCTTCTTCTTGTCGGAATATTTGGCAAGATAGTCGTTGAAGACCGAAGGGTTGTGGTTCAGGTCAAAAGACAGCTTGGCATAGTTGAAATGCGCGTCTTCCTGGATGTCCGGGTTGAACGACCGTTCCGAGGCGGCCTTGAATGCGTCGAGCGCGGCGACCTTGTTACCAGTCTGGATGTAGCTGTAGGCCAGATTGTAGTTCGCTATCTGCCCGATCGAGTCGGTCCTGTTCCGCATCAGCGAGTAGTTCTCGATGGCTCCCTTGTAGTCCTCGGTGGCGTAGAGAAGCGAGCCGGCGTAGAAATAATCGTTGCGGTCCATATCGTTATCCCCGCTCCGGGCCACATCATAATATTCCTTGGCCTTGGCGGTGTTGCCCTTGGCCAGGTAGGACTCGGAGATTATCCTCGCGAGATGCCTCTGACGCTCCTTCGGCGCGTTCTCATACACCTTGACACCATTTTTCAGGACGTATGAATAATCCTTCCTCATAAAGCGGCATTCGACCATATAGGAATTGGACATCTCGGTGAAACGAGGGTCTCTCGCCGCCTTCTCAAACCAATCAAACGCCTCATCGAAATTCTTCTCCGAATAGTTGATGTAGCCCAATGAATATCTCGACGGCGCGGTGTAGTCCGACTGCACCCTCTTCTCCGACTTCTCAAACAAAGACTTGGCCTTCGCCAGATCCCCGGTCTCGAAGTATGAATATGCCTGTTTGAAAGCATATTCAGCGACCAGATCGGCCGGCAGCCTTTTCTCCGGCACTTTGTCGAACTCGGCGGCGGCAGCCTTATAATCCTGTCTGTCAAACAGATTCAGAGCCTTGTAGAAATGAATCTGCGGCACGAGGATGGAATACGGGTGCGCGGCGATATATTCATCGGCCAAGGTCTCGTTCCCGACCTCCTGCAGCCGGACGGAGCAAAGGGCCTCATAGCCGCCAGCGGTCACATCCCCGGTTCCGGCATAGATTTCTCCGAATATGCTTCCCGCCCTCTCGAACATCCCGTGTCCGTAGAGTTCGGCGGCGAGACGGTACTGGTCCTGTCCGGCATCCTGAGCCGACACGGCCGTCCCCGCGCCAAGTGAGAGCGCCGCCAGAAACGCTGCGGCAAGTTTGCTTTTCATATAGTTTCCAATCATTTTCATCAGCGAAAAATATTCTACAAATTTACTTAAGGAAAATGAAAAATAACATACATATTTCCTAAATATACCCGAAAAATAGAGTATATTTGCGTTACTATGGAAGTGAACGCGCTATCAGCATCAAAAAGCGAGCCGCTGGTCTCATTCAAGGACGCGGACATCGTGAACGGAGAAAGTACCGTGATCTACGGGCTTGATATGGACATATTTCCGGGAGACTTCATCTACATCGTCGGCAAGGTCGGAACCGGCAAGACTTCGATCATCCGCACGATGATCGGCGAGAACCCTCTTGAGAAGGGCTCCGGAGAGGTCTGCGGTTTCAAGCTCAACGGCTTGAGAGACAAGGATATTCCTTATCTCCGCCGCAGGATCGGAGTCGTGTTCCAGGATTTCCAGCTGCTGATGGACAGGACGGTCGAGAGCAATCTGGAGTTTGTATTGAAGGCCACCGGATGGAAGGACCGGAACGAGATCGACAAACGGATCGTCGAGGTCCTGGCCGATGTCGGGATGGAGAACAAGGCGCACAAGATGCCACACCAGCTCTCCGGAGGCGAGCAGCAGCGCATCGCCATAGCCCGTTCCCTGCTGAACAGGCCAAGGCTCATCATCGCCGACGAGCCGACCGGCAACCTTGACAACGAGACCGCCGACGGAATCCTGCGCCTGCTGACCGGAATCAACAAGGAGGACGGCACGGCCATCGTGATGGTGACCCACAACAGGACCATCTTCGAGAAATATCCCGGCAGGGTCTTCGTCTGCAAGGACGAGAGGTGCAAGGAGAACCTTAACGACGAGGTTATTGATCTGGCTCTGACCATTTAGACCTATGCTGAAAAAAGACAGATACCATCACATACTTTCCTGGTTCCAGGCCAACCAACCGGAAGTCAGGACCGAACTGCACTACGAATCCCCTTTCCAGCTGCTTGTGGCGGTGATTTTAAGCGCGCAATGCACGGACAAAAGGGTGAATATGGTCGCACCGGAACTGTTCAGAAGGTTTCCGAAGCCCGAGGATCTGGCCTGCGCGTCGTTCGAGGACGTGCTGGCGGTTATAAAAAGCATCTCCTACCCCAACAGCAAGGCCGCGCACCTCATCGGAATGGCTCAAAAATTGTTGCGGGAATATGCCGGCGAAGTCCCGTCGGACATAGACCAGCTTATGACACTCCCGGGAGTCGGACGCAAGACGGCCAACGTGCTTGCCTCCGTGATCTATGACAAACCGGTCATCGCTGTTGACACGCACGTTTTCCGTGTATCCCACAGGATGGGACTGTCGGACGGAAAGACAGTCGAGGCTGTCGAGAAGGAACTGGAGTCGTACATCCCGGCGGAACTGAGGGCAAGGGCACATCATTGGCTGATCCTCCATGGACGGTACACGTGCACGGCCCGAAACCCGAAATGCGACGATTGCCCGCTGCGGGACTGGTGCCGCGACTATGAACAGAAACACAGAATATTATGATACAGTTTTCCCCTGAGAATATACTCCTCATCGGATCCATCCTGATTTTCACGGCGATACTCATCAGCCGGGCCGGTTTCAAGTTCGGAATCCCGGTCCTGCTCCTGTTCATCGTCGTCGGAATGGCGTTCGGTGTCGATGGATTAGGACTCGCGTTCGACAATTTCCACATCGCACAGTTCATCGGTACCATAGCGCTATGTGTAATCCTATACTGCGGCGGTCTTGAGACGAAGTTCGACACAATAAAACCCGTACTAAAAGAAGGAATCGTGCTGTCCACCGTCGGGGTGTTCCTGACGGCCTTGTTCACGGGCGGATTCATTTATCTGTTGACAAGGGTGGGACACCTCTCCGAGGGAATGTCCACCGTGATGTGCTTTCTGCTTGCGGCCGTGATGTCGTCAACCGACTCAGCGTCAGTGTTCAACATCCTGAGGAACGCAAAGATGAAGCTGAAGGAGAACCTCCAGCCGGTCCTTGAGCTGGAGTCCGGTTCCAACGACCCGATGGCCTACGTCATCACCATCGTGCTGATCCAATGCGCCCAGCAGCTTTTCGAGCCGGCCTCCGGAATCGACATCGACTACCCACGGATGATCGGCAACGCCTTGCTGACATTCACGATGCAGCTTGGAATCGGAGCTATTATGGGTGTGGGTCTCGGCAGGGCTTTCTCTTGGGCTCTCGGGAAACTGAAACTGAACGGCGCCTCACTCTATGCCATCCTCGTGCTGAGCATCGGGTTCTTCATCTACTCGATCACCGGACTCGTCAACGGCAACGGATTCCTCGCCATCTACCTCGCCGGTGTGATCATAGGCAACAAGCCGATGGCCCACAAGAGAGAGGTCTTCAGGTTCAGCGACACGGTCACCTGGCTGATGCAGATGGGAATGTTCCTCACGCTTGGGCTTCTCGTGAACCCTAAGGAGATGCTGTCCGTGGCTCCCGTGGCACTTCTCATCGGAATATTCCTTACTTTTATAGGCCGTCCGTTGGCGGTGTTCATCTCGCTCCTGCCTTTCAGGAAGCTCTCGTTCAGGGCAAGGGTGCTCATCTCCTGGGTAGGTCTGAAAGGAGCCACTCCGATCATCTTCGCCATATTCACTGTCGTGGCTGACATTCCGGGCTCCGGACAGATCTTCAACATCGTATTCTTCATCACGATGGTTTCCATGCTGATCCAAGGCATGAGCATTCCTGCGGTGGCGCGCAAGCTGAACCTTGCCCTGCCTCAGGAGAAGGCTCCGGAGACATTCGGAATCGAGATCCCGGAGGAGGCCGGCAAGCTGATGGACCACAGGCTGACGGAGACGGATCTCGCTGCCGGTGACACACTTAAGGAAGTCGCATTACCGGAGGGGACCCGTGTTGTGATGATAAAGAGGGACGGTGAGTTGATTGTTCCTGACGGATCAGTCAAGCTCAAGGTCGGCGACAAGCTGCTTATGATTATGGGCAACCAATTTGACGAATCGGAATAATGATGTAAATTTGCAGCCCGGTCACTTCGACATGCTCAGTGACCGGGCAATTGGAATAAACCAAAATTTTTAGGAATATGAAAAGAATAGTACTTATCCGTCACGGCGAAAGCCAGTGGAACAAGGAGAACAGGTTCACAGGCTGGACCAACGTTGACCTCAGCGAGAAGGGCGTTCAGGAAGCCCTCGACGCCGGAAAGGCCCTCAAAGAGGCCGGAATCACCTTCGAAGTGGCCTACACCTCTTATCTTAAGAGAGCCATCAAGACCCTCAACAACGTCCTCGACGCTATGGATCTCGACTGGATCCCTGTAAAGAAGACCTGGAGGCTCAACGAGAAGCATTACGGAATGCTTCAGGGTCTGAACAAGGCCGAGACCGCCCAGAAGTACGGTGACGAGCAGGTGCTCATCTGGCGCCGCAGCTTCGACGTGGCTCCTCACAACCTTCCTGAGGACGATCCTAACAGCGCTACCAAGGATCCTCGCTACGCTCTTGTTCCAGACCAGTACATTCCTCGCACAGAAGCTCTTAAGAACTGCATCGAGCGTGTTATGCCTTACTGGGAGTGCGAGATCTTCCCTGCCCTCAAGCAGCACGACAACATCGTGGTTGTGGCTCACGGCAACAGCCTCCGTGGTGTCGTAAAGCACCTCAAGGGAATCTCAGACGCTGACATCGTCGGCCTGAACATCCCGACAGCGACTCCTTACGTGTTCGAGTTCGATGACGACCTCAATCTCGTGAAGGATTACTATCTGGCTGATCCTGAGGAGCTCAAGCGCAAGCAGGAGGCTGTGGCCAAGCAGGGTAAGGCTAAATAATTTTCCGACACATCCATTTGCTATCCCTCTGGAAATCTTTCAGAGGGATTTTTATGTTGTGTAGTCACTTCGGTTCAAGGGTTGGAAAATTATACCCAGACAGGGGCACACACAATCATAAGCCGGCTTCTATCGTGCTTGATGACAGCGGAAAAAAGGCAAATGGCGGATTTTGCACGTTACCAAAATCCGCCATTTGATTTTTCCGCTGTCAAGTGGCCAGCTTTGGGCTTGTCGAAGCTCCACCAATACAAACAATAGATTGTAACCGAAATGTAACACGGTTGCAACCGTCCGGTAACATTTTATGGTGAATTTTGCGTTCGTAACAGTAGAGAAAAATTATGAGTGAGATTTACCTTGTGTTTGTGGTGTTCCTGTTCGTGCTGGCGGTGTTCGACCTGATGGTCGGAGTCAGCAACGACGCTGTCAACTTCCTGAACTCAGCGATAGGCGCCAAAGTGGCCAAGTTCAGGACAATCATCATCGTGGCCGCTGTCGGAGTGTTCATGGGAGCGACGATGAGCAACGGAATGATGGAAGTCGCAAGGAATGGAGTATTCCATCCGGCGATGTTCTCCCTGAAGGAGCTGATGTTCATCTTCCTCGCCGTGATGATCTCTGACGTGATCCTGCTTGACATATTCAACAACATCGGGCTTCCGACCTCCACGACGGTCTCCCTTGTGTTCGAGCTGCTCGGCGGCACCACGGCATTCGTCCTCCTGAAACTGGCGAACGACACCACAGGACTGACGGTCGGCGACCTGATGAACACGGAAAAGGCACTCGGCATGATCATGGCCATATTCGTTTCCGTCGCCATAGCGTTCTTCTTCGGAATCGTCCTGCAGTACATCTCCCGTCTTGTCTTCACATTCACCTACAAGAAGAACCTCAAGTGGAAGATAGGAATATTCGGTGGCGTCGCCACCACAGCCATCTTCTACTTCATGCTGTTCAAAGGCATCAAAAGCATGTCTTTCGTCACGCCGGAAATCTACGAATATATCCAAAATCACACCCTTGCCATTCTGGGAATATGCTTCCTCGCGTCAACAGCCATCATGCAGTTTCTCTATTTCCTGAAAGTCAACGTGTTCAAGATCCTGGTGCTGATGGGCACTTTCGCCCTTGCGATGGCATTCGCCGGCAACGACCTCGTCAACTTCATCGGAGTGCCTCTGGCGGGATATTCCGCCTTCACTGACTTTGCCGCAAGCGGAGCCTCGGACCCTTCCACCTTCATGATGTCATCCCTTGAGGGACCGGCCAAAAGTCCGATGATATTCCTTGTGGCGGCAGGCGCGGTGATGGTGTTCTCGCTCGCGACATCGAAGAAAGCCCACAACGTGATCAAGACCTCCGTGGACCTTTCCAGGCAGAGCGAGGGTGACGAGATGTTCGGCTCGTCGAAGATCGCCAGGGTTCTGGTCAGATTCTCCAACAACACCGCCAATTTCTTCCAGGATGTCGTGCCGGACAACGTCAAGGCCTGGTGCGAGAAGCGTTTCAACACCGACGAGGCCAGACTTCCGGAAGGAGCGGCATTCGATGAGGTCAGGGCCACGGTCAATCTGGTTGTGGCAGGTCTGCTGATAGCCCTCGGAACATCCCTTAAACTACCTCTTTCAACAACTTACGTCACATTCATGGTAGCGATGGGTTCCTCTCTGGCCGACCGTGCCTGGGGACGAGAGAGCGCTGTCTATAGAGTGACTGGTGTCGTCTCCGTCATCGGAGGCTGGTTCATCACAGCCGGAGCGGCCTTCATTCTCTGCTTCCTCGTGGCGATGCTGATGCACGTCGGCGGCTTCGTCGCCGCCTGCATAATGATGGCTCTCGCGATCTTCCTGCTAATCCGAAGCAACATACGCTACAAGAAAAAGGCAGAGGAAGAAAACGGCGACATCACTTTCAACCAGATGATGCTCAGCACCGACAAGGGCGAGATCCTTACTCTTCTGAGCAAGCACATAGCCGACAGTCAGTCCGACTTCCTTGAATATGTTAACACGACCTTCCGCCAGATCACCGATGGCTTCATCAAGGAGGATCTCGGGATGCTGCACAAGGCCGAGGACACGATGAGGCGCAAGAGGGACGAGCTGAAGAACTGCCGCCGCAAGGAAATGATCGGCTTCCGCAGGATCGATCCTGAGGTCGCGATGGAGAAGAACACCTGGTTCCATCTCGGAAGAAACTCCTGCGAGGAGATCCTGTACTGCCTGAGGCGTATAGCCGACCCTTGCGAAGAGCACGTGGACAACAACTTCATTCCGCTGAGCAAAGAACAGATCAAGGAATATATTCCTTTGAGGGACACGGTTCTATTCATCCTCAGGCGTACCGAGAAGATTCTCCAGACAGACTCATACGATGAAGTCGATGAGGTCCGCCGTGAGGCCGAGGAGCTGAAGGATTGCCTTGAGGAGGCCCGTGAGGCCCAGATGCAGAGGATGCAGTCCTCCAAGGAGAATATCACAGTCGCTTACCTCTATCTGAACCTCCTTCAGGAGACACGTGAGCTCACCAGCTCACTCCGTCACCTCCTCCGCGCCTCGAAAGGCTTCCGGGAGTAGGGAACAGTGGTATGGTGGCACTACACCAGCATACCACTGTTTCGCCGTGGAAGACAATCATCTGAATATCATAATATTAAACTAATGTCCTCCTACCCATAACGGGTAGGAGGACATCCATTTAGTGCGTTTAGTATCTGTTATTTACTCTCCACGATGAGGATTATTACTTTTACTTGTCGGCAAAGACAAGTATGTAGTTTTTGGTCGGCAGACCTCGGAAACCGAAAACACCATCTTTCTTTTCCGCCTTGAGCCTGACAGAATAACGTATCTTGGTACTGTTCTGCCTTCCGAATGAGTCGTCCTTGCTGGCCGGAACAATACACTTCAGCTCCTTATCTTTGGCCATTCCCCCTTTTGCTATCCCAAAGTCATACCACGCATCCTTATACACCTTTTGAAGGCAATAACAATCATGCCCGTTGAGTGGCGAAACGTTAGGTTTCCCATCTTCACGCAACGACACCGCCAGAATCAATTCATCCAGCGGATCTATACTCGGATGAGAATTTTTATTATATAACCTTCCGAAAGAACTTCCCTCCTTGTTCCCGGAAAGAGGATAGTCAACGCCATCCTTTCGATAGACAAATTCAAAGGAGCCCGGGAAACAGAGCGGGAGCATTTTTTTAAGCACTTTATTTATTTCGTAATCATCCTGTGCATGATTCTTCCAGAAATAAGCGTCCACATACAGATGGTCATTCCCGACCTCAATCAGTTCGTCTTCTGTGAAATTATGAGAGGATTCACTGTTAAGCGCGGCCAGAATCAAATCCTGCTTCTCGGTCACACTTGCCAAGCCCTTTGCCACGGCCTCCTTTATCGCATCCAACTTCACGTTAAGCCCTGACATAGGAGAATCTATCGCATCTTTTATAGCGTCCAGTTTGTCGTTGGCCGTGCCGGCCGTCGCGTTCAAGGCGTCTATCGCCTTCTTCACAAGGCCGAGCGTGCTGTCCTCTCCGACAAGGCCGCCTTGGATAGCGCCCTCGATCGCCGCCAGTTTTTCAGACAACGCGCCAGTCTGGTCGCCCACCGCCTTGTTGATCGCGTCAAGTTTCTCATCCATTGCCCCTTCGAGAGACTCGACAGCCTGTTTCACGAGATCAATCGCCTCGGCGTTCTTGACTAAGCCGTTCCTTACCGCCGCCCTGATCAGGTTCATCTTCTGCCCCAATTCCTTTGTCTGCCTGTTGACAGCCCTCTTGACCGCATCCAGTTTCGTCTCCACCGTGCCCTCAAGGGATCCGATGGCATCCTCCACAAGGCCGATAGCCTTCGCGTTGTCGGCGAATCCTGCCTTGAGCGTCGCGTCGATCAGTTCCAGTTTGCCCGACAGGGTCACAGTCTGGTTCCTTATCGCCTTTCTTATCGCCGTCAGTTTATCCTCGACCGTCCCTTCCAGAGAATTGACAGCATCCTTGACAAGCCCTATCGCCTTCGCGTTGTCGGCAAAACCGGCATTGACCGCACCCTCGATCAGCACCAGCTTGGCGCTCAGCTCGGTGGTCTGGCTCTTGACGGCGGACTCGATCGCCGCAAGTTTCTCCTCCAGCGAACCAGAGAGCGACTCGATCGCCGCCTTAACAAGGCCTATCGCCTCGGCGTTGCTGTCGAACCCTTCTTCCGCCTTCTCGGCTATGAGGGCAAGAGCCTTCTCTATCAGGTCAAGTTTGGCGCACAGGTCAGCGGACTGAGCCTCGACCGCCTTCTTGACAGCGTCAAGCTTCTCCGCCGTGGTGACGTTCATTGAATTGATCTCGGCTATGAGTCTGCCGGTCATCTCCTCGTACTTGAGGACTCCGTTCTCATAGGCCTTCGTCAAGAGTTCCATCTTTTGGGAAAGTGTCAGGGAAAGGTTCTTCAAGGCCTCATCAAGAAGATCCATCTTCTCCGAAAGAGTCATGGTCTGACTTTTCAAGGCCTCCTCCAAAAGCTCCAATCTCTTTGAAATACTCATTGTCTGGTCCTGCAAAGCCTTAACAATCTCAGTGTAGTCATTCGTGATCGTCTGTTCAAATCTGATGTCCGGGGAGTAATACTCACACGAGGCAACCGCCGCCACCAGCGAACAGACGGACAGGGTTAGAAGAAATCTTTTCATACAATCGGTTTTCAGTGGCTTTCGCCTATTAATAAAAAATGAATATTGTCAATAACATCGAATGAATATACTCCTATCTGTGAATATACTCATATCTGTGACAGACGGGAGCATATTCATCC
>OJKP01001258.1_pt1 | contig 14905 bp, 10 predicted proteins | sample 1596521 | NCBI WGS metagenome assembly OJKP01 (sample SAMEA4350130, study PRJEB24818) | metagenome | biome: human; feature: gut; material: faeces | place: Denmark | collected 2013-09
GCCTGTGGCTCCGAAAGCCTTGGCTGCCATAGCCATTGCTGGAACGAACTTGCGGTCGCCTACTGTTTTTCCGTTGCCTGCACTGGGGCGCTGTACGCTGTGTGTGCAGTCCATGATGACTGTGGGCACAATCTCTTTCATGTCGGGAATGTTGCGGAAGTCAACTACCAGGTTGTTGTAGCCGAAACTGTTGCCTCGCTCTGTGAGCCATACTTCCTTGGCACCGCTCTCCAGGGCTTTCTCTACAGGATATTTCATATCTCTGCCACTGAGGAACTGTGCTTTCTTTATATTTACCGTCTTACCTGTATGGGCAGCAGCCACCAAGAGATCGGTCTGTCGGCACAGAAAGGCTGGTATCTGCAGTATGTCGCACACCTGTCCTGCTGCTTCTGCCTGATAACTCTCGTGAATATCGGTCGTGATGCGTAGACCGTATTTCGATTTGATGTCTGCAAGCATCTGCAGTCCTTTCTCCAGTCCAGGACCACGGAAGGAATGGATGCTTGTACGGTTGGCTTTGTCGAACGAAGCCTTGAATATGATGTCTGTACCCAATTTCTGGTTGATGCGTACGAGTTGCTGGGCTACTGTGTCTAACAGTTCCATTGATTCGATGACGCAAGGACCTGCAATGAATGTTGCCATATAGTTGTTTCTTTTAATGTTTAAGTGTTAAATACTCAATGTTGGGTGTGAATTGTTTAATGCTCGATGTTAATCCTCAGTACTTATGCTTTCGCATTCAGTGCCGATTCTGCTGCATTGGTTTCTTCGGCTGATGCGGTTTTGATAGTTATCTCACGCTGAGGGAATGGAATCTCGATGTTGTGTTCGTTGAGTGTATCGTAGATGCATTCCATAATCTTGCCGTCGTCCACATACTGTGTGAGTACATTCACCCAGACCAGAATCTTGAGTGTGATGCAACTGTCGTCGAAGCTTTTCAGTACTATCTTGACGCCTTTCTCATGATAGATGCAGTCGAGCTGGTTCAAGGCATCGGTGAGAATCTGCTTCACATGTTTTACATTGGTGCCATAAGCCACGCCAACCTCTAAGACGTCGAGCTCATAACCATGGTTTCGGGTCATGTTCTTGTAGTTCTTCGAGAAGAGCTGTGCGTTCTGGAAGGCTATCACCGAACCGTCGGTAGCTTCGAGCATGGTCGATGTGTAGCTGATGCTGCTCACTCGTCCGCGCGTGCCGTCGCAGATGATATAGTCGCCCACCTTCACACGTCCCATCATCAGTGAGACTCCATAGTAGATATTTTCCAGAATGTCCTTGGATGCAAAACCCAGACCCGTGGACAAACCGGCAAAGATAGCCAAGAGCCATGACTTGCCAACCTGGAAGACGTTGAGGGCAACCATTAGCCAAATGCCCCAGACGATAACCTGCAGCACGTTCTTAAACATCACAATCTTGCTGGCTGCCGAGGCAGGGTCTTGCTTCTCGAAGTGATGGCGCATCAGATCGTTGGTGGTGATGTTGATATAGTTGAACAGGAAGAACAGGCAAGCCACAAGGCTGATGCTAAAGAGCGAGGCTGTGAAGTTGCTGGTTCTGATGTATTCCTTGTTGAAAATCATCCATGTGGTGTCGCTCATGTTGAATACGTCGGCTGCCCAATAGATGGCCACGATAAACGACAAGACACTTCCTGCAGGAATCAGCACCTTGTTGATAAACCGGAAAATCCATTTGTCGGTAATAGGCTTCTGCTTCAGGTTCTTGCGCTCTGCATAGACTTCCATCCAGTCTTTCAGACAGGTGATGCTCAGAATACAGGTGAGTTGCATCATCCACCAGATGATGATCTGCACCGACAGCAGGGTGAAGCCTATCCATGAACAGAAGGTACTGGCGGCAAAGACACAGAGCGATATGTAGGCATACATCTTGTCCTCTTTCGGTACCAGCTTACTGTGGCGCTTGATGACGTTTGCTTGCCACAGCGAACAGACAAGCAGGATAGGGGGAAAAATGAAGTTGACCAGGCTGTTGGGTATCAAGATGATTCGGAACGTGATGACGAGGAAGCCCACCAGCATCAGGGGAGAATAGATGCGGAAGGCGCTCTTTATCTGGTCGTTGCCCACGCGGAGCAAGAGTGAAATCAGAATCACACCTATGAGCCATGCAAACTCTACGAGCAGGCCGCATGCCATGATGACGAAGTTCTGATGAGCTGAAATACGTATGATGCCCAAGAGAATGGCAAAGGTCACTACCGTCATCGCCATAATGATGCAGGTGCGTTTGGCCATGAAATTGTCCTTGATGCTCTCAAAACGACCTCGTTTCACCAATTGTGTCACCACGATGCGGATGGTAAAAAGGTTGAGGGCAATAGAGACAATGCCATAGAAAATGATGATGCTGAAGAGGATGAAGATGATTCTCACGTCCCATTGCGACATCATGCCCGGAGCTGGTCTGTATTTCTCTGCCACCGATGTCTTGGCTTCCCTGTAATGGTTGCTTACATGCCGCAGGATAGTGAGATAGTTGTCGCCACCATTGTTGAAGATGCTGTTCTGTATCTCAGCATATCGTTGGTTGGCATAGTCGTTGAGCGACTTCAGTTTTCTCTCGGTTATGTCGTAGGCTCTTATATAGTCTTGCAACTGTTGCTGTCGCTCTATTAATTGTCGGCGGATGTTCACTGCCAAGGTGAGGTCTACGTTGCGGTTGAGTTGTGCCTCCTTGCTCATGAACATCGTATTCATGTTGTACAGATAGTTGATGAGCGAGTCAAATCGCGCCACCTCTATATTATTCTTATTGATGAGTCCTCTGAACGGTGCCGCCTTCGACTTGAACTTATCAAACTGCTCAGTAGCTTCGTGGCAGGCGTATGTCAGGTCGAAGATGTAACCGTTGCGCTGCGAGTAGAGCATGATGGAGTTCTGGTCGGCTTGTGCCATGATGGTCATCAGTTCCTTGATGATTTGCTGCTGTTGCTGCTTGGCATATTCGTTCTGCTTCTCGAAGTCGAGATGATAGCTCGTCAGCTCAGTACGGAGCATGAAGAGCGTAGTGTCGAGGTTGGCCTCTTTGAGCACGGCATGGCTGGGCAGTAGGAATGCCACCCACATCAGGATGATTATCGATAATTTCTTCATATAGTCTTCTTTATTCGTCTGCAAAGTTAAGCAAAAATGAAGAAAGAAGCAAAAAGATAATTCCTTTTTTACGATTTTCGATACGATATGTTGTTTTTCCCGTTAAATTTATTACTTTTGCAGATACTATTTAACACTTAACATTTAAACACATTATATGGCAACACTCATAGCTGACAGCGGAAGCACCAAGACAGATTGGGCACTTGTGGATGATGCTGGGCAAATTCTGTTCACCGGCAAGACACAGGGCATCAATCCTTTCCATCTTTCCGATGATGACATCTGGAAAATTCTTGCCGAGGAACTCACTTTACCCGAAGTACCGGCACGTGTGTTCTTTTATGGTAGCGGTGTTACCGAATCTATGAAGCCGCGCATGGAGCATCTATTGTTCCAACAATTTCCACAAGCAGAGGTTCATGCCGAGAGCGATTTGTTGGGTGCAGCCCGAGCCTTGTTGGGACGACGTTCAGGCATAGCCTGTATCTTAGGCACAGGCGCCAACAGCTGTCTGTATGATGGCGAACATATTCTTCTCAACACTCCTCCGCTGGGTTACATTCTTGGCGATGAGGGTAGTGGGGCTGTCTTGGGTAAGATGTTTCTCAATGGCATCTTCAAGGGTGCCCTGCCCGAGAGTCTGAAGCAGGAATATCTCTCTTGGTCGGGACTCGATTATCCCTCTATTATAAATAAGGTGTATCGTCAGCCTCTCGCCAACCGATACTTGGCTTCCATCGCTCCTTTCATTTCTATGCAGATGAAAAGGGTAGAAGAGGCAGCCGCCTCAGACAACAGTAGCCAGCATGCAGAAGTTTTAAGCCAGCACACAGAAACATTGCGTCTTCATGCCGAGGCTTTGCATCAAATGGTGGTCGAAGCCTTCGAACAGTTCTATCAGCGCAACATCACACCTTATCTTTCGTCTGTCGATTCTTCTCAAAACGCATCATCGCTCTCTGTTGCTTTTGTGGGAAGCATAGCCCACTACTTCGAGCAACCGCTTCGACAAGTCTTCGAACAATATCATCACCTTACAGTCTCTCAGATACTGAAGGCGCCCATGAAAGGGTTAGTGAGTTATCATCTACATTAAATGTTATAAAAGCCCAGATTATGGGCTTTTATTGTTAATATACCATGCAAAAATAACATTTCGTACATATCAAATTAACCAAATGGTACACTGGGGTTCGTGAAAACACGCTAATTTTGCCATCGTAATGCTCTCAGCGTTGAGACCATCAAGAAGTTGGTGGAAAAGAACCAGTTCTCATCTTTTCGTATGGTAGGAGCCTATGCTATGGGTTTTGCCACTCTGCTCTCATTCCCTTATCTGCAGAAGATGGTGGGAGGAAGTGATTTCTTCAATGGTTTCCGTTATGCAGTGGCTGGCTATATGTTTGAGTATTGTCTGCATGGCAATGTAACCATAGAAGGACTCATTATCAACTATACTGTGTTTATGGCATTCGGTGAGGAAACCTGTATGATCTTTGGTGGACTATCACCAGTCTTTACTAAGACTGTAGGTTCTAAGCGTATGGCCTTTTTCTGGTCAGCATTGTTGTGTCTTGTCCTTTCTATTGCTTTCTTCTTTATTCCTATGAGTTCTGATTATATCTGGGTGATGATAGCTTTGGTGATACTCACCTCCATAGGTATCGGTATCTATTCACCATTGATGTGGTCGATGTATGCTGATGTGGCTGATTATCATACTGAGCATTTCGGAACCTCAGCTACAGGATTGATATTCTCCTCGGGTACGATGTCGCAGAAGTTTGGTACCGCTATCTCTGGTTCACTCATCGCTCTTTTCTTGGGTTGGGCTGGAGCCAATATGATAACAGATAAGATGGGAAATACAGTCATCGATCCTACTTCCATCACCGACTCTGTGCTTATGATGGTTTGGTCGCTCTTCTCTCTCTTCCCTGCTGTTATTGCCTTCTTGCTGATGGTATTGTCGTATAAATTTCCTATTAAGAAATAAAACGATAAACGATATGATGAATTTGAAGCAAACCATGCAGGATGTTCTTGAGCAGAACATCCTGTAATATTGGATAGCCCATAAAATAATTCAGGCTCACCCTGATTGATAGGGTGAGCCTGAATTGTATGATAACTTCTGAACATGTGAAACTTGAATGTTATAATCGTAGCTTTTACCAAAATTTCTTTTGTTCTTCCGACCATTCGAAGCCTTGTGTTGCCATTTTGGCTTCCAGTTCTTTTCTGTCAACATTGAAGTGATAACAAATCTGGTCAAGTGTTTCGAATTCGTGATCTCGAAGCAGAAAATTAATGGCACTCACAAGCATGGGAATGTCATTGAGAGGTAATTTATCCATTTTCTTAAGTGTTTAATGTGTTGTGTCTAATGTTTATTTCAGTTCCTCTGACAGGAAGCGTGGAGTATATCCTTTCTTGCTCTTAGCCACTTTCTCGGGAGTGCCGGCACAAAGTAATGTTCCTCCGCCACGGCCTCCTTCGGGGCCCATGTCAATGATGTAGTCTGCCAATTTGATAACATCGAGATTATGCTCAATGATGATGACCGTGTTGCCGCGGTCTACCAATTTCTGCAGTACATTCATCAAGATACGAATATCTTCGAAGTGAAGGCCCGTGGTAGGCTCGTCAAGAATATAGAGTGTCTTGCCAGTGTCACGTTTTGACAACTCTGTAGCCAACTTGACTCGCTGACTCTCACCGCCTGAGAGGGTGGTGGAGCTTTGTCCTAATTTGATATATCCTAATCCTACGTCTTGTAAAGCCTTAATCTTCTGCAATATCTGTGGTACGGCCTCGAAGAACTCTACAGCCTGGTTGATGGTCATGTCGAGTACATCGGCGATACTCTTTCCTTTATAGCGAACCTCCAATGTCTCGCGGTTGTATCGTTTGCCGTGGCAAACCTCACAGGGAACGTACACATCCGGCAAGAAGTTCATTTCTATCGTCTTGTAACCATTGCCGCCACAGGCTTCGCATCGTCCACCTTTTACATTGAAGGAGAAACGCCCTGGTTTATATCCTCTTATCTTGGCCTCGGGCAGTCCTACGAAAAGCGAGCGTATGTCGCTGAACACGCCTGTATAGGTAGCTGGATTGCTGCGTGGGGTTCGTCCTATGGGGCTTTGGTCTACATTTACCACCTTGTCAATATTCTCGATACCCTCAATGCTGTCGTAAGGCATGGGCTGTTTGAGCGAGCGATAGAAGTGATGGGATAGGATGGGCTGCAGTGTCTCATTGATGAGTGTTGACTTGCCAGAACCGCTTACGCCTGTTACGACAATCAGATTGCCCAAAGGAAATTCTACGTCTACATTTTTCAGGTTGTTGCCCTTGGCACCATGTATGATGATGCTCTTGCCGTTACCCTTACGACGATGGGCAGGCAACTCGATAGCCATTTCGTGGTTGAGATATTGTGCAGTAATGGTATGGGTCTTGAGCATCTGTGCAGGAGTGCCCTGGAAGACCACCTCGCCTCCTTTGCGACCAGCCTTAGGCCCGATATCTACAATATAGTCGGCAGCCAGCATCATGTCGCGGTCGTGCTCTACCACAATGACGGTATTGCCCAAGTCACGCAATTCTTTCAGACTGTTGATGAGTCTTTCGTTATCGCGTTGGTGAAGACCTATACTGGGCTCATCGAGGATATAGAGCACATTGACCAATTGGCTTCCAATCTGTGTGGCAAGACGTATACGCTGACTTTCACCTCCCGAGAGAGAAGCCGACTGACGGTTGAGTGACAGATAGTTGAGTCCTACGTCAAGAAGAAAGGTGACACGTGAGCGCAGTTCTTTGATAATCTCATGAGCCACTTTGGCCTTCATAGGTGGCAGGTGCGTCTCTACTTGGTCGAGCCAGTCGCGCAGTTCATCTATGTCGAGGTTAGCTACTTCTGATATGTTTTTGTCCCATATCCTGAAAGAGAGCGACTCGCGTTTGAGTCGTTGTCCTTTACATTCAGGACATACAACGGTGGATATAAACTGGTCAGCCCACTTCTTTCCTGCCGAGCTGTCGTCGTTCTCCATCACCATGCGCAGGTATTCGGTCACACCTTCGTAATCGCAGAAATAGTCGGAGGAGGTATGTACCTTCTCCTTGGCAATCTTTACCTTCTCGAGTGAGCCGTTCAGTATTTCCTGCATGGCATCGTCAGGAATATCCTTGATAGGTGTCTTTAGTTTGAGATCATACTTGTCGAGTACAGCCTCAATCTGCCAGAATATCATCTGATTCTTGTATTTGCCTAATGGAGCAATGCCACCTTCGTAGATGCTCAGGCTGTTGTCGGGAATCACCTTCTCCATGTCTATTTGGTCTACCTTGCCTAATCCCTTGCAGTGGGGGCAGGCACCTTCGGGCGAGTTGAATGAGAACATATTGGGCGCAGGATCCTGATATGCTATACCCGTGATGGGGTCCATAAGTCGCTTGGAGAAATTCTTTGCCTCGAGTGTGTCTTTGTCTATGACCATCACCATGCCTTCTCCCTGTTTCATAGCAGTAGCTACGCTTTTGCGCAATCGTTCCTCGTCTTCAGATCTGACGGCAAGTTTGTCTATGACGACTTCTATGTTGTGATTCTTATATCGGTCGACCTTCATGCCTCGTGTGAGTTCGAGTATCTCTCCGTCTACGCGGATATTGAGATAGCCCTTGCGCCTCATGCTTTCGAAAAGCTCACGATAGTGTCCTTTGCGCTGTCGCACTAAAGGGGCAAGCAGGAAGATTCGTCTCCCTGCATAGTGGTTGAGTATCATATCGATGACTTGCTCCTCAGTGTATTTCACCATTTCCTCACCGCTCTGGTAGCTGTAGGCTGTTCCTGCACGAGCATATAGCAGACGCAGATAGTCGTATATTTCGGTTGTGGTACCTACCGTGGAACGTGGATTTTTGTTGGTGGTCTTCTGTTCGATACTGATGACAGGGCTAAGACCAGTAATCTTGTCTACATCGGGTCGCTCCATGCTGCCTAAGAAGTTACGGGCATAGGCAGAGAAAGTCTCTATATAGCGACGCTGACCTTCGGCGAATATTGTGTCGAAGGCCAAGGATGACTTGCCCGATCCTGATAGACCAGTGATGACGGTGAGTGAGTTGCGGGGAATCTCTACGTCTATATTCTTGAGGTTATGAACGCGGGCTCCCCACACATTTATCTTTTCTTCTTCTGATTGCATTATTGTCCTGAATTCGTTTGGTTTTCGATGTAACCTCTCAGCAGGTTGACATCACGCTTGATATTGTATTCTTTTCCATCGGCTCCTTTTGCCTTGACAAGGCAGAAGTAGACTCCATCCTTAACCGGCTTGCCCTTGTAGGTGCCATCCCAACCGTCGGCAGGGTCGCGCCATTCGAAAAGTTTTTGTCCCCAGCGGTTGAAGATGTAGCCATGAAACTCTATAAGACTCTGATATCCCGATTTGGCTTTATAGATGTCATTGATACCGTCTCCATTGGGACTGAAGGCATTGGGCATCTGTAGCTGACTTTCTGAGATGGTGACCGTAACGGGAGAATCGTCGGTAAGAAACTCCTGCACCTCGCCATCTTTCGTAAACTTTGCGTAGAGCACGATACGATGAGTTCCGCTCTGAGTAAACTCGAGTTCGGTGTCCTGCTCATACCTTATTATATAGGGAGTCTCCTCGGTATCGTGATAGATGCGCCATTCGTAATAGCCATCCCAGCCAGTCGTGTTCTCGGGGTTGGCCACACATGATGCTTTGACAGGGGCTGAGCCCGTATAGGCAAGGTCAGTACTTGTCTCTCCTTCACTGTTGGTGAACGTCACAACTGGATTGACGGTTGGATAGTCGTCTGCCCAGAGTGTTATGACCGGCACGAGGAGTGCCCATAACAGAAATGTGTATCGGGTGTTCAATCTCATATCTTAAATGTCGTTTTTGCCTTGTGAGGCGTTATTTTGTGCAAAGATACTAAAAAGATGAGACATGAATATGGCTGGTTGAGAGTTTTTTTGTATTTTTGCACATGAATAACCAAAATATCGACGTTATGAGACTAAAATTAAGATATCTGTTGCTCGTTTTGGGCTTGATGTTGAGTTCTGTCATGTTGGCGCAGAGCATTAAATGGCGCGACATCTATACGGTGAAGAAGAAGGATACCATCTTCAGTATTGCCAAGAAGTATGGATTGAGTCTGCCAGAACTGATGGATGCCAATCCAGAGATGAAACAGGAAGGATATGTATTGAAGAAGGGTGATACCCTCTTTATTCCTTACGAAAAAAACACCCAGGTGACTCAGACTGTTGCTGCTGGTAAGAACGTGAAAGCTGCCCAGCAGGTAACTACTGCCCAAACCGCAAGTACTGTGAAGGTAGGGGTTATGTTGCCTCTTCATGATGTAGATGGCGATGGCAGACGAATGGTGGAGTATTATCGAGGCATCCTGATGGCTTGTGAAACATTGAAGCAGAAGGGCATTTCTACAGATATACATGCCTGGAACGTGCCTATTGATGCCGATATCCGTACCACGCTTTTACAGGAAGGTGCCAACAAGTGCGATGTGATATTCGGCCCTCTCTATTCCAAGCAGGTGAGTGCGTTGGCAGGATTCTGTAAGACCTATGGCATCAAAATGGTGATACCTTTCTCAATAACTGGTGATGATGTGGAGCGCAACAAGGAAATATTCCAAGTATATCAGAGCCCGGAGCAGCTCAACGAGGCTACTATCCAGGCTTTCCTGAAACGTTTCCCAAGTGCCCATCCCATCTTCGTAGACTGTAATGACAGTACTTCACGTAAGGGAAACTTCACTTTCGGACTTCGTAAAGAACTGGAACGCAGAAAGATAGACTACAGCATTACCAATGTGAACAGCTCTGTCGATCAGTTTGCCAAGGCTTTTGCCCCTTCAGTCCGCAATGTGGTGGTACTCAATACTGGACGTTCGCCACAACTTACAGCCGTACTCAACAAGTTGGATGAACTGGATGCTAAATATCCAGGAGCCGTGGTGTCGCTCTTCGGTTATACAGAGTGGCTGATGTATGCCAAGTACAATCTCGACCGTTTCTATAAGTACGATACATACATTCCTTCTACTTTCTACTATAATGCCAACTCTGCACGTACTTTGCAGTTGGAGCGCAACTACAGCCGGTGGTTCCATGTGCCAATGATGATAGCACAGCCAAGCTTTGCTCTGACGGGTTACGACCATGCTATGTACTTCATACAGGGCATCAAGAAACAAGGTAGAAACTTTGTAGGAACTGGCAGTATAGTGGGTGAGCAGCCTGTGCAGACTCCACTTCGTTTCGTAAAAACTGCCAAGGGAGGTTATCGCAATCAGTTGTTGCAGTTGATACATTATACCTTCAATAGACAGATTGAGGCTGTGACATATTGATGAAGTCGCTTGTTGGCAAGTGAAAATAGACATGAACAGAAGAAATAAAGACCAATGAACATAAAACATATAATAGCGGTTGTGGCACTGAGTGTCTGTAGTCTTACAACGGTTCAGGCACAGATAGGCGAGCATCGTAGCGATTTTGCCATAGGTGCAAATGGTGGCTATGTGCTCAGCAAGGTGGGCTTTACTCCTACGGTGCAGCAAAAACAGCATGGCGGTATAACGGGCGGAGTGTCTTTGCGCTACGTATGCGAAAAATACTTCAAGACCATTTGCTCGGTTTATGCCGAGGTGAATTATGCCAAGGTGGGATGGACAGAAGACATACTTGACATAGAAAACAATGCCGTGCTGATCAGTGGAACGGGTGAGGCGCTGAAATATCAGCGTGATATTACTTATATACAGATACCGGTCTTCGCTCATCTGGCATGGGGAAGGGAGGAGCGTGGCTTCAACTTCTTTGTCAATTTAGGTCCGCAGATCGGAATTTATCTGAATGAAAGTACCACGACCAACTTCGATGAGACAACATCAACCGAAAACGACCGGGTAAGCAATATCACTGCTCAGTATGATATGCCTGTAGAAAAGAAACTCGATTATGGAATCGCTGCAGGTGCAGGTATGGAATACAGTATTCCCAAGGTGGGACATTTCCTGCTCGAAGGCCGTTACTATTATGGTTTAGGCAATATCTATGGTTCTTCAAAGAAGGATTACTTCGGAAAAAGTAACTTCGGACAGATAGTTGTAAAGGCTTCTTATCTCTTTGATATCACTCGTACCAAGAACGTGAAGAGAAAGTAACTTTCTTTTGTCGGAAAGCAGCTCTTAAGTGTTACTTTACGGGCAGAACAATCCTTCTGGTGATGGTTATGGAAAAATTAGTAATAATATAAAATGAGTACAACAGAAAAAATTCAGATGAAATTGAGCGACTCTGCGTCCGCTCGCTGGACAGCCCTCTTCATCGTGAGCGTCACGATGATGTTCGGTTACTTTTTTACAGATGTAATGTCTCCACTTGAGCCTCTCTTGACAGCAGCCAAGGGGGCAGAGAACGGTCTCGGACTCGGATGGAGTTCAGATGAGTATGGCTTCTTCTCAGGTGCTTACGGATACTTCAATGTGTTCCTCCTGCTCCTCTTCTTCGGTGGTCTTATCCTCGATAAGTTCGGTATCCGTTTTACAGGTGTTCTCTCTACCGTCCTGATGTTTGGTGGAGCCTTGTTGAAATGGTATGCTGTAGGTCATGAGTTTGCCGGATCTGTAGCAGTACCATTCTTTGGTACTTATAGTACACAGGTAGTGATAGCCGCTCTTGGTTTCGCTATCTATGGCGTGGGTTGCGAGATCTGTGGTATCACTGTGAGCAAGGTCATCGTGAAATGGTTTACGGGTCATGAGTTGGCTCTGGCAATGGGAGTGCAGGTGGCTACGGCTCGTTTGGGAACAGCTGCAGCCTTAGGCTTTTCCCTTCCTTTTGCCAAGGCAATGGGCGGTGTGTCTGCTTCTGTTGCTTTGGGTGCAGTTTTGCTTTGTGCCGGTGTCTTGGTCTATCTGGTTTATTGCGTGATGGACAAGAAGGAGGATGCTTCAGCTGCTGCTGTTGCTACTGAGCCAGAAGAAGGTTTCAAGTTTTCAGACTTGGGGCGTCTTTTCAAGACTACAGGTTTCTGGTATGTGGCATTCCTTTGCCTGATGTTCTATGCAGGTGTATTCCCATTCCTGAAGTTTGCTACCAAGTTGATGATTTTCAAATATGGTGTTGATGCTAATGTGGCAGGTCTGATTCCTGCTATGTTGCCATTCGGTACCATCTTCCTTACACCGTTCTTTGGTAGTATATACGACAAGTATGGCAAGGGTGCCACGCTGATGATTATCGGCAGTTGCCTCCTGACTCTGGTGCACGTAGTATTTGCCCTTCCACTCGATTCGTGGGTGCTTGCCATCGTGATGATGCTCATCCTTGGCATCGCCTTTGGACTGGTACCATCTGCCATGTGGCCATCAGTACCAAAGATTATCCCAATGAAACTCTTAGGAACTGCATACGCACTTATTTTCTATATTCAGAATATCGGACTGGCTCTTATTCCAGTATGGATCGGTAAGGTGAACCAGGCTAACACGGGTGCAAATGGTGTTATCGACTATACTGAGACGATGACCATCTTTGCTGCCTTTGGCGTGATTGCCATCGTCATCTCCTTCCTCCTTCTCTTGGAAGACAAGCGCAAGGGCTATGGCCTGCAGCAGCCTAATGTGAAGAAATAAATGAAGTGAAGAGTGAAGAACGAAGAGTGAAGAATTCGTTTGCTCTTTGTTCTTCCGAATCTTTGAAAGTATAATTCTAAAAAAGAAAGGAAACAACCATGAACGCTACACCAGAATCTTTAATTAAAGAGTATGCTGATCCTATAGAGCAGCAGGAGATAGACAAGTTTATCTGTGCCGAGATGGGACGCCAGATTCACCGCTATATCAAAGGTATGTCGGGCACCAAACAGGCAATGATCAAGTTCGAGGAAAAACTGGCAAGTCTTTCAGTTCCCGAGAAAGAAAAGGCTATTGCCAAGTATATAGATTTGAATCGCAAGGCGTTGGACGGTCTGGATCTCAAGATGATTCTTGTGCGATCGGTGGCCAACTATTGTGATACATTTCAGTACATGCTTGATTTTGTCAACGACAAGCGCAAGATGGTGTTTTATTATCATCGCATCAAGGCAAAGTATATACAGTATCACGAGGTGATAGAGCAAGATGGTAAGTTCGGAATGAAAGACCACGAGGGCAATATGCTGCTTTCCCCCGTTTACGATTTCTTGCGTACCTGTTATATCTATAACGACGATCTGACAATCATGCCTGTCATAGCAGAGAAAAATGGTAAAATGGGACTCGTGATGCCTGATGGCAAGGATACGGTAGTAGCCGACTTCCTTTATGATGAGATTTGCCTTCGTGACGAATATCCATACTTCGAGGCTGTGAAGGATGGTGTTTCTGGATTGATTGACAAGGATGGAAACTTCTTGACAAAGTGAAGAGTAAAGAACGAAGAGTGAAGAATTCTCTTGCTTTTCTTCAATAGGGTTTGAAGACGAGAGAAAAATCAGATAAAACTAAGTTGCTCATAGCAACGAAGTAAAAAAGGGCAATCAGTTGGTTCATCCCAATCTGATTGCCCTTTCTCATTCAATATTACAAACTGAAATTGAATTCTTTACTCTTCACTTAAATTACCCAAGGTATTTCATCAAGATTTTGATCTTGCCACTGTCGCGCAATTTGATGATACTTTTCTCGCGTATCTGGCGTACACGCTCACGAGTAAGATTGAATTCGCTTCCTATTTCCTCCAGACCCTTTTCGTGGCATCCAATACCATAGCAGTAGCAGAGAATCTTGCGTTCACGCTCCTTGAGAACAGTGCTGAGAACGCGCTGCAACTCCTGGCTCATAGACTCGAAATCAACATGCTTGTCTGTTCGGCTGTCATCGCCCGATGCCATTACGTCAACCATTGCATTGTCGTCATCATCACTACCGAATGGAGCATCAATACTCATATGATGGTTGTCGGCCTTGATGGTCTGGTCGATTTTCGTTTCCTCCATCTTGGTAATCTGGCTCAATTCAGTTACCGATGGCTTGCGCTGGTTCTCCTGTTCGAACTTGCTGATTTCTGCCTGGATCTTACTCAGAGCTCCAACTTGGTTGAGGGGAAGGCGAACAATACGGCTCTGCTCAGCGATAGCCTGCAGAATGCTTTGACGAATCCACCATACTGCGTAGGAGATAAACTTAAAACCACGAGTCTCATCAAACTTCTCTGCAGCCTTCACCAAACCGATATTACCCTCATCAATCAAGTCGGTAAGACCCAGACCCTGATGTTGGTATTGCTTGGCAACAGATACAACAAATCGAAGATTGGCTTTTACCAATTTCTCCTTGGCACGCTCTCCCTCACGGCCTCCCTTGCGTATTTTCTGGGCAAGTTCTATCTCTTCATCGATAGAGACCATAGGTTCACGACCAATCTCTACCAGATATTTGTCGAGTGCTTCACTGGAGCGGTTGGTAATACTTTTACTGATCTTAAGTTGTCTCATAAATCTTCTTTTTACCTTGATGTTTTGTTCTAATGATACGTAGGAAAATCGCTATTCCTTGAATTCGGGTTGCAAAGTTACAAAAAAAATACAATATAATTAGCTTTTAAAGAGAAAAAGTTTGCATAACCATGTGTTTTTTAGCTACTTTAAGAAAGATGTAGGCTCTGTTTTCCTGCTTTTTGTATGCTCAAAAGGTTGAAGAACGATATTATG